>ENA-ORDA01000152-ORDA01000152.1-marine-metagenome-genome-assembly--contig:-NODE-152-length-70525-cov-4.635660_pt1 | contig 70525 bp, 39 predicted proteins | sample MGYA00237778_ERZ508506 | MGnify/ENA primary metagenome ERZ508506 (study PRJEB26177, sample SAMN06267891) | marine metagenome | isolation source: Monterey Bay, California, USA | place: Pacific...
CTTGCTCTTTCTGAAGGAGTTTCGATGTATACCGATTCAAATTTCCTTGGATTGGTATTCTTCATTGTTATGTTTGGAGGACATTTACTTGATTCCAAAGGACGACATGAATGGAATACTGTATTGATTTTCAGTGCGATCGGTTTGTGGACAGCAATCGTTGCTGCGCTCAACCAAGCAGATACGCAGACCAAACTATACACACTCGAAGGCCAAGAGTACATCCGTACTGCAGCATGGCAAGAGGCAATTGGTTTTGTCTTCTTCAACACCCTTGCTGTATTTGTGATACTCGGTCTCCTTGCTGCAGTATTATTGCGTGGCCTCCTGACACCAACCACCGATAAGGGATGGTTTGGTTACATCAAGCAGAACGATGGAAACTGGAACCGTGCAACTTTGCCATTACAAATCGCACTAGCGGTTTGGGCTGCAACTCACATTGCAGTCATGTATTACTTCAACACACTTTCAGACATGGACATCTTGGGCATCTGGTTCGAAGATGGATACCATGGTTACATTGGATTCTGGCCTGCTGCACTCACCGGTGTAGTCGCATTGAGTTGTGCTTGGATGACTGCTGAACGCTGGTTTACTAGAGCGATTTTCATGGGGTCAATGTGGATTCTTTACATCGTTTCTTCACTTTATGAATCAGGACACTGGTCCAGCGAGAGCCTAGAAGGAACATGGGCTGTTTGGATTTGGTTCGGAATTACTTTCTTCATTGGAGTTGCCATCTATTGGTTTGCTACCCATGAGGATTATGGTGGCTGGATGAACCGTGAGGCTCACGAACCAAGTCAGGCACGAGTATTCTGGTCTAATCACTGGGCAGGTATCATGACCTTCATGGCTTTCATGTTAGCATTAGCAATACGTGTACAGTGGTTCTTTGTACCTTCAATGAACCCTTCAGGCGGAGCAGAATGGGATCTAACCGGAGGTTCTGACCCTTGGTACATGAAGAGAGTTATCGACTACATTGTAGCAGAGAACGCTCACCTAATTTTCGATGCTGACAGGAACTATCCAGTTGGTGGAATCAACCCACGTCCTCCATTGTTCTCATGGTCTATGGCCATTGGTGCAATGTTGCTAACTGGCCTAGGTATCGAATCTAATGATGCTGTATGGTATGCAATGCTTGCACTTCCTGCAATCTTTGGTGCACTAATCATCTTCCCGATGGCTGGTATCGCAAGAGACAACTTCGGAAAAGGTGCTGGCGTAGTTGCTGCTTGGTTAATCGCCTTCATGCCAACACACGTTCAGAAGTCCACATGGGGAATGGCTGACCACGATTCATTCGTACTACTATTCCTAACAGCAGCCTTCATGTTCTACCTTAGAGCGGTTAAAGCAGGTGGAGACGACAGACTATCTCGTACTACCAATGCAACTCCTTCTGGAATAATAGCGGCAATGTCTGCTGTTCTGAAAGAGAGAAGAGCCGCATCAGCAAATGCTATCGCAGCAGGTGTCTGTTTCGGAATAGTTGCTCTGGGTTGGAAAGGATTCGTATACGGTCCTGCAATCATATTCTTGGCATACTTCGTTCAAGTGGCTATGAACATGTTCAGAAGAAAAGACAGTACTATTCTATCTGCACTCAATATCATGATGCTAGGGACCATCTACATGATGGTTTTACCATTCTATGGTCACCCAGAACTGGACTTGATCACTGACCCTACTGGTCTACAACCATTGTTGTTCATCACATTATTCACTGTAGCCATCGCATGGATTACAACCGGATTCCGTGACAAACCATGGTTATTGGTTCTAGGTTCTCTTGTATCTGGTGGAGCTGTATTTGGTATCATCATCTACATTCTACAAATTTCAGATATTTCGAATGCATGGAATGTCCTAACAACTGGTTCAGGATACTTCACTAAGAACAAGATTTTCCTGACAATTGCAGAAGCAGGCGCCCCTCAACCGGGTCAACTGTACGCTGCTTTCGGTCCAATTATCTTCGTCCTTGCAATTGTTATGGGTGTTGTAGCCCTATGGGATGGTGTCGTCAGAAAGAGCCAGACCAAACTAATTCTCGGAATGTGGGTTCTTATTGCATCCTACATGGCTTGGTCCGCAGGAAGATTCCTGTTCAACGCTGCACCTGCTATGACAGTTATGGGCGCTTGGGGAATAATCAGTCTGTGGAAGGCTAGCGGTGCTGGAAACATGGCTCGTTCTTGGAGAAGAATGGGTATCCGTACTCCTGGCGAAAGAATTTCAAATGCTAGAAAGGCATTATGGCGCACTCCACAATTCAGTGCTATAGGTATGGTATTGTTGATGATAGTCAGTCAACATGCAACTTACGGAATAGATGCTGCTATGCCAAATGGCGGACAAAATGAAGCAGACATGGATGAAACAATCTACAACATTGTACCTGATATTCTAAGATGGAATGACTTTGGATTCTCAATACTAGACGACTCTACGTATGATGAGAACTCACGATGGTACACTGGTTCCTTCGGTTCTGGATTCAATGGTGATGGTTGGAATCGCGCTAATACTTGGTTAGCACAACAAGACACTGACCAACCGTATTCGGACAAACCTGCTTTCGTATCTTGGTGGGATTATGGTTTCCAAGCACTAGAAACAGGCGACCACCCGTCAGTATCTGATAACTTCCAGTCTGGAATACCAGCAGCAGGTAACATGTTGTTGGCTAGAAGCCAAGAAGACTTGGCAGCAATGTTCATCTGGAGATTGTCTGAAGCAGATTTGTCATACAATGACGCAAAAACAGGCGACAGAACTCACACACCTTCCTTCACAAGCACATTAACATCTCACTTGACTGCTGACCAGAAGTCTGAATTCATTACTATTCAGACCAGTTTGGAGTCTGATGATGTTCTAGATCGTTCATTCAAGGTTATCATGGTAAACGATGATGTCGTCATGGCAGAAGGTCGCAATCCATACATTGATGGAGTTGTGAATGTGGAAACTCCTCTAGTTTACAAAGTATACGAGAATGGAGATTTAATCCCTTGTTCAGAGGGCTACGATTGTGTAGGAGAGGCTTTCAGTTCAATTAACGAAGCTCAACCTGTATTCAACAACAACATTCGTGCTGCATCCGATACAGAGGATAACACCACTCACCATATCTTCGGCGATTATTGGTACACTTCTGACTTAATCGAGGAATTCGATTCAGTTAGTACAGGTATCCACAAAGCAAACGCTCGAATTGCGTTGATTACTCAATTATTGACCGCTTCATTGGATGATGAGGCTTTGCATAATTTGTATGTCGACCTTTCGAACAACAAGGTATACTCAGTACAGGACTATGAAGGAGCTCCTGGAGATCTAATCACTAGAGATCACGAAATCCGTTACTTAGCAGTCGATAACAAACTGTATGCTAGGGCCGGAGTATACAACTCTGAATACAGCGGAAGAAATCCAACTGGTATTTTCAGTCCAGTTTCTTCTCTATCAGGACAGGACTTCTCAACATTCATGACTGAAGTATACATGACAACACGAGGCCAATTCAATCAAGAAATGTCCCGTGCTGAATTCAATGAAGAAATGCGCAAGGATGTTTTGAATCAACAATCAGGTCAATCCTTTGATCCGTTGACTCTTGCGAATGTTAGAGTAGATCATAACTCAGATTACTTCGATACCATGCTAGCAAGGACATACGTAGGATATGGTGCAAGCAGTCTTGGATTTGCATCTACTGAGCAACCAGCACAGCACTTCTCTAGCGACCCTAATTATGGATCAGGTACGCCTAATTCAATGCTAACCAATGCTCTGCCAATGCCTGGTGCAATGCTGAACCACTTTGTAATCGCAAACTGGTACAACACTGACAATGAATATCAGATTGGAAACTCTAACACTCAAGTCAAGATAATGAAGTACTATCCTGGTGTTGAAGTTAGCGGTTCAGTAGCAATGTCTGACGACGGTCAGCCTCTACCTAATGTTAGACTTCTTATCGAACGTGATGCATTCTCTGGAGAAGACTCCACAGATTTGGACAATGACACCTATTGGATTCCAATCGGATTTACAGACGCAGATGAAAACGGCGACTGGTCATACACTGTACCTGCAGGCCGTATTCGTGTCTCTGCATTCGCAGGTGAATTCAATGATTTAGCGGCTAAGGATTTAGTCTCTACAGGGGATATTCAAACACAAATCTCAGATCTTCTGACTGAAACTAACACCAACCGTGAGATCAACCCTATCACTGCATTGCTTGGACAAGTAGCCAACATGAGTTGGATGGGAGAGATGACGCAGAACGTTACTGGAGAACAAGCTGACAGATTAACAGCATTCGATGGTAACTTTGACATCGCTGTAAAGTCAAGTGGTATTTCTGGTACAGTAACTTGGTCTGGTCATGAGTCCTTTGAAGGACAAGCACTCGACGATGTTGACTTTGTTCTATCGAACATTTGGGGAATGACCAACAATTATTCTGTTACCACAACCAGTGGTTCATTCACTACTGATGCTGGAGATTCCCGAGTTATTCCAGGTACTGGTGAAGTTACATTCACCACTGATGGTAAATTCGATACACAAGGAAACACAGGTATCGTCACAGGATTCTTTGGTAATTATACAAGAGCGGTTCAAGATGGTCGCTCTTACACTGCTAACGCTTCATTCGATGGTGCAGGTTCCATAGTGGCAACTTGGATTGACTATGATGCTCCGGATTGTACAGTAGAGACAGTAGGAAATGAAACAGTTACTACATTGCCTGTATGGAACGAGACAGTGGATGATGTCACAACTGAATCTACTCACATTGCTTGTTTGAAGCAGGATGGTAGTTACTTGTTTGATGGAATTGTAAATGCTAGCGGAAGAATGACTGCAGACGGTCAAGTAACCGTTGTCAAAATCCTTGATGGTGAAACATTCGAAGGCACAGGTATCTACGAAGGTATTGGTACTGCAAATGGAACAGGACTATTCATTGGAGAAGGAACATTCTCTGGCCCAATGGTATCTCCTGGTTCTTTCTACAAGACAGGACTAATGCCTGGTACATACAACATGATTGCAATGATGCCAAATGGTCGAGAAATACTACTTCCAGACCCGGTTGAAGTCACAATCGAGCCATCAAATGATATCGTTATGAAGTTGCCAGGTTCAATCTTTGAAGACACATTGTATGCTGACTTCTACACTAACGGCAATCCTACACCACTACCAAATTCAACAATTGAATTAATTGACTTTGGTGTTCCGGAATCAGATCCAGTTCTGATTGTTACTGACGAAAATGGTTCATTCAGTTATGGACCACTAGCAACTGGTGACTACCAGTGGAGAGTTGACATCGACGAAGATGGATGGTACGAAGTTGAGCATAACTTCTCAGTTGGATTGGATTCACAAAACGTGACACTACTCCTATCTGTACCTACAAAGAGAGATGTAACAATCAATCTTGATGGAGGAGAGACCGGATTAGACATGTCTAACCGAACAATTACCTTCACCAACACAGAAAGTACTGATTTGAACAGTTACGAAGTTACAGCAATCTCTGATGAGAACGGAACAGTCCATGCAGAAATCGACATGGGACAATGGATAATCTCCGATGAATCTGATGAAAATTATGTTCTATGGCATGAATTTGAAATCTCTGAAGAAGACATGGAAATCACCTTGCCTTATGCGGTAAGTGTTTGGATTAACGGTACGATTTGGGCAGGTCCTGGAAAGGAATTAGGATATATCGAGAATATCCTTGAAGACCCTCAATACAACGTTCCTGCCGATATACCAAAGCAAGACCTCGTAGGTGCTTCAGGAGTTACAATCGAGGCTCGCTCTGGAATGATTGTTCTTGAATCAACATCTGATGTTAATGGTAGTTACTCTTTCAGAATGCCAGAAGGTATGGAATTCCATGTCTCGGCTAGAACCTTTGTTGGAACTTCAAGTAACTCTCTAACTGCTGGAATGCTGATTACAAACGCATCCATGGTTACAGATACTGATCTATACTTGCTAAGTCCAAATATGATTCAGGGAACTGTTTGGCTAAGAGACTCTCCTGCTAACGGAAGCGGTCTAGCTTGGAACTATGGAATCTCTGGTTCACAGGGTACTGAAGTTATTGCAACATCTTCAGCTGGCCTTGAATTGAGAGACGAGATTGGTTCTGAGGGTGAATTCCGAATGTACCTTGGAGACGGTGAATGGACATTCACTGTATCTAACTCGGACATGAATGTCGGGCCAGTTACAGTAATTGCTGAGAACGTCACAGAGGGAGTTGATTTGGTGGCAAATCCATCCAATGTCTCTGTAACCTTCCATGTGTTCCTAGACACCAATAAAGACGGTGCATGGGAAAATGGTACCGCAATAACACCATTCTTCAATATCACTTCAATTGATGAATTTGGAATCAATGTAAATGTTACAAGCGATATGTACGATGAAATTACCGGCGAACTAACAGTTGAATTGTCCGTGGGCAATTACATTATCGAAATGTATGAAGATAGTCCTCGTGACGAAAACGCTAGTGATTATCGACGTAGCACTTACTCACTACCTGGTCTAGATATCGGGTTAGTTCCTGCTACTGAAAGTATTGACATCCTCCTTGATGCAGACTACCTGATCACAGGTACTGTTCAGATGGAAAGTGGATTTGCAATGGCTAATTCCACAGTTTGGCTACGTAATGATGCAGGAGATGATTTCTATCCGCTTGTAACTGATGCAAATGGAACCTTTGCGGATTATGTCCCACAAGGAGAATGGTACATCGAAGTTGCTGACTATGAAGCAGACAGCAATGAAACAGAAATCTTCAGAGGATTTGTTGATATTGATGGTGCTACAACTGGACTTGAATTGAAGACAAAGACAGCAATGATTGTCAATCTACAACTTCAAGAGTCTATCACTGGAGTTAATGTCACATCAACACGTGTTACAGCAGTAAGCCTTGACGGACTTGGAAATGTAAGTCTTGGACCATCTGATAATACTGGAATGATCAGCGAAGTCTTGATGCCAGGAAACTGGACTCTTGCTCTAAACCGTACTGAAACACTCGAGACCTGGACATTGGAAGAAGGAGTATACAACTCTGCAGACCAAATGGTCAATGGTAGCTGGGAAGCAGGATTAGTTGAATTAGACAAGTCTGTGTTAATTGGTGGTAAGATCTACTGGGATCTTGATGAAAACGACATGCCTTCATCGAGCGAAGGTATCGAAGGTGTCAATGTGACAGTTACCAATGACAACGGATTCAATGAATCTCTTGCTACTGACGAAGACGGTGTTTGGAAGATATTCGTTCCAATCCGTGATAATTACACAGTCGTCGCAGACAAACTTGGTTTCGGTTCTGTAACATACTCAGAAGACAACACTAGTTTCTACCGTGTCAATGACACTCACGAAAGCAAGGACTTCGAAATGAGTGCAGGAGTTGTAACAGTTTCAGGAAATATAACTGACATCCTAGGCGCAACTAGCCGTTTGGAAGGAGCAACAATCACTCTATACCCAGTAAGTGGAATCGTGCGTGATGCAGTCACAATCACAACAACAGACTATGCAAATGACACATTGTCATGGAGCGGAAGTATTCAACCAGGTGACTGGATTGTTGTTGTAGAAGGAACTGATGTCGACGAAAACGGTGGCGGTGTTGCTATTGGACTACTTGAGGCATCTGTTCAAGAAGGCGCTTCTATCGACTTAGTAATGGCCAAGGGAGGATTACTATCTCTTACCTCATCATGGACTTCAATAGACAGCGTACTGTATGATGCAGGTGACGTTGCTGATGGAGTCGATATCGAATTCGACCTCGGTGATGGCATTACTTGGGTATCACAATTCGATTCTGAAGGTGAAATGTCAATCGTTCTTCCATCCGGAAGTATAACACTTGACAGTAGTTTCGAAACAGTTCAACATCAACTGAATCTAACAATGAAGTACACTGCTGGACTTTCAGTATTAGTGGTTCAAGATACTGCTGAAGATAGAAATGTTGAGTTCACACGACGTGTTAACTCTGACTTGGTTATCGAAGTTATTTCTGTAGATGATGGTGCAGTATTCAATGAAACCGATTTGACAGAGATGAATGCGATTGAAGACGACAACGGATACCAAGTAATCAAGTTGACACTTGGAGTAACCTATGACGGTACAGAAGTCGCAGACGGATTCACAGCATCGGCTGGCGTCGGGGTCTCTCAAGATTCTGAGTTCTGGAAGATCGAATATCTGAATGATACTGGAGATGGAGAATGGACAGAAGTAATGGACATTGGATTGGGAATCGGAGTGGACAACAACGATTCTAATCAACTGCTATACAGAGAAGTAGAGGTTAGAATCACTCTACCTCTGCAAAACCAGACACGTACCTACACCGATGGACACCCTGTTAACATGAGATTTGTATCTGATGGTGGCATGAGTGAATCTAGTGTAAGAGTGAATGTACCTCAACAATACAATATCTCCCTTGAAGACACACCAGAATCAATCGGTGTTGGAGATGGTGGAGACACTCTAGTCACTTTACGTGTGGTTAACTTTGGTAACGGTGATGACCCAGTTGTTCTGGAATCAAGCCTCAGCCAAGCATGTGTTGACGCTGGATGGCAGGTAACACCTGGAATTACTAACGTCACTGTGGCTGCAGACTCTGAGAGAAGTCAATCTTTCACAATCTATGCTGCTGCAAACTCAACTAAGGATTCCTGTGATGTTGAGTTCACTGCTCAAAGTGGAGGCGATTTCGAAGTGCAATCCAGTACTACCAATGCTAAGATCTCAGTTGCTAAACTAGTAATTGTAGAGGACTCTATCAAGCCTCTAGCTGCAGATGCAGGAGCCAACGAGGACGGAATTTTCACAATTCCAATCAGTAACGAAGGATTCCTTTCAACTGGAAGTGTAGTAGTTTACTTGGAAGCGCAAGAAATATCTGATACTGTGTATGCTAGACAATCTTTCACTATTGCTACCATTCCTGCTGAAGGTGTTGCTTATGCTGAATTCCAATATTCTGACTTCCCGCCAGGTATTCAACGATTCTCGGTATCTCTAGAAGTTCTAGATGATACACCGCTACACCCGGATAGTGAGGATTCAGAATTATTCGAAAGGAAATTCTCTAACATGGAAGACGAAGGCGATGAATCTCCTTGGTTAGGTATTGTCATTGTTGCTTTGGCAATTCTCGTGCTTTACGGCGGATTCAAGACTGCCCGCAAGGGTTCGTCTTCTCGCTTCTGATAGTTTCCAATAGGATCTAGAGCATCATTCGGGCCCCCGGCCCGACTGGATTGAGACATATGTTCAAGTCTTGAAGGCGTCAGCGTTAGATTATGTGGGGTGAAAATGAACTCGATAATGTAGAGTTCATTGCAGAACCTAGCGATTCAAGAATAGTGTCGGCCGTAGATGCTTCTACCATTGGCCATCAAGAAGGATGGAGGAGTGAAGTAATCGGTTGGGATCCTGAACCTGTTAGAGTAGTTTCTCGGCCCAGAAGGAATAATCAACGCATTGCAAATGCTGGTATTTTGATGATAATATTAGTCATAATATGGGCGATATGGCGTTCCCAGTTGCTTTTCTTAGAGATACCACCTCCTACTTCTGAATGGGCTTTTGAGGATGTTGGGGCTCGTGACTTACAGGATTCTGGATTAACCGGTGAAGGTGTCAGGGTATGCATGGTAGATACTGGAATTGATACGAACCATCCTGATTTGGATAACATCGATCTAGTATTCCGTGATTTCATATCTGGTTCTAACGACCCGGTTGACAGAGGAAGTCTCGCTCACGGAACTATGATGGCGGGGATATTGGTTTCAGACGGATATTTGCAAGGTGTTGCCCCTGGTGTCACACTTGGAATGGCTGCTGCACTAGGTGATGATGGCGATGGTAGCAATACTGGAGATGAGAATACCGTGGCAAACGCGATTGAATGGTGTTGGAGAACATTCGATGCCGATATTATATCTCTGTCATTAGGTGGGGAAAGCAATCCCGATGCTGAACGTGATGGACCAACAACAAATGCTGTGCAACTCGCATTAGCAAATGGTGTGTTTGTCGTAGCTGCTGCCGGCAATGATGGTGGCGATGATGATGACGGGCGTGTTGCAACTCCTTCTAACGTGAAAGAAGCCATTTCAGTTGGTGCTTTAGATCGAGATGGTGATGTCTGGAGTGGCTCTTCACAAGGCGAAACATCCGACGGTGCCGGCAATCCTCATCTTAAACCTGAAATCTCAGCACCAGGAGTTGGCATAATCTCTACTGCGGGGAGCGGTGAATATTATTCATCGACTGGAACTAGTGATGCTACAGTGTTTGTATCTGGTATACTAGCTTTGATTCTAGAAGCAGAACCTCAACTCCAGGACAGTCCTAGTTTGGAATGTATAGAAGATGTAAAAGTTGCATTAATGAATTCTGCAGACCCTCTTGAGTCTGGGGTTTCACACGATTCACAATGGGGATATGGGTCAATAAATGGGCAGGAATGGCTGAATGAGATTCGAGGCAATAATCTCTGTTGATTGTATTATCGGGGTACTGCACTCACAGCGTGCACCTTTGTCCAAAGATATTATTTTTGCTATTTGATATTATGTTACTTTTCGTAGCCAGAAATTATGATACAAATAAGTTTTATTTGATACAAACCAATTGATTTCTTTCCCAATGTGTTAAGTCGGTCCTGCAAGTGGAGGTTTTGTTAGAGGGTATTACCATGTCATTGAACGTCCAAAAAAGTAAGAGTATTGGTTTAGTCAGTATTTTCCTAATGTCGTTGTTTTTAGCGATGGTTACTACTGCTCCTGTCGTGTCTGCAGTAAATGAAACATCTTCCGGTACAATAACTGGTACTGAGACTTGGACTGGAGTAATGAACCTAGATGGCGATGTACTGGTTGCAGGCGGTGCTAAATTGATTATTAATGCAGGAACTACAATCAATATTCCTGCTAACAAGAGCATCCAGATTCAAGGTTCAATTTGTGCCGGAGATTCAGCATGCGGTTCATCTCAAGCAAGTACTGGGTCGCCAATACGATTCATCTGGGGTGCAGCATCAACTGCTCCTAATCAGACAGGTAGTTGCTACGTAACAGGAGTTTACAATCCAGATATGGCATGTGGATCCGGGATTTATCTTGCTTCTACTATTGACCAATCTCTAACACGAATGAATCACGTAACACTAGACGGAGCTTATGGAATACCAGTCGATATAGACGGTCAAGGAACAATCAAGTATGGAGCCATGGTTTTTGATGGTGCAAGTCTTAGTGTTACAAATCCAACTTTCAAGGATACAAACACAACTAACGTTCTAGCATTCAACGGTGCATCTCCTACATTGGATGGCGGGACCTTTGCAGTTGGAATTGACACCCAAGGCTATCATGGCGCAGCAATTCAAGCCTATGGTGCAGGTGCTGGTTTGGTTGTTATGCAGATTCTCAATTCAGCCTTCACTGGTGAAGAGACAGATTGTGGTTCACAAGGCGGCGGACGTTCTGCCGTTTACTTGGAAGATTCCTTCGTTAGAATGGATACATTATCGATCACTGAAAATTCATACGGTGCATTCTTACGCTCAAGCAGTGGATATCTAACAAATTCCACAGTCACTACAAAGTGTAACGCAATCGATACGAACTCTCACTTGGTCACAAACGGCCAGACTCAGACTTTCGTAATCTCCGATAACACAATCACCCCTACTGATGGAGCTGGAATAACCGCTTACGATGGAGCTATTGTAGTCGCTGAGCGCAACACTATTTCGGGAGCCGCAGAAGGATCTGGATTAGGCATAAGAAGTTCAATGGTCGAGATTAACAACAACGTCATCGGCCCAATCGGTGGATGGAACGGAATTTGGGTTTATGGAGAATCAGATGTCTCTGCAGAAAACAACACAATTCTGAACACTGCTAAGGAACCAGTACTAATTGGTGAATACCACCACAAGGACCAGGGATGGAACGTACCTTCTCCAACCAAGGCAAGACTATACTTTGCTAACAATATCGTCTCAAACAATACAGGAACTTGTAATTCAGTTGCCATGTATGGTGGCGACTTTGCTTGCCCTGCTTTCCACGTCTACATGTCTTCTGCAACATTCATCGGAAACACGGTTACTAACAACCTAGGCGATGGTTTCAGAATCAAAGGCGGAATTGTAAACGCTCAAGGTAACGATATTCAAGTCGGCGGTTTCGCTGCAAATGTCAGTCTTTACGATGACAACTATGGTAACAAATACGGTTCTATTGCTTACTTCTCAGAGAATGTTTACACTAATGCTTCGCAAATTTACAATGTGACTGAGTCAAGAGTTGCAGTCCAGAGTGAATTCATGCCAGACCCAACAGGGGCTGCATTGTATCCGGTTTCACTATCCTGGGGTGGTGCAGAATGTCCTTGGGATACCACCGAATGTATCCGGGCTCCTCTAACAGCTGAATGGCCACCTAAATTCATGCCTCTGTCAATGGAAGTCAACCCAAACGCGACAACATTCACATATTCCGATGTTCAAAACTTTGACAGATCAAAGATTCATATTCAGAACCAGAATACTGCATGGGGAGTGCAAGTAGAACAAGGTGAATTGGTCCGCTACCAAGTCAAGGCAGACAATTCACAGGTTTCTGATGCTTTAGTGACTATCAAAGATGCGAATGGTAAGCCATTGTACAACATGAGCACTGACTCATACGGCTACACTCCATGGGTTACACTACCTTCTAACTTCCATATCGATACTAACTGGAATCACGTCGCAACAGATTCTGGAGAAGATTCCTGTGGCGATGGGTCGGACAATGATGGAGATACTTTGATTGACGGCCAAGATCCAGATTGTCAAAATGGTGGTCGAGAAATGCCTACTTATACAGTTGATGCAAAGAAATTCGGCAAAGGCTCAGCCACTGATGATTTCACTTTGACAGGCATGATTGATGAAGTAATATCTTTGACAAATATTGCCCCATCGGTAAGCATTGACCAGAATGATGGAACTTCATTCGCAAGGTCAATCGTAATTTCAGGTAGTGCTCATGATGGAGAGGCTGGGCCTTATTTCAACGACTATGATTCATGGTTGAAGCAATTCGGAGATGTCAAGAAAGTTCAGATTCAGCCGCATGGAAAGGTCGATTGGTATGAGGCAACTGATACATCGGGCGCAAATGGTGAAGTGAATATGACAAACTGGCCTTACAAGTCCTGGAGTTACGAATATGACATGGGTAACCACTTCGAAGAAGATGTTACTTTCAGAATCCGTTCTTTCGATGGGTTAGACGAATCAACAGTTATCACTCGTGTTTTCAAATTGAATATTAATGCTCCAACCATCGTTTTGGAATCTCCATTAGATGGTTCGCTTCATGATGGTCAAGAAGTAATGTTCAGCGGTACTGCTTCCGATGACTACAGTGGTGTCCAAGGAAGCGATATCAGAGATATCTGGTTCAGTGTATCTGGTCCAAACAACTACTCTGCCAACTACCCTGGTAACAGTGGTGGCGGATCAGTTTGGTCCGATTCTTGGAATTTCTCATCTCTACCTAGTGGAGACTACACTTTCACAGTGTGGGCTAGTGATTCCAATTATTGTCACGAATCTGTAGACATCTGTTCACCGGATGTTGTAACAATCACAATCGATAACGATAACCGTATTCCAATTATCCAGATTAGCGAACCTCTACCAATGGAAAGCGTTAGAGCCGATGAAGAGACAATCATCAGTGGTGTTGCACGTGACAATGACGGACAAGTCACAAGAGTCGAAGTATCAATCTTCGACTTAGCAAGTGGAATTGAATTGAACAGCGGCCCAGATCCTATCACTTCATTCCAGCCAAATGGTGCTTGGATGGTCTACTGGGACACTAGCGATTTGATTCACGACCAACAATATGAGGTGCATGTAAAAGCTTACGACGGTGTCGATTATTCTCTAGTTCAAGTTGTTCGAGTGGTAATAGACAACCCGACAGATGCTGACAACATAGCACCGACCTTCGATCCAACCGGATGGTCGGATACTGTTACCATCTTCTGCGATGAAAAGTCCAGCGCATTCGATAAGTGTGGCTCAGGTGTTGAAATTGACTTGTTAGAGTTCTTCAACGATTCAGATGGAACTGGACCAGCGTATAGCCACATGGTTTTCGATATCTATGACGACCCTACTAATGCACTGGACAACAATTATGCATCTCACATCAGAATTACGGCTGAAGGCAAAGCAATCTACAATCCAATGGATTCAATGTATCAAACTTCCAGCGAAATCAGCGACTGGTCCCTACCAGGTGTTATGTTTGAAGCGAGAGATATTCATGACTCAGCTAACTATTCGTACCAAGTAAATTTCATTGTTAAGGGAGTAGCATTCTCTGCACAGAGAGTCGATTCAGGCTCTGTAACGTTTGATGATTCTGCTTTGTTCGAAGGAACAGGTCTGCCTAATTCACAAGTCAAAGCACGTCTACTAAAGGGAGATATCCAGTTGAATACTACTACAGTAGATGCTGACGGAACTTGGGAAATGGAGATTAGTTCTTCACAACTTGGTGACGATGGAGATTACAGTATCTATTTCGCTCAGGATGGTCAATTCATCGGAAAAGATGACAATACGAAAATCACTTTGAATAGTGGAGAGCAATTGACTGATGGTCTTGCTACATGGATTTGGGTTCTATTAGCGGTCGTAGCAATTGCTGTTCTACTAGGAGTCGGCGCTTTCTTCTTCTTAGAGTTTGAAGAATTCGAGGATGATGACGTAGATGCTGCTATGGAACAGCAGAAGGAAGAGGACCCATACGCTTGGGCTAAGGAGAGAGCCGCTGAGCAAGCGGCTGCTGCTGCGGGCCAATTGGCTGCTGCTCCTGCTCCTGTACCGGCTGCGCAACCTCAACATCCAGGTTGGATTTGGGATGCTCAAACTAACCAGTGGGTTGCTGATCCTAACTACACCCCTCCTCAACAATGATTTCCACACGGAAATACACAACAATCTAAGAGGATTAGGTGGAGTCGAGTTCTATGTCTGTGCGTCCCAAGCCTGGAGTTCAAGAGAGAATTCTCTTGCATTTATCTGATTTTTCGGATTTCATGAGTTCTGTAGAAGTGCCTTTCGCACTTTCACAAATGGGTATTGCAAATGCTGTAGCAATTGCTCGCTCAAATGTACCAAGAGCGATTGCCGGACTAAAGGACCAAGGTTTGCTTGTTGAAAGACAAGCCCACGTACAAGGCGTGAGTCGTAAGAGGAAGGCATACTTTCTAACAGATACAGGGATGAATCTTGCAGAAGAAACATGGAAGCGGCTAAGAGAGTTCCCATTGCGGGCCATTTTATCTGGCGGGAACACGATTAATTCTACATTGGGTGAGATACAAGATCGTCTTCCGTTCACTATGAGGCCAGTTGACGTCATTCGTTATCTAGATGACAATGGGGTGTTGGATGTTCGTTCTTTGTCTGCCGACCTTGTTGAGAGAGATTTGTCCAAGCATGTTGAGAAACAATTGGTTACCAGTTTAGGCGACTTGCCGCGTCTTAGACACTTTTACGGACGCTCCACAGAACTGGAGAATATGGTAAACCTCCTTGAAGCACGCTCAACAACTTTGATGATTCCTGGAATTGCAGGAATCGGTAAGACCTCAATGGCTGCTAAAGTAATCGAGTCTTTCATGCATCGTCGAAACCTTCTGTACCATCGGTGTCAAGACTGGGATGGAAGTAGGGCATTCTTTGAGAGTCTAGCGGATTGGCTGTCTAGCATTGGTGATTCAATGCTAGCCGACTACATCGCAGCTACCCCTGTTCCACAGGCTGGTGATGCTGCAAGAATTATTACGGATTCACTTTCGAATTCTCCAGCATTAATCGTCATTGATGATTATCACAAAGTAAGTGACAAGGCTCTACACCAGACAATTCAAGCAGTTTCTCGTGGTTTAGTTGAGTGTGAAGGCGATGTTGGATTGGTTATATTCTCGCGCTCGTTCAAGCAAGTTGTACCACTCAAAGATGCAGATGGCCGAATCGTCTCCCTTGTTCTACCGTTGGAAGGTTTAGATCAAGAATCAACTCGTTCCTTATTGTCTGCATTTGATGATTTAGAGCAAGAGAAGTTACTGTATATCCATTCTCTTAGTAGAGGACACCCGTTAGTTCTTGAATTAATCAACAGAGGTGCATCAGCAGGTGCATTCCATGAATCGTTAGAGAACTATGTCAACATTGAAATTTTCTCGAAACTATCAGGTGAACAAAAGAGACTACTAGGTGCACTTTCAGTATTTAGAGAACCTATTCCTTTGGAAGCAATTACTGAGCAGGGTTTGAATGTCGATGAATTGGATTCACTAGTCGAATCTGGTTTGGCACGGCACGCTGATTCAGATGCATATGATGTTCACGATTTAATCAGGGAGTTTTTGTTGCAGAGTTTAGATAGCCAGTCACGCGAAGGATTACACAACAAAGCAGTATCTTGGTATGAGAAGCAGACCTCTGGTAGCCAAATCGCACTTGAACTGATTTATCATTTGATTTCAGCTTCAAGACATGAAGATGCAACTAAGATAATTGTAGAGCGTGGAAGAGACCTCATCAAGGAAGGTCATATTGAATTACTTGGCCTACTAGAGTCAATTGATACCAAATCCATTGCTGCCGAAAGTGCCTGCAGGATCGATAGATTGCGGGGTGAAGTACTTGCTTTACTCGGTCGCTTTGATGAGGCAGAAGAAGCGTTCAGTCAAGCAAAACCTCCTGCTGAAGCCGCTGGATTAAATGATGTGATTGCAGACATTCTTTCTAATCTTGCAGACATTGCACTGAAGCGCGGAGATTCAGATGCTAGTTTGAATATGCATCGTAAAGCTCTCGAACTATTCATTTCAATGAATGATGCCTTGGGGGCTGCTCGCTCCTACAACAATATGGGTTACATTCTACGCCGTAATGGGGACAAAGCAAAGGCTCTTGAAGCCTATTCGGAAGTAGAAAATATCCTTCAAGGTGACGACTCACTGGATTTGATTCCTGCACAAATAGTACTTGCTCGCTCGTTACTGGACCTTGGTGAACACATCCGTGCAAGAGATCATGCGCTGTCTTCATACGAACGCTCAGAATCTTCTGAAGACCCAATTCTACATGCAAGGGCACGTGCAGTACTTGGCCGCTATTATGCTAAGACTGGTGATGCAGATCTCGCATTACATCACTACACCGATGCACTATCCACTATGGGGGAAGCGGGAGACCCTCTTGCCTTGGTAGAAGTTTCGATTTTGCTAGGGGAAGTTCTCCAAGACAGTGGTAGAATCGAAGAAGCCCTTGAACGCTACAGAGAAGCACTAGTCCTATCTGAGGCTAACGATTTACGAATGCAAATCGGGGAACTGTTGGCAAGACTTGGCGGTGTAGCGCCAGATAGGCAGCGCCGGATGGAGTATTTGCAAAGAGCACTCTCTGTATTCCGTGAATTAGGGGCGCAAACTCGAATGCGAGAAGTGCAGATGATGGTTCATACTGCTGTTATGGGACGCTGATTAGAAATCAGGTCTTTTTGCTGCTAAGTAAGTGACTCCATTGTCATGAACTATCCAAATCTTTGTAATTCCGGATAGTGTCATTCTTCCGTCGTATGTTCCTGCTCCTGTAGCGGAGATTGAAACATCCCTGTCCAACTTATTTTCAGGGTGATCTAAGTGAAGTCCCTCATCATCTAGAGTTAGAATAAATAACGACTCATCCGCTTCGGTTAGTCTCCATTCAACAACCTCAGCATATCTGATGCTACTATCTTCTCTACTGGCTAAATCTGCCCTCTCTACGCCAGCCGCTAAATCTGCCATGTTGACATCTACAGCTGTTGTGTTCCAATTCTCACGTGTAGATGTTTCAAGTCCGAATGCCCATACACTGAACATTGACAAGAATAGCACACCAAGAAGGAATGTGAAGATATAACCGAGTTCAGTACTAGCGCCAGACTCATCTCTAGATAATTTACCATTCATGCAGAAGCCTCCGTAAGATGAACATCGATACTACTTATTTGCAAATTGAATTGTATCGGTTCTCCACCAGTGTGCCATACAGCTTCACTTGGGCCAAATGAAGGCACAGGGACCCAACCCGTGTAATCATTCAACAAATCCATTCTCCCAGGGTTAACAATCCAATCTTCAGATGTCTCTAAACTGTTGGTAGACCAAGATGAAATTGCATCACCGTATGGTCCAATCCATCCTCTTCTTACATCATAGGCAGTTGTTGATGCAAGGCTTTCTCGCATCGTCAACTCAAGGTCTAAATCCATGTCTCCTGAACCAACAACGGATGTTTTTGTTGGATGAAGAGAAGGTACTGTGGCGCTGAATCTTGGACCTGGGCCTTGCCTGTCTGTTGGACCGACTAAGATTGCTGGATTTAGTTCTGGGTGATTAGTTACAATCGCCCCTGCGCTCCAAGCAACTTCAAGGCCCGTGATTGAGGTGTCAAATTCATATGTTAACCGAGATATATGGAATGCCCATGCCGTGGCAAGGTTTGCATGAGTAGAGTCATCATTCGCTCCGATTAGTGTAATCTCAATACTTGCTGGATGTTCACCAGTTCTCCAAGCCGTGATTACTTCACCTTCTGGTAGTCCATTCATTGATTTCCAAGGAAGTGTTGTGGAAATCCAGCCTGATGCGGTCTGATCAATGGCAATACAACGTGTTGCGCCTTCATCTTCTAGGAGTATTATTCCTGAGTTTCCAGAATGGCCCAATTTCGAAGAATAATCTTCCTCTTCTGATGTGTAATTGTCAAAGTTCTCTGAATTATCTTCCATGAATTCAAGACCAGTGATTTGGCCAGTATCTAGTGCAGGTAACATCATCATACCAGCGTCTCCAACACTCCATTGAAGTTGGACAGATTCACTGCTTTCGATAGTTGTTGCATTTTCGACTCCAGTCGGTGGCCAGGATACAATGCTAGTTTGGTTGCCAGGTACTGAAACTCCCCCATTTCTCCAAGTTATTGTTGCAGCATTTTCATTTGGGTTCGATATTGTCAAATTACCATCACTATTTGGTGCAATGAAATATTTGGATACAAAATTACCTTCTTCTCCAAGTAATCCAGTTCTACCTTTGCCCCCATGGCTGATTAACAAATGTGCGTCAACATCTGTGACAATCTCGAGCATTGCATCATTACTTATGTTCACATTTTTTGACCAAGAGTTCGCCAGCCTGACTCCTAATGGTTCAATGACTGCTTCATCACCGCTTTGTCCATCTAGAGTCCACTGAACAAGTAGGTCATCATCTGCAAATACTTCGATAGTAGATTCACCTGCTGGAATTGGAACTGCCCAATGCTGCCCTTTTCCAGTTGATGGTTGAGACTTAGTCGGCGTTGCGAGTATTGCTCCTCCATCGCCATTCACTTGCAGTCCAGTGAGGTCATGAGTGGAACTAATTTGCGAATCTGAATCTAACCGCATTACTTCGCCGATTGAAAGTGCGAATTCCTTTCCGTCTTGCTCAACCATGACTGGGCCAAGAGGGATTGTTAGTCCGTGTTTTGGGGTAACTAGCACATAATCCGACTGTTCAACTGGTGTGAATAGGAATGGTCTGTCTGGTCCAAGTCTCATGTCTTCATAGCAGACAGCTTGTACATTGCTTTCAGCATGACGGATGTCGATGTTTCGATCTAAATCGAGAGCGCCTTGAATTCTGAAAGTATTATCTTCGTGCCATGAAGCAGAATACCACATCCCTCCTCGAAGCCTGTCCCAGCGAAGTTCTCCATCCACTGGTACGAGTTCAACTTGGGATGAATCTCCAGGGACTCCGCTTTCAGAAAGTAGAGTAATCTCATGACCCATTATCTCCATTTGGGATTGCATATCGTTTCTTTTCAATGAACCTTCTAATTCTTGAATTACAGGCATCATGGAGAGTAACATAATTCCAATGATTGTGACTACGCCACCGAAAAGAAGAACTGTCGCAACTGCGGCACTGACTGCTTCTTCGTTGCGATAAGAATTGCCAGTAATCACTCTGACACCTCCACGAGTTGTAAGTCGATTTCCAAATCGATCATAGTATTTCCTTGGTCAATAGTCATGCCATCTGCACCACTTGCACGTAACCATGGACTAATTCCTCTGTGCTGGTCTAAGGTGTTTGATGCACGGTGCAGAGTGTAATCTGTCAACCATCCTTCATTCATTTGAGGAGTAATTGTTGGTCCTAGTGTTGATTCGAAATTAAATCTAAAGTTCCAAGCATCTCCACTGAACAGATTTATCGGGCCTGCGGAACTGATGTCGAAGATCGCATTTCTCCCGTTAGGCATGGGTCCTATAACCTCGACATTTCTAATTGAGAGGCTTGCCCGCATAGTTCCATCAAATAATTCTTCGATATCCAACCCTGGCTTTTCTGAAATGGTCCACGGTTCATTGGAGAATTTATCGTATCGGGCATCATTGACTAGAGCGATTGAATGTTCTCCAGTCTGGACTTTAGTTCCAACCATTAATCCCGAAACAGATATGCGGGCTTGCCTGTGTAATGGGTTATCGTCTTCATCATGAACCGTCAATATGTATAGGCTGACTACATTCAATTCATGTTCGATAACTATCACTTCGGTACTGGGGCTGAAGGATATCGTTTCTTCACCCTCTTGAGTCCATATTGTGGCGCTAGTTGCAGATTCATTTTGGGCAAATATGCTAAATGATGTCTGGTTGAGGTAGGTGACAGTGATTGCTTCATCAGCAGTCAAATCTGCAGCAACAGTCCACATTTCGACCCCCGATAGTTGTGTTATTGAACTGGTGCTAGATGGTACAGTTGTCCTTATTCCTGTGTCTGCACTTGCACCGGAAACCACATCGATTCTCCCATCGAGGCGTTCTGCAATACCATTTGCATTGGACCAAGCTGTATTATCTTGGAAATCGTTTACGTAAGGTGTGAGCATTACAAACACGCCCCCCATCATGGTAATGACCATGGCTAGGAGCATGACTACGCCAATAACCTCGCTTACGGCGAGGTCTTCTTTGGCTGCGCCCCTCGACCTCATCGGACTGAAGAGAACCAACCCCCCTCTTATGGTTTGACCAAAAGCGAGCCCTTACAGGGCTCATCCACGGAGTGTAATTCCTTCACGAGAAACACGTTCTGATTCAGACTGTCCGATATGATGAGTAAATTCTGGACCATCTTGAAGTGAGATTCGAATATCTCCTTCAAACAGGTCATCAACGTGGTACAAAACTGTCGATTCAGCCAAGTGCGGTGCGTTGTTTTTTTCGGAAAGGTGGGTGAGTACAAGAGACCGAGTATTCTTGTCCACTACTTTCGATAAGAACTGACCAGTTTGGTCGTTTGACAAGTGCCCTCCTCGTCCAGAAATTCTATCTTTTAGGGTATTCGGATATGGTCCATTCCACAATCGTGAATGGTCGTAATTTGCTTCTATCGAAATATGTTGGCAACCAGATACATGGTTGACCAATTCATCTGTCCATGAGCCTAGGTCTGTGATGACAGCTCCTCTTTCTCCACGGTGGCTGGCAATGAATGCCACATTATCTGCTCCACTATGCGGTACTGGGACTGGTAATAGGGCTAAATCATCAGCGAATTCTAAGGCTTCTAGGCTTTCGAATAATTGTACACCTCGTAGGTCTAAATTTAGAGCGGTTGCGGTCCGGTCATTACAGAATATGGGGATGTCCCATCTGCGCTGTGAGATTCCTGCTCCCCCTCCATGATCTCCATGGTGATGGGTTAATACAATTGCATCAATTTCACTAGGAAGGATTTCCATTCTTGCCAACCGTTTTTCTAGTTGCTTGCCACTAAATCCTTGGTCGATTAGAATCTTGGCATCCCCGCTCTCGACTAGTGTCGCATTACCGCGACTTCCAGTGCCAAGGTGTGTGAATGCAAGCGACATGGGAACTTTGGTAGGTGGTCGCGTTGAGCCCTTGAACTCACCCCTAAAAAACAACATTCTCACACCATTTTATCGAACATTACAGGATTACCGTAGGTAATCTGAGTCTGAACATTGCTCCATCACTCTATTAAGGCTGATTCAATGGTTCATGTCCGGTTGAGTGCTACCGCGCTCGACGGTGATACCTATGCGCCGCTCACAATCAACGCTTTTGATGACCCTTCTTGTGGTATCGGGACTCTTCTTTGTATCCCAGTTACCTGCTATCTCAAATGTTGGTACCACCAATCCAAATTTTACCGAGGGCGACCGTCCTCCAGTGACAGACTCTGACCGCGACAAGATTCCTGATGTTCACGAGAATTTGTTCAGTGAATGGGTAAACTTCACCTCCACAGATGGTAGGCCAGTATCAATGAAAGGCCTCGATAGAGACAATGCTTCAGACGCTTCTCTTGATATTGATATAGATGGATTAAATGCTACCGAAGAATACTGCTGGCCATACCCTGCTGCATGTACAGAGCCATCTTTCACAAGAGGTCTGACTGGCATAGTAAACGAGTCTGGAGAGAGATGGTATCTTGATCCACGTGTATCTGATACAGACGGTGACGGTATGCCCGATGGTTTCGAAGCTCACATGTGTGAGAAACTCGGTGGATACGATTCTGAAAAGATGCGATACGAATGTGATATGTTTGACCCGCTGAATGCTAGTGATGCTGACCTTGACCCCGATGAGGATGGGTTTGACGTGGATAGAAATGGTTTCCTCACTGTCAATGAAATGCTAACTTCACCTGAAGAATATTCATTTGGAGCACCTAGTAACTGGACTAATGAATTAGATGGCTTACGTTGCTATGCTCCAAACCCAGATTCATCAATCCTCTATGATTGGCCATTTATTTCTGAAAATAAGAACTACACCCTATTTGAGAATATACTATCTGCATGTGCAAGAAATGGTACAAGTGATATCATTGATGAGTACATTTGGCTAGGAACAAATCCAATTGAGGATGACAGTGACAGGTACAACTTTGATGGAGTGAAGCATCGAAGATTATTCCCTTCGAGTGGAGATGGAATCAAAGATGGATGGGAAATTCATTTTGGACTTAATCCATTGAATCGTTCTAACGCATTGATTGATTTGGATAACGACGGATGGGATTCTAACCGTGACGGAGTTATCAGTGTTGATGCTGCTCGTTCAGTAGAAGCACTGACTCTTGGTGAAGAACTCTCAACCTTGGAAGAATACTTTGTTCATCTTGATGATGACAATACAGTCAAATCAGGAATGAGGTCTGCCGAACTCGGAGCAAAATCAGGGACCTACACTGAGTATCTATTGTCTCCAGAAGCGGAAGAGGGTGAAATATCAATTCTCAACCACGATGTTAGAGAATTACGGGATGATGGGACACACTTGTGGGTTGGTTCTAAGCTTGGAGTGACGATTATTGACTTCGAAACATCCGTTTCCACCGACCACGAACTTCCTCAAGGGCACGACCTTCATGATATGGTCTTACTTGATAATCATCTTGTGATGATGACCGAATCTGGCACCTGGATAGCAGGCAGAGACGCAGGCGTACTCGATGAAATTTCTCTTTGGCAATATTTCCCGGGTAGGTACACAGCGGGTACACAATTGATTAGTGACGGAGGGGATGATTATGTCCTTGCATTAGGATATGGTGGCTTCGGATCTGTATTCCAAATTAACAGTGTTTCAATCTCTGAATTTGATATTGGAACTGGAATCTCAAATACAATGAATAGTGGAAATGCTACTGCAACATCTATTGTTCATGTTGACGTCACTTCAGGACCTCTAACTCTCTTTGTTGGAACCGATGTTGGTTTATTTTCAGTTGAAACGGCCTCCGCTAGAGATGCTTCAACTCCAAATTGGAAATTCTATTATTCCCTGGAACCGACTTCGATTGCTTCGGATATCGATGATTTGCGAGCAATTGGTGCACAGGGAGGGGACAATCCTGCGATAGTTAACGATTTACTGGCGGATGGTCCTTCTGGTGGCTCGTCACAAGTAGTTTGGATAGGAACTCCTTCTGGCCTTCATAGAATGGATCTATTATCTGGCCTCATTACCTACGGGGGCGATTATGAACACCCAGGAGTAGATGGCGTGACAGTTAATTCCGCTAACGAAATCCATTCGATATATTCTACTGGAGACCAACTCATTATCGGGTCCGGTTGGGGTATGTGGTCTCTAAATGGTGGTTACGCCGCTGTTTATGGAATGACCAACCAAGAATGGGTTCCTGGTATGATTTCTGCAATATCTGTACACGAAGTTTCAGGAGTTAGTACTGTATTTTTGGGAATAGGCCCTGGTAAATATTCCAATCTTGAATTGATGGACCCAATGGCAAACGATTCAGATGCAGATGGTATGCTTGATGGTTGGGAAGTTCGTTATGGGTTAGACCCTACTGATCCTTGGGATGCTTACTTAGATGCAGATGGTGACGGAGTTAATCTAGACTCAGACCCAATCAATGAACGCCTTTGGAGGAATCTTGACGAATTCAGATACACTGCAAGAACTAGTAATGGATACGATGCAACCGATCCAAGGTCCGTCGACTCAGATGACGACGGAGTTGGAGATGGTGCTGAATACTTTGGATTGTTCCATGAGTTTACTCCCCTGTGGTGTCACTATACGAATCAGTATGATTACGAACATGTTTGTGGTGATACAGCAGGTTTAGCAGCTAATGCAACTTACTTGAGTTCCTTAGGAATCGACAGTGGTACTGATGCGACAAACCCTGATTCAGATGGTGATGGAATGCCAGATGGTTGGGAAATACAAAACCGTCGTTGGATTGGTGCAACTTTCACAGGCTCCAACAATTGGACAATGGATCCAATGGACCCTGCCGATGCAAATTGGGATGCCGATGGAGATGGCCTATCCAACTTGTGTGAATATCAATGGACGCTAATCAAAGCAGCAGGAATCGCTGGCGATCTTTTAGAGAGTCATTTAGAATCAGAAGCATCTGCTGAATCTTGGGCAGAATCTGATCCAAACAATGTGGATTCAGATGGTGATGGCCTTCCTGATGGTTGGGAAGCCAGAGGTGCTTGCACCTGGGATGTTAGTAGAACCGGAATTAACCCTCTAAACGGAAGCGATGCCTTCGAAAACCCAGATGGTGATGGTTTTGATATTAACCACAATGGAGTGATTGAGGATAACGAAGCATTCGTAAATTGGCTTGAATATAATGTCAGAGACAACCTCTACAGTGGAAATATGAGTTTAGATGGAGAATTGATACCAGATAATTTCACCACCGACCTCTTCAGAAATATTTCTGATTGGGCTGCACCAGAGTCTAACTTTGGTAATGGTGTACTAACTGGTGACCCTACCGATGCAGACAGTGACTCTGATGGTATGCCTGATGGCTGGGAGATATGGTATGCTAGGTGGCACCTTCTCGAAGGAGAATGGTCACTGGACCCATTGGACTCAACAGATAGATGGGACGATTCAGATGATGATGGAATGACTAATTGGGAAGAATACAACAGTATTGCGCCAGAACTTTCTGAAACTAACAGCAACCGCACAAGTCCGCAGTGGTATGTTACTACTGTCGGAGCAGGCTATACCTTCCAACAATGGTCAGGAATTACTAATTCTGAATCATTCGGTTCTTTCGTAGGACAGGATTTGATAAACGTGTCCGGTTATACAACAGATCCAACGAACCCAGACACTGACTCTGATGGTTTCCTTGACGGATTAGAGTTGATGTTCACTGCTTGGAATGACACCGCTCAGACGTGGACACTAAACCCTCTGGTACCAGGAGATGGTACATTCGATGCGGACGATGATGCTATGACTGATGCTCAAGAGTTCTCTTTGGCTATAATAAATCCAGTTAATGGCGAAAATCATCCAGCAGATGCACCGCTGATGCATATTGACGGTGACTTGAATGATCCAACCCAGAAGTCACAACGAGTCTTCGACATAATCAGTGACAAAGGTCAGAGAGGGAAGAGGCACTTAGCAGAATTCACTGAATGGCAGTCAACAGGAATTGCTAACACATTCATTTCAACCTTAATGAGTATCACAGACCCTACAATGTCAGATACAGATGATGATGGTATGATTGATGGTTTCGAATATTGGTTTACAAGCTGGGATTTAGAGAACAATCGTTGGTCTATGAATCCATTAATCGATTCTGATCAGTGGCTAGATAGCGACCAAGATTCAGTGGATTGTGACAGAGATGGTAATATTTCATTGGATGAGCAATACACCAACAAGAGAGAGTATGAGTCAAGAGTTTACGGTAAATACTCTGAGCGATTGAGCACCGGTTCGGGACTGATTGGATTCGGAGATGATGCTATCGATGCTTACGTCGAAGAAGGCAGTACTGAACTGGAAGCACGCCGTGCTATTTTCAATAACTTTAGAGGAAGAGATGCAAGCACAATTGCCAGGATGGATATGATCAATTCCGCAGACGAGAATACATTCAACCGATCACTGTTTGGTATATCTGATCCTACATTCGCAGACACAGACGGTGACGGCATCAATGATGGATGGGAATTCTGTTATGCTGTTTACGGTCTTCCAGACCCTACGACACAGAACCATTGGGCTACTAACCCAGTGAATCCCTTTGATGTAGATTATGACCCTGATAGTGATGGATGGTATGGTCGAACTTCGTTTGATATTCCTGCAACTCAAGGTACTTGGGAAAACCGTGAATTTACTCCTTCTGGGGGAATTATCCAAAACGGAATTGGCGATTTACCTTTCACTAATTATATGGAATATCTGAACGGCACTAGGCCCGATACAAATGACTCTGATGGCGATTCAATCACGTTCAATACTGAAGTCACAGCAGGAGTTGTAACCTCTCATGAGTCTGATTGGAATCTTTCAGATGGAAGGGAAGTTTTCAAGTACGGAATTAACCCCATGGACAATGATACAGATGGCGACATGTTGCCTGATTGGTATGAATATGAAAAGGGATGGAATGAGAGCAATGATAACTTCTCATCACGACTCAATATCGAAGTCCAATGGATCGATGCTGCAACGGGTGGTTCTTGCAATACAAATACGACTTCTTGCCGCCCACTTTCACAAAACCTAGGCACACTTTCACGTCCTAATTTAGGTTGGACTTGGGCAACTTTCAATCCAGCGGATCCTTTGGATGCAAATGATGATCCAGACCAAGATGGCAATTGGGATTGTAGCGCAACATGTGTATATACTCCATACACAAATTTCATGGAATTCTATGCCATCGCCAATCCTAATTTAGACTCGCCAGATTCAGTAAGATTATCTGGTGAAACTTGGGAAGGTTCTCCAATTACTGAATGGTGGCAATTCAGGGCATTTACTCTGGGTCTCGGAGAAGTAGATGAAGATGCTAAAAATTATCTGGGTATGAATCGAAAGAACATTGATGACCAGAGTTATGTTTTGATTATTGATGACATGGATAATGATTTCTTGGTAATAGATTCCGGCGATGACATCACTCGCTGCTCAGGTGATCAAACTTCTGAATGGGATTTGTACTATATTGGTAATACGAATAGGGCTCCTGCTATCGATTTAGGAGAGCACGAATATGGATGGTACTTGCTAGATTTAGACGGCGATCACATCGCAGAAGGTAGTGACCCTCTGAATTGGGACACTGATGGGGATTGGCTGGTAGATTGGTTTGAAGTCAAGGACGATGAAGAGGACGGGCTACGCGGTGATTCATCACCAATTCGTTACGATAGCAGAAATACAGCATAATCCTCAGATTTCCCCCTAAAGGGGGATTTCTGTTGTGACGTGACGCCGGATGGTTCAAGACTTATGTCGGATGTCGCTAAGATAGGTGAATCGCATGTCGCAGAGAATTTCTACCCGTGCTATGCTGACAATGATGCTGATGCTACTTGTCCTTACACCTCTCAGTCCTTTCGCTGAGACCTTTGTTGGGCAGGCTCAAGCGAGCGGTTCATCAAGGCACATATACACATTCTCAGACGGTAGTATTGAGAATATTGCATTGTATCAAGGCGGTGCTGATAAGACTACTAAAGTTGCAATCCCCAAAGGTGCAGAAGTTATTGATGTTCAGATGACACTTTCAGGTGCTTCCTCTACAGGCTGGTCCCAAGTTACTACTGATTCTTACGAAGAGTGGATGGACGGCTATTCTAGTCGTATGGACGCAAGAAGCGGTGATTTGTCATTGGGGTTAGCTTCAAGTGAATTCGAATTTGCATCTCACGCATTAGACGAAGAAACCGTTCAGGGCTCCAATGCTTGGTTAGATAATGGGAGCTTTGCAGTTAGACAACCTCACACAGCAAACTCTACTGAAAACCGTTTGAGTAATCAGATTAAAGTTACTAGCCCTAATTTCATGGCCCAAGGCCAAGGTGCGATTTTACGAAACCACGACTGGCTATTCATGTCAACCTATACTGGTACTTCTTTCGACAAAGTTGTCAACAGAATGCATCCTAACAATGTAAGCAGAGATATTGTTGTTGATCTACAACGCGAATCTGGTTGTACTCTCCCACAAGACCCAAGTTCGACGTACTACAAAGGATACGGATTCAAAGATTGGACTATTACTGATGATGAAATGCTTTATGGAATCTTTTCCACCTACAGATATTCCTACTCGCAAAACACGCCACTCCAAAACATACGGGTTCTGGCAATCGATGTCTCAGATGATTGGACTTGGAATTGTGTTGAATCTTATGACCTATCTGCTCAATATGGCGAGTACAATGGAATTTCTTTTGATAGAGAAACTGGGAAGGTTTGGGTTGCTCACAGTTCACAAAGGAGACTTGTATCTTACGAATTTGGAGACAATGGCCAGTATACTAGAGGCGAAGATATGTTCGTATTCTCTTCTGGTTCATCTTCGGCGACAGAATGTGGCAAATCGACTAGTAATGTCCACGGATTAACTGTTCACGATAACACGTTCTTCATTCGTTGCATGAAGGGTACATACTATCAGGACACAGATCAAATCAGTGTTTGGGCTGTATCTGGTTCATCATCTTCCCTCGTTCCACAAACCGGAACCCGTGATATTACTGCTAAGGGATATGGGTTGTATTATGATGGAGAGCGCTTACTCACCGTAGATTCTGGGTATTCTACATGGAACTCGAAAACATTGTATTATCGTGAATTCGGAATGGGTATCTCATTCCCAACAACTCCAGCTCCAGGAACCACGACTTGGATTGGTGAAACTATAGTGACAGATGAAGATGTATTGGCAGTGAATGTCGAAAACCATTGGTCAGCTCCAAGTCAAGGAGATAGAGTCGACTATTGGGTTAGTGCAGACAACGGTACACATTGGGAATCTGTTAGCAAGAATCAGACAATTCACTTTTCTCACCCTGGTAATGAACTAATTTGGAAGATGCAACTAATCGGTTCATCTGCAGTATCATGGTGGATTAATCTAGAATATGCTACCTCATATGTGAATACAGGAGACTGGACAAGCCAAAAAGTATCAACTGGTACAAATGTCGGTAAGGTAAGGGCTGTTTGGGTTGAAGATGTTCCAAGTCCAAGTTCGATTACTGTGAAAGTGTCAAATGATAACGGTACTAGTTGGGAAGATGCTTCGAATAATATTGAAGTTTCATTTTCGACTCAAGGTGGAGGCAATGAGTTGCTATACTCTATTCTGATGGGGACAACTGATGTTACGCAAACTCCGACTGTTGATTCATTCATACTTTGGTACGAGGAAGGATATCCTGATGCTCCTCAACTAGATGTTGGCGACGACAATATATGGGATTGGAAATCTATTTTATTCCTAAATGAGAGTTCAGTAGTAGCATCTGATGACTCAGCAGTTGGCAGTGTCGTTTCTGACACTCCTTCCTTAGTTGATGCATTTAACAGCCACATCCCAAGTAATGGAGTTGGCACTGTTGAAATTCCAATTGCTGTAAAAGCAAATACTCCTGGTAGAGTCAAAATTACAGATCTTGATATTGAATACAGATTGAAAACAAGAGTTATGGATGCTTCATTAGAAGGTGGCCTTGTAGCTCCTGACGGGATTTACCGTAACCTTGTGGTAAGGCTAGCGCATGGGGACTTGGTAGATAGAGTAACAGAGGCAACTATTGGATTAAACAACTCTCATGGAGGCAATCCTGCATTCAATTGGATGCGTGGAGACACTTGTAGCCTTGTTGATGATGCTAACGGAATAGTCGAGTTTGATGTCGGTAATTGTACATCAACAATTGACCCGGAGGGTGTTGTTTCAGTCAAGATGCCAATGCGCGTTAATTGGACATGGGATGATGAAAGGAAGATGGAAGCAGTAGTCTCAATGAATGATGACTTAGGTCCTCAAGTCAATGCATGGACAACCGACACCTTATCCCTCAATGTTGAGAATGATATTCAGTTAGATGGAATGAGAGTTTGGGAAGAGACTGGAAGAGAATTATACCCGGGTGATTGGGTCAGAGGAGGATTTAATCTCTCCATTAGCGGTGCAATCAATTTCCAAAACTCAGCATTGTCTCCAAAAGCAGGGGAGTTTGATCTAAGAGTCTTAGGACAAAATGTAACTTATGACGGTGACCCTATCGGTGAACCATTCGTCCTTCACTCTGAAGGTAACCCTGCGTTCGGTCAATACAACATGTCGTTCCAATCACCTATTGAATCGGCTCCGGGTGGTATGATACTGTATGTTGAAGCAGTCAACTTGTCAATTGGTTCACAATATGTGAATCCTGGATATAACACAATCAAATTAATTTTTGATGGTAATGCCCCTCTTGTACTATTTGCCAGCCCACTAATGTCTTCTGAAATGCATAAAGGTCCACCTTCACCTGGTGGTCAATCCTTAGAAATAATCATTCAAGATTCAGTAGATCCTCCTCAAACTGTGGATTTACACTACTGGATTGGTTGTCAAGCAGGAGAACATGAAAAGTGTGACGATTCAAATTTCAATGGTCTTCCAGAACCTATCGAATATCGTTCAAAGACACTTACCACTCCTGAAACAGTCGCAGGTGGATTGAATATTTTCAATGGCCTAATTGATGACTCAATGCTATTACATGGTCAGAAAGTTGCATTTTATGTGACTGGGCAGGATGGACAAGGAAATGTCATTGCAATGGGTGGTTCACCTGTTTGTGACATTGAACCAGGTGAATTTTGTGGAGGAAACGGGAACGGAGTGACACAGCCAGTTTGGGAGGATTCACTATCATGGTATGTCATTCGTGAAGAGTTTGAACCAGTTATGGATGTCGATAATTCTACTATAATGGGGCACGATGACATGTCACCTCTGCACCCCGGAATTTCATATACAGCTACATTCATGGTTTCTGATATCAACGGCTGGTGGGATGTAGATTACATACAACTAGCACTTGGAGGAGACTTCGATGATGAAGAAACTTCAATTTATGCACAGGTTTCGAAAGGTGACGATGGACTTCCAGAGATTTTCCTTGAAAGCGGTGGTTCAGGCTTAGCGGTATCTAATCTCTATTCGTCAGTAATTCTTGATCCAGAGAATCAATCTCGAATGGTAGTATCTATCAAATTCCAACTGACATGGAACTTCCCTGAAATTTGGGATACAAACGGTGAATCACATTTCATACCTAAGGTTTGGATTGAAGACAAACCATGTGGTTTGGATGAAGAGACTCCATGTAACGTCCACAAAGCAGGTTTGGGTAATGACCTATGGAGTTTGGATAACGATTTGAGGTTTGATACACAACCCGGTCATATTCTTGCAATTGAATTACGTGACGGTACTAATCATTACAACCCGGACTTTGATGAAACTTTAATCGGCGCAGGTCAAGCTTTGAGATTCAGTGGCAGAGTACTTTTCGCAGAAGATGAAACTCCTGCTCCAGCAGGTACATTCACCATCGAATTAGGCGACTACGACAATAAATGGACTACTACGAGCCGTGAAGGTGGCTACTTCAGTATTGACATGCTTGTTCCAGATGTCCGAAGTGGGCATTTAGATATGCGTGCAAAGTTGATTGATTTACCGGGTCTTGCAGTTGATGAATCGGAATTCAAGCCAAGATTACGCTTAGCTGTCGACAGCGAAAGACCTACAATTCACGCAGTATACATTGCAGGAATAGAACCAGGTGCAGACATTCCTATCTCTTTGGCTGGTGATTTGCAGGTAATGCTGGAAACTAGAGACGACCAAGGGTTTAGTATTGATAATCCTGCAGTTATCCACTATCTGGTCAGGGCGGGAGATGCTGAAATTAGCAGAGGTTCTTCGCCATTGCCAGATACTACTCCATTTGAAGATCAATTCTTCTGGACCGGGTATCTTGACCTAACAGATGGCGGAGCAACTATGCTTCTTCCATCTTACACAATCGATGTTTGGATCACAGGTTCTGATGCATCTGGAAATCCATACAACAGTCAAGGGAATACCATAGACCAACCTATAGCATCATGGCCAATGGCTCTTACAGGTCCCGATATTAGTTTGCGAGGAGAAGATACATTCTGGAAATGGTCCAATCCTACTCCAGTGTCTGGCGAATCAGTCCATCTATCAATGGAAGCACGTAATACTGGCGCATCAGGAAACGTAACCTTTGTCTTACAACGTCTAGTTTCAGGAGATGATTGGGAGACACTTTCAACAGTTTCAATAGATGCTCCATCTGGAAGAGTAGTTCAAGTAAAACTCAATGCAGTCGCAGAGGGTTCTAACGGTGACACCTTAGAGCATAGAATTCTATTGCTAGATTCAGGTGTAGAGAAAGAAAGGATTTCGATAAGTCCTCTTCTGATTAAAGAAGAAGTAGCGAGGGATGGTGACGCATTAGCTAATCAAATCGCAGACTCACAATTATCAGTGGTAATGTATCTAATCGCCTTGGGGGCAATGTCGTATGCAGTTTGGACAATGGTTCAGATGCGTCGTATTAAGAGAGGCGAAGAAGTAGATGAAACCGATCAAACAGCAGAGGTTGCAGAAGAAATGGCTGGCAAAGTCGTGCCAACTATTGAGCAACCCGAGCCAGCAATTCAACCTGGACCGCCTATACCTCCATCAGGGTTGCCAGAAGGGTGGACTGCGGAACAATGGACTCATTATGGGCATCAATATGTCGAAACAATGAATCAATGAGGTAGGGCACATGTCTGGTCCTGAATCAATGGTCACTCTACAAGAGCGAATGGTAAATCTGATCAATCAACTCGGCATGCCTGTATTGGAAACAAGTATGGTTATTTCACGCTGGACTAATCGATTACTCAAACAACTACAGGACCATTCTCAAAACCTTCCCGAGAACCTAGCTAAGCCTTGGCCTTTGGATGTAGTTCCTGTTGAGAGTGAATCATCCTTTGACTTGGATAAGGCCTTGGCTTTGGTAGACAGAGACAGGATGGATATCTTTGACACATTGATTCGTGTGACACTAGATGAAGAACAAATGTTGGTAAGTGATGCATTGGGAGTACTCAGGTCATGGGAGCATCTGATAAGGACACAACTGTCTCAAGCAGCAGGGCCAGGGCAGTTGTTTAGTCCGACTGAAATCCCAGATGATTTTTAGGTGAGGTAATGAGATTATTTTTCATGGTTATTTTATTCGTATCTTCCTCTATCGCAGGTTGCTTCGGTGATGTATTGAATGATGACGAAGAACGAGGAATTTCTGGTGGCTTAGCATTAGCTTGCCTACAGGATGACAAATTCAAGGATATGGAGATTCATTTCCTTTTTGAAAAAGGGTATGATCCTATCGCTATGGACTTAGTGAAAACAAGATTGCAGGAGGTTTGTGACAAACCAGGTGGAATTAAGATTGTAGCCGAAGAAATCGATTTCAAGATCGATTCCACTTGGTCATCTAACGATGTTAGAGATGCAAGGTGGAAGCATGGTGGAGACGCTATGGGTTCAGAAACCTTGCATTGGTATTTCCTATTCCCATCGGGGACTCATGAAGATTCTTCGGTACTGGGAGTAGCTGTTGACGCTTCTACAGTAGCAATATTCAAAGATTCAGTGGATGAAGCTGAAGGCCTGTTCGGTCGACCCTCGAGTGAAGAAGTAGAGCGAGCGGTTACCGTACATGAAGCCGGGCATTTACTTGGCCTAGTGAACTTGGTGTACACATCCCCGATTGATCACGAGGATTCAGAGCACCCGAATCATTCTAACAATGAGGATTCTGTCATGTATTGGGCAATTGAAACCAATGATGTTGGTAATTTCCTTACTGGAAATATCCCTGATGAGTTTGACGATGACGACAAATCAGACTTAGAAGGAATGGCAAGTGGTTCACTCAAATGTAAGAAACAATTGTGGTCATGAGGCATTTGAGACAATACGACTTGAGTCTCTCCATGCATCAAATATTGACCATAAGTAGAGCAGTATCCAAAGTACTAGAGTAAATGCAAGTGGGATTTGCAATAAAAACCAATCACGCCCTCTCCTATGATTACGGTTAAAGTGCTGGCCAAGGAACAAAAATGGTATCAGTGAAAGTGCAACAGCAAATATTGGCCTGAGTGCACCCCAGATGCCAACTCCTGCAGTTATTTCATTCCAAATCGTTTTACTGACGGCGATTTTGTCAAGATCCGGTTCATCGATAGGTACAACCACCTCGATGACATCATCTTCGTACTCCATCATTCACTCGTGCAAGCGGCTACTTGTCAATGTGACGACGCAAATCTCATTGAACTATACTTATTGAGGCCAAATATGCAGGGGCGGATATTGGTGACTGGGTTCAAGCCTTTTGGTGGTCATCTTTCAAATATCTCCGAGGAAGTAGCAAAATCGCTACACGGTGAAATTGTTAGAGGTCGTGTCATAGAATCTTTGGTATTGTCAGTAGATGAATCTGGTTCCAGAGAAGTTTCTAATTTATTACCTGATAACAAATATGATGCAATCATGCATTTGGGTCTTGCTGAAAAAGCAGATTATCCAAGAATTGAGATGCGAGCAAAGGACATTCTAGATTTCCGTATTCCTGACAATTCTGGGAGACAAGTTAGCAGTACCAAAATCAGCGGGGAAGGAGATTTGTACTCAACTATTAATCCTGAAGATTGGGACATAGTCAAGATGATTGATTCACCCGTTATCAGCCACGATGCTGGAGAGTACCTGTGCAATGAGACATTATATCGGACTCTTTTGTCATTGAGTGACAACACTCCTTGCTTCTTTCTCCACTTACCTCAATCCCAAAATGATGCCAGAGGTCTCGCCTTACAATGCTTGGACCGAATGTTACGCCCACCTTGTTTAGATGTAGGTGCGGGTGCGATTATTCATGATGGAAAATTCCTTGCAGCAAGGAGAGCGCCTAGTGAAAAACATGCAGGATGGTGGGAATTCCCTGGTGGGAAGTTCGAGGAAGGCGAAGACGCAGCAGCATGCCTCGTTAGAGAGATTATGGAAGAGTTAGAGCTTGAAGTCGAAATTGGTGATGGTATTGGAATATGGATATTCGACCACGGAGATGTAGTCGTCAGGCTGCATGTCATGGAGTGTAGAATATTATCTGGAGATATGAAATTGCATGTTCATGATAAGGTCGTATGGTGCGAAGGTCCTAACGAAGTAGAATGGTTAGGTCCAGACCAAGAAATAGCTGAAGCAATCAGTGCCAGGTAACGGCTTCGCCTTTTTGATCCATTGTGAACTCATCCCCAACCTTTCGTGGGATATTTTCTCTTCCGCCGTGCCAAGTCGCTGCTTCGAGCCAATCCTCTAAGTTCTCACCACCAATCTCTACAGTGATGAGGCCGCCCAATGTTTTGTCTCCCGGTAACGGGAATGCAACTTTGCCTGCCAGTGCCGCTTGTCTAGAAATATGAAATATAGTTCCACTGGTATCAAGATTTGCAGACATGAAATCAAGTGATGTGTCAAGTATTGATTGATTATGTAGGGAATTTAGGAAACTGTCTAATGGAACCCCTTCACAAGCTAAAACATCATCCTGTTCTGTAGGGAATCTTGGACTACTGGGTAGTCCGCAAGTAAACTCTGGAAACAACTTAAGAATTGCATCTAGTACTAATTCGGGGTTATCTGCACCTGTGATCTTAGTAGAAACCAATACCGATAATCCCTCATCGACTCCGGTTAGTTTCAATCTCGGCATATACCTGCCCAGAAGCCCATGGTCAATGAAGTTGACAGGCCAACCTTGACATTCTTGTTGCGAACCGAGTGAATCATGGAAGTTCGGGTTTGTGCAGTAGTGCCCGTTCTCAATGAGGGTGAATTCATCACCCGTTGTATCGATAGCCTTCTGGCTCAAACAATGCCGGTCGATGTACTGGTTTTGGATGGTGGTTCAACAGATGGCACTCTTGATTTGCTTTCCAAATATGGTGATTCTATCACCGTGCTAAACAACCCTGGCAAGAGAGTTGCACAAGCAAGAAACCTTGCACTGGAGAATATCTCTGACGAGATTACTCACTGTTTGGAAATAATTGGCCATTCTTGGATAGATTCTGACCATGTTGAGAGAAGAGTCTCCGAACTGTTGGAGTTGGAGAGTAGTTTGGGTACCAAAATAGGTGCTATTGGATGCAGGACAGAATCTGGTGATTCTACTGATACGGTTTCAAAATGGGTCGAAGGAGCACTAGCCTCTCCAATCGGATCTGGCGGTGGCCAGTTTCAGCGATTTAAGGGTAGAGAGAAGACAAAAGTTCCAGCATTTTGTCTGCATAATGTCGAGGCATTACGTGAAGTGAATGGTTGGGATGAACGGTTCATAACCAGCCAAGACAGTGATTTGTCAATGCGTCTTATCGCTGCAGGCTGGCAATTATGGCGTTCAGATATTTCATCAGTGTACATGCACAAAAGGTCATCATTATCTAATTGGTGGAAAATGTGTCATAGGTATGGATTCTGGCGAACTAAGGTTGTTGTAAAACATCCGAAAAGGTTGGATGTACGAGAACTTCTTCCACTTGTTGGTTTGGTGATGATATTCACTTTGCATCAATGGTGGTGGGCTCCTGCAACTTATGGAGTTGCACTTTTACTGATGGGGTTAGTCTACCGGCAGAAAGATTCTGTAAGTTCAATAATTGGAATTCCAATATGCTTGGTTATACTCCACACGGCATTTACAATCGGCTTATTCGATGGGTTGCTAAGAGCAGGTAGAGCCCCCAATGACCGCTCATGATGCGCAAACCTTCATGGCTGTAGTGACAAAGGAGAGAATTAGATGGCAAGGCAATTCACCGCGTTAATTCTTCTTTTCACCCCTGCATTAGTTCTCAATGCTTTGAGGTTCCTAGTGACACCACTGGGTGAAATGATGGCGGTTTCAGTTGGATTGGATGTAATACTTCACATCATTTCTCTAGCATTTGGAATTTTTCTGTTTCGTAAAACTCGTGTCGTTAGAGACCACGAGTGGCAACGTAGCAAGGCAGTAAAAGCAGTAGGGAGCCAGTTCAAGGCAGAGGAAAGAGGCGTTTGGGAGAAAGATGTGGTTATGGATACCCAACTATCTGTCGAGGGTCAGGCTAATCTGAAAGGTCAGGTTTCAGGATTGACAGGGAACATGACTTCTGTCGGAGACAGAGAGATTGAATCAGAAGTAGAAGTAGAGATGTTGATTGATTCTGAACACGTAAGGAGGGCACAAGCCAGAGTTTCTGGTGACGAACAATTTGAGGAAGGTGCAGTTCATTCAACAATTGGTGCAGTTAGGAAAACCTCTCCAATGGATTCTTTCCTAGATTTCATTGCATCCTTAAGAGGTCGGGATCGCAAAGCCGAACGAGATGCCAAAAAGAGTGCATCACTCTCTGCAAGGAGCAGTGAATCACCGGTAATTGCTCAACGTCCAATCGCTCCAATTCAGCCAATAGAATCCGAAGAAAGAAAGCCGAGTCCTATGGAGATGGTTTCAGTTACAGATACTGGAATTGAAACAGTAACAATAAATGAGGAAACAAACGAAATCAGCAAGCCTGTAGTCCAGGAAATGTCAATCGAGCAAATGGCATATGGTGCTCCACTTACAAAGAAATCAACAGGTAGCTCACAATCAGGTCTTTCCCCTCTTCCCACCTGTAAGTCATGTGGTGCAAACAATCCAGTCGGAGAGCGCTTCTGTTCTAATTGTGGTATCGACCTATGAGCGTTGGACTGAATAACCCCCTCCTCCCCCCACTGGATAATCGAGGTGGTCAATATGTCTGATAAGAGAGACTACTACGAAGTTCTTGGAGTTGCAAAAGAGGCTGATGCAACAGAGTTGAAAAAGGCATTTCGTTCTTTAGCTCGTAAGTATCATCCTGACAAGAACGACGCACCAGATGCTGATGAGAAATTCAAAGAGATTCAAGAGGCCTATGCTGTTCTCTCTGATAATGACAAGCGTAGGAATTATGATCGCTTCGGGCATAATGGTCCGGGAGGGTCTCCGTTTGGACCAGGTGGCTTCCAAGGATTCAATATTAATCTAGACGACATTCTTGGAGGAGATTTCTTTTCCAGTATGTTTGGCGGCAGAAGCAGTCGCTCATCTCGTCAACAAGGAAATGACATCCTCATCAGACACGAGATCGATCTCGTCTCAGTTTTAGAGGGTGGTAAGGAAGAACTTGAAATCGACCTACCTGCTACCTGTTCTGACTGTGAAGGTACTGGTGCCAAAGATGGAGTGACTACCCAATGCAACGAATGTGATGGCGTAGGACAGGTGCGAGTTAGACAACAGATTGGACCATTTGTACAAGATTCAGTACGAGCTTGTCAGTATTGTCAAGGTTCTGGAAGAACTTACGCTTCAAAGTGCAAGTCATGTTCCGGAGATGGGATACAATCAGAATCACAAGTCCTTAGATTCTCAATACCTAAAGGCGCTCAAGAAGGAACTCGTCTAAGGATGAGAGGGAAAGGTCAACCTGCACCTCAAGGCAGAGGTGCCGCTGGTGATTTGTTCATCGAATTAATCATCGAAGAGCATCCATGGTTCGAACGCAATGGTATGGATTTGATTATGTCTTTACCCCTGGGGTTCACAGCACTAGCTTTGGGTTCATCAGTAGTTTTACCTCATATTGATGGTAAAGATTTGGTAATCAAAATACCATCGGGCACAAATTCTGGTGATACGATTACTATTGATGCTAGAGGTCTTCCTTCTAGCAGAGGGATTGGTCGAGGGGATGTCGTAATTTTATGTAAATTACACATGCCAAAGAAGTTCGATAAAGGTACGAAAAAAGCTCTAGAGGACCTAAGAATGAATCTAGATGGCAAGACCGAAATGATGGACAAGATAATTGCAGATGCCAAAGATAGGCGCAATTGATTATTCTTCAGAACTATTGGAATCTCTGTAGATTGTGTTAGCTGGTTTAGCGGCCATCGGATCTCCATTAACCATGCCAGACAGGTGTATGTCTAGGGCGTTACTACTACCTTCGAGTTCTACCTGGACGAATAAGCGTGAATCTTTCGTTAGAGAATCAAGGAATATCTCTGAGCCACGAGAGAGAAGTTTAGGTTCAATCTTTTTCACATCCCAAGGCTCTCCTTCTGGTGCTTCAAATCTAATTGCCGCTACATTCCAGTCGCACTCTTTAGCACAAATACCAATCAGCAGTGACCATATACCATCGTCTCGGTTACTAAGTGACCAAATTGCCATGTCAATTCCCGTGGTGTAATGTCGCATTTCTGAATCTCCCCACACCTCTAGGGCTTTTTCCCATTCAAGAGATGACACAGCCCGCAAAGCCCTTGCAAGGTCATTATGAGAGAAATCACCTTCAGTTAGTTTTTGGTTTAGCCATTGCAACCTATCCTTTTTACTAGCGAATTCTTCAGCAAATAATTTCTCTTTCCTAATGAATCTGTAAAACACTAAAAATGGTAGGATAAGGATTAACCCAATTAGCCAATAAAACAAGTCTGCTGCATCTTTGACAGCATCTGATGCAGGGAACCATGGCTCTTCACCCTCATCGATAACTGCTGTGCTAACTCTAATATTCCATTCAACAGGTTCGGCATTTTCGTTAATAGCAGAACTTCCGTTTATGTGTTCGATTTTGATGAAATGTGTGCCTAGTCCAACATCAAGGGATAGGCTAATTTTGTCCATGGAGTAGGTTGCTGAAACTTCATTCAATACGTCCCAAGTTTGCTGGTCCATGTCCCAAATAGTTACTCTCATTTCGTAAATATCTCCTTCGACAATTACATCCACAAGATGAATGGAGTCATTCCATCCCGTAGTTTCAACACGCAAGATGTCTTGGTAATCCCCCATGTGTAATGTTAATTCTCCATCCTCTGTGTTCCCATCCATAGTGATTAACGGATAAGTTGAGTTGTTACTATTGGCACTAAGTGGTCGATAAGTTGGAGCGTCCATTCCCCAACTTGCATCAAAGTGCTGATAGTGTGACATGGAGGCATTCCAACTACAATTACAATCCCATTGAAATTCGATATAAGACGAACCAGCAATCCCATTTATTCTATCATTTAATGTTGCATTTGACCAGTCTGATTCTGAGCTAGGATAGACATAGCGATATTTGATTGGCACATCAGTCAAGCCATCTATTGTAGCAGATTTGGTAATTATTAGAGATTCATCTTCGCCAAGTGAGTAAGACAACGGTGAGTTGCCAATTCCAAAAACACTGTCTAAGTGATACAGTTGACTAATCTGCGTAGTATCAAAGATTTCTGTACGCATTGACCAGATGTTATCCGGGCTTGGACTTGTAATTGTAACTATGATTCGTCCATCATTATCAATAGGAATGTAACTAACATAATTTTCATCAATTGATGTATTCAATGGTAAACTGAATGCATTCCCTATCGGTGATTCGTGAGTAAGGTTCTGGAAGTGTAAATCGACATCAATACTTGTTGAAGATGCGACTAGTGTCAGTACCAGTATGCTTCCTGAACTGACATTGACTGCAAATACATCTGCGGGATCGTTGATTAGATCACCAGACGTGTATTCTCCTTCGCAAGAGACATTGAGTCCATCTTGAAGACAAATCTCAGAATCCAATGTAAAAAACTCATTAGATGGTGCAGGTCTTAGGTTGGGTAGTTCACCATTCAGAGGTATTACTCTTTGACAATCATCATCATCTCCAACGTGGAATGTGTGATTTCCAGAATCTAAACCGATTGTAAAATCGCTTCCATTAGCGAGTATGTTGCCCGAATCGTCTTCGATACTGGCCCAAGAATCGTTGCAGTCAAACCATGCAGTCCCTTCAGCAGTAATATGAGTGCTAGAGTAGACAGCACTTACTACCGGCAAGACCATCAGGATTGCCAGAAGGCAGGTTAGTAGTCTCCCCATAGACGGTGCGGTATGCTCATCCACCTTCAAATCATTCAAGACCAGTATACTTCCAGACCCTATTCATGGCAGGCTTAGGTCGGACAGTATTGGCGCGACATCGCATGTCCCGTCTTTGGGGATTGGGAGACCGTTCTAAACCATCATCAAAGACTCCAGGACTAGTCTTGAGCATTGGTGAGGAGATGGATGTTATCTGGGCTCCTTTTTCAACATCTAGTGATGGCTCGATTCCTCGGACTATCAAATTACATTCACGTGCTCCATTTGCACCATGGGAAAGTCAAGACAATGGACCTACTCTATCTGCCACAATAGGACACGTCCTGCCGCCATCATTGGATGAGGCTGATGCAGGAGAAGTTGCCTCCAAAGGTGACTTACTGCCAGTTTCTTGGCAATCTCTGAACCATGATGGCGAATTAATGGATTCCACATTGAATCCACATGTTGTTGTTCTAACAGATGCGCTACAATTGGCTAACCGGCCTGGACGACTGGTAGAGGCCATACATGTAATCAAGCGTCGATTTCCTGGTGCACTTCTTTGGGCTCCTGGTATTGGAGGGCCGGACAATTGCGCAGTAATGACATGGTTTGGTATTGATTTGTTTGATACTACACGTTCTCAGCAAGCTGAGGCACACGGGGCTGTCCTAACATGGAGTGGTCCCCGATATTTGTCTGAAGAAGAACCTTCTGTTAACCACTGGGAAGTAGCGCTAACGGAAACACGTTCAGCAATTGCTAACAATTCACTAAGAGAATTAGCTCAATCGCAATCTCTCTCTAGTCCAAGGTTAGTTGAACATATGAGGAATTACGACAAAATGATGGGCAATAATATTGGGTATTTGTCACAAGTGGTAGATTCCAATACCACTCTGAGAATTCATAGTGTTGAATCACATGATGATCCAATAATTACAGATTGGGTAGATTTCATCACGAATGAATATCAAGTACCCTCTAGTTTAGATGATGTTTTAGTTTTGTTACCTTGCTCAGCACGTAAACCATATTCGTCTTCAAGAAGTCACCAAGCATTCCGTAGAGCAATGAATCACAATTCTGCTCATGAGGTAATGGTTACCTCCCCTCTGGGCCTCGTTCCTAGAGATTTGGAAGAGGTTTGGCCTGCCGGGCATTATGATATCCCAGTTACAGGTGATTGGACTCAAGATGAGTCTACTAGGGTGACAAAAATGTTAGATGCGATAATTGCTAAAAATAATTATCGTGTTGTAATCAACCACTCAGGTTTTGATTACCACTGTGATATTCCAGTAGTTGATACTAGGCAGGGTGATTCAGCAACGAATCAGAATGCACTGAAGAGATTGAGTGCTGCAATTCTTGATAACATGCGTGTTAAGAGAAGAAGTGGTGAATTAATGAATCTCGAATCTTTCAGATCCGTATCTAGATTTCACTACAATAATGATTCATGGTTAGAGGGTGTTCAAGTCCGTGGAAGATTCCCAAGGTGGAAGATTTTGAAGGATGATGTCCAAATTGCAATGTGGGCTCCAGAAAGGGGTGGCTTTTCACTTTCAAAATCAAGTATCCCGCTGTTGGATTCTCTTGATTCGCTCAAACGGGTGCAGTTGAAGCCGGAAATCAAATGGAAGGGCGATATTAACCTCGCAATCTTGGATTCTTACGATAATTCAATCCGTAAAGGTGAGGATATTTTGGTGATGCAAGGCTCGCAGTGTATTGGTTCTGCTCGTGCGGCTGCTCCTGCTTGGGAATGGGAAGGAACACCCGGTCGGCTAGCAAAAAGCCATCAAAGAGTGTGAATTCAAATCTCGTTTCATGCGTAGCGGTTAAGAATGGGTTACAGGTCGGCGGAATGCTAGGAGGCATCCATTATGGCACGTATGTACGCTAAGAGGAAAGGTAAGTCCGGTTCCACAAAGCCACACAATGAGACCGCACCAGAGTGGTCCAACAAAGATTCATCAGCAGTTACTGGGCTTATCATAGAGCTAGGTAAGGCAGGTCATTCCTCCGCTGAAATCGGTACAATTCTTCGTGATCAACACGCAGTTCCTGATGTTCGCGCAGTTCTTGGCGGAAAGAGGATTTCCTCAGTTCTTGCTGCTAATGACATCGGCGGCTCCTACCCTGAAGATATGATGAACCTAATGCGCAAGGCTGTAGGCATCATCAACCACATTGGTTCTGGGAACCATAAGGACCTTCACAACAAGCGTTCACTAGAACTTACAGAGGCGAAAATCCGCCGTCTGGCTAAGTATTACATCGGCGAAGGCCGCTTAGACTCCGATTGGAAGTACAAGCGTGACCAACTCCGCTTGATGGTTGAGTGATTAATCCTCAACTTGATGAACCACCTTCGAGGTGTCTCGGATAGGTGCGACAATGAATAGTCTGCTTCAGTTGTCATTTTTCTCTTCGATTGAAGATGAATTGAATGAACTATCGGATGCGATTGGCAAGGCCAAAATGATTCAGTTGATGGCTCCTGCTGACCTAGATGGAATTTTAGCTCTAGCACAATTAGAAGCATCCTTTTTGGACAACTCTTTGCATTATCGTAGAAGAGTACTCCCATCTCGTAGACACGTTGGGCGTGATCATGTAGAGGAATTACCAGTTGTCGACGGGCTAATTGTTCATATTGACCCATTCAGTGAATCGAGGAAATCATTTGAAATTAGTGAGAATGTAATTCACATTCGTCCAATTGAAGTAGAACTCAGTTTCCCAGCATCCGATAAAACCCACCATGGTGCAGTTGACTGCGTTGCCATATGTGCTGCAATATCTGCAATTCTCTCTCCGGAAGGAGCCAGAGTGCGGAAACAACGCTCGATGGCCATTGCTGGTTGCTGGTTACGTCAAGGGCTTAACGCAAATTATGACCCTGTTATGTCAGTACTCAGAGATCATCTAGATTCAGAAGGTTCGATTGACATTCGCCCATTACCAGAAGTTGCTAATCCAGCACCAGGGATGATTCCCGGATTATCTGAAAGAATGCTAAAGCGTCTTTCTAAGGGTTGGGCTAGAATGGATGTTGATGCTAGAAGTTCAGCAATTAGTGAACTTGTTCTTCCTGCTTTGAGAGAAGATGGGATTTCAACAATGCGCTTAGAGGAACTAATCTGGCATAGAGCAATGATTCCTGGCTTCGATTCGGATATTGCTAGTCAATTGCATCTCGCAACCAACGGTTGGCCAGATGATGCAGATGAAGCAAGAGTGCATGCAAGTAGTGTAGCGGATTTACTGATAATGAATGGTCACCTTTGATCATTCAACAATTTTCAAAACCCTTCCGCATCCTTGACAAGGTAGTCTGAATGGACGTTCAGTAGTAGTAATCGAGTTAGGTGTTCCACAATTAGGGCATTCAATAACAGGGTAGTCACTTACTCTATTAGCGATGAATGCTCCCTTTCTAGTTGGGCTGGCTACGGCTGTTATTATCCAAATAGTGATAGTAGTAGCTGTGATGACACCAACTGTAAATGGTTCAGTAGCGAGATATAGTGCAGCCAATACAATAGGGACTAATACCATCTCAAACCAGAGAGCACTTCTTCTCTTTGTTTTGGTCATCTTTAGAACAACAAAAATACCTGCTGCAAGCGAAATAATCGTTATCAACGACAAACTGCCTGGTGTATTGATTATATTGTCAGTAGGCATAGCTGTAAATACGAAAGAATCACTCTGCTTAAGCCCATCAGCGCTGATGGTAATACTTTCACCAAATGGTGTTCTCTTGTACGATATTGCATTTTCACCAACATCGCCCTTTATTTCTGCCCCAGTTAGACTTGTTCTCATTCCTGTTTCAATATTGATGTTCAAATTAATATTTGACCATACAGTAGAAGTTTCACTTACAATGAAATTACGTAGCAAGGTTGCTTGCTTGTCTGGTTCAAGTATTTCGAGAGTGGTGATTGTCATTGTGATAGGGTGGTATGTAACTTTTCTTTCCCCATTTAAGTCCAATGCTATTGAGAATCTTTCAAGGGATTGGACATCACTTCCGATGAGCTCTTCTAGTTCGATACCCATTCCCTCATACATGTATGTGATTGCAGTAGGAGTTGACAGTTGGTTTTCGAATTCTGTTTCTTCAATTTCATCAACCATACGGTTTCGACGGTCATCTTCAGATACCATTCCGGCTTTGATTATCTTCAACGGGGTAGAAAGTTGAGGATCATCACTACCAATATTATCCAATCCCCATCTCATCCAATAAGCAAGATATTGTCCGTAATCTAATTGAATTTCACGCTCTAGTGTGAGATAACCATCAGTCTTATCCAATTTCATTTCCATCGTTACCTCAAGTGGTGAACCTTCCCCATCTGTTCGCACTGGCTCTTCAGTTGGGTAAAATATACCGCCTCCAGTACTACCATCATCGTAAGTTGTGATTGTGAAAACAGTGCCGCCTGACAGCGTTGGTGTTCCCGCTTGAATTTGTATGCTAGCTTCTACAGAAATTTGCTGCTCTCCATCGCTTGGTGCTCGCCAAGTCCATGTCAATCTGACATATTCTCCACTCCTTGTTTGAATAGGGTCGTCATTTAGTGTAGCACCGTTTACTCGAACTTCCAAACTGTTAGAGTGTGCAGAAGTCATCTGTCCAAATGGAGATGCAATAATTGCTGAGATGTAAACATCCATTCCCTCAGTCACCGGTTCATCAATCAGAATATCGACGACTGGTATATCTGCAGTGATTAATGATTTATGTTCTTCACCACCCCATTTGAATGCTAACCCAGCATCCGTTCCTGGAACACTAAACACAACTGTTTGTGCTTCGAAAGTTACGATTATGTCGGTTGATGATGGAATTGCACCTGAGTCTACATCGATGTCAATTACAAGAGTATCAGCTCCTGATGCCAAGAATGAATTAGATTGGTCTGTTGTGCCAACGTATGTTTCTCCACTTATCTCGACTGTAACCGAGGCATTAATCTGGGCACCGCCTGCGTTTTCAACCTCGTAATCCATTTTGAATTCCCATGTAGAAGATGGATAACTTCCAGTCCATGCGGGATTAATTCTCCAAGTTGCGATTTCTTTCTCCTGGGCTATGGCATCAGAAATTACAACCTCTTGTGAATCGGCTTCTAATTCAACATCAAACGGAGTCATTGTTCCAGAACCCGGAGCTCCCAAAAAGAACAATTCAACCGGACTTGAATCACAACAAATCTCAACAGAGTCCGCAGATACATTATCTGTCGGCAGGCTTGCAAGTAGTAAAATTGCGCACAATATTAGGGGTCTAAATGTACGCATAACTGATTCCCTACAACGCTCTGTGAGCACAACCCTCTTCAAAACTGTGGCCAGATGAGCCCTAAAGGGCTCAAAGAGCCTTCTCTAATAGGTTGCCAAGTTCTTTCTCGAAAAGGCCAACAAGCGCTTCCCCAACTTCACCTTGAAGTTCTTCGGGGAGTATACGTAATCCTAACTTTGCAGCAGCACGACTCGCCTTTAGTTCAGCATAAACAGATCTTGCTTTTGCATTGAAGTAATATGATATTGCATCCTTTAATTCCGCCTTCAACTCTTGGTCGGCTTCAACTTTATCACGAATGTATGTCTTGATTTCATCCTTAACCAAATCACGAACAGCTTCGAGCATGATATCCTCTGTTGCCATCAATTCTTTGACTTGGGAACCAAGGTTCCCAGTAAGTAGTCTCTCGATTGCCATAATGTGTCGTGTAGGCCAACATTCTTGAACCCATCTATGGAAATAATTCAATAGCCTCGCTGCGCAGAGGGTTGTATGGAATTCTCTACTATCGGCTTTGAAGATTCAATTGATGAGGCTAAAGTCCGCCTAGAGTCAGTCGATGCATTGATTGTTTGGGGGAAGGAAAATATCCTAGGAGTGCTCACTATTGAACACCTCAATATGGGTGGGAATTGCGGCACTGCATGTGAGTTGGACATCTTGGTCGACCCTACTCCACAGCAAAATAAAAAGTGGCGTCCGAAGTTTATTGTGACAACAGATAATGGCGAGCCAGCATTACTCAGTCGTGGACCATAAGCAATCCATCATCTTCGATAATAGCATAACCAATCCTTTCAAGTTGAACGATTGTCCCAACTGGATGGCTATTGTTCTCTAAAATGCCTTCGACAATATCAATTTCTTGACCAGAGGCTATCGTAAGTTTAGATGGAATTCCTCCCGCTACCCAGTGGACAACACTTCTTTTGTCACTTCTATCGATACTCTCGACATTACCGTTTTCGTCAATGTCACACAGGTCTTTCAAACGAAGAGGTTTACCCGAATCTTCTTGTTCAATCCATACTCCTTCATCGATTGAGTATTGGCGTGGAAGCATTTCTGTATCAGAATGCGATTGAATGGTTCCACTTCTTGGTAAATCTCCAGTCAGAATAATAGGGAATGCATTCCTAACAAATGCTAGCCTTGGTGCTCTAGGATCTATTTCCTTAGTGTTGTGTGAATAGAGTGTAGATAGTGGTACAGCAATATCTTTCTGTGTCAAGCCAAGTTCAATCCAGAATGATCTGAGGGCGCTTGCTTGAATCCCTCTACGAGATAATGCAGATAGAGTCGGAAGTCGAGGATCATCCCAACCATCAAACAGACCTGCGGTGATATCTTTCTTCATTTGTGAAGTGGAGAATGCTCCGAATTCATGAACCTTAACGCGACCCCAGTAAATTGTTTCAGGATACTTCCAACCAAAATGTGAGTACAGAAGTGTCTGCTTTCTAGTTGAGTCCATCAAGTCCTTGCCTCTAATAATGTGAGTTACACCCTGTAGGTAATCTTCTACTGCTGATTGGAAATCAAGTAGTGGCCATACTCTCCATTTATTTCCAACTCTTGGATGTGGGTTGGTTTGAATTCTGGCAGCAGGCCAGTCCCTGAGTGCAGGGTTTTTCAGAGTCATATCGGTTTTGACTCGGAGAACAGCATCGCCGGGTTGGTATTCTTTTGGATCGTTCATCTTCCCCCACCTTTCCAAATTCAAATCCTTGCTATTATCTCTACAAGGGCATTCTGTCATGCCTACTCTGTGAACTTTGAAATCTTCAGCCGAACATGTACAAACATAACCAAATCCTCTGTCCAGCATTTTGTAGGCATATTCGTGGTAATGTTCCATCCTTTCACTAGCGATTACAACGCGATGTGCAGCGAAGCCACACAACCATTCTTGCTGTTTTGGTATCGAATCATAAGCCTCTAACATAGGAGGTTTCACTGTAGTATCCGTATCGTCAAATCTTAGAATCAATTCTCCATCTAAATTCTTGGCATATTCGCCGTTGATGACTAGTCCTCTGGAATGGCCGAATGAAAGGGGACCGTTCGGGTTTGGAGCAAAACGAAGTACTGGCTTTCTGCCATCTAGATTGGGCAACTCAGGTAACCCTTCTCTTCTAGTCTGGACTTTTCTTTCCAATAACTCTGGTGCTTCAGATTCTAGAATTTGGGTTATTGAGTCTAATCCCTCACTTTGGGCTTTGGCGTTTGATTCTGCAACGGCTTTGGCTACAAGTGGAGCGATAAATTTCCCAAATTGGCGTAAATCTGCACGGTTCCCCATTATCCTACTAATGACCGAACCTGCTTGCCCTTTGCCCGAATATTGCAAACTATTCTGCAATGAAAGGTGTCGAATTAGGTCGAGAGTTTCCTGGTCTGGTTCCCACTCCATGACAAGGCGTGGGGCATTAGGTTCTTCAAAACAAGGTTTGTTGGCGTGTGTCTTTGCGAAGAGGTGGAGCTCTTCCCATTGCATTCTCAACAGTCTTCCAACTCCATCTCAAGCAATCATGTGGTAGTTTACCCTTGACCAATTCAGCAACAGCGAGTTTAGTCTTAGGATCTGACGGGTATCCACTGCCAATATCAAATCCTATCTCGTCTTTCAATTCATCAATTATTTTGTCCCTTGTAACTTTGGCGATGATGCTAGCAGCGCTAACTTCGGGGTGGTTTTCATCAGCCTTGTGCTCGGCTGAGCATTCACGCTCAGAAAGTGTCGAAACATTTTTCGCAAATCTTTCCTCATTGACATCACAAGCATCCAACATTATACTTCCTTCAGGCATATCTGCCAATGCCTCTGCAAACAATTCGACCTCCAAGGAATTAAGGTTGGGTGAGATATCAATTCGTTCTGGTGAGCATACTATGACTTTGTGTTTCATTTTAGAAAGTATTTCAAACAATTCATTTCGCTTCTTTTTACTCAAGAACTTGGAATCCTTGACTCCAAGTTCTCTCAAGTAATCTTGTGACTCTGAAGCGAATGCACATACTACTAACGGCCCGATTACCGGGCCTCTGCCTGCTTCATCTACTCCAATGTACATGTCACTCACAGGTCAAGGTCATCTAAGTCTAGAACGCCGGGTTTTTGTTGGACATTCCGGTTAACTGCAACAGTTCTATGGGTTACAGCAACAGCATCATCTGGTAAGTCGATATTAGCGGTATGAGGTTTGCTAATATTGCCCATTGAAATTTGATTTGCTAGGTCGTCCAGTCTAGATTTCATAGCAACATTCTCATGATGATCTAGCACAGTATTAGCTGCTCCTACCAAATTGGTGTCAACTGGAGCAGCACTTTGCTTTCTTGGTCCTCCAATACTCTCAAACATGCCTGTGAAGGCCTCAGGTGCTATTGACTTCGATTCAACAATTTCTGGTTTTGGTTGTTTCTTATTGGCGAATTCAGCCATCCAGTCTTCAGACTTCTGTTCAACTTGAACAGGAGCATTCAAAGCAGCAAACTCCAACCTTATTCTCCTATCTCTCAATGACTTGTTTATCATTAAACCACTCACACTAGCAGCAATAAAAATCCATTTCCAAGCCCAAATCGTAATTCCAATTGTAGATATCAAGTTGCCAAGGCTGTCTACTACGCTACTATCGTCCTCTTCAACAGAACTTTTAGCATCGAAAGATGAGTTGGCAATGTAGGTGAATGGATTATCTTCTGCTAGGCGGCTATTCGCAGTTATGGTTAGGAAGAAATCATCACCTGCGGACTGGTCGTCTGGAATTTTAGCCCATGCTCTGAATGTAAAGCTCTCACCCTTTGCGATATTCATTACCTCGAATGATCGGATATTAGTGCTGCCATCTTCAACAATCGCATTGTCAGGAGGGATGAAACTCAATTCTGTGTAATAAGACGAGGACATCCTAACAATTAGTCCATCATCTGTATTCCCCTCATTTCTCATGGTGATTACAACTTCAATTTCTCCATTACTCACTGAATTTTCTGCCTGCTCCCATACCCAATTGACATTAGGTGCTGTTATTGATTGGATACTAATATTGTCTAACAACAAACCATTGGAATTTAGTAATTCTAAGTTGGCATACCCTTGAAGCAAACCATCGGCCCCCACATATGGCGTCAAATTAACAGGAATTGGTTGGCTTAGTTCACCTTTCGAAAGTCCTAAAGTTTCAGACGAAACCAAAAATTCCATTCCATAATCATCGCTTATTCTAAGATTGAATTCATCGTAAAAGTTGCCTGTATTTTCTATTTGAATCATTTTTTGACATGTTTTGTTCCATTCTACTGATGAACATGCATTGTCCAAGACAGATATTGAACCACCTCTGTCCCATTGAATATCTGATGAAACCGAAGTGGTACAGACTCTCTGAGGTGTGGCTAAGGGTTTGACGATTAACTCAACATCAACTCCTCCAATATTGAGATTAGGGGCTTCGAAACCGATTTCAAGAGTTCTAGATTCATTTGGGGCTAAACTTTGAAATTCAAAGGCGTTGAAAAGAGCAACAGTCCATCCGTCGGTTTCTATTCTATCATTAACTAAAGAACCAACTTTCAGCGAAACATCAGGGTAAGTGTTGATGTTGCCAGTGTTCCGGATAGTAACCTCGACCCTTCCTGTATCTCCGGGGTCAAGATTCAGGCTCTCTCCTGTAAAGTCGATGCTCATATTGTGGAAGGTTTGCATCTCTAACTCGAAGTTCCAACTAGCAACTCTTCTGTCCAGTCCAGATTCGGCTTTAAGTTTGAAATCAGGGCCAGTTCCTGCTAAAGGGGACCCATCAATTATGGCCGGTGTAATAATCCAGAAGTAAACAAATACATCCTCACCATCTAGTAGATTAATATGGACTTCATTATCACCATTAATGTCTTCTAAGAAACCATATTGCCAATTGGAAGTAGTCTCCAGACTAATTTTCACTAGATCGTCAAATCCAGCAGAGTTCGAGATATTTACTGCTAAACTTGTGTTAACACTTTGTTGAACGTAAAACGATGAACCATCGTTAGCCCCAAATTTTAGGTCAGACCACCTAGAAATAATTCCATCGACATCGTAACTTATTTCCCAACCGGGGGTTTCTTGACAGGTTATATTGATTGTAAATTGAATGGTTTCGTAATCAGCCGAAGAATCGACAGTGACATTGATATTCATCTCACCAAGTCTTCCAGAACCCACTCTTGTCCAATCGGCTGGAACATTTTCGACTGTCAAGTTCGAATGGGATTGAACCTCGAGTTGGAAGTGCCTTTCACTGTCGACTATATTGTGCCAAGCAATTCTGAAAGGAACAGTCTCTCCTGGATGTATGATGACATCTTCGTCAATATAGAACTCAAAGGGAATTTCGTTAGCGCTAACTGGTAATTGCGGCATCATCATTGCGATAACGATGATTAGCAGCAAGCGGCGCATAGTTGGTCTAAGGGCTTCTGCATTTCAAGAGTACGCTAAAGATGCTCAGTGCATCATTTAACTGATATGTCCGGAAACAAAACGGTATATACTTAGAGAAGAGCGTAAGAAATAATGCAGAGAAAAACTGTTACCATGCTTGTAGCCTTACTTATGTTGTCAGCGATACCACTCAATGTGTCCGCAGACGAATATGATGACATACCGACGAATGCATCTTCCACAGGAGTCCATGATTCCTTGGTGGCTGCACTTGCCCACGCTGAACTAGTGACCACGCTCCAAGGCGACGGACCCTTCACAGTGTTCGCACCAACTGATCAGGCTTTTGCTGATGCAGGAATCGATTTGTCAAATTTTGACAACGATGAAGCAAACGCAACGCTTGTTGACATTCTTACCTATCACGTTGTGTCAGGGAGTGTAATGTCAAGTGACTTAGTCGATGCTGGCACTGCTGACGCACTAAACGGTGACAAGTTATCCTTTACAGTAGGAACTTCCGAAGTAAAGGTAAACGATGCAGTAGTAACTTCCCCGGATGTAATCTCTTCCAACGGAGTCATTCACGTAATTGACAAGGTTCTCATGCCTCCGGTAGACATCTACGTCAGCGACGGCTCAATGTCAGAGCCATACTTCCAATTTTACTCAGATTCGGCAGGAACTACAACAGTCGACGAGTTGGACATAACTAACAACTACAAATTCCAGAGGTTGTCCAGCCCATCCGCACACCCATTCTACGTAGGTGACTCCGGATACAACAGCGACTCCAGCGATAATCTGATAATCGCAGGAGATGGGTCCAGCAGCGCTGGTATCTCCGACGCAGAATCTTTCACACTGTTCTTCAGAGATGGATTCTCAGTAAGCGATACGCTGAGCTACTTCTGTACAGTACACTCCAACATGGTGAGCGACTTTACACTCACTGCACCAGTGGAATTAGTGGACATTCCTACAGTTGCTACAGGAACTGGAATCCACACTTCGCTAGTTGCTGCAGTAGTACAAGCAGAACTGCTTGAAACTCTTCAAGGAGACGGACCATTCACAGTATTTGCACCTACAGATGATGCATTTGCAGACGCAGGAATTGACCTATCAACCTTTGAAACCGATGAAGAAATAGCGGCTCTCGCTGACATTCTAACTTACCACGTAGTAGCAGGAAGTGTGTTGTCTTCTGATTTAGAAGACAAAACGACAGTAACAGCTGTTAACGGAGATTCGCTAGCATTCGCTGTAAGCGCTGATGGTGTGATGGTAAACGATGCTAATGTAGTAGCAGCAGATGTTCTGGCATCCAACGGAGTAATCCATGTGATCGACAAGGTATTGATGCCGCCAGTAGAAATTGAACCTGATATCCCAACTGTTGCTGCGAGAACCGGTGTGCACACTGCTCTAGTCGCTGCACTAACTCAGGCAGATTTGGTGACCACGCTCCAGGGCGATGGACCATTCACAGTATTCGCACCAACTGATGATGCGTTTGCAGCAGCAGGAATCGACTTGACAACATTCGATACCGACGAAGAAATTGCAGCACTAGTAGATATCTTGCTATTCCACGTTTACTCTGGTGCGGTCAATGCAGCAGATGTGACAGATGGATTAACTGTAACAATGGTTAACGGGGATGAAGCTACATTCACCGTATCTACTGATGGAACAGTGATGGTTGGAGATGCAACCGTCACATCGGCAGATGTAATCGCTAGCAATGGAGTAATCCATGTAATCGATGAAGTATTGATGCCACCAGCTGACTTGGGAGATATCCCAACAGTTGCGGCAGGAACTGAAATCCATACCTCGTTGGTCGCTGCAGTAGTACAAGCGGGACTGCTTGAAACTCTTCAGAGTGAGGGTCCATTCACACTATTCGCACCTACAGATGAAGCATTTGCAGCCGCAGGAATTGACTTGGCAGCACTTGATACTCCTGAAGGAAAAGAAACCCTTGCAAACATCTTGCTGTACCATGTGGTTCCAGGAGAAATAATGTCCGCAGACCTTACTGACGGGAAATCAAATGTAACCACTGCTAACGGTGACTTACTATTGGTATATGTTAGTGATGTCTTGGGTGTAATGGTTGGCGATGGAGTGGCGATGGTAACACTAGCAGATGTTCCTGCTAGCAATGGCGTAATCCATGTGATCGACAAGGTACTCACACCTCCTGCCGACAATGATGTCACTTGTGACGTCACGATTGGAATCTCATCTGATGGATATGCATTCTCACCTGCAGCTGTTACAATCGATGTAAATCAGACAGTGTGTTGGTCTTGGACTTCTGAAAGTATGGCTCACAATGTCAAGGAAGTCGATGGAATGAAATCGACCACCTTCGTTGATGGAGGAATAACATCTGGCGAGGCATCTACAACAGTAGACTTCCACCACACCTTCACAGAAGACACAATCTTCTACTACGCCTGTGAACCACACATTTCCGTTGACATGTTTGGAAAAATCACAGTAGGTGACGGTGGAGTTGAACCATCTTCTGATGACGATGATGACAGTGAAAATAATACGCCAGGTTTCCTTGGAGTCACCATGATCATAGCTACATTGGGCGCAGTCCTCTTTGCTAGGTCTAACCGTGATGAAGAGTGATACGTTGAATTGGAAGAAGTTAGTCGCTACAGCCACAATTTTGATTGTGGTTGTAGCGGCTGTTTGGTTTTACTTGGTTGCCTCGTATGAGTCAGACCTGGGCACATCAAATGTCGTAGTGACAGACTCGGCTTTTTCCACTTCAGATGATTCGACAGATAATCAACTGCTTCAACTTAGTTTTGATGATGATGGCGAAGACCTTCTTTGGTCTTCTCTTGAAATTTCACTGATTATTGATGGTAGATCCAATACGTGTTCATTTGGGTCTCAATCCAATTCTAATCAAACCTCAAGTAAAGTGGATCCTAATCTTGGTGCAGATGGAGCAACATTCACCACAGTGATTGATGCAACTGAAGACGGGGAATTCACATATTTGGAATTAGCAGAACAGTTGGAAGGTAATGATTCCAATTATTGGATGAAGTTTTCCTCTACTGATGTGTTCTTGAACAACGAAGTTAATTGGACCTTTGTTGAAGGTGCAGATTTTAGTGAGATAAAAGGGACATCCGGGCTTGAGTTGTCTAGTAATACCGATGACAGATTAGAATGGTACACTTACGATATGTCAGTGCATAGGGTTGATCCGAATGATGGAGTTTATGTCATTGAGAGTAATAACTCATGGTACAAAGTAAAGTTCCTTTCATACTACAACTCTGAAGATGAAAGTCGCTACCCTACGATTCAAATTGCTGCGCTAGATGGTACTATTTTTCCAGCATTAGAAAATCCAGAGATTGTGGTTCCATCACCTTGCCTAATTGTTACAGATGATTTGGACACCTTATCATGGAATGCAGATGAAAAAATCAGTCTAGTTGAGAATGGTATTGATTTGTGCAATGGCAAGTGCGTGATTGCAATTAAAGTTGAATTCGAAACAATTCCCGTGGAAATTGAAGATTCAGAAGTAGAAATTTGATCAATGTACTGGGTCTTCTATCACACTTGAAAGAGCAATCATATCGAATTGAGCACCACTCATTGGGACCTTAAGGTCGAATGATTCTGATACGCGTGGGTCGATTTCGCCACATTGGCCTACTACCTGCCCATTAACTACGATGTTTGCTGATCTCCCACTCAACCATGGTCCTGTTTCACTTGTTTCCAAAGACCATTCAGTGCACCCTATGTCTCGCATCAGTCCCTGTATTCTACCACGTAGTGATGCGAATCCTCCTGACCTTTCTGCAATTAGGAATGCAAACCTATCTCGGTTCTTATGTTCAATAACAACAGTTCCCAACTCATACACTCCTTGTGGCAAATCATGATGCCTATTAGCAGCAAGAAGTCTTAACAAACCAGGAAGAATGTTCTGCCTAAGTATAGTGTGTTCAGTAGTAATCGGATTTGTCATGCGAGTAATTGCTCCTTCTGCTCTCCATCGCATCAATTCGAATTGGTCTGAGTCGTTGGAAAGGGTGAGGGATTGGATTTGAATTAGACCTAATCCTTGCAAAGCTTCTCGCACTCTCCTGCGCAAATGGCCGTCACTTCGAGGAATCGCAGTCAGTGGGGCCTTCGGAACATCATGGGCCAAGTCATCGTAACCGTGTCCTATTGCGATCTCTTCAACTAGATCAATTGGGTGTAAAATATCGAAACGCCATCTTGGCATTGATATCGATAACATTCCTGATGTGTCTCCATTGTAAACTCCCCCCATCCGTCGAATGGCATCTTCAATTTGATCGTTAGTAAATGAATTGCCAAGAATGCCTTCGACCAAGTTTCTCTCGACTTGGTGATTAATTGGAGAACCGTTGAGGACCCATTCTTTCCCATCACAACCAGTAACTCTGACCGATTCAATGGTTCCTCCTAAAACTGATAGTTGCAAACAAATCAGCATCAATGCAGATTCACATGCTCTAATATCAACGCCTGTGACATCGATGAAAATATCACGTGTGTTAGCGGTTACAGTTGTGTGGTCTCCATTGATGATAGGAGGGAATGATAGAACCGAGTTATTTGAATCTAGGATAATTGGAACCTTATCCATCCCCTGTAATAGGTGTGCATAATCAACACCTTTGGGGTGTTTTGATAATATTTCGTCAATAGTCATATCACTATCCATTGCAAGTGGTGTAAATGAATGAGTTCTTTCAACAGCTTCAACTCTGAAAGGTGGAGATATTGTTGCGAGGTCATGAACTCCAATGGATGCCCTCTTCCTTCCACGTCCTAAGGCGAAGTGCAATTTCTCCTGATGATCCATCAAGCGTTTAATGATGTCTTCATCAATATTTAGCCCCCTTACTATTGCACCCAGTATGACGGGGCGTATCGAAGATAATTCCGGCGAGACATTCATCGAAATAGTTCCAGGTCTAATGGCTAATCTAGGGTCTGGAGGCGAATCATGTAAGAATGGCATCATCCCGTGAAAAAGTGTTTCAGGAGATAGTAAGTCTGGGCGGTCGGGAAATATCTCGATATCCAGAGTCTCATCATCACACTTGTCGATATCGGTCCCCATTAGTGGGAGGCGAAATGCTAGATCTTCTATGTCGTGTTTACGACCTTTGGATTCAACAAACCTTCGGAGAAGGCTCTGGTCGACATTGATAGTTGGCATTAAATCACCTTGCAAACCAGTGGGGCATAGGTCTGTCATAACCCGCCAGTCGTAATCCACTAACTGCGGCAGTGTCTTGGTCACATGCACGCAAGTTTGCTCTTGTTAGAGAGTCGATAGAAGCCAAACCTAGTCGGTTAAGATGAGCCGAAAGTCCAGATGTTACTTGTGCAATCCAGCCTGCAATATTCTCGTCAGGTGCAGGGCAAACAGTGAATCCAATATTAGATGCACAAAGGATAGCTAAATCTTCGCTAGTTGCTGACCAAGGAAGCCAAATTCCAGCTTTTGTATCTGCATCCATTTCCGATGCAGATCGGCCAACCATTGGTAATGTTGCAGCAGCGCAAAGGCCACTACCATCGTCTAGAACGCTTATTGCAGCATCTGTTCCATGGTGCTCTGTATCTGCATGAAGCGAAGCAGATTGGCTAACTCCTCTAATCATTAGTACCTTTGATTTAAGGCCTGCAATACAGCGAAGAGCAACGAGTAATCCATCGATTGCTGCTCCATCTAATCTTGGTAATGAGTCCAAATCGATAGCAAAGCCTGCAGCAGATTGGACCAAACTTGCAGCATCGGCTATATTTTCTGAATCAATAATCACAATGTCGCAATCACGAGGGGTTGAACGTACTAAGCAGGGGTGGAATAAATCATCCTGGACACCATTTGGCACATACGGTAACAATGGTATGGGGAGTGCAAGAGCATCTTCAGCGCCGATAAGTGCCACAGTATCACATGTTGAATGGTTAGGGTTGTGGCTGGTCGTAGCGGGAAGTAATGCGATACCCGATAGATCCTCTTTGCATGAAGACATAATCGCTTCAACAAATTCTCCGTCAGAAACCAGACAAACAGCATCGGCAGGAATATGTAAGTCTTCGTCGTCAAGTTTTTTGTTTATTTCAGTAACTTCACTCTTCTCTAAAGTGCGAAGTAAAACGCCTGGTGGAGGTGAAGGGCATCGTCCGTTGATGATGATTCTACCACCTTTCATACCAGCGCCAGGGTCTCCACCTACGTCTCCATGAACAATTATGTCGCCGCCACTCATCCCGCCGCCAATTCTTATGCCTGCGTCTCCTCTGATAACGATTAGTCCGCCAGTCATTTTGGCGCCAGCATCATCTCCAACACCGTCAAGAATCGTAAGTCTGCCACTTTTTTGTCCATATCCTGCACAAGCGCCAGCAGTTCTCTCACAGGTGATTTTATTTCCATTGTTACCAGCTCCAAGGAATGAACCAATGTCGCCTTGATGGGTGTATGTTCCACCTTGTCCGAAAGCAGCAGTGAATGGACCTAGATAACCTAAACTTCGGACTTTGGAACCATCTGGAAGATTTGGACAAAGACCTAACTCCCCGTCTTTTGGAACAGGTTCTCCGCCGGTAGTCCAACCGATGCGTAATACAATGTTTCTTTCTAGGGCTTTTTCGAGTTGCGCGGGCAATCTCGAGTTGATACTCATCGAACTCGCAACGATGTCGTCAATACCTGCCATCAACCCTCGGTGAATGTTCTCTTTCATCAACCGTTTGCCTCCAAGATGCGACAATTGCGCGAAGCAATGTTCATGTGAGTGGCGCGAAGGCAGGTACATTGGGAGCCTCATGACAATCAAGGTTGCAATCAATGGATACGGGACAATCGGAAAGCGTGTAGCCGACGCAGTGTCTTGTCAAGATGATATGGAAATAATTGGTGTAACCAAGACTAGACCTGCTTTTGGATGCGATTTGGCAGTACGAAAGGGATACCCTTTGTATTGTACATTTGATGACGCTAATCGAATCGCAGCATTTGCTGATGCTGGGTACGAATGCCACGGCGGTCTTAGTGATTTGTTGGCAGTAGCTGACGTTGTAGTCGACTGCTCTCCTGGGAAAATGGGTGCAGATAACAAGGCTAAGTACCAAAGTGCAGGGGTAAAGTGGATTTTCCAAGGTGGAGAGAAGCATGCTATGACCGGTCTTTCTTACACTTCATGTGCTAATCATAGCGCTAACTTGAATGCAGAAGGAACCCGTGTAGTTTCTTGTAACACAACAGGGCTTTCCAGAACATTAGTTCCTCTTTACGATCACTGTGGTGAATTGTCTGTTGAATGCACAATGATACGTCGTGCAGCAGATCCTGGAGATTCCAAGAAAGGACCTATTAATGCAATAAAACCTGTCTTGAAAGTTCCAAGCCATCACGGGCCAGATGTAATGACAGTGAAACCTGAAATAAATATCAATTCACTAGCTGTTGCAGTTCCAACTACCATAATGCATGTTCATTCTATAGTTGCAACTCTTCCTGAAGGTCACGGGCTGACCACCGAAAGCGTGCTTGAAATGTGGAGGAATAGCCCTCGTGTTGTAATCATGCACGGTGAAGATACCGGAATTACAACTACTGCCGAAGTTATGGAGTTTGCAAGAGATATGGGGCGAACTTGGGGCGATTTACATGAGATATTTGTTTGGGAAGATGGTGTCAAATTAGTGGGCAACAACTTGTATTACTTCCAAGCGATTCATCAGGAGTCTGATGTCATTCCAGAGAATGTAGATGCTATCCGTGCTTTGATGGGTACTGAGTCTGATTGGCAAGCATCAGTTGCTAAGACTGACGCAGCAATTGCAGCACTGTTTGAGTGAGCCCTATAGGGCTCATCAGAGGCTTGTATTCAAGTACGGTTGCATGTTCCGAGGTATATGCTGGCTGCGCAAAGGTCATTTTTTATCCTTGTAGTGATGCTTCTGGCTCCTATGGCGGGGGCCGTTGATAATCAAGTAGTCATTGAAGTGGACTTACTTGAGGATGCTGCCAACAAATGGCATGCAATGGAACCTTTGGATACAATACAATCGCCTTTGAAAGACGTTGATTACGAAATTCATACTTCTGCGGGAACCTTCGATCCATTAACAGAGGAAATGCCTAAGTCGAGATTGGATGATTCTAATGACTATCGAGAAACAGGCATGGCTATCGTGCAATTACACCATCACACAGGAGCCGCATTATACGATTTAGTCGAGCAGCATGACGTATTTGTATTGGATAATCTAGGTTCATCGACTTGGTTGGTCAGGTTATCTAATCCAAGTGACATATTAGCAATCCAAAGTGATGATTCTGTTCGTTGGACTGGTTCAATGATGCCGGGTTGGAGAGTTTCTTCCGATGTAGGATCATCAACCGATTACATTGCAGCAATACCTGCCGCCGACCTGAACCCAATGGCACTAGATATTCTTACACTAGATTTGTTAAAGATGGGTGCTGATGAAGCATGGTGTGGCTTACATTTGTGTGAAATTAAAGGTTCAGTAAATTTGGAATCTCTCGCTCGTGATGGCCGTATCATCTGGTCAGAGACCGCTTATGAGATGCGATTGACAAATGCCGTGGCGGGAGCAATTGTAGGAATTCCAGAGGTTGCAAACACTACACTAGGCCTAGATGGGTCTGGTGAAAAGATATCCTTCACCGATACTGGTATTGACCAAGATCATCCAGATATTGTCGGGAGAATTGCAGGTGTTTACACGCAATATGGCCTTGACCCAAGTCCTGCTGATTCAAACGGAGGCCATGGTACACACGTTGCTTTGACAATAGCGGGTGATGGTAGTGGCGATTCATCGACAACAGGTATCGCACCCGGTGCGTACATTGTTGCTTACGCTTTAGAGCATGATCCAACAGGAGTTTTCGGAAGAATAGGCTCAATTTATGATATGCTTAGTCATGCTGAACAAGAAGGTTCCAGAGTTGCAGTGAATGCTTGGGGATTGAATGGTAACTATGGCGCTTATACTGCTGATTCACGTTCTTTAGATGTGTTTGTACACGATAACCCTGATTTCTTACCTATATTTTCTGCAGGGGACGACCCTAATCAGAATGCATCTAAGGTAATGGCTCCATCAACGGCCAAGAATGTACTTTCAATCGGTGCTTCAACCACCAGTCCAAGTGGCAGTGTTGCAAACTTTTCTGCAAATGGACCATCCTTGGATGGGCGTGTCAAGCCAGATTTGGTAGCTCCTGGAGTTTCCATTTGTTCAGGTAGAGCTGAAGAAGCAGCGATTCCAGTAGGATTGAGTTGTGGTACTGGCACGCACTTGAATGGCAATGGCATGTACATGTCGCTCACAGGGTCTAGTCAAGCAACAGCAGTTGCTGGTGGTTCTGTTTCATTGATTCGCGAATTCATCCGTGAAGAAGTAGGTATCTCTACTCCTACAGCCTCCTTAATCAAGGCTGCAAGTATCAACGGTGCAATCGACCTTGGAACGGCCGATATTCCTAATGCAGTAGAAGGATGGGGGCAAATCTCTGTGTCAAACACTGTTATTCCAAGTTACAATGGAAACGCATTAAACACATTCCATGACAACTCCAGAATATTATCCGCAGGATTCTCCACCCTATACCAATTCGATATCGACCCTTCTTCAGGTATCGATATCACCATGGCGTGGACTGATGTTGCAGGAAGTGCTAATTCCGCCCAGAATGAAGCCAGGTTAGTCAACGATTTGGATTTATTACTTACAGCGCCAGATGGTTCTGTATACAAGGGGAACGTCATGCTAAATGGCTTTTCAATACCAAATGGTGTCCATGATGATTTAAACAACGTAGAGAGAATAAATATCGCTCCTTCGTCATCCTTGCCATCCGGGAAGTGGCAATTACGTGTGACTCATGGAGGTGGTCTGGACCAAGCATTCTCATTGATTTTAACCGGTGATGCAACTATTGATGAAAAGGCAGACTTAGTTGTATTCGACGGCTCAATATTCCCCTCTTCTGCCTCTCCTCTGGTTAACGATTTGATAACAATTAGAGTATCTTGGCTAAATCAGGGTACATTAGATGCCGGTAAATTCCGAGTTACTCTAGAGGACTTAACTACTGGAGATATGATATTTGACGGAAACCGTTCCTCTTTGAAAGCAGGAGTAATTGATTCACTAACGCTTTTCCACTCATTTACAACAACTGGCGATCATAACATGAGACTGACAGTTGATGTTGATTCTAGTATTTTAGAAGTAAATGATGAAATTAACGGTGCGAACAACAACATCGAAGAGATGACAATATCCGTTGCAGCATTAGGTGTTCGACTAGTAACATTGGATAGTAGTGGTGCAGAAGATGAAAGTATGGTTAATCAGACAATGAATCCTGCTACGGCAGAAGGTTACACTTGGCCTGTGGTATTGAAACATGAAGGAACTGAAACACAATCTGTAAAATTACATTTATCTCAGGTACAAATGCCAAATCCATTACGTGATGATATGCTATTACCAACTGAAGACACTTGGTCAAGAAACTCTGACCTTTCAGGACCATTTAGCCTGTCTGCAATGGGCGAGGTCAGTGATAAAATCTACTTGAATATCACAATGAATGATGATGATGCTGACCTTTCAGGTGCCACTGATAGATACGCAATGGCCGGAACTTATGTGATGGATTTAACTGCTAAATATAGTAATAATCCCTCTGTGAAGCATACAATTAGATTGCTTCTAGTAGTCGAGGAGGTAAAGGATGTTCAAGTTGCTCCAGCGGGTACAAGTGGGCTAGAAGCGATACCGGGTGGTAGCACCGCATTTTCTATATCGGTTAGAAACACTGGTAACTCACCGGCAGTTTACGATTTAGATTGTTACAGCCAAAACCGTTGGCAAGTTCAACTAGGTCAATCTAATTCATCATCATACTCCTTCGAGCCACTCGACATTCTGGAATATCTTCCTATGCAAGTTCGATTGTATGTGCCCCCTGTAGCAGATGGATTCCCACCTGCTGGAAGTACAGATTCAGTAACATGTTCAGTCACAAGCGAGACAGACCTCTCTTTGAACATAAGTGAAACAGTAGTTCTTACTGTTAAGTCGCTTGAATCATTTGAGACTAATCTATTAGATGATATTGGAGCTGAAGTGGGCCCAGCTGCTTTCGCCACCAACGTTAATGTGGATACGGGTGAGAGACTAAATCTAACTCTGGAAATAGAGAACACAGGGAATGCGCCATTGGACTTAGCAGTTCGTGTGAATCCCGAATTAACAACATGGACAATTCAAGTAACTCACGGCCTCCAAACTGAAAGCAGAGAGGTCGATGTAGCAATTCAACCTGGTCAATCTGCAGAGGTAAATTTCGAAATTTTAGTATCACCTGTTGCAGTTCGTGATGATGAAAACCATTTGGTGATAAAGACTTCACAAGATCAGTCTAACTTTATCATCAACGAGACTACATTAGTTGTCAAGGATGAAATTGGGCTATCAATTACACAAGATGCTAATTTTTCAATGTCTACTCTTGTAAACGATGATTTCAATTTCAATACTCTAACTGTTCAAAATACCGGAAACTCAGGACTCAGCGTCGAATGGTCCAATTCATTACCACCTGATGGATGGAGTGTAGGATTCGCTGCCCCTCCGACATATTTGGAGCCTAGGCAGACAGTCGAAGTCCTTGTTGGCATAAAGGCGCCAATTAATCAGGATGCTACCTCAGATGCTTTCACACTCGGAATTTATGCAACAATTAGCAACGGGTTTGAGACTATGCAGGTTGCAGAGTCTTACCCCGTAGAAGTACTATCTAGTGGATTCTGTGCCATTGATTATGATTCAGAGTCTCGTTCTTTGCTAGGGATTGAGCGTGGAACAAGTACAATTCAAACTTTGAATATAACAAATATAGGTAATGCTCCTCTCGATACTGATTTATCGGTACTGTTGGAAGCAGATGAATGGAGCTCAGATCTGTCTGATAATTCTGTTACAAGTTTGGGTGTTGGCGAGCAGAAAGAAATAGAAATCGAGGTGTCGACTAATGATGATACGGCTGCAGGAATTGAAGAGTTAACATTCAGTTGTGGTTCGAGCAAAGTTACATTTGAAATGAGTGTGAAGAATACACAGACGCAAGGTGGACTGTTTGGATTAGTTTCTCCAGTAGTTGCTTATTCCATAATCTCTGCATTGATACTAGTTGTTGCAATAGTGGCTAGGAGAATAAAGAAATCTGCACCGAAAGATCTCTCTGGAGAAGAATTAGTTTCTCCGGATGCTCATTCAATTCCAGATGATGGTATGAGAATGCAAGCAGTAATGGATTCAGTCGTGGGCCAAGAATCACTTGCAAGTGGAGGTGTGACAGCGGAAGAAATTGCTGATGCATTGGCCAAGTCAATACCAAGTCTACCGCCTCCAAGTGCTCCAATGATACCGACTGGCCGCCCTCCATCCTCTCTTCCGGCCGGTCGACCACCGGTTGCAGTTCCAATGGGAAGACCTCCGGTTTCAGCTCCGGCTCCAGTCCCTGTTCCGCAGGTCCAAGTTGGTCCTCCACTTCCACCTACTGGATTACCCCCTGGTTGGTCTATGGAGCAATGGCAACACTACGGCCATCAGTGGCTTGCCCAGCAAAGCCAACAGTGAAAACAGAAGCACTCCACGCCGTTAACATGGAGAGCATAGTTTTGTTCGGTCCACCCGGTGCCGGGAAGGGAACTCAGGCTCAGAGGATAATGCAGTCTACTGGTTTACCTCAAGTTAGTACCGGTGACATGCTACGTGCATCTGTAGCAGCCGGTACAGAAACTGGAATGAAAGCTAAGAAGTTCATGGATGCAGGTCAACTTGTTCCAGATGACGTTATTATTGCACTAATCCGTGATAGGATTCAGGATGCAGATGCATCAAATGGAGTTATGTTTGATGGTTTCCCAAGAACAATACCTCAGGCCGAAGCTCTTGCAGGCATCACTAATGTATCGCATGTAATTGCTATTGAAGTGCCAGATGAAAAGATTGTAGAGAGAATCTGTGGGCGCTATACCTGTGGTAATTGTGGCGCTGTATACCATGATACTTTCAATCCAACCAAGACAGAAGGAACTTGCAATTCATGCGGTTCATCCGATTTTAAAAGACGAGCTGATGACAATGCAGATACTGTAATGAGTCGACTGAGTGCTTACCATGAGCAAACCTCTCCTTTAGCAGATTGGTATGATTCAAAAGGAATATTCCACCGAATTGATGGTGACAGAGCCATCGATGAGATCTCGACAGATATACTAATTGCGTTAGAGTGAGCTGAAAGTATGAGTCGCAGTAAGGTTAGGTCGAAGGCTAAACGCCAACGAAGGGAGAATGCTCTGGAAGCACAGTCCCACCTTTCATCGGTCATGTCCGACGTATCTATGCCAATGGTCGCTAGGAGGAGTGCTGCCAAGCACCTAGTAAAGACCTCCTCTCGAAACAGATTACCACTTCCTATCGCTCAGCGTCACTGGATTTGCCGTGGATGCAAATCCATTTTGATACCGGGCGAGTCTGCTCGAATAAGAATCCGTAATGGCCAGAGAATAACCACATGCCTTGAATGCAACCGTGTGAGAAGATTTGGTGGCGGGCCTAAATTCCACAGAGGGCGATAATATGACAAATATACCATCTAGTATCAAACGTCAAGCCATGGATCGTGATTTTCAACCTAGCGTGCGTATCGGTAAGACAGGCGTAACTGAGAATATTATCGATGAAATAATCGGTCAACTGAAGAAGAGAAAGTTAGTCAAAATCAAAATCAATAAGGGCATCTATGAGCGTGAAGATAGAGCATTGGTTTGGCAACATTTAGCCGAATCAACATCTTCAGTGCTAGTCCTAGCAAGGGGTAATGTCGGCGTATTGTGGTCGAATTAGGGACCCAATGCTCATAGAGGCGTGATTAGTGGCAGCCCACATGCGTGCTAACCACATACTCAATCGCCATCCATCTCAGTGGATTGCATTACTGGCTCTTGTTGTGGCCGGAATGATGTCTTTTATCACTTCATCAAACGCTGGCGGCGGGGCAGCAGTCGATATTGGAATCACTCTAAAAGAGGGCTTAGGAAATGAACCCGTTTGGGTAGGTTTGGGAATTTTAATTTTCGTTTATGCAATGATTATCACCGAAGTAGTTCATCGAACTTTGGCGGCAGCAGTTGGAGGTTTAGCTGCAATATTTGCTCTTAACCATTACAAAGTTGGAGGTGCTCTTACTCTTGCTGAGACAACCACTCTAATCGAGTGGGAAACGATAGGTTTACTTCTGGGTATGATGGTGATGGTCGGTATAATTTCTCACACTGGTGTATTCGAATGGTTTGCGGTTCAGGCTTACAAAAAAAGTAATGGCAATGTTTGGACTTTAGTTGTGATTTTATGTTCCGTTACAGCAGTACTTTCAGCATTTTTAGACAATGTTACAACTATGCTTTTACTGACCCCTGTCACCATCCAATTAGCAAGAGTGCTAGATTTGAACCCTATTCCACTTTTAATTTCTGAAGTATTGTTTTCTAACATTGGTGGTGCTGCTACAATGATTGGCGACCCTCCTAATATCATCATAGGTTCCATGATGAGTGAAAGTGCCATCGAAAAAGCAGGATATTCTAATTTAGCCAGTGACGGTGTTGCGTTCAATGATTTCATAATAGAATTAGCACCTGGTATTTTGTTGACAATAGTTCCAACCTTCATGATGCTAAAATGGATGTATGCTGAAGAGTTCTCTGGAGAAAGAATTCGTGATGTTGAAGAATTGGAAGCCAAGTACGGTGTTAAGGATGCAAAGATGCTCAAAGCATCTGGTACAATTCTTGGTCTGGTGATACTTGGTTTCTTCTTGAACCCAATATTGCATATTCCAGTTTCATGGGTTGCTCTAATTGGAGCGGTAGTAATGCTGCTTGTCACGGAACGTCATCACCTTGAGGAGCCACTGGAAAAGGTAGAGTGGACTACTCTCATATTCTTCGCAGGATTGTTCGTTTTGATTCATTCATTGCAACATTTAGGAGTTATTTCATGGATTGGAGATCAAGTTGAATCCGCAATTAGTTACTTCTCAGCAGAATACCAATTTGTAGCAGCGTTGGTTATCATCCTCTGGGTTAGCGCAATCGCTTCTGCATTTATTGACAACATTCCGTATACAATTACAATGATTCCAGTTGTATTACAAATCTCAGATTCGTTAGGATTAGATTTAGGGCCTCTGATTTGGGCGCTTGCATTTGGTGCATGCTTGGGTGGAAATGGTACTCTAATCGGAGCTTCTGCCAATGTCGTTACGGCGGGAATGAGCGAGGAGGCAGGATATCCAATATCGTTTAATGAGTTCTTCAGAGCCGGTTTCCCTGTAATGCTAATGACAGTCACAATCATCACAGGATATATTGTAATGGTTTACTGGGTTGCAGAGGCATGGAAGTGGATCTTCCTAGCAATTGCTCTTCTGGGCATTGTTTGGCAATATTACAATGGCAAGAGCAAGGGTAAGAATTGGGCTGAAGCCTTGGTTGATTCGGAGTCTATCCTGAAAATGATACCAGAATCTCTTTCTAAGGAACAAGAAGAGTGATTCGTGCTCAGATTTGCGGTGTGTTCAAAGGTTGAGAGCACTCGTGGCGTATTAGGCCGATAACATGCAAGAGTGCAGAGTCTGCGGATTACTATTCCTAGGAGGGGGGGCTTGTCCTTCCTGTGGCTCTCAAGTTGCTATTGATATATCGATAGATGATGTTGTCATGGATGATGATTCTATACCTGGGTTAGATGATGTGGTCGATGCCATCGGTTCCACTGATGATGAAGCTGATTCAGCAGAGGTTTTACCGTTTGGAATGGGTGCTAAAGCAGAGGTCTTAGACTCCTCGCTACCCTTCGGAGTGGGTTCTTTTACCGAAGGTGCCGAAGATATGGCAATTCCATCATCAGACTTAGACTCGGATGATGATAATGAAGATGAAGTCACGTCAGAACCAGAAGGATATCCCATTCACATTGAGGAAACTGAAGAGGGGATTGAAATGACCGAAGAACCCGATGTCATTTACGAAAACGAAATGCCCTCCGTGGACTACTCTTCTCCATCATTTGAGGAATTAGCATCAATCTCCTCTCCTCAAATTCCAGAGCCTGAGAATTTGCCTCTACCTGAATTAGAACAAACACCAGAAGTCTTCCGCTTGACAGCAGATGAGCCTTTGGAGGAAATCACCACTGGTGCTACACCAATAGCCACAATTAGCGTCGAGGCGACTCCAGACGTAATTTCTGACGAGGTCCCAGATATGTGGCGTATAGACGCAGCAGCGGTTGACTTAGATGAGATATATTCACAGGAAGAGCAAGTCATAGAGGTCTCATTTGATGATGACTTGGGTAGTGGTGATGTTGAAGTCACATTTGATGAATTCCATCACGCTGCAGTTGAAGATTCAATGGCATCTGATGACGATGCACCAGAGCTCCACCCTGCTCGAGCATTGGCGACAGATGCCCAAGGGCAACCAGAAGTCGCTCAGATGGTCAATTCTGCCTTTAGCCACATGGGTAACTCGGCTTGGATTGAAGCCGCACAAGTACTCTCTTCAGCATCATCCATGCGTCAAAACGACCCTTCCATTCTCAACAATTTAGGGTTGGCATTACTACAATCGGCACTGGAGATGGATTCTGCCGGTGATCCAATGTCATCCTCGCAGTATGAGGCAGCAATTATGGCACTTCGCCAAGGTGCAAAGATTGAACCTGATAACAATACTTTATTGCTCAATTTAGGCCATGCTCTATTGGTAAGCGGTAGGGCTGAAAAAGCCCTTGGAGTAATCAATGTAGTTCGTAGTCGAGACTCTTCAAATATTGAAATTGAAAATGCATTAGGGGCGTGTTTAATCCAACTTGGAAGGGAAGAAGAAGCCATGCCAATTCTAACACCTTTTGCAAATGACCGAATAGTGTCCGCCAATATCGCATTGATTTAGCCGAGTTCCGCTAATGTTTTCGAACTATAATATGCCTATTTTTGGGCATCTGGATGGCAGGTGTTAAATGGTAGACTGCGAGCCTATTATTGTGCGGGCACCGACCCTTCTCTACAAAGGCCTAGTACGATGGCTTGATATAGGGGAGGTAGGTCGGGGGCTTGCTTATGCACTCGGGCATGCCAATATGCCTGGGGAAGTGACTAGAAGGGCCGCCCTGCGGGGAGACGGTCTTTCCAAGATGTCTAAATTGGCATGACTGGATACCGAAGGGTTACTCGCACAGGTGTGGTACATACACATTCTGTTGCTACAACCCATCTGGGGGATCGCTCGGCTCGAGAACCGAAGAAGGTCGTGACAAGCTGCGATAAGCTGCGGGGAGACGCATGAGTGTCTAGGATCCGCAGATAGCTGAATGGGACTTCCTATCCCTTAGGGGATAATCGCAATAGCGATAGGGAACCCCCCGAATTGAAGCATCTTAGTAGGGGGAGGAAAAGAAATCAAAGAGACTCCGTGAGTAGTGGCGAACGAAAACGGATCAGGACAAACCGAATCTCGACTGGAAACTGAGAGACATGTGGTGCGACCATTTATCGCCTAACTTACCGAAATAGAAGTCGTCTGGAATGACACAGCCATAGAGGGTGAAAGTCCCGTATATGTAGGTAACATGGCCACGTAATGAGTCAGGAGTAGCATGCGTTGGATATCGCGTGTGAAGACGGGAGGCAGGAACTTCCAATCCTAAGTATATCTCGAGACCGATAGTTTACAAGTAACGTGAGTGAAAGCTGAAAAGAATCCTTAGCGGGATGTGAAAAGAACGTGAAACCAGATGGGTACAGGCTGTATAGGCGTGAAAGCGATGATATGAGCAGCGTCTATACGTGCGTTTCGAAAAATGCCCCAGGGAGTCTTGATCATTGGCAAGGTTAAGGAGTTGATCTCCGTAGCCGAAGGGAAACCGACAAGTCCGCAGCAGTTTACTGTGAGGGACGAAGTGTGCTCGCTTGGAGTCAATGGTG
>ENA-ORDA01000153-ORDA01000153.1-marine-metagenome-genome-assembly--contig:-NODE-153-length-70500-cov-5.466964_pt1 | contig 70500 bp, 52 predicted proteins | sample MGYA00237778_ERZ508506 | MGnify/ENA primary metagenome ERZ508506 (study PRJEB26177, sample SAMN06267891) | marine metagenome | isolation source: Monterey Bay, California, USA | place: Pacific...
GCGACAGCAGCCCCTTCAAGATCAATATCAACCCCGCTTGAAGCATAATCCATTGAGTCGCTCATACCGTTGCCAGAACAAGACGTTTCATGAATCAATCGTTTGTGAATACAAGGCGTTAGCACCTTCAATAATCGAACTATGGGATTCAGCAAGGCGGTGTCCGTCGTCGACTTTGTGGAACTGTAGTATATCCTTCCCTGAACGCTCAGCGTATTCAAGGCTGCAGGAAATAGGTACGATATCATCTCCGATACCATGAACAATGACTGTTGGCATACCGTTCGGGGCGACTAGGATTGTATCCTCGTCAACAGGTTTCTCTTTCAGATGGAGTGCAGGGGCGCACAAAAGAAGTCCAGTGAATAGATTCGGCATTCTCATTGCAATAATTGCAGCAGTAAGGCCGCCATAACTTGAACCTGCCAAGATAGGCTTCTTGTCGGCATGTTGGTTACAGATTGTTTCCAGAAGATCAACTCTCTCACTGAGAACCATTCCTTGAAAATCTGGTGCAAGAACTTCAAATCCTGCTGCTCTCAAAGCCTGAATTTTGCTTCCGTTAGGCGTACCTTCAAGTCCATGAGCGAATATAATCACGATTCATCTCAAACGTCGATTTCTTATCAATTTATTGAGTAAATAATTTGTTGATATATTGTAAAAAATACTCTTTGGAGAAGTTCCACTGGCGTCAAAAACATCGGCTAAAAAGCGGATGACATCGCTGTAATTCTCCAGTGGAAACCGAGGGGTGGTTTTGATTGAGCGCGCTTTCTATAAACTGTAGCCCATTATGTATAACTCCACGCAGTGTGAATACTATGATTCAGGATTTCGATTTAACAGCTCGCTGGTCCACTCTACTTCATGCCCATTTCACTGAAGCCGTTCACAATATCGCACAACTTTGGCCTGACGTTCAAAGTCTTGAAGTCTCTTACCAAATCATCGAAGGATTTGATCATGATTTCGCACAGAGCATACTTAGCCAACCTGAACTTCATTACGATGCTTCAAACAGAGCCCTACGCGAACTTCTTGCAGATGTTGGACACGGAGCAATCCATCCATGGGTTCGAATCGTTCATCTTCCAAGCGATCAAGTACGAACAGTTTCACAACTTCGTTCAGATGACATCGGGGCTATGCTGGCCATTGATGCTGTCATAACAAAGATCTCAGGAGTACGTCCAAGAATGTACTCTGCAACATTCAAGTGCGTCGCCTGTGAACATCTGATTACAATCAACCAACCCAATGAACAGGAACTCATTCAACCGATGGAGTGTACTCAAATCGATGGTGGTTGCGGCATGAACAGCAGGCAAACACGATTCGAATTGCTCCATGACCGATCCGTTCTCATCAACTCCCAATTTATCGAACTTCAGGAACTTCCTGAACAAGTTCGAGGTGGCGCCCAGCCAGAGCGACTAAGGTGCATTGTCGAACATGATTTAACAGGCATAGGCAATCCTGGCGACCGAGTAAAAGGAAATGGCGTACTCTTTATCCGTTCTCAAAGAAAACATGGTAAGGACACCCCCGTGTTCGATATTTTCCTTAGAATCCAATCGCTTGAACGTCAGAATCTTGCATTAGAAGAGATTGTAGTTTCCGACGAAGAGGAAGCAGAAATCAGAGAACTGGCAAGTTTGCCAGACATTTACACCCGCCTATCGGATTCTATTGCTCCATCGATTTTTGGTATGGAGAAAATCAAGGAAACGCTAATGCTCCAACTGTTTGGAGGAGTAGCACGACTCAATCCTGACGGAACGAGGAATCGTGGTGACATCCACATTTTGCTGATGGGGGATCCTGGGGTTGCAAAATCTCAACTCTTGGCGTATATGGGGGCAATTTCTCCACGTGGCCGATTCACTTCAGGGATGTCGGCATCTGCTGCAGGACTTACAGCAGCAGCAGTTCAGGATTCGAGTGCTGATGGCCGCTGGACACTTGAGGCTGGGGCACTTGTTCTCGCAGATCAAGGGCTTGCTGCTATTGACGAATTCGACAAAATGAACCAATCAGATCGCTCAAGCATGCACGAAGCGATGGAACAACAACGCATCTCAATTTCAAAGGCAGGAATCAATGCCAGCCTGAGAACCCGCTGTGCAGTTCTTGCAGCAGCAAATCCGAAAGCAGGTCGATTCCAACCCATTTCTGAAGTTCCATTTACAGGCCAAATAAATCTTGACCCCCCTCTCATTTCTCGTTTCGATGTTATCTGGCTATTGACCGATGAACCATCTGAAGACAAAGACGCAAAGATTGCTGGGCACATTGTAAAAAATAGATTTTCGGGAACAAGCGAGTTACTTGTCAATGAGGGGTCTCGACCAGATCCAACAAAACAGAGTTCAGTTATCACTCCTTCAGCGCATACTGAAGGCCACTTTCATCGTGATTTCATGCGAAAATACATCGCATTTTCAAAGCGTTCAATACACCCAAACCTCGATGAGGAAGCAAGGAAGTACATCATCGATTACTATGTTGGAGAACGGAAAAAAGCCGGAGATTTCCAAGACACTGTGGCAATCACAGCACGTTCTCTCGAGGCTCTTGCACGACTGACTGAAGCGAGTGCAAGAATACGACTCGCTGAAACAGCAACCCTTCAGGATGCTGAACGAGCTGTTCGTTTGACCAAAACCTGGCGGTACGATTTGATGGGTGAAAACTTCGATGAAACAGCTATTGCTTCAAGCAAAAAAGGTGGCGCACGCCATGCTGAACGAACAATTCTCGACATTATCGATAGATTCCAGAAAAATGGAGGAGGGGTTGCCCAACTTTTGGACGTTATCAACGAAGCCGAACGTGAAAACATCCCTCGTGCTAAGGCAGAAGAAATCATCGAGAAACTCAATCAAAACGGCCGTTTGATGAGGCCAAATGGATATGATACCCTTCAAATTGTTTGAATCTTAAGCGTTCATCTCATGAAGTGGATACGCGTGGGATGGTTATGGCTGAGATTGTCCGTGAAGAACCAGAAGGCGTTCTCGAGGACGCTTCTTCGTTCGATACCGAACAACTTGGCTTCATGTGTGGTATTGAAGTCCACCAACAATTAGCCACTGGAAAACTCCATTCGAGGCAACCATGCGATCTCTTTGATGTGACCATTGAAACCGTTCCTGATGAGTGGCCTCGCTATAGCAGGAAATTGCGGTTAGCAAGCGGAGAAGGCGGCGTTGTAGATATCGCCGCACGCTTCGAGAAGCGACGTAATCGCTCGTTTGTATACATTCAATCTCCAAATGCAGGGCTCATCGAACTTGATGATAGTCCACCTCTTCCGCATGATTCTGATGCACTAAATATTGCTTTGACGGTCTCTGCATTACTTGATTCTAAGCCAGTTACTGCGATTCAGACGATGAGGAAAACAGTTGTTGATGGTTCGAATACGAGCGGATTCCAAAGAACATCTCTCATTTCCACTGATGGCGTTCTTAAGACTGACATGGGCGATGTAGGAATCGATGTATTGTGCTTAGAAGAGGACAGTGCTCGTAAATTAGAAACAATTTCAACATCATCTGGAGAGCAAGTCATTTACAATCTTGATCGACTCGGTGTTCCTTTGATTGAGATTGCAACATCACCAGACATTATCTCTCCTGAACATGCTCAAATTACAGCGAAAGCGTTGGGAAGAACCCTTCGAGATACGCGAAGTGTACGACGCGGACTCGGTTCGATTCGCCAAGATCTCAACGTTAGTGTTGCATGTGGCGACCGTGTTGAAATCAAGGGGTGTCAGGATTTAGGATGGATTCCTAAGATTGTTCGACTCGAAATGGTACGTCAAGTCCATATGTATCGTCTTGCAAACACGCTTCGACAAGAGCTTGATCTTCCTTTGTTACCAACAGATCGGCGATTAGATGATGCCTCAGTAGAAGCAGAAGTGGCAAAAGCGGTGGAACAACACCTTCCAACAGTCTTTTCAGATGTTTCTTCTGTCTTTTCGGATTGTGAAAGCAGAATGGTCCGTGAAGGGTTAGATTCTGAATACAAGATGATTGCATTGAAACTCCCTGGTTTTGCCGGAAGATTCGGAACGAAAACCATGGATTCTGAAGGGTCTCAACTACCACGACTTGGCAGAGAACTCGCTGGTGCTGCCAAATTAGCAGGCGTACGCGGTGTTTTCCATTCTGACGAACTCCCTGCTTACGGCATTGAGCAAACCTTCGTTGATGGCGTAAAAACTCAACTTAACCTTTCAGAAAAAGATGGATTTGTTCTATGTCTTGCACCAGAGTGGCAAGCCGAACTCGCGCTTGAATCCGTTGTTCAACGAGCACGACTTTCTTATCACCGAATAGCACAGGAAGTTCGTAATGTCGTTGTCAAAAAGGGGTCTCCTGAAGATGGAACAACCTCCCCAATGCGCCCACTTCCTGGCGGTGCCAGAATGTATCCGGAAACAGATGTCCCTCCAGTCATTATTCACAACGAGCATTGGGCTGCAATTCTAGGAAACTTACCAATGAGCCAAGGTGAACGAATGATTCGATTGAAGGATACTGAACTTTCCGAAGATCAATGCAAACAACTCCTATCTCGAGAATTAGATGATGTCTTCTTCCAATCCCATCCAACCCCAACTAAGGCTTGGGCATCGCTTCTCTTGGTCCATGAATCGGTCGAAGCATCGGTCCTTTCTACAGTCCTAACCGTTCGTGAAAACGGCGGAATTACAAGAGAAGGGATTGAATCAACCATTGAACACTTTGCACAAATGAAAGAACTTTCAGAAGCGGAAGTAGAAGCCTATGCAGAAGAAAAGGGGCTTGTACCGGCAGATGTTGGTGATCTTGAATCGATTGTTGAATCGATTGTTCTCGAGCGTTTAGACTTCGTTAAAGAACGTGGAATGGGAGCAATGGGTCCACTAATGGGCATTGTTATGGGCGCTTGTCCTGGTGTGGATGGCAAAGAAGTGAGTGCCGTTCTTCGTACTGTCATCCAGAGGCATTCAGCATGAAACGTGTTGTCTGTTTATTGCTTCTACTCTTCCTTTTACCTTTTGCAAAGGCCGAATCAACCCCCTCATGGGAACATGAATTTGAAAACGGGTACATTACGACGCAACCTCTTCTTGTTGAAGATTCAGTTTTTGTTCGTACTTCCGGTTTTTGGATGGGGGATGAACGTCCACAGGTGTCTGCGTTTGATCTCAAATCTGGAGATGAATTATGGACATATCGTTCTGAAACCACTCTCCAACACGATATGTCTCCGTTGATGTTTGTTGAAGCTGGGAGTGGAACTTGTGGTTCGTGGCAAGACCTTCTTGTCGTTGCTTGGGCAGATGGGAAAGTAACTGCTCTGAATCCGTCGAATGGAGATCTGGTATGGGAACAACAAACAGAAGTCAACGTTCTTGGAATCACTGGTAAACTCGGAATTGATGACGATCGAGTTATTGTCCCCACCAGGGAAGGATTGTCGGCATTTTGTTTCGAAGATGGAGAACAACTTCTACGAGTGGAATTTGAAGAAATAGGTTGGAGAAATGGCGTATTGGTCTCAGAGAGTGGTTACCATGTTGGTACCGAAGCTGGCGTTCTCTATTCTGTCAACAGAGATGGGACGGTGACGAACTTCTCAATTGGTGACGGAAAGATTCGGCATGCTCCGATTGAAACCCAACACGGACTACTTCTCCATCTTCAAACAGCAACAGGGTCGATACTGTATCTCAATAATAGTATAATCGGGAACTACGGATATTCTCCTGCAATCCCTCTCCAATACGACGAAAACATCTTTCTCGCAACTTCTGAAGAATGGATTTCATTGTCATGCGACGACATTACATGTTTCGAAGAATCAAAAAGATCGTTCCATTCAAATGGAGAAATGTCCATCCGAACTCTTGAGAATAATTCGATTGAATTGTGGGTTCCTTCAAACACACCTGATGGAGGTTGGGGCGTCTTTAATCGAACCTCCTTACAAAGGATGCATACGACTTCATTTGATACCTACACCACCGCAGCACCGGGTTTTTCTCCTGCTGCAATGGCTCTTGGCAATGACATGGGCCTGTTACAAGTAACGGTCTTCGATAACGTTGAAACCATTGAGCAAGAATCATCGTTTTCGTTAATTGAAGCACTTCATTACGTTCTTCTTCTTTCCTCATACTTGCTTTGTTGCCTTTTCTTTGCCACAAATAACAAACCGAGGTTGTGGAAGGCTCTCACGCTGTTTCTTCTTTTGTTTACCGTTGCTGCAGTGCCAGAGATATCCGCTAAATGGCCGACATTGGCCGAATCAGATACAGAGGCTACATGGGATACAGAATGGCCAGAGGAATGGAGAGATACACAAATTGTTGTCATAGAAATTGACGGTACAGAGAACGCTATTGGTGGTCTCAGCGGGTACTCAAATGTCTATGAATTAACACAAGCAGCATCCGCCTCACTTGGGATTTCAACGGAGTATGAAGATCAATACTTGGGGTTATATTTGCTTTCATTTAACGGAACTGAAGGCGATGGATGGGAGTTTACTCTCGATGGTTCACGTTCGAATACAGGCATTGTCGATACAACGATAGATTCAGACTCAATTCTTCGTTGGAGACCAGCCTAAGCGGGAACACTCAAGGCTAACCGACTTCTGGAATGGTCATGCTGAGCGGACTTGGTACACATGGACCTCAAGTTTCATCGTTGGGTTTGCTCGCCATCAATTCAATTCTTTTTGCCTCAGCCATTTGGCTCTTGATGCGCCCAAATAATCACCAGAAAGGCTGGCTATGGTCCCTATTCCTACTCGCTATCCTCGCATCGGGTTCCCGAATATTACTAAGTGGTCTTCCCAACATTATGCCAGTCACAATCCTCGTGATAATGGTTGGTTCAAAGTTTGGTCTTCAACGCAGCATTGCCTTTGTCATTCTCGTTACTGTATCCAGTAACGCAGTCCTTGGTGATGGATGGTGGACTCTCTTCCAAGTTCTTGCTTGGTCGAGTGTCGCTGGCGTAAGTGCAGTGTTTTCAGTTCATGACAGCGAGGGAAATCTTTCGATGAAGCGCCTCTCATTTGCTGCTGTTTGGAGTGTTCCTTTGTTCAGCATGATCGTGTCACTTTCAATTCTTGATGGAGCAATGTCAAGTCTCGAATTTGTCCTATACTTATTCAACGGAATTCCATTTGACGCTCTCCACATGATGGGGAATATTTTCTTTGCAGTTTGGTGCGGATCTTGGTTTGAACGAATCCTTTCCCTTCAAACGCCTTCCCAGCAAAGAATCGTTCGAGAGGATCAACATGTCAGCATTGTCTGAACCTCCAACAATGGCTTTTCTCTGCCGTGCTGATTTAGAATTGTCTGCTGGAAAACTTGCAGTTCAATGTGCTCATGCAGCAATTGGTTCTCTTAAGCAAGCGAAAAAGACACATTCACGAATGGTTCAACGATGGCAAGAAACTGCTTCAAGAAAAATTTGCCTGTCTGTTGATGACGAAGAAGATTTGATGTATTTTCTCGGTTTAGTCAAAGCAGCATCATTGCCATATTCGCTTATTCAAGATGCAGGATTGACAGAAGTTGCTCCAGGAACCGTAACGGTTCTAGGCGTAGGGCCAGCACCTCGTCATACAATGGACCATCTCTTCTCTGAACTCAAGACATACGATTGAGGTGGACGCATGGGATTAAGAAACTTCATCCATCGTTTGACAGCTCCAAAACCTCTGAGGAGCATGTCTCTTGACGAGAAGTTGAAAATGGTCTTCATTGTAAACCATGAACTCAAAATGGGTAAGGGGAAAATCGCAGCTCAAGTAGCTCATGCAGCGGTGAAGGCTACACTTGCGTGTGGAGAACAAGACCCTGCTCTTCTCGACGCTTGGTTCAAAACTGGTCAGAAGAAGATATGTGTGAAAGGAGATTCAGCACAGCATCTGGATCAACTATTTCTCGATGGCAAAAAGAATGGGATTCTTGCAAATAAAATTCACGATGCTGGGCACACCCAAATCCCTGCAGGGTCGCTTACAGTGCTGGCTTTAGGGCCTTGTAGGGATGAAGACGTTGAGATAATTACTGGCGATTTGAAACTACTTTGAGTCGATTCTTTGAACATGGGATGCTTGTTAGCACATCTATGCGAGACCATTCCTCGAGCCGTATTGACCTTCGTTCAGATACGGTTACACAACCTACTATGGCTATGCGAGACGCTATGGCAACAGCCGAAGTTGGCGACGATGTTTTGGGGGATGACCCGACAGTTCAACGGTTGGAAGAACTCGTTGCAAAACGCTGTGGAAAGGAAGCAGGTCTCTTTGTTCCATCAGGTACCATGTCGAATGCAGTAGCACTGAAAACACACACTGTCCCTGGAGATGAAATTGTAACTGAACGTTACAGTCATATCTATCTCTATGAAGGCGGAGGATATGCAGCTCTATGTGGTTCAAGCATTGCGTTACCAGAAGGCAAGTATGGCATGCTTACACCTGAATTGGTTTCAGGCGCAATAAGAAAACAAGCAGGGTCACAATCCCACTATCCAGACGGGCGTCTCGTTTGTGTTGAAAATACTGCCAACAGAGGGGGAGGCACATGCTACGAGCAAACTATCCTCGATGAAATAGCATCCGTAGCGGATGAACATAATTGTGGAACACACATTGACGGTGCTCGTATTTTCAACGCCTCTATTGCTACTGGTGTTGCCTTACCGCGGATGACTAAACATTACGACTCGGTTTCAATATGTCTTTCAAAAGGTCTTGGGGCACCAGTAGGTTCAGTGCTTGTTGGTTCTCAAGATTTCATTGATCAAGCACATCGCTGGAGGAAAATGTTTGGAGGAGGCATGAGGCAATCGGGCATCCTTGCCGCAGCAGGAATTTATGCAGTTGAACATCACGTAGATAGGATGGCTGAGGATCACCGTAGAGCTATGAATCTAGCAATATCTATCGATGAAATGTCTCATGTACACGTCGACCTTGAAGCAGTTCAAACCAACATGGTTTATTTCTCAGCAGATGGCTATACAGCATCCCAAGTTGCAGAACATATGGGCAAGCATGGAATCGATATGTTCGATATCTCGCCAACACATTGTCGACTCGTAACACACCTTCACATTACAGATGAAGATGTAGAAAACGTCGTAACTGCTCTTGAAACACTTCGCTGAACGTTTTTAATCTCTGGAAATCGAAAGATTACATGGTTCAACCTTCATGTGGCGTATGCCTTCAAGATGAAACAACAAGCCAATGCCCCTTGTGTGAGCGATGCATAGAACTTGCACTTGAAAGAAATTGGGCACCAGACTTAGACTTTAGCGTGCATAAGCAAATGGCCAAGGTACTCGGGGGACCAATCCGTTCACTGAAACGTAGATGGGATCATTTGGAGCAATTTATGATCAACACTCCAGACGTTGATTGGGCCCGATTAGCGAATCCGCAAGAAGATCCTGTACGTTATTCACCGTTCCCAGAGGAAGAAGAAGAAATTTTTATCGAAAAACTTAGATCTGGACATGGGGTCTCTGGCTATGAAAAAGAAAAGTTGGAAGATGGATATCTAATGCGTAACGGTTCAATTCTCTCATTTAGTGACGGGCGGATGTTTGTAGATGGGCAACGCCACAATGTTCAGATTCCTATCCGACAATTTCTGATTCTTCTAACCGATAAAGAAAATCGAATAGGCTGGGATATCGTTTCGATTTTCCTCGCAGTAAGCGCATTATATCAGCCCATTCGAAAATCAGGAGAAGGTGGAAGGTACATGAATCGATACTACAATCTCTTCTTTAGGAATAATCGAAATAACAGAATTACTCCGTTTGATTCTATGATTCAAACATCATATCTCCTGTGTGAACAGAAGAGAAAAACCGGTTTCAATCCCCTTGTCAATCATCATTGGGCAAGAAATCTACTCGAACGGCTCGATGGAAGAAGGCCTCGGCAAAGAATGAAATTTTCAAGACGATTTCTCAGAGATGGTTCCAACAATCTTCTGCAGGATGTAGAATGGCCATGGGCTCGTCGCTGGGGCAATCTAAATGATTTGATAGAACACAAAAATGTTCCCTCACCCATTATGCTGAGCACAAAAGGAGAATTGTGTTTTAGGGCTATGACAAAGAAAGGTTCGACGAGAAGAACACCTATCCCCCCTCGTCCTGGATTACTTGCATGTCTCGTTTCATGGTGCAGTTCCCCTCATGAATCTCGAGAAGGTGAGATGCTCATCGCAACTCAAATGAACTGGTCTTCAGCATATGAGCAACAAGAGAAATTAAGTCCGCCATTGGTGAAGTCAATGCAATTTCTTCGTGGTGTTCTAAACCAATTTCCAAACGATACTTGGGTGGAAGGCGATCGAATTCTTGTTCGCGGAATGATTGGTCACTTCTATGAAATCCGACTTGAACAAGGTGCGCACATGGCTCCGTTCAAAATTCATGGGGTTCGCTTAGGATCCACCTCTCCACAATCTTTGTGTATCCACACAGGGTCCTATCATCGAGACATTCCAATTGGAGATACCATTGCAATTGTTGTCTTATCACTCATATCTGACGCTATTACTGCTGAAAAAGTGAATAGTCTGATGATGTATCTTCGTACGAATGAGCCTCCGGGGGAGCCACAATCGACATCCCGTCTTAGTCCCAAATCATTTTATTCAGGAGCGAAAGGAAGACTACCGGATTTTATGATGTTTGGAGGGCCCCAGCCTTTCAACAACGTTGTAACTCAGATTGGAGCAGGTGAGACAAAAACAGTAACCGACTCCGTATTTGTAAAGGATTGGCGAATTCGCCCGCCGACAATAAGTGACAATATGTTCGATTATCATGGCGATGGAGTAGATTTCCCACGATTCGAATGGGGGAATAGACAACGAGTCGTTGAACGTTTGTTGATCCAAGAACCTCATGATGAAGTCGTTGACATTCTTGAAGATGTAGAACAAGAACAAGTAGCACCACTTCGGGAAGAAGATGGCCAATTCCATAGATGGTATCGCACGATGCCCCTTGTTTGGGAAGCTCTCTCATTGCAACCTATTGGAAATCACGTTTCAGTAGGTGGTTTAAGAGGCGTATTACGACTGCAAGGATGCGGACTTAGAATTACGATTCGCACGGCTCAAGAAGAAGATGCTATTCTTCGTTTCTTGGAGATTCTTGGGTATCATTATTCTCGTAGACTCAATGGCGATCAAGTGTTCATTCGACGAGACTTCCCAATTGCTAATCCGAGGCAGGAATTACGCAATATTTTGAATCCACTCGAACAGGAACTTGGGTTTTTCAATATTGAAAATTATGTTCTTCGGTACTTGGAAGTTGGAAGACCGCCAGATAGAATGCCAGATGTTGATCGAAGGCTGCATGCGAATTTAGTAGATCATTACTGAACCGTTAGACTTCTTGCCACGCCGTTCCGTTCCACCAACGGCCACTACCATCGCTCATTTTTCGCCACGTATGACCAGTTTCGTCCGTCCATTCATTGAGTATGGTTGGTTCAATTGTAGCGGATGGCTGTGGCACATCGGGGGTAGTTGTTGTGGGCAAAGTAAGTTCGTTGTCCAAGGATACATGCAGGGAATTGGTCGCTGATTTTTTCTTCAGCATAAGGAAAGATATGATTCCAATGACAACGAGCAATCCAACAGAAAGTGAAATTAGCATGCCACTAAAGCCGCCTTTGTCTTCATCTTCTTTCATATTGTCAATATCAATATCACTTTGAGATTCTACAATTTCATGGAACATGAGGTGAACTTCGAGATCAATCCCGTCGTACGCGTTTGCATAGTTAATGGATTGAACGCCTTGGCTCAATCCCGTACTATTGATGACATCGAGGTGGATAATTTCTCGGACGACGTGAGGATAGTTCACCTTACCATTTGTCCCATCAGGAAAAGTAGCGACCTTTTCAACCATCCATATCGAGACATTGAATGAAGAATTCTTCGACTGTTCGATGCTCCATGAAACAGTTCCAGAATCCATTCCCGTAGGCGCCCATGCGAAAGTAATGAAACCAGTTCCCAGGTTAAGCGATTCTGCTGCTTGCTCAGTATAATCTTCTTCTAAAGAAGATCCAACAGGGACATTTCCAGATATCGCATAGGTTCCATTGAATCCTACAATGGGCGGTTTCCAAGGTAGAAACGGGTCGTAACGATCTCGGAACTGAGCATCCACAGGTTCTGAACCAAGGGGATCCTCAGGGTCATTGATGTTTCTGTGGATAGAATAGACCTGCATGTTTGAACCAGATGCTACATTTTCAAGAGCATCTTCAACGGCTATGCACTGTCCACACCATGTTGCAGTATAATCTTCTGCGATGGTAGGTAGATCGTCCAACGTACTGTTCAATGCAATGGTTTCGTTTGCAAGACCATGAAGCCCTCCAAACAACATGCCAGAATTGAGTTCTTCTACTTCGGCCGCTTCGGTAGGGCTTAGGACAGATAAAGCAAAGATGATTACTAGAACTGCAACTTTAGCACGTGCCATGATTTATGCAGGCCATTCTGCTTAAAGAGGCAGCGTATCAAAGCATCAGACCTACAAGTCGAATGCTCCGTTATCATAGATTTGACCAGCATCGATTGCAATGAGCAGTTTCCCCAGTCGAGATTTAACGGCATTTCTTGTTTTGTCAGCAGCACCAGCTATTGCAGTCAATCTATTCTCTGCAACACCCAACTTCATGCATGAAATTTGGAAAAGCATTGAGCATAAAATCCGTGCAGGAACGTTTGGAACAGGAGAATCTCCAATGGTTGGTTCACCCAACTTGAAGAGTCTTTGATTCAAATCCTCCATAAGTTCGTCCTGGACCCCCTTCTCTAAATCAGCAACAACATTTCGCAATCGTTGTTTCATGATTCTGATTTCTTCTGCTCTATTTGCAAGTACAATTGCTCTTCTGTCCTTTGCAGTAGCGATGAGTTCCTTCCCATCAATCACCACTTTCTCACAGATTGAAAAATACTTCTCGATGATCTTTGAAGCATCGATAACTTGTTTCATTGAAATTCCAGTATTCTCTAGCATAGCAGCCCAGTCGATACTCATTCCGCCCCATCTGTTCTGGTAAACACGAAGGCAACCAAGAGCTAGCAATTTCTCATTGTGATGGGTATCTGCCCCTCTTGTCTTCATTCGACAAACAGAGTTCTTTGGAAGAATGACCTCTTCTCCCCCAGCAATGTTCTTCATTTCTGCCAGAATGGCCTCATCATCGATAGGTAGGGTGGCACGTGTAATGGCTGCCTTGGCTTTCATTGCGTTCTCAACCCCACTGAGTCTAACAGCAGCATCCATTGTGGCTTGGACCATTGGGTGACAATCCTTAGCATCACGAGAACTGATGTTTCGTAGAATCTTCCACTTACCCTTTGCCTCTTTCTGAGTTCCGATATAGGAGCCCAAACCGTTGCCCTTATTACCAGTCTTGATTTTGGTAACTCTGGTGGTCGGAGTGTTGAAACTGTTTTCTCCCCAGATGGCACTACCATTGTCGTTTTGGTTGTTGGAGACTTGGTGTTCAGCCACCAGCCCACAATCATCGCACACGAGTTCTCCTCGTGCAATGTTCATTTTCATGTCGTTACTTCCGCATTCTTCGCATTTTTCAGTCATTATATCACCTTCTTCTTCCTTTTCCCTGTAACATGATTGCAATAAACAGAGCCGTACTACAGGCTGTTTTGGGCAAAATAGGTTAGCAGGATTATATCTATATCCGCCGCCCTATTTAAACACTCGCATTCATGATACCAATATCGATAAACATGAATTATTCTTGTTCTCTTATTCTAACGCCTATCCAAATAAAAAACAGAGTTGAGGTTTCCTAGAAGAATAAAAAATAACAAAACGAAACGAGTTTCCTTTTATACCCTCGTGATTCTTGTAGAGAACTGGGGGAGAAAGATGACACAGAACCTTACTGTTGAAGCATGCTCTCCTTCTACGATTGTGCCGCAATGGCTCCTACAACATCTGGTGGATGGCTCTAGTGACCTCTTGATCATCTATCCCAATGAAACCGTTCGCGAGAATGTCATGAATCACATTAGTACTGTTCGAGGAGCCATTGATTCTAGTCGCCACACAACCCTCAATCGTCTATACACCTCATTGCAAATGGACTTTCGATTCCCAGTAATTATTCCACGATCGGCGGTGGGTATTGTTCAAGTCCACAAGAAATTTTCAGAAGCTGCCTCTGAGTTCAGATTCCCACGAATGCATCCAGATGCATCAAGGACATGGTCGCTATCCAAGACAGAACGATTACTCCAACTCCATAGGTTTTCTACAATGCATGACATTCTTAGAAGGTGGGAAGATGACCCTGGAGTATCCGAGGCTGAACATCTTCTTTCCACTTTCAGAGAATCCAATCTTCTTCATGAACACCAAGTTATGAAAGAATTAACGAGCGCCCTCTTACAAACTGATGCGCAGATTCCATATTCATTATCGGCGGTGAGAGGGATTGTTTTACTCAATCATCCTCCTGATTTCCAGAGTAATGAAAAGCAATTTTTTGCTGCTTTAGCAACGAGGATTCCTATTCATCATCTCTGTGTGCAAGGGTCTTTTCGACTCGGCTTACATGGCGCCTATATTGATGACGAAATCCAATATCTAAAGTCCAAAAAGGAATTGCCAGATTGGATTCCACAACATCCTCTCATAACCTCACTCGAACATGAAAATAGAACCGAAGGAATCCACCTTGTATCCTTTGAACAGGCATCCCAGGTTCTTGATGCGGCTCTATCTGCTATACGCCTTTATCGACAACATTATGCCGGTAAGATACTGGTTATAGATGCGGATCAAAATCGGAGAAGTGTTTGGAAACGCAGACTTCAACAAATCGGCCTCGATTGCGATGAAGGTTCCGAAACAGTTGGTTCAACCTCAGCAGTTCAAGCAGTCCTTCGTTTCCTTTCAATTACTGAAGGCCAAGACGCATGGTCTGGAAATAAGTTGTTTGACATTATACAATCTCAAGCATTCCCGATTATTGAACATCTCTTTTCTAATCTCTCCCACCCGATAAATGAAACTTGGAAGCCTCAACCAAATCTCGATGTACTGGAAAATATTGGAAGAAGTTTCCATGTCATCGGTGGAAATGGGGCTCTTTTCCGTTGGCTAGGTTCCTTATCAGTCGCTACACCAACTTCTTCAGAACCTCATCGAAGAAAAGCAGAAGAGCAGGCCATCGAAGAAACAAGGTGGTGGCTCTATTCATTGGCACGCGTTTGGGCTCCATTCTTAGATTCTGAAACACAATCGTTCATACAGGAACCGCTGATTGGTAATTCAAGCGATGTAGAACTTCCTCTACCCGAAATAAATTCACATCACAGAGAGGTCCTCACCGACATTCTAGAGGCATGTGAATGGGGGCAACTTTTCAACCGCACATCAACCTATGATAGTTCGATTGGAGGACTGCAATCATGGATTCAAACAATTGATTCGATTACGCAGTACGATTCATCCATAGATTTTATTGATATTTGTAAATTATCAGCAAACCAAACCAAACTTCCATCAAGCAGAGTTCGGTATTCCGATGTGCAGATATGTACGCCAGAGCAAGCATATGGAGCACACGCTGATATTGTTCTCTTCGTTGGTATAGATTCAGAATCTTGGTCTATGAAACCACCCCGTGTGCCATGGATCGATGATGCTGTAAGAGTTCAACTTGGATTGAATGATTCCGATCATCCAATTCGTTGCGGCCGCCATGTATTCAAATCATTATTATCCACATGCAGTTCCGCGATATTATTCGATACAAAACACGATGAATCTGCTGGAAACTCAACACCTGTTGCAGAATATTTGGCAGAGATAGAACTTGCCGGAAAGCTATCAAATCTTTCGACCCCTCCAGATTTTCTTGTTGACTCTATTTCTTCAGGTGCAGGATGGTCATTCATAACTCGAGAGGACGGGAATTGGCTGACTTACAAGAGTTCATCCTTGATTTTAGAGGGGAGGAAAGTCGAACTCCTTCGTGCTGAAAACTTACCTCGAGACCGACGACAGCGAACAGGACTTGCACTAAAATCTGGAGCAACTCCTGAGGTGAACATCCATACGCCAATTTCTCTAACAATCGGGGCTGAGAAGCAACTGAACCTAGATCGCTACCGCAGACAACCAAAATTCAAAGCCACAGAAAAAGAAGAGGCGATGCCGTGGAGGTACCGAGATAATCTTCTTACTGCCCATGACCTTGTTCTTTCACCTACACTCGGTCAAGCCGATACAGGTGGCGGGCGAACTGTCGATGAGTGGCCCCATCTTGGATACAAAAAGAACGGGAACTCTCGCGGGCCATCTATCGATCCAAGGCCTCTTCCTCCTACACAGACGACATCTGATGCCCTTTCTTCGATATGGACTACAGGTCAACGAAGTGATGATTCAAAGATTTGGTCTACAAATAGATTGACTCCATGGATAAACTGTCCACGATTGGCGTGGTCTGAGCAAATTTTGAAAGCGAAAGAAACGCAACCTGAGGTCTCAGAAGATCTTGCGCCACTTGCTCGTGGAACACTTGTTCACTCGATAGAGGAATATCTACTCTCATTACTTGGGATTCATGTTGGCGATACGCCACTTGCAGAGGGGACTCAAATGCATGTTGGGCTTGACCTTCCATTGGATCAGATATGGGAATCTCTTTTACAGCACTTATCTCAACTCGCCCCTTGGCTATCAAGGACCAATGCAGTATCTGTTCATCGATGTAATGATCTTGTGGGGTGCTCTCCTGAAGAGTGGACTCAATGGCTTGAAGGTGAAGCCCCTCCGCAAATCGGTGGACGGCTTGGACAACTTTTGTTGGCTGATTTTGCTCTAAATGCCGCTGGGCCAATCGCCTCAGAGTGGCCACTTGAATCAACCGCAGGTCGTTTCATCGAACTCGAAGGCCTTGACGAGCATCTCGATTTAGCGATGTTGAAGATTTATGGTCGAATCGACAGAGTTGATGCGCTCGTTCTTGATGCTAATTTACATGAAGAAGTAACTGAAAAGGGTCTCATCGGCGATTCCAAAGATGTAATACCTCTGAATTTCAATGGCGAGGGACCTCCTGCTAAACGCTTGATTATCATTAGAGATTTGAAAACAATCGAAGGACCAGACCCGAAAAAGATAGGCTTGCGCCATGCCTCTGGTTTGTTCAAAGAGATTCAACTTGCATTGTATGCTCGCGCATGGGAGATTGCTCACCCAGGAGACCGTGTTATCGGAGTGGGCATTTCAGAGGTTGGAGATACGACACGCCATTATGTCGAACTCGATCCAGCCTTTGCCTTCATTCCTGAAGAAGTATACTTGGGCGAAAGAACATTCTTTTCAAGGAATCATTACAGAATTCCAAGTGAGGAGAATACACCGTCAAGTAACCCATTTAGGGCCTGGATAAGTTCTCGTCTTACCACTGCAATTCGAGCAAGAGATGCGAGTGAATCAGGATGGAACCACCCAACACCAGGTAAACACTGCAGTTACTGTTCACTTGCAAATGACTGCCCTTCCGCTTCGATAGGGGTTGATGTGAAATGATTCCATTTAATCGAAGTCAGCGGCTGGGATTAAACCTCGATCAGCATATTGCATTGGATGCCGGAGCAGGTACTGGAAAAACAACTGTCATGGCAGAACGCTATGTTCAGCATTTACTCTCCTCCGAACAAAGAGCAACCTGCGTTTTACCTTCTCCATTACGAAACGAACCATATGGGGCAGGTCGAGTAAAATCGGCAAAGAGAGATAGAACTCCTTTGAATGAATGGAAAGGACTCCTACCACAGGAGATTGTAGCAATTACCTTCACGAGAAAGGCGGCTGCTGAATTGCGTTCAAGGATTCGTAGTCGAATTCAATCTCTTCGAGCAGAACCCGTGAAAAAGACAGATCGTTTAGGAGTTCATGACCCACGTCTTCGCCACCAAGGGGATGTCTCCATGCTCATGTCGTTACTGGAAGCGGCACCGATTTCGACCATTGATTCGTTCCTTGGAGAAGTACTCGCACCACATATTGACCTTGTAGCATTACATTTGAGCAGAGACCAATTACCAGATGAACAAGCTCCATTATTGAGAACTCAAGCTCTAAATGCTGCTTGGAGGATTCGAAATGCAAGAGATGGGTTTGAGGCTGGGCTTACACAATCATGTGAGGAGTTCATCGAAGCTCGGAATCGTCTTGCGATTCGATTAGGAGGGCAATCTTCTGCTCAAACTGTACTCACAGGTCTGCTTGAATCCTCTTTGTTTGTTGAAGAATCAAAACGAAGATTACGGATGCGATCGATTCGAAACGAAATGCCTTGGGATGGCTCATCACCGCCAAATTATCTCCTGATTGAAGATATGATTCTCGAACGTTGCGGACACCTCATTGATTGTGTTTTCGAAGATGCGTATGAATATCTAAATCAGTGGGTTGAAGTGTTCACAAAAGATGGACGTCATGCCTTCTTTGTCAATCCAAGTGGTGCCCCAAATGACAACACTCGCTTCAATCAACTTTCACAATTAGCCCGTGACTCACCACCAACAACTCCAATTTCTCGTCTTCAATGGATTCACCAAGTTATCGTATCCGCATGTGCTCCAGGGCAAGTAGAGGAAACGACCCCCACCATTTTGAATTCAGGCGGATTCCATAGCCAGACAATGGGAGGGTGGCATTCAGGACTTGTCAAGTGGGCGGATGTTTCCTTCCCCGGCATTACAAAGAAAGAATCGAAAAGAATCACAAAAGGGATTCAGGATGAGGCGAAGGAAGCAGCCACTTTACTTCGAGATAGACTTCACAATCCAGAGGACGGACGCCTTTTAATGATGCTTTCTCGCGCCTCATATGCTCTCAACCCACAACGCACTTTTGCCTTCAGAGATGCCAACGAAAACTACGATGTTACGGATATTGGAACTTCGCCTTGTCGCGAACCACCGCAAGGTAATCTACGAGTCTCAAGAGAACTTCAAGTTGAAGTTCTGGACGATTTGTATACTGTTCATGCTGGCTGTAAAGATCTTCTTCGTCATCTCAAGGCTCAAGAAGAAGCCCATGATTTTGATGATGTCCAATTGATGGTGGGCGACTTACTTCTCGTACGCTGTCCAGAAATTGTTCGGCACTATTACCCTCCTCAAGCAGTTCAAGCATTGGATGATTTAGGCGAGGAGGCTTGGACTGATGAGCACATCCGTCGAGCGTTGCATTTGATGCAAGGGGATGAGGAGAAACAAAATGATCTTCGAAGAAGATACGCGCTTTTGCAACAAATACGTGCACGGTATGGAGCCTTCATCATCGATGAATACCAAGATACAAACCCCGAGCATGCCCGACTTTTAGCACGACTCTGGGGGCACAGAATGGATGGATCTGAAGAAACACCACGTCCTCTCGGTCCGTGGGACCCAACGGTTTGCATCGTCGGGGACATGAAGCAGAGCATATACAGATTCAGACAAGCAGAAGTTACTGTGATGCGTCGAATGGTAGCCTCCATTCGCCTCGCCAATCGCCTTGAAGAGCATGAGCCAAGAATGGAACATATCGCTGAGCAAGGGCATGGTCGAGACCCTCGCCCTGTAGGTGCAGGGGGAGAGACAGGTTCGTTCATTCAAGCAAGCGAACTATCTTCTGATGAATCATCAGCGACATGGGATTACGTTTCTTTTGGAATAAATGATTTCGGTACTGCTGTAGAAGATCCAGTAATCCTTCAACGTCAAGAAGGACACATTGAATTAACAACAAATTTCCGTACAGCACCTCGGTTACTCAACACATTAAACCACATTTTCGATGATACGTTCTCTGAACGGCATCATCAATTCCCAGGAGATTTCCATGCCTCTGCTCAACCTCTTCATGCAGGAAGGGAAACGGATAGAGAAGGTGTGCTCGAATGGTTATTACCTACGCAAGCAGAGATTGATGCTCTTCCATTGGATTTGGAGGTTGGGTACCACTTATTCGACTCAGAATCTGCAAATCCAAGACACCTTGAACATGAACTCATTGCTGCTAGACTCGATTCTCTTGTCAGAGGACATGCAACCAAACTCTGGTCATCAGAAGAACAAGATTACGTCGATATAGAACCAGAAGAAGCCATCTCTCCAGAGGATGTTATGATTCTCGTCCACTCAAGAAAGCATATCCCTGATCTGATTAAGAGATTACAAGATCGAGGTTTGCCAGTATTGGCCGATAAGCAAGGTCAATTGTTACAACAACCTATTGTCAAACCTCTACTGGCAGTACTTTCTCTTCTTGCTAAACCGTCTTCGCGTTTAGCTGCACATGGACTTATTCGTTCTCCAATTGTGGGGGCAACCTCCCTTCAAATTGAAGAAATATTCGAAGAAAAAGGCGTCGATAATTACTGGCGACATCTCTCAACGTATTTTTCTGAAACTCCAATCGGCAATCTTCTGTCGACACTCTCATCCCTCATTGACAAAGGAGCCCTGCACGAAATTTTCGACGTGGTTCTTGATTACAGCGACCTTTTGACGACCTATCCGGATGAGTCCGAACGCCAAGTTGCTGAAACATGGTGTGCTTTATTGTACAAAATAGGCTCAGAATGTGGGCATGAACCAAGCGCAATGCTTGCCAAGATGGAAGCCCTAGCCTCGCTTGAGAATAAAGGGCCTCAAGCGACATCTTCCCCCACAAGTGGTGCGATTCAAATCATGACAATCCATGGAGCGAAGGGATTGCAGGCCCCTGTAGTTATAGTTACAGGATTATTCGAAGCAGGTCGTCGAAGCTCAAGCAATGATGCCCAAAAGAATGTCCTCATTACTCCTGACGTAATTGCAGGAAGAATCCAACCTTGGAAATCTAAAGATAAGCCACTTGATGGTCTTTGGATGCTTGCGAATCAAATGAACAAGGCTCAGAATTTAGCCGAGTTGCGACGACAATTCTATGTCGCTCTCACCAGAGTACGTGATCGTCTTATCTTTGCTGGTTCTCCCTCAAAGACGAGTGCTATGTCGACTGAAGGTTTGATATTGTCAACCGGAAATATCTCTGGAAATAACATGGGAGATTTACTCTTGGATGGATTACGCTACATGGGCGTCGTATCGAATGCAGAACAGCCTTGGAGTCTCAAAGGGGATGCACAAGGAGAGCGCTTGACCGATTACCAAAAAATCAAATTAGTTATCGACCCATTAGGTGTCTTTTCCTCATCCGGACTTCCAACAGATTCAGTTAATGGTATCAGAATCTATCATCATCCAAATTGCTTTACTCAACAAACACCAGTCTCAGTTCTAAGTGAGTGGCTAGAAGTTGAATCCAATCTGAATTACCAAGTTGAGGAAGTATTGGAAAACGAAATTGCAACCATCTCCCCTTCTCTAAAAATGACCGCTCATGGTCTAGATGCAGCGTATTCGTGCCGCAGAAGATTCTGGTTAAATCACGTGCGTGGTTGGCAGACGGAGCCCTTCAACATCCAATCTAAGGCAAGAACCATTTCCGGGGAAGAGGAACTTAAGGACAGAACAGGAGGAGAAGATTATGACGGCGAATCTTATGTTGGATGGCCTTCGGCAACGTCATTCGGTTCAATGTTTCACCGCCTTGTTGAGATCGGTCTTGCGAATCCAGCCACAATGCAATCAGAAGATTCACCACTCTCTCTCGAATGGATGAACGGACAAGAGAGTCGCTTACTTGAAACGAAAGAAATCGATGATGCGATTACATCTGAATCTGAATGGCACAAACTTTCGTTTGAAGAGCAACAACAAACACGAGCCAGAATTATCGAACTTGCTGAGTTATTATCTGAGGGCTTACTCGGAAAATTAGCGGAAGGAAAGGAAGTAAACGGCCGATTTGTAGAAGGGTTACAAACTGAAGCCTCGTTTTACTTCACAAAAACTGTAGAATTAACCGATGTTTATCGTAATCCAACCTCCGGTCTTTCCCAATCAATTGTCACTCAAATTGAGGACGTAGAGATCACCTTTGAAGGTCAGGCAGACATCGTCTTAGCAGGCAGCGAAAAGAACGATAAATGGCTCCAAGTTGTTGACCTAAAAACCTCAGGTTCGAGAACGGATGTCTTGTCCGATCATAACTTACAAAAAGAAATTGAGGATTGGGATTCTTCTTCTCCTCAAAATGCTGAAGAGGTCGAGATGTTACGAAATCATCGTCTCCAACTTACTCTCTATTCAATGGTCTTCCAGAAACAAGAGTCGTTCAAATCGGAAGATGTCCGCCGTAGAATCAAGCCACCAGCTCTTCTCATCAGTACGTCTGGAAGACTTGTTGAAATGCCTCAGAAGATGTATGAGGAAGCGCAGACAGAACTCTCATCGCTCTTGGAATGGATTGCAGCGCTAACTGCAAATGAAAATGTTGTTAGCGAGCCGAAAAGACTTCCAATCGATTCAATCGATATATGCAAAAAGTGCCCCTTCTACAAAGGAGAACTTCGAATGTGTGGGCCTGAAGGAACTGATTTGGGAATCAACAACTAAACCTTCTTTCCAAGAATGGCTAACGTTCCAGGCTTTCCATCATGAGCATTGGCTCTCCAAGCATGAATCTCTTGGAATCCAACATCTTTCCACATCTGAATCCATTCTTCTTCTGAAAATGTTGACATATGAACGTCAAGGGCTTCAGGCCATCCGAGACTGTCTTCATGTTCTGCATAATGATCGATACCAATTACGGCCCATCCACTTTCTTCTAACCAATCATCGTGTATGGATTGAAGCATATTCTTTGGGTCCTTGAGATAATACAGGAATTCCATAGAATGAACGAATTGATAGGTTTGATCAGGTTTCGTTTCTGGAAATTTTGCACAATGATATGTATTGATCATATCGACTTCCTTTGCCTTCTCAATCATATGTTCCGCGCCATCATAGCCAACGGCTTCAACGCATGCAGGATGCTGGGATAGTTTCCTAACAACCCAGCCATTTCCGCATCCGAGATCGACTGCTGAAAAGGCAACTCGGTCAGTTAGCACCCGTTCCATAGCAACGTCAATCATTTCATTGACAGCGTTAGCATGACCTCGTTCCATTCCTTCATCCTTGCCGAGATGCGCCCAGTGATTGAAGACGTCCGTAGCTTCCTGCATGAACCTCCGAAGGCGTATATGAAAAAAAGGCATCGAAAGCAACATCATCCGACTCCCCTTGGAAGTATCATGAGCATCAATACACAATCCATCGACGACGTCTTGTTTCCAAAAATTGAAGCATATTTAACCGGTATGCTTGCAGTTTCACCACGGCACACAATCGCTTGGGAATGCAGTGGTAACCCAGAAGGAATACCAGTTATTGTGATTCATGGTGGACCAGGCGGTGGGAGTCAGCCATCATATCGACGGTATTTTGATCCACAGAAATGGAACATCATCCAATTTGATCAGCGAGGGTGTGGTAAATCAACTCCCTATGCAGACTTAGAAGACAATACGACAATGCATCTCGTTTCAGATATTGAAGCACTCCGCGAACACTTCGGAATTGATACATGGCACGTTTTTGGAGGTTCATGGGGGTCAACGCTCGCCCTCATCTACGGCCAAAACCATCCCGAACGCGTACGTTCGTTCATACTGCGAGGAATCTTCATGTGTAGAAAATCAGAACTTCACTGGTTCTATCAAGATGGAGCAAGTCATGTATTTCCTGATGCTTTTGAATCATACTTCAACCATATTCCGAAGGATGAACAAGATGCTCTCATTCCTGCCTATTACAAACGATTAACCGACGAAGATGTTGAAGTCCGAAGAGCAGCTGCCAAAGAATGGACACGGTGGGAAATGGCAACGAGCCGCCTCTTCCCTGACCCATCGTATCTTGAAAAGGCAGAAGATCTTGATTTCGCCGTAGCCTTTGCTCGAATAGAATGCCATTATTTCATTAATGCGATTTTCGTCGAGGAAGCATACATACTGAATCATTCGAAAATAATTGAACACATTCCTGCCGTCATTGTCCAAGGCCGATACGACATGGTATGTCCTGTGAAAAGCGCCTGGGAATTACACAAGAAGTTACCTTCATCGGAGTTGATCATCGTTCCAGATGCAGGCCACTCTATGGGAGAAGTGTCGATTGCAAAGTCCTTAGTTGATGCGACAAATGTCCTCTAGGGGCGTTATCTTACTAAATCAGCAAATTGTGAGTATATATCTGATAAGGGAGAAGGAGGAGGTTCACATTCATGGCCGCAGATTCTAGGAGGGGCACATCCGGTTCATTTCGAATGTTCGTCTACTTGGGAATGCTTCTGCTGATGCCTATGGCTGGTATGGCAGAAAACGACACGGCTTCGACCATCGATTGCTCAACCGTTTCCCTAGAGGCTGGGGATGAAAGCGACTGCAGTGTTGATTTAAGTGACTATCCGGGAGTATCTTCGATTCGATATGAGTATGTTCTTTCCTCGACCAATTCAGAAACAGTATCGTCCGTAATAGATACGGGAGCTGTCCATACATGCGGTATACTCGAAAATGGCTCAGCAATGTGTTGGGGCCGGGATACATATGGTCAACTTGGAGATGGCGGAGAGGCGACAACAAACATTAGGCCGAGAACATATATCGATGCTCCTAACGACCTCACAGTTTCACAAATTTTCACTGGTCCATATCGGACGTGCGCTATCTTAAGCAACGATGCAACAAATTGTTGGGGATTTAATGAAGACGGTCAAAGCGGGGACGAATCCACAAATACATACAAATCACCGACGAATGCCGTAGAATTTCCGGAGGGGCGAGTTGCCAAAGCAATAGGAATGGGCCATAAACATACATGTGCAATTTTAGACAATGACCAACTTGCATGCTGGGGGGCCGATTTGCACGGTGCTCTAGGAAACGGAGACTCGAATTCTGAAGATCAGTATTTGCCTGTGATTATATCCACTCCCGCAGATCGGACTACAGTTAAGGTTGAAGCAGGGGTAAGCCATACTTGTCTTCTTATGGATGATGGAGGAATTATGTGCTGGGGTAGAGATAATGTGGGACAACTCGGTAACGGAGAAAGCAACCCCACTACATACGCACCCGAATCAGACGTCATACTGCCAGAAGGAAGGGTGGCAACAGATCTTTCAGTTGGCAATGAACACTCATGTGCGATTTTAGACAACGCCTCCATCATATGCTGGGGAATAAACAATGTTGGCCAGCTTGGAGATAATTCTACAAATGATGCTAAAACCCCTACGTTTGTAGATTTGCCAAATGGATCTAAAGCAACTAAGATTAGTTCTGGATCTGGCCATACATGCGCAACAATTGAGAACGGAAGTTTGTATTGTTGGGGCCATAACAAAAACAGTCGCTTAGGCATTGGCACGAGTGGAGGGGTTCACACAATCCCAATGTTTGTATCTGCAAATCAAAGCATTGTTGAAATTAGCGCCTCAGCGGAACACACATGCATTCTTTCTGAGAACGGATCCATTTCTTGCTGGGGGCGCAACAACTACGGTCAACTGGGATTGGGGCACACAGGTGAACGAAACACTCCGAATCCATTAGATTGGAACATCGCTCCTTTTTCATCCATATACGGGGCTGCTCCAATTGAGACATGGGAGGATGAACAGCCCTTGAGAGGACGAGTGACTTCTGGTGAAAATAATGTTTGGAATGTCCGTCTAGACATTCCAGAAGCCATTGATTTAGGAACGTATGATCTAGAAATTACACTTCTAAAAATAGGAGGCATACGATCGACTCTGATACTAGATGATGCCCTCCAAATATCAGAGAAGACCGCGTCTGATGAATTGGATGGGCAAACCAGGATGTACATAGCAACAGGAGGGGGAGTGTTTGTATTGCTTCTACTGTTTCTCTTATTCAGGAAAAAGGGTACGAAATCACCAGGGCAACCAGAAATAAAGAAACATAAGCCCCGAGAAGGACCTTCTCAGAAATTCTAGAAGCATTTGATATGTTGGCATTTGGAGTCATACAAAAACAGCCTCAATTAAGCGTCGGCTTCATAGTGTATAGGCGGCTGGGTTGAATCGGAGGCAATTCCTCCGGGTGAGTAAATGACTGAAGAAGGGACAATCACTCCAGAAATTCAAATCAATCAACTTGAAGACGCTTTAGCAACGGAAACAGACCGTTTGAAAAAGCTCTTTGCTGCATACGAAGCGCAAGAAAAAGAACTCGTTGATGCACGTGCAGAAATCGAAGTTCTTGAGAAAGAAATTATCGATAAAGAAATCGAGCGTGAAGCACAAGAATCTCTTATCGCAGAGAAGGATTTCAGAACACGAGAACTTGAAATGAAGGCTACGAAGGCAGACAAGCGTGTTGAACACCTCCAACCAGCACTCCAGACAATGGAAGAGAAATACTCACGTGAGAAAGATCGTCTCGGTAAGGTCTTTGGAATTGCAGAAGAACTTGACAATGACCTGAAACTCGCAGTTACTGAGATGAAGGCCAGAGATGACTGGTATGTTTCTCACATGACGCTCTTTGAAGACCTCAACAAGGCCATTAAGGAACGATATGAGATGATTGAACGAGCAGTTGAATCCGAGCGCCAATCACAGCATATGTCTCGTGCTTTCACAGAAAGAATGGACGAGATGGTCGAAGCCAGAGCCGAAGAAATGACGAATCAAGAGCCAGAAGCACCTGCTGATGAACCTGAAGAAGTCGTTGAAGAAACACCTTCTGAAGAGGCAGTTGAAGAAACTCAAGAGGAAGCTCCTGAAGAATCCGTTGAAGAAGAAGTTGCTGAAACTTCGGAAGAACCTGCAACATGGAACGCTGATGTCGATCCATGGGCAGACAACTGAGGTGATTGAAAGTGGGAGGCCTCGCTCAAGGTGGGCATGCTCCTGTTGGAACATTTCTACTCGCAGGTATTGCAATTCTTGTTGGCGGAATCTATCTTGATTCCCTGTACGGACTCATGCCTCTGGCTGGAGTACTCTGCCTCATGATTTCCGCATTTTTTGCGAATTTCTGGAGAGATCCTGACCGACCTATTCCGCAAGAGGCAGGTATTCTTGTTTCACCTGCAGATGGACACGTAATGTTCGCTCGAAGAGAGAAGGCAACCGGCCGTCGTCCGTCGAAAGAAGAGCTTGACTCATCTTCCGTTGAAACCGACGTTCATACTGGCGATTGGTTCCCACAACCATGCGAGAACCCACTCGACTTTACTACTGAACAACGATTTGAGCCAGCAGATACACCAGGCCCAGATGATGTCTGGAGAGTTGCAATCTTCATGTCTCCTCTTGATGTTCACGTCAATCGAGTTCCTTTCACTTCAACGATTGTTGCTATGGAACACAGAACAGGAAAAGGGCGAAGAAGAGGCCCCTTTGCAGCAGCATTCCGTAAAGAAAGCGAATATAATGAGCGAGTTCGAACCGTTCTGGAAGGCGAAGATGGCGGGCGTATCGAAGTCATGCAAATTTCAGGGGCACTCGCTAGAACAATTGTTCCATGGACCGGTATTGGAGATTCGCTACGACGCGGTGAACGATACGGGATGATTCGATTAGGAAGCCGAGTCGACGTTCGAGTTCCAGCATCATTGTACACACCGAATGTAATTTCAGCAGAGGACGGAAATTCTGCTTATCCTAAAGGCCAATTTATCAAAGCGGGATTGGATATTATCTTCAAACCAATAACCGAAGAAGAGTAACCTCACGAGGGAATATCATGCTGGACCGTCATTCATCAACACTTCTTGGTGGGGATGAGAAGAGTCTGAAAATTCATGATCTGGTAAAAGCTCCTGCAAATACTCCTTGGGCTAAAGAGCGCCAACAATCGTGGGATGCGAGTAAACCAGCCACTGTATATCACACACCAGAAATGACTGCTGGTGGAGAGCCATGTACTGCTGTCACAGTCATTCTAAGGACGAAAGGATGCCATTGGTGGTGGTCTTCTGGATGTACGTTTTGTGGATATTTTAACGATACACGAGATGACGTGACAAGCGAAGACCTTCATGCGCAGTGGAATGAAGCCAAGAAAAAGTATAACGATTTTGAAGGCCATTCAATGGTCAAGGTCTACACTTCAGGTTCTCTTCTAGAAGATCGTGAAATTCCAGTTGATTTCCAAGAAACCGTTCTAACAGATTGCCATACACTTGGAAAAGAACTGATTGTAGAAAGTCGTACTGAACAATTAACAGACGAAAAACTAGCATGGGCATCTTCACTAAATCCATCATTCACTGTTGCTATTGGCCTGGAAGCATACGATGACGAAGTCCTTCGTTTCCATGTTAACAAAGGCTTTTCTGTCGCTTCTTGGGACAGAGCCGTTGAACGTCTTGAAAAATACAATTTGAGAATCAAGACATATTTGATGTTCAAGCCACCGTTCATGAGTGAAGCTGATGCATTAGATCACTGCGTAAAATGGATTGAATCCGTTGCAGAACAAAGCGATGAAATTTCAATAAATCCAATGAATATTCAACGTGGGACAGTCATTGATCGTCTCCACCGCCATCAAGAATACCGACCTCCATGGCTTTGGTCATTGGTTGAACTCATTCAGAAGAGTCATCTGATCGTCCATCCAAAGGGCGGAATGAATGGTGATGAAGACCAGATTTCACGGCTTATTATTCATCCAACTGCTGGCGGAAAAATCAGAGGCTCTCACAACTGCGGAGAATGCGATCCTGAAGTTGTAGCAGCAATCGAGAGATATGCTGTTTCAGGTTCGTTGGATGAATTTACAGGTCTTGACTGTGAATGTAAATCTCTCTGGCGAAAGGAATTAGAAAACGACCGAACAATCCCTGTTCCTTTAGGAACTTCTCGTCCGCGAAGAGGTTCGATTATCGAAATGCTCCGCTCGCCTTAGAACACCAAACATACTGCTTTGTTCGATGAATGGCTTAGTGAATGTTTATCACCACGTTTCAAGTCGCAAACATGTCCATCTCGGATTCATTTAGGTGATGCAATGTCGAATAGTACAGAACTCCCCGACGCAGTCATAGGAACTGCGGAACCGTCGTCCAGTCGAATTATGTTGGTTTTGCTCTCTGTAGTGGCCATTGGTATGTTCGGTCTCTTTAGTACAATCTTTGGATGGGACAACATTCCAGTCATCGGAGATATCGTTCCATTAATGTCAAATCTTGGCGGTTCGGGAATCTGGTACTATCTTCTTGGATTCATTATCGGAATTGGAGCAATTGCCTCCACATTAGCGGGAGAGGTAATCTCGAAGTAGGTGATTTGAATGGAAGCAGTATTTATCGCACTATTTTTCTTCTTTACCGTTGTTGGATTTTCAACGTACTATCTCCAGAAAGGAATTGGCACCATGGCCGATCCAATGCGCCAATTTGGTTTATTCCTCCTCAACAAAGCACCAGCAGGTATTGTTGATTTGTTCAATGACGAAAAGGGCAGTGGAGCAAAGACTTGGATGAACCTTGGAATGCTTTGGCTTACTCTTGCTGGTATCGGGACGTTCCTTTCTCTCTGGCATGATTATGATCCAAGCGCACTCGACTCCCTTGCGAGTATCGGATGGGCATATGACGACGGCAGCGCGCTCACCACCTTTGTCAACGCAACTCTCATCACAGGTCTGTTCTCTATTCTTCTCGGTGGCGGCCTTGTTGCTGTTGCTCGAAGCGGGGCAGGTAAAATGGCCAGTGAGTCAAATGCAAGTCTGACTGCGTTTCTCTTCAGTGTGCTCACTGTAGCAGCTCTTCTTCTCCCAACAATTCTTGGCCTTCTGACAGACCTTAGTGCAGAAAACGAAAAACTTCTCCAGGATTTGTTCATGCATTCTCTGCGGGCATTCATCATCATTGCAGTTATGATCAACGTTCTTCTTACTGTTGCTCAACGCAAGGGTGAGACGATTCAGGCAAGTAATTGGTTTGTCTTTATGGCTCTTGCATCCTTCATCTTCGGTTCACAATTCCGATTCTTTGGTGAGTTAGCAGACTCTACACAAGTTGTTTGGCTTGGTGAAAGAATGACTCAATCATGGGTTATGATTTCTCTTTTCTTTGCAGTTGCATATCATCTCGTTCCACGTGCAGCAAGCCGTCCAATCTGGTCCGATTCAATGACAAAGGCGAGTATGCTCCTTCTCTTCTTTACACTCCCACCGTTCATGATGTCCTCTGCTGATGCAGGTACACTACTCGAGAATCTCGGGGCTATTCTAATGACGCTCGCACTTCTGCCAATCTTCGCAGGTTCAGTTAACATCATCATGACTGCAGCTGGAAACGCCACTGGCGTAGTTGCTCGACCTGGTGCTATGGCAGCAACTCTTGCAATGATTGCATTCCCTATCTTTGCCATTGGAGGCTACTTTACTTCCCTAGATGTTTTCATCGGTTTGGGAACACTCAATGATATGGCTACAACCGTCGACATTGGGTTCCTATGGACCGTAGGCGGACTCATGGCAGTTGCTTGTATCAGTGAATCATATCCACTTGCTGCAAACCGCCAATTGGCCTCTTCTTCTTCCGCATCTCTTACTACGCTCTTAGTCGCCTTTGGTGGCATCACTTCGACTGTTGCAAAGATTATGGGAGACTTCACCGAAAAGGCTCTTCTCGAATCTGGAAGTGAAGATATTGTAATGACGGATGGCGGATTTAGTCTGACAGCAGCGGTTCTGTTCTATGTCGCCTCCATTGGTGTCATTCTCCTCTTCATGAATCTCATTCGAACCTCAGTCGGTGGAATGAAGACGGACACCACTGCATCGACGGCTTCTGACATTGCTCGCTATTCTCTTCAAACAGGTGAATCCTCAATTCGTACACTCTTGCAACGTGGTGTTGGTGTAGATACAGTTCTTGTTGTTGGAGCCGATGTTGAAGATGAAGGAGGAGTTGAAATTATCGAAGTTTCCTCAACACTTCATAACGATGAAATCACAGAATTCCCAGTTGTTAAAACCGAACTTGAGATGCTTTCTGATTACTTGGAAAAGAAAAGCATGACCATCTTCGAATTCTTTAGCTCCATTGATTTGGACGATTCAGGAAACATCGATGGATTTGAATTACAACAGGCCCTCATCAATTCAAAGATTGCAGATCTCCCTCCATGGGATGTATTGAAGCTCATGGAAATGATCGACCTCGATGGCGATGGCCGAATCAACCTCCCTGAATTAGATATTGCAATTGCCCGAGTTCGACCAAACCCATTCTCTGAAGAAGAGTGATTCTAGGCGGTCTATCCGTGCGGATTGGATTGGTCGGAAAACCCAATGTAGGGAAGTCTACCTTCTTTGCAGCATCTACGCTTATATCGGTTGATATTGCGAATTATCCATTCTGTACGATAGATCCCAACGTTGGAATATCTTTCATTCCGAGTCGACTTCCTTGCCCTTGTGGTGAACTTCGCGCTCGTTTAGAAGAAGATGGGAGAGTTGAATTATCCTCTGAACGTGGTGGAAGTATCTGCACACCACGTACAGGTTCCTGTGATCATCATCAGCGATATGTTCCCTGTATGCTTGTTGATGTTGCAGGGCTTGTTCCTGGTGCGAGTGAGGGAAGAGGGAGAGGAAACGCGTTCCTGTCAGACCTCGCAGAATGTCATGCTCTCATACAGGTCATTGATGTTGCAGGCACAACCGATGCAGAAGGAAATCCGATAGGAGCAGGTAAATCGAAGGAAGAAGCCATCGATCAAGCCCTTGCTGAAGTTTCTTTCCTAACAAACGAATTAGACGCATGGATCCTTAGCCTTCTCAAGGATGGTTGGGTACGAGGTGCTCGAAAAATACAAGCTGAAGGGGTGAAAGGATTCGTCCAATTCCTTCACGACCGCCTCTCAGGTTTAGGAGCAACACAGAGTATTTGCCAACGTTCGTTCGAGGCCTTCTTTTCACAACATGGAGATATGGCCTCACCATGGGATTGGTCAGATGACATTCTAAGGATTCTAGCATCATCTGTTCGTATTCATCTCTTCCCCCTTTTCATTGCAGGAAACAAAGCGGATCTCGCACCAGAAGGTGTAATCGAACACTTGTCTGAAGTTATACCACAATTTATTCCGTGTTCAGCTGAGACTGAGTTTGCACTACGCAAGGCGAATGAAGCAGGTTTCATCGACTATACGTCGGGTGATTCAACCTTTACAGTTTCAGATCCAAGCGTTCTCAACGAAGCACAAGCCAAAGGCCTAGGAATGCTTCAACAGAGATTGACAATAATGGGTGATACCGGAATAAATAAATTACTCGATAAGGTTCTGTTCGATGAACTCGATCGAATTATCGTTTATCCTGTTCAAGATGAGTCTCATTGGACTGACGGAGATGGAAACGTCTTACCAGACGCTTTAGTTGTTGAATCAAGTATTCAAGCAAAAGAAGTCGCCTACAAGGTACACAGTGATCTTGGTGACGGTTTCATCAAAGGCGTTGATGGACGAACACGCCGAATCGTTGGAGCAGAACATGAATTGTCTGATGGAGACGTTCTGCGTATTCACTCAAAATCGTGAATCAATGGCCTTTCGGTCGCTCATAATCAGGAGTCAACCTTGCAAGTGTACTCGTGTACCTTGCTCCACTTGTTATGAAGAGTACAAGTGATGCAAGTGTGAGTAGTGTAAGCATGATCAGCATGTACATGCCCCAAGGATTGATGCTGCGAACAGTTGTGATGTAGAGTCCCCAAAGTACCGTGAGGTAGAGGAAAGGCCGATAGCGGCGAGAAACTGTACTCAAACGTGCAGATTTGAGCGTATCATCATAGAGATTTGATGCTACATCCTTACTGACCATACCATGTTCAACTCCACATCGAGTGCAGACTTGTGTATTCGGTCCATTTCCATGAATGAAGAACTCACGAGGATAGGTTGCAGAACATAGGCGACAGGTTGGCATCTCTCTCCCTCAGTCTGTCCCACCAACTTCCGTCATTTCAACCATGCGCTTGATAATTTAGAAAAGCATCAAGGATGAGTGTTCCAGATTGACTTCCAACAGACTCTGGGTGAAATTGAACACCGAAAACAGGATGTGTTTTACTTCGTATGGCTAGAACAAGCGATTTTGTTGCATCAGTAGCGTCAATAAGTACTGCAGAATCATCTCGACTATCAGAAGAAAGAAGCGTTAATGAATTGTATCTGGTCATATTGATTTCAGATAGATTCGAAAAAAGGCCATGACCGTTGTGCAGACATTCCACAGGAGTCCCATGAACCGGGCCAGATGGGCTGTGAACCAACGGCCATCCAGCAGCGATGCCAAGTGCTTGATGACCGAGGCAAATCCCAAGCGTCGGGGGCAATTTACCTGCGATAGCCAGTGTTGCAAATTCCATTGTCAAGGGGCTGTCTTTCGGCCAACCCGGCCCTGGGCCAAGAATAATATGCGAGGGATTCAATTGTTCAATGATCTCTTTTGCTGAATGTGCTGTATCTTTTCTTCCATTCATGATGTTTACGTCATATCCAAGACCACAGATCATGTGAGCAATATTGTACGTGAACGAGTCAAGATTATCGATGAGCAGTACAGAATCTTGTTTAAAATTTTCAGTAAAAATAGTGTTTGAACAGGGGGTTGATTTCAAATCCCCTTCAATCGGAAGAGAATGGACTGAGAGGTCTCCACGCGGAATCGAGAGGCGATCATCATCCATCCAACCACAAGATCTCAATAGTGCGTTTGCCTTCCATTTAGCTTCAGCAACCTCGGATTTAGGATTCGATTCAATCGTAATCCCTCCTCCCGCAGTGACTCTAGCATTCCATCCTTTAGCATCCTTCTTCAGTTCTGCAGTTCGAATCATAATGTTCCAAGAAGACATATTCGTTGTTGTTTCAAACCATCCTAATGACCCTGTCCAGAAAGATCTCGGCTGCTTTTCTAATTCATCGATTGCAGCACAGACCACCGTTCTAGGGCAACCTGTAATTGAGCCACCCGGAAAAACGGCTTGTAAAGCATCAAATGCATCAAGGCCATCTTTCATTCGTCCCTGAACACGAGTAACAAGATGCTGTACCTCAGCATATGTTTCGACATCAAATCGTTCAATCCATATTTGGTTCGGTTTTGCAATCCCTCCAACATCGTTCCGCATAAGGTCGACAAGCATTCTATGTTCTGCGCGTTCTTTACGATCGGAAATCATATCCTCTCGCAACAGCAATTCTTCTGCAAGCGATGCGCCTCTTGGGCGTGTTCCTTTGATTGGAGCAGTTGTTATGATATCTCCTTTCGTAGAAAGTAGAGATTCAGGAGATGCGCAGATGAGAGCTAAATCTTCATCCTTGACATGAATAAAACCAGAGAATGGCGCAGGATTTGAAGACACAGAATGGCACAGTATCTCCCACGGTTCTGATGCAACAGGTCCCTCCCAAGTCCTTCCATAGTTGAGTTGATACAACTGCCCGTCTTTGATGGCCGAATGTATTTTGGTTACAATTTGTTCATGTTCCTCGTCGGTACAATTTGAAACTGGAAAATGAGAAGCCTTCAGTGATGGAACAATTTCAATCGCTTCATGATTTGAAAGAGACTGGTCTACCAACTTTCTCCAGTGTTCATTTGTTGAGTAAGGTCTCACCACATCAGTCTCTTTGCAATGAATAATACACTTGTCAATTCTCCATAAAATGGAAAGAAGGTCATTCTCTTTTGGCGGGTGTTGTAATCCAATTGGCTGTGTCCATTGGACCATATCATACGAGAAGGCACCAGTCCAAAATGGACCTGAGATTGGAACGGTAGCTAGGGGCTGATCGAATACAACGTTCTCCTTCGGACAAAAGTATCGAAGGATGTCTGATATTGTAGTTGAAGTAAATGCTTCTCTTGCTTCCCACGAATGTCCATCCCATTGTTGTAATTCAGCGGTTAACATTGTCGATTCACTCAATCTGATATCGCCGTTCAATGGAGAATGAGGGGGCTTGGGAGGAGTGTTTTTGGTCGAAGGCTGTCGAATAATAATTCGAGTTGTACTGGGTCCGCAGAGAAGAGAAAATGTAGCAAGGTGACTGTTTGGACCTGAAGAAAGTAACATCATTTCATCAGGAGAGCCAAATTCAGAAGCATCTTCTCCGAGCAAACCTTGAGATTGCTATGAATTCCGTAAGGAAAGAAGAGGCTCGATTCACTTCACCCCCGTCCACGAGGAAGCATCATCTTCGAGACGTTTTATTGCATTTCTACACAAATCTGTCAGCCGTGTAGTCCCATCTCCAATTTCTTCACCATCAATCGATTCAATTGTTGAGGCGCCCAGTCCACTTCCTAGCACAACACATTCAATACAACGAGCAACCATACGCTCGTTGAGTTTCCCTTTTTGAACAGGGAATCCAGAGGATTTTAGTTCTGGTAAAATCGAATGCAGTGTAATTCCATCAACCGCTTGAGCAGATGAACTGTACCAAACAGTTCCATCTTCATCGAGTAGAATTGGTGACCCACGATCTCCATCAACAACGGCGAATTCATGAACAAATAGAGCAACATCCACTCCAGAGTCTTCTGCTTGTTGTTTTGCTTCATGATATGCGTCCCATGCTGCATGTTTTGTTCCAGCGATTCGCTTTGGCCATATTTTTGCTGAGACGGTAATCGCGTCACAGGTCTCGTTTCTCGTCGCATATATTCGATTCGATATATTCCATGCGCCCTTGGAAGTATATTCAATTCGCACAAGCCCATCTTGGAATTCAGATTCCATTGCCATTACTTGGCTCAGGACATTTTCTTTCCATTCACTCGGTAAGTCGATTTTAAGTTTCTCAGCATGTTTCTGAAAACGAACTAAATGTTGATCAAAGAGAAACAATCCGTGCTCATTAGAATACCTGAGAGTCGTAAAAACAGCGGAACGTGGAGGTCGCTGCATACTGCTCACACCATGACCTGTCATTCCTATGACTTGAGCATCACGGTATCAAAGAAGATCATCCAAGAACGAGGTATCAATACCAGGACTCGAAGAATTACGATTGGCTCCAACATCCAGGTCACTTAGTAAATCGTTGTCAACAGGTGCGCGAACAGGATTCATTACTGGCATTGGAGGAACATACTCTTGTCGATCAAGTGGTTGATTTTGGATACGCTCTGAGGCTTGGAACAGAGATCCAGTTTCTACAGGAGCTGGTGGCGGGACACCTGCAGCAGGTGGGGAATCCCATGCAGCATCCTCTCCAAGTCCCCAGGTAGCAGTTTGAATCTCCCACTGCTTATCCTTCTGCGACTTCTTTCCTCGACCACGTACGATTGCTACGAGTAGAATTAACGAAACAAAGACAAGTCCTGCAGCGAGCAGGTTCGGTGTTGTCAGGAGAGATTGGAAGTCTGTTCCATCATTCGAATCATCACCGTCGCCAACCCCATTTTCAACTGCATTAATCATCAAAGCATCTACGGATTGTCGAATTTGGTTGTCATCAAATGCTGTGACAGAGACGTACCAAGCGGACTTATTATTGAGTTCAGTAAAGACAGTCGAGGTGATGACGAATGAGTTCGCTGTTAGTGTCTCTCCAACAAATGTAGCATCTGAGATGTCCATGAAATCTTCATTGGAGATATGGATTTGATATCCTTCAACACCGAAATCGTTTGTGAGATTCCATGTTACCAAGATGTCTGTTTCTGCAACCCATGCTAAGGTGACTCCCTCGATGGTCGGGAGATAATTGCCAGGATCTGTAATTCCGTCGTCAATCGATTGTGATGAAACAACAGTCAAATCAGTCTTGTGTGCATTAGCAGATGAATCCACAGCTACGACAGCAACCCATGTTTCCTGTCCTGGAAGTACAGGGAGATCGCCAGCAATAATCGTTAGAATAAGTGGGAATTCGGGGAGTCTGTCGAGAGTCATAATTGGGGCGTTTGGCCCATCAGTCCCTACACCAACGCTTGTGAAAGACCATGAAGCAGCATAGACTTCGTACTGGTAAATGTCACTTGCAGTTGAAAGTCCGAATTCGAGATCGAGCGCTGAACCATCATCCATAGGGCGGTCGTTCAGTACAATATCATCAAGGCGTGGAGGAGGCGTGGTATCCTCTAAGTTGTTGATTGGAATAACACTCGCAGATAACAACGAATCAACATAGACGTTTCCTTGCAAATCATGGACGGTTACAGTTACGAAGAGTTCGATTCCAGGTTGAATCAACTGAGGCGTATCGGCAGATGAGAATTCGTTTGTTTGCGAAGCATCTCCGTATAATGCAGTATTCAGCGTTAATTCAATCGGATTCTTATCTTCATCAATCCATTGCTTGTCGATAGAGATACAGCCGCAGGTCGCAGGGTCGTCTCCAAAGGCGTTCCATAGGTAGGAAATATCATCAACAGGTTTGTCTGCAGCCCAGACGATGTAATGGCTGAAATCATCAGCAGAAGAAATTGACCAGACAACATCGATTGCAGTTCCATCATCATTTGCATGATCGAATGCTTGAATATTCTCAATTCGAGAAGGAGGCATAGAGGCTCCATCCGAATTATCGAGCGGTGTTGCTTGAACGATATTTACATCGTTTAATTCAGCATTTAGCCATGTATCATATGCTACGACACCTATGTAATATTCAAGGCCGTTGACGAGTGGTAAATCATCCAATTGTGATACAATCGTAGTGTTCTCTTGACATGAATTGACGACTGTTGCTGCTGAGAATCCAGCGACTGAAGTAGGAGGTGTTACGAAAACAACACCTGTAATCATGTAGATTGTGTAAAATGCACAATCCCCAGCATCGCTTGGGTCCCATCCGATGGTAATTCTTCCACCTTCATCTTCAGGCGTATCTATTGCCCAGACATTTTCGAGTTTAGCAGGTGCTTGTCCATCATCGATCCCACCTGTTGGTACAACTGGTCCAATGATTGTCGCATTCATGATGTCTTCCTGTCCACTGATGTCTACGCAGGTGAATCCGAGCCAATACGGTTTACCAGCATCTAGATTGAGAATAGTTAGGTTTCCTTCAGTAGGCATCACAGTGTAAGCAACGGACAACCCCAGAATATCGTTCATAGATTGTGTCGACGTGTAGATTCGTGTTTCGAGAAGATCGAGTGCTGAACATCGAGCCCATTCAGTCTCTAAGTCGCCTTCCACCCCACCATCAAGTGGTTGAGCAGAAGCCCATTCTGGCGGAGTCGGTACTTCGTTGCTAGTTGTAACTGGCCCGACAATTTGACTTGGTATTCCGAACCGTCCGTTATCATATTCGACGACGACAAGAGCATAATATTCAACGCCATCCACGAGAGGTACGCCGTTGGCTGTTGTGACATCAACCTTGAGTCGACTGTGAAGAGATTCTGTTTTGTCGATGATTCTTCCCGCAAGATCAATATCGGTTGGTAGGGAACCCCACGGGCCTTCGTTAACATAGACGAGATACCGATTGAAATCTGGGTCATGAACAAGAGACCATTCGATGGTTAATGCTTCACCGCCATCATCAGGACGGTCGTAAAGATCTGCAATTTCAACGGGTGTGTCCTTCCGTATCCAATCATAGACGAGTCGAACCTCGATTGTTCCGTTACTAGGTGCTACGAGTTTAATCGGAACAATTCGAGTTCCGTTGATTAATTGACCATTGTTGATGGCTAATTGAAGGCTGCTTTCAACTCCGGTTGTGTTATCCAGTTCCAGTACAGCATCGTATCTGAGTGTACTCGATTGAGCCCATACTGCTGCATTTGAGACAGGAGAAGTCATCACGAGAGGTACAGTTTGGAACAAAAGCCCGTGTACACCCGCCGCTCCAACAGAAGTGTTGAGATTTACAGGATTGTCTTGGGTAACAAGATTAATCTGAAGTCCCGGATGAGTCATATCGGTGATTTCCATATATTCTGAATTGAATCCAATGTTAAGCGGATCTGCATATCGGACACTAATCGTTTCCATTTCGCTAAACGCAGTAGCAGGCGTCCATCCCTTCAGTCCATCGTTTGTGGTTGTCAGCCAGAATCCATTGGCTCCGACTGCAACATTGCTTGGATTTTGTACAATTGCTGATTTGAGCATAGAGTGCGTACTCGTCTGAGCCTCTATAATCGCCATTCCAGAGGCGCCCATGACCATCAGGTGTGTGCCATCACTGTCCATTCGATAGATTGGCCATGAAGGGAGCTCAAAACTAGCAAGACCATCTTCAAATTCTTCTGTCAATCCGTTGTAATGGACCAATGGACCAACATCAGTTGCAACATGAATTCCACCATAATCGGATGCAACCGATGTAATGTAATTCGAAGGCAATTGATCAAAGCGATGCGTAGCGGCAACTGAATTTGATGAAGCATCGACGATAGTAAGTCCTGGACGTTCACTTCCCGCTCCATCATGTCCAAGAATCAGCCACGTTCCCATTTGACTGGTTGTGTAGGTTTCGATAGACCAAACCGAATTTCCAAGTAAACCATCTGCGGTTGTGTTGGTGTTCATTGCCCCTGTTGCAGGGATGTATTGCGTTAGGCCGCTGGGACTTGCGATGTAGAGAGTGTTTGAGATGTATTTGATATCTTCAATGTTGGATGTTGGGAGTCCATCTGATGTTGTTAGGGGATTGTCCCAGTCGTTTATGCTTAGATTCCAACGTCCAATTCCATTTTGTGTTGCAATGTAGACGTGTGAGTTAGAAAAGGCAAATCCTTGAATGTTGTCAGAAGGAAGGCCAGAGAGAAGTTGGCCACCGGTGAACTGTTGTGTTGCAAGGTCAAACATCTGGACGCCTGCGGCAGTAGAGAATGTACCGAGTAATCCAACGAAGAGCGTCGATACTCCGCCTGATTGATGAATTGCGAGGCCATCTTGACTGTTGTGAACCGCTCCACTCTTTCTCTGTAATACGTTGGTGGTGGTATCAAGAAGATACATTCCACCACTCTGAGTCGTGATGTAAATCGTTGTGCCTTCCATTAACATAGAATTGACTTGATTGTTGAAGGAAAGAGACCAACCTTCATTCCAATCGATCCCTCCACTGGAATTGAAGGTGCCTTGTAGAATGCCGCCTGAGCCTGCACCTGGATTGTTTCCGTTTACAGTTACTGAGTAGGTGGAGACCCAAACACGAGAACCATCACTGACCATTGCCTCGATATTCCCGCTAACTAAGGCAGGTAATTCGAATTCAGTGTTTAATCCAACGGAACTTAACGTATCAACATGGGAGTAACCACTTGCTCCTCCGGCTTGTCCAATCAGCCATTCATTCCCGCTGTATTTGATTGATGTAACTGCAGTTCCTACGGATTGAACACTTGCTTGACCAGTAATTGGCCCAAGCGTTGAGATGGCTGCAAAGCCGCCATTGTCATCGTAACCAATCAACAATTTACCATCTGCATAACTAAACGCATCAAGCCATACTGGGTCGGTTGGTATTCCATTTCCGTTGGCTGTAATCTCTGCAATCCAAGCGGATTGAGTCGTATCGTATTTGGAAATGGGTAGGTTATCATCATCGTACCCAACGTACAATGTATTGGAAGGATCACAAGCAACTGCTGCTACCCGACCGCTCTTGAGAACAGAGGTGGTAAACGAACCTACAGCAGTTGTGTTTGCGAGGTCGAGGTACGTAATGCCTCCATTGTTGTTGAATAATCCTACGTACAAATAAGAGCCACAGAGACTCATTGAAATTGGATAGCCATTTGGAATTCCATTTTGACCAGTAGTGTATGTTGTCCACGTACCGGATGCATCGAGTTGACCGATTGTACCTCGTTGGAATCCACCCCAGCCTGCAAAGCTGGCAGATCCTACGACCAAGTTACTCCCATCTGTCCAAAGTTCACCAATCCAGTCTCCCATTGCATTTGGTAAGCCGTTGCCTGGCGTCCATGCTGCTTCCCATTGGAAGGAAGACTCATTGAATCGCTCAACACCATCTTCGGTGGCAAACAGAATTAGGCCATCGTATTCGATTATCTCACGAACTGGGAAGGAAAGTGTATCCCATGAGCCCAATTTTGTACCGCTTGGGCTGTAGACTTCAAGGCCTATTTCTCCCCAAGAAATCCATGTGTGTCCGGTCGATGAGTTGAATGCTGTAACCCGGTCCACAGCGCCTTCAGGCAAAACCGATGAATTCCAAGTCTGCGAGACTAAATCGTATTGGGCAATTCCTCCGCTTCCTTCTTGATTCCACCACTGGCCAGATACAACGCTTGCAAGAAGCGTGTCTCCAACGATGGTCATGCCGACCATGTCGCCGCCATTCTCGTTAACTTCCGAACCTGCATCAAGCGGTGTAATAGCAGTGAAGTTCCCTACGTCAATACCGTAGACACTATCGCTTGAAGCTCCTTGATGGTAATACATTGTGTATCCGTACATTGTCAAATCATATGGGTCGCCATTGCCGACATAAAGGCTGTTTGAGGTTTCGATATCGTAAGCTTCGGCACCCGTTGTTGTGTTGATCAACTGGAAACCGTCTTCTCCACCAATCCAGATATAGCCGGGTCTGATATCTTCAATCATGCCAGTAACGAATTCGTTTCCATCATCAAGAACGTTATCCTCAGTCCATGTTGTCAGCCATTGGCTGTTCGCGATGTCCCATCGAGCGACACCTACTCCGTTGAGTCCGATGTAGGCGATGTCGTCGATAATCTCTACGATTGCGTTTTCCGTCGATGATCCAGCATCCCATTCTCCAACAACGCTGAAGGATGATTTTTCGATGAGTCCTACGCCTGAAAAGGTTCCTCCAAAGACAGTGGTGCTGTTGACGCCGACAGCGTAGGTAGCCCAGTTTGGCATGCCATCGTAGACGTTGAGACAGTCAGCGATGGTCCCAGATAAGTCGTATTTGCAAACACCTATGTTTGTGCCTGACCACATTGCATTTCCATCAAGGACATAATCGAAATGTTGTGAAGGACGTTTTGTCCAGTCGCTTCGCGGTCCGATTGTTGTTTCGCTTACTGAGAGACCATCCCAGATGTATCCCGCTATGTTGGTCCCAATCCACAAATCGTTACCACTCGCTTCCAGAGCGTAAATCGTATTTGTTTGCATGTTCGTCGTATCGGAGTTAAGAGGTGTTAGAATTTCTCCAGTGAGGATGTTTTTACGAGCAACGCCGTATCCAGATAGTCCCATGTGAACGACGTCTCCAACAACTGCCACAGGAGCATTATCGACACCATTAACGCCAGTAGATCCCCATGAAGCAAGGAATGTGTCGTTACTAATCTCATATCGAAGCAAACCTTCAGTCGTTGCCACATAGCCTATGTCTGCATAAATTGCAAGTTGCCCAGTTAAAGCAATGCCAGACTTCAGAAGTGTTGCAGAGCCTATGGCAGTTGCATCAGCATCTATTCTGTAAACTCCATTGGGTTGAATCGTCATTATGTTGCATCCAGTTGAATCTCCACAATCGCCTACGGCCGCAATATCGAGAACGTAATTGTCAGAGGCATCTGGGGAAGATGTGGAAGAACTAGGCGGAACATTTGCTCGAATAGTACCGTTCTCGATGAGGAATACCCCGTCATTTACCGTACCAGCTAGGATTGTATCTCCTGCTCGAGCTAAAGCCGTGACGATATCACCCGTATCAATGGATGTCAGCCATAGAGAGTTGGCTATGTCGAATCGGTCTACCTGCTCAGATGCATATCCAGCAATATAGAGAATCCCATCGTGCTCAAGAGCATCAGTCATACTAGAACTCGACGGGCCGCTTGCGATGACAATTTCCCGTTGCATTGTGCTTTGCATTGTCGCATCGACAAGAACAAGCCTGCTTCCATCAGTCATGGCATGCATCATGGCCCCAGGTGCCCGAGCACCGCCAGATGACCATGGCAGCATCATGTTGGAAGTGGTTTCTGTCAAGTTCATTTGACTCAAATCGATCGAGGAGCCGAAAACTCCAGTTGAAAGGTTGTAACGATGGAGTTGACTTCCACTCATGATGTGAAGTGTATCTTGGTTGGCTTGGGCGCCAGATACGGTATTTGAGTTGAGCCAGTTTGCATCATTCCACGTTGCAAGCCAAAAGCCTGAGTTCCAATTGAATCGTGCAAGACCGTTGTCTGGAGAAGAGAAGAGAAGTTGATTGCCAGCGGTTGTTATTTCTGTAATTACATTGCTGTGGAGGACGTTTCCAGAGTTCCAAGAAGATAATACTTGATTTGCCGATAAATCGTATCTCTCTACGCCGTTATCAGTTGCTAAGTAGAGGATGTTGTCCTCTTCATGAATATCGTTGACGACGCTTGCAGTTGAAGCTGCGAGGATAAGATTCCAACTTGTGGAGAATTCGTACAAATCCCCGTCTGTATTTGCTGCATAGATGCCAGAATCGAGGACTTCAAAAGCTCCGATATCTCCAGCAGGGAAGGATGGCAAACCAGTGCCTACAGTACCATCTACCGCAGATATCATCCTAAATTCTGAAGGTTGTTCGAACGCAACGTGAAGGTTACCGTTCGGCCCGATGGCTATGTCTGAAATCGATCCGAGTGAAGATTCAGCCTCAAGTTGGTCAAAGTCATAAAAATCGATGATTGCAGGGTTGTTTACAGCATCGAATACAAGAACGGTTTCACCGGTTGCCAGATACAGTTGCCCATCAACAGGATGCTGTGCATATGAGGTAATTGGGATTGTTACCGGAGTGAACGAAGTTAGTGGGTCGACAGGAGCAAGCGCTTCGAAAGCGAGTTCAGTGATCATCGCATCCGAAGGAAGCGTCCATCCAGCTCCAGTTGCACTGTTTGGAGAAAGACGATCTGAGTATGGATTTGCTCCATCGAAGGAATCTGAAGCACCGAGAATCCCCAACCCTCTCCAATCGAAGAGATTGACACCTATGTCGTTGGCTACGAGAAGTGGTTGGTCGATCATTAAACCATCTGATCCATTGACATGGATTTGGAGCGATGCGTTGGAGATTTCTGCGCCTGGGGCGAACTCAAGTATCCAATCTGCAGTTGCTTGGCTGCTGAGTATTGGGTCTGAACCAATCGTGGCATTGAGTTGAATCCAACCAGTATCATTACTTCCGGAAAGAGGCCACGAAATGACATCTTGGGTTTCATGAGCGGATGCCATTGGAACAGCAGCAAGTGCCAGAGACCACGATGAGAGTAACATCAGGGCAGTCAGAAACATCGCTCGTCGCGAACGAGATGATTCATTATAGGCTTCGCTCATGAATACTAATGCGTTCTTTTCACTATTTGAATGCGGTGTTTGTTTGATACAACAACGCTTCACTCCAAATCGGAGAGTTCGCCATCTTTTTGCACCTGCAACAATCGAATTGTGGATGTTCTACCACTGATTGCTTGAGGGGAACCTGAAATGGCGACAATCTTTTCATTAGGCCTAATTTTTTTCTGCTCATACAACAATCGAACAGCCTCTGCGACCGTTGATCTCGCCCTTGTCTTTTCTTCGACAAGTAATCCTTCAACACCTGGCAGAATGGTCGTTCGGCGAGCAGCACGAATTCGATTGGTCATAGCATAAATTGGAATTCTTGGACGGTGAGCAGCCATCAAGCGAGCGGCATTTCCGTGCTCTGTTGCAACGATGAGATGGTTCGCCTTCGTCTCTCTTGCGATATCCACAGCAGCACCCGCGATGACTCGTGTTGAAACATAGGCTGCAAGTGCAGGCGGTTCAGGTAAATCTGCTGTTGAGGCATCAACGGTTTCAGCAATCCGTGCCATTGTTTCAACTGCTTTTACAGGATGCTGTCCTCCAGCGGTTTCTCCAGAGAGCATCACTGCGCTAACGTGTTGACGAATCGCTGTTGCCACATCAGTTACTTCAGCTCGAGTGGGTCGTGCATGGTTGACCATACTTTCGAGCATTTGTGTTGCAACAACAACTGGTGTCCCTCTTTCAAGGCACGCTGAGACGATTCTTTCCTGGGCAGCAGGAACTTCTTCAAGTGGTATTTCAACACCTAAATCTCCTCTCGCAACCATAACGACATCAGCAGCCTCTACGATTTCATTCAACTTTTCGAGAGCCGCAGGATGTTCAATCTTAGCAACAATCCACGTGTGTACACCAGCCTTCTCGATGCGTTCACGAGCTGGGGTGAGATCACTTGCGCTTCGTACGTATGATACGGCAACAAAATCAACATTTTGTGAGAGTGCATGTTCTAGACAATCGAGATCATGTGGGCCGACAGCAGGAAGTTTGACCAATGTTCTTGGAACGTTTATTCCCTTTCTTTCGGTTAGGATTCCCCCATCTTCGACACGGCACCGGACAACTTCTCCGATGTGTTCAGGAGCAGAAAGGACTTCTAATCGAATTAAGCCATCTGATAAAAGAACTGGATCTCCCACCAGTAAATCTTTTGATAAGCCATCCCATTCAACAGGTAATGTCTTGACTGGTTCGCCCAGTATTGTATTGGCTTGTGTTGGTAAGCCATCTGAGACGCCACAATGAAGATCGACAAGCTCCCCTCTTTCTAAGACAACCTCACCATCAAATGTTCCCAGCCGCAGTTTCGGTCCTGGAAGATCTGCCAAGAGTCCGACATATTTCCCGGCCTCTTTTTCCGCTGAACGAATGTTTCGTATTGTTTGCTCTTTGCCCTTGAAGTCCCCATGAGAATAATTGAGGCGGGCAATATCCATGCCTCCTTCAATCATCTGTTGTAAGGTCTCAACGCCGTTGCTGGCTGGGCCGATTGTTGCGATGATTCTCGAACGCATGTACTCTCCTCAAACCTCAATGAGACGAAGCAACCCATAGTCCTTACAATCGCTGGTTTACGAAAATGAGTAACAGAAACACTCCCTCGAGACCAATCAAGGAACAATGCTCAAACCATTGATGCTATCAAGAGAGGTTTAGGGGATAGAAACATGAATAAAAAAAGAGACGAAATTCTCCGTCGCGAAGCTCTTGAGTATCACGAAAAAGAACCGCGTGGAAAAATCAAGGTGGTGCCAACAAAACCACATGCAACAGCACACGAACTTTCGCTTGCTTATTCTCCAGGAGTGGCCTATCCTTGTCTCGAAATCGCCAAAAGGCCTGAGGATGCATATCGCTATACATCAAAAGGAAATTTAGTTGCAGTTATCTCAAACGGAACTGCTGTTTTGGGTCTCGGAAATATTGGTGCTTTGGCCAGTAAACCTGTCATGGAAGGAAAAGGCCTTCTTTTGAAGACATTTGCAGATATTGATGTGTTCGATATTGAGGTTGATACGACCGATCCCGAGGAGTTTATTTCGACCGTTGTTAACATCTCGAAAACATTTGGGGGAATCAATCTTGAAGATATTAAGGCACCAGAATGTTTTGAAATTGAACGTCGAATTGCAGAGGCAACCGACATCCCAGTCATGCATGATGATCAACACGGCACTGCTATTATTTCTGGTGCCGCTTTATTGAATGCAGCAGAATTACAAGGCAAGGAATTGGATACCATCAACGTCGTTGTCCTTGGTGCTGGAGCATCTGCGTTTGCTTGTGCAGAACACTATGTCGCTCTTGGCGTAAAGCGTTCGAACATCAAGATGGTTGATTCTCAAGGAATCATTACGACCAGTCGACTCAACAAAGGAGAAATCAATGAATACAAGGCAAAATTCGCTGTTGATTGCCCAGACGGTCCACTTGCTGAAGCCATGATAGGCGCAGACGTACTCCTTGGCCTTTCGAAAGGAGGACTCGTTTCAAAAGAAATGATTGCTTCGATGGCAGCCAATCCCATTGTCTTCGCACTTGCAAACCCAACACCTGAGATTCTTCCAGAGGAAATACTCGAAGTACGTACAGATGCAATTATTGCAACCGGTCGTTCAGATTATGCAAATCAAGTGAACAATGTCCTAGGTTTCCCCTATATTTTCCGAGGTGCTCTTGACGTACGTGCAAGAGATATCACTCAAAACATGAAAATGGCAGCAACACGTGCGCTTGCTGCATTAGCAAAAGAACCCGTTCCAGATTATATTTCAACAGCCTATGATGGTGCAACGATGGAATATGGTCCGGAATACATCATTCCGAAACCATTCGATCGCCGTGTATTGATTTGGGAGGCTTCTGCTGTAGCACAGGCCGCAGTCGATGAAGGAATTGCTTCCGTTACCAAAGAAGAGTTTTCACTTCAAGGCTACAGAGAGTCGCTTGAAGCACGATTAGGAATGACATACTCAATTATGCGTAGTGTCATCAACCAGGTCCGTAGAAGAAACAAGCGAATTGTGTTCCCTGAAGGAGACAATGAGAAGGTTATTCGCGCTGCTGCTCAACTGGTCGAGCAGAAGATTTGCAAACCAATTTTACTCGGTCCGAAAGATCGAATCGCTCGAATGATGGAGGAAATGCATTTTGATTTCGAATACGAAGTTTATGACCCTCGAACTGACGAGCGAAGGAAAGGAGTCTATGCAGAGAAGTTGTTTGATCGTAGGCAACGCAAGGGTGTTACACGGGCCGATGCTGCCCGTCTCCTCAAAAGTCGGCCCTACTTTGCAAGCCAAATGGTTGAATTAGGGGATGCGGATGGATTTGTTGGAGGCGTTAGTCGTAATTACAGCGATGTACTGCGTCCTGTTTTGGAAACAATCGGCCCATCAGAGGATGCCCATTGTCTCATTGGCTGTTACATGGTGACCATCAAAGGAAGAATCCTCTTCCTTGCAGATGCAACCGTGAATGTCTATCCTGATAGCCGTACACTTGCTGAAATCGCTGTTCAAACTGCGAAAGTAGCACGTAGATTTGGTGTAAGTCCAAAGGTAGCAATGCTTTCATTCTCAAACTTTGGAAGCACCCGTGCTCAGCGAAGTGATCGAATTGAAGAGGCTGTTGAGATGGCAAGAATTCTTGATCCAACTCTTGTTATTGATGGGCCAATGCAAGCAGATACAGCTCTCGACCCAACTGTTCAGCAAGAATATCCGTTCATGGAATTTACTGGCCCAGCAAACATTCTGGTACTTCCGAACCTTGCTTCAGCGAATATCGTTTACAAGATGCTTGAACAACTCGCTGATGCTGAAATGACCGGTCCTATTCTTGAAGGAATGAAAAACCCAGTTCAACTTGTTGCCCGTCAAGACGGTGTTCGCCATATCGTCAATATGACTGCAATTTGTGTCGCAGATGCTATGCGTAAGGATTCTTACTGGGAAACATTAGCCAACGAGTCTTCTGATTCTTGAACGACTCCTTCCTCAAAGGAAATGGTCGGCCTTCTCGGTCTCCATACGGCTCCAGTTACGAATCCAGCAACGAGCCCTCCAAACAGTAGATTTGGCCATCCATCAAGTGCATATGTGTCGAAACCGCGTAGAATAGGAATTAGGAAAGAGGGAATAATTCCAAGCAACGTTGTCCACAAAATTTCAGTTCTGAAATTACCCCAAGAATCCGCAGTCTTAGGAACTCTTCTCGCAGGAGATTCACGAATGGGTGATATGACAAAACGAACGACTGTGTTAGTGAGCGAACGGTCAACCGGAATATTCGTGGTTGCAAAAACGCCCTTCCGTTTTGGATGCATCTCTACAGCCAATCGGTGGTATTGTAGCGGGCCAGTTGTTTCAGTTGGACGAACTCTCCCATCCATCATTGCCCCGCGATGGTTTGCAGCGGCAGCATCTCCTAATATTTCGACGATACCTGAATCAAGATGTATTTCATCACGTGCATGACGCCATTCTGGGAAAGAGGGCGGGCGTATTTCCCATTCTCCTGGCAAGGAATCGAAGTCGAGTTGTTGTTCAATCTGTTTGCGAATGGCTTCTATCTCGCTTCCAATGAGGCCGATCATTGGTTCTGCGGAATCTTCAACATCATCATTTTCCCCAAGTAAACGAGCGACTTGTCTTCTTGTAATAGGGTGTTCAAGAATGTAATAATCAGGTAGTTGGACCTCATATCGTGGTCTTTGACTTGCATAAATCCAGCCACCTTTGTCACTTCCTAAGAACGAACTACCTTGTGAAATGGGCTTGAAATCAAGTTCATTCACGGTGATGATTTCCAAACGATCACTTCAGTTGAGGTGTTGTTCCATCTTACGATACCAGATCATTCCGTTTTCATGTTCTTCTAGAAGTCTGAATTGCTTGAATGGCGAGACTGAACGCATGTATCCAAATGCAGCAAAATCGACAAGATTTGGTTGCTCTCCGCCGAAGAAATCCTTTCCTTCAAATGATCCCGTATATTCTGTCAAGAGATCATGCCACAGTTTCTTAGGAGTTCGCCCATCTTTCTTCACACGCTTTTTTGCAATGATTCCCCACATGATTGGAAATCCTGCCCATGCATAGAGGCGCCGGGAAATGAATCCGAATTCCTCAAGTTTTGAAATTCGACGAGTGGTACTAAATGCGGAACCGAGAGAGCCATAGAGAATTGGAATCGTAGCATTCTTCCATACCGTGTCAACGTGATTCAGCATGTCATCATAACGCTCAGTCCCCTTTCCAGCAGATAATTGACCTTGGTTATACTTGTCATCAATGTACAGCATAATCGGTGTTGAGTCAACCACTACCGTGCCTTCATGGTCTGTAAATACTGGAACTTTATTCCATCCATCTGTAAACGCAAGTTCTTTTTTTTGCTTCATAGCGTTTACCTGAATCTCTTGTGCATCAATTCCAAGGTGCTCAATTACTCCCCGAACTTTCCAACAGAACGGGCATGTTTGTAATACATGAAGTGAGGACTTGCTCATGGTTCTACGAGAAAGGACTCCTTCTTCAATCCTCGTTATCTTCTTGCTCAGGGCGCCATCCAGGCTTCCAAAAATTATCATTGTCAAGCCATGAAATCCATTCATCATCTGAACATGACAAGAGTCGAAAAGCTCGACTTTCAAGCCCCTCACGATTGTATTGTGGGAGAACTCCTTCTGAGAATGCTTGGTGCCAATCGACCTGCATCTGTCGAATTTGCCGACGAGCTGCTTCAGGATTATCAAAATTCATTTCGCAAATATCCCGTAGTTCCGACAACCATACCCTAGTATCCTTTCTTAGTGGATCGTTGGAGATTTTCCTCTTAGAACTTGATTTCTTACCAAAAGGCCACCATCCCATAATGTTTCCAAATCGGCGTTTGTTTTCATCTTTCGTACGAATATGAAAAAAGAACCATCTTCTCGCAGAGTTATGGGCCGCATCAACATCCATCTTCATGGGAAACTCAAAGACAAGTCCATAGCAAGTATTGCTGAAATGTATCAACAACGTCTATCAAGCGCAGGTGTTAAGACGCATATCCACAACGATTCGCTTGATGATTACCTCGAGAAACTGAAGGCCAAAAAAGGTCGATTGATTCTTCTTGACGAGCGTGGCGACTCATTTGAGTCAATGGAATTTGCAGCTAAAATAAAACAATGGAACATTAGCGGAGAAGATACACATTTTGCGATTGGTCCTGCTGAAGGATGGGCTGGAAAAGAGTCCACCTTACAACGCATATCGCTGTCATCTTTTACATTTACACATGAAATGGCAGCCATCATTTTGTTTGAACAAGTCTACAGGGCTCATGAAATTATCAAAGGGACATTGTATCACAAGGACTGAGCGAACGATAAAGAATACCAGCATCTACGGAGATTCATGGCGCTTCCATTGACTGATGAATCCAGTCTTCGATGGGCCCTGATTTGTTTTGAATTCTTCATTGGAGGCGCACTGCTTTACAATAGTAAGAACCAACCTTTTCCACAACCAAGTTCTCGCTTTGGATGGCTTTTGATAATGCTTGCTTTATTGATTTTAATCGGTCAAGCAGCACCTAAGCCAATGGGATCGAACGCTCACTTCGTGATGTTATCTGCCCTTGGTGGGTTTGGCTTGGTGGCTGGCGTGTACCATCTGGCCCGAACTCAGCGAGACGTCCTGGTCGCTCCATATGCTGGATTGTTATTTTGCGTAGGTGTCGTTGGCATAATGGTGGAAACATGGAGCGATCTTTCCACTTTAGAACAATGGGCTGCTTTCCTTACATTGGTTGTTATCGGTGGAGGTGAAACTTGGCTTATTTTCAGAGGCTTACTCATCGGAAAGCTTCCCCTAGCCTGGTCGCAAGCAGGAATGATTGCTCTCATGCAGGGAAAATTAACCGGTCCACAAGGGGCGATTTCATGTTTCGAGCGGGGATGGGATGCTGATGAAGAACATCTAAACCCCATGGCCTATCTTGCATTACACCGAATTCATCTATTCCTTGGAAACAAATCTGAGGCATCTGAGTGGGAGGAATTACTCCTTCGAGAAGGTGGTGAACGAGCGGTGGCACGCCCGTATGTTGAGGCGATTCATGATGCACTCATCTCCCTAGATTCTGATGCAGCCGCAATTCTCCCATCAATCGAGGAAGAATAAGGCTGTAAAACAGGCTATACTTCCGTAATCTGGTAAATCTTAAGCATTAAACAGATACTTTTAATATCTCAGAGGTCAATAATATATCATGGGTAAAATAATCTCAAGTTCAATATTTTTCTGGATGGTCTCCATTTGGATTGCATCGAACTTGTTTTCACAAGCAGTCTACATGGGTCTTAACGGCGTCCCTTACAGCGGTATAGAGATGATTCAGTCTCTTGGGCCGTGGTATTACGTGCTGGTTGCGATAGAGATTCTTGCATGGATCTATGTTGGTATTCATCTCTCACTCAAGGTATTTCGCAACCTTCAGGTCAAGGCCACGCCTCAAACTTCGTCTTGAAACAACCTTCTTGCATCTCAAACATCCGATGAGACTAAGTGGTGTCAATAAAAACATGACCACATGTTCAATCTTGACCGTGAACCTCTCTTTTCAGGTCAACCCATGTCATTTGAGGATCTTCTGGAAGAAGAATTACAACTTGAAGGGCTGGAGAATATGCATATCCTAACCGTCGAAGAAGTCCGAGAAGGCCTCTCAAGAGTTGAACGAGAACTTGCCACCCTCCAGTCACTTGTTGACGAAGCACATGATATGACAGAGGAGATAGAAATCCTCCTCTCTCGGTACCCACCAGAGCATCCTCATGTAGTTGAAATGGCTGAGTTATTGGGCAGTCTTGTTGCACTTTGGCAACAAACTGTTGCCAAGATTGAGCGACTGGGAGCTCGTGTTGCAGGTTTAGATCCTGGCCGAATCGAATGGTATGGAGTCATTGACAACAAGGTCATGATGTACTCTTGGGCAATGGGAGAGCCTGATATTGAATGGTATTACGGTATAGATGAGGGATATTCTTCCCGAAAACCACTCATAGAAGCATAGTTTCGCATGGTTTAGAGGCGTAACAATGGTTCGGATAGATCGAGTTCATACAGGCGGTGGTGATTCTGGAGAATCATCCTTAGTAGATGGATCACGTCGTTCTAAATCAGATGCACGGTTTTCAGTTGTTGGAGATTGCGATGAATTGAATTCACTGCTTGGTGTCGCAAGGATGGAATGTGCTCGTGTTCCAATGAGGCACAGAGATGGGGGCGACAGAAAAGGAGCTGGACGTGTCCATTTCATTTGTGATTCTGCACTCTCTAGAGTTCAACATGAACTCTTTGATCTTGGAGCAGAACTTGCTTGTCCTCCAGAAAACCTTCCGGATTTCATGGTTCTCATCAATGATGATCAGTCAGATGTCTTAGTATCAGATATGGATGCATGGTTAAGTCAGACAGAACCACTCACCTCATTCATTCTCCCAGCAGGTGGGCCTCCACAAGCAATGCTCCATCACGCTAGGACAGTAACTCGTCGACTTGAACGAAACATTGTCCGATTAAGAGATATCGAAGGAGAAAACTCTGTTCGCCCTCTTGTATTGACTTATGTTAATCGGCTTTCAGATTGGCTCTTCGTCCTTAGTCGTTGGATTACAGCAGTATTGGGAGAAGACGAGATGCTTTGGCTTCCTCTCGGGAAAAGAGGGAAAGAAGACGGAATCGCGGGATCAATTCACAGGCAGAATGAGAATGACTCAGATTTCGAAGAAATCTGATTATTGCTTCTTCATATGTTCCCAAGCTTTTCGAACAACAGATGTTGTTTCATCATGCGTTAGTTGAGCAAGAGCCTGTTCCCAGTCTAGCCACAAATGATCGCGATGCTCGTGGGAAATTTTCACCTCGAGTTGCTCGGTTTCTGCTAAGAACCAGAATACTTCCTTATCCATACGCTTCCCCTTATGTTTGTATGTATAGGCCGATCGTTCTACAAAATTTTCAATGAATGTAATGTCGGTGATACCCGTTTCTTCGCCCAATTCCCTTCGAACAGTCGCAAGGTGGTCGCCATCCGTCATCTCAACATGCCCTTTTGGTAAATCCCAATGTCCTTGCGGATATTGTAGAAGGAGAACCGCATCAAAGTTGACAAGAACTACGCCACATGAAGTCTCCATATCTTGGCCCTCGAATCCAATGCTTTGGCCTTTTCGCCATTATTTTCCAATACGTTCAAGACCCGCGCCTAAAAGGAATTAGCATGACTGGTGCCGATGCGTTCCCTGAAATCAATCGAATTGTCGCGGATTCTGATTTGGATGGGATGTGTGCTGCAGCGGTTCTTCTCAAAGCATATCCAGTTGCAGAAGTCGTTTTTGGACATGCAGCTATTCTTCGAGCGGGGATGCTGGACGATGTTATTGATTCAAAGACAGTGACAGTCGATTTACCATTTCATCCAGCAAGTGGATGGTATCTGGATCACCATTTAACAAACAAGCCAAACGTGGAAGAAGAAAAAGAATTCACCCAACGAGGGGGGGTTGTTCATTGGGAGCACACGCCTTCAGCAGCTCGTTTAGCTTATGAATTATTCAAACACCAATTTGACCTCACGCATCTTGAAGAAATTATGCCGATGGTTGATGCTTTGGATTCTGGCGGTATATCTCGAGAGGATTTTCTCCAAGACGGACCGATTTTACAACTCTCTCGCACCTTGTCTTCAAATGATGATACTTACATGCAACATCTCTTACGCTTGTTTACGACATGTACTGAACTAGCAGACATCACCAACGATGCACTTGTCTCTGAACGAATGAAGGTTGCACGAGTACAACGTATTGATGCAGTCCAAATGGTTCAAGAAAAAACAGAAATCGTCGATAGGTTAGCGATATGCCGTCTTGATGACTCAGGAATACGCTCAAACGGATATCTGATTACTGCCCATGTTGGAGATAAGGCTGATGCTTGCTGTGTTGTACATGGCTACAGTGATGGAGACTTATCCACGCCAAACCGCCCGCCATTGTCAGCGAGTTTCTATGCAAATTCGTTCATCAAGGATGGACAAAACCGATACGATTTATCAAAACTCGCAACAGCATTTGATCCGCATGGTGGTGGGCACGCTAACGCCTGCGGTTGTCGAATTCAACCACCTGGGCTCGATTCAAATCTCAATGATTGGATCCAAATGTGGAAGGATCGTGAGAATGCACTTCGAATCAAGTAGGATCAAACAACTTGAAAGGTGTAGATGAATCCAAGGAATGAATGGAACATGATCAATATCATGACCAAATCTGCAGCTCTTCCGTGCTTCATTCTCTGAGTAGAAAACTTCTCACCTTGCTCTTTGCTTGAAACAGTATCTCTTCCATAGCGTACCACGAGCCAGAGAAGAATCAATCCGATCGGCCCAGTATATCCATGAACACTTTGTGGGAGCAGATCTGAGGTGACATCTCCCTCTTCGATGTATCCCGAGGCTGCTCGAGCGAGAAATGCGATGGATGCTAGGGCGATTCCAGCCCACAGAATATATTCGCCATGTTTCTGGTGACGTTTTAGAGAGGCTTTACGTTCTTCTCCTCGTAGAGCCATTCCTCGCTTTCTCCACCCGTATTGTCGAACAAGCCAGGTGACTAGGATTACCGCAAAAAAAGGGTGAATCAACATAATGGCAGTTCTCAGAACAGACATTCCCTTCCTCCTCAGTGCATCCCATGAGATGCTATCTTGAATCAGTTTCTCTTCAATATATCGAAATGATACCGTCGGTGAGTTGAAAGTCTCTGTCTCAAGCGATAGGTTGGGGGCGCAATGCAGGAAACATATCTCGCGGCTTGTCTTGAAGCAGGATTCAGGACAATTAAGTCGCGACGCCTCAGTACTGTGGGAAAATGCCCAGAGTTTACCCTTCTCGAAAAACCTTGGAAAGATTTAGTTAAATTAGCAGTTCTGGAGACAGAACTTCCCGGTCAGGATGAAGAGGGAGAGACCATTTCGACCTCTCCAAGATTCAGGCGAGGGCGTCGCAGAGGTAAACAGCAAGCAACGATTGCAACTCCAGAAGAAATTGCTGCAATGGATACGGAATCTCCTGCTCTTCGCTTCGCTTTGATCTCGGTAAACAAACTCCTTCATGTGGATCAATGGTCCGAGGAGGATAGCGGCGACTTGGAAAAGGAGTTGAGAAATACGTGCCTAGAACAAGGCGTACACCCAGTATGGCACGAAATGGCAAAACGATGTGATTTGTTTGGTCAATTCTCAGCCTGCCCAGTTGTTGAGGTAAAATCTGACGTTAAAGCGGGAATAGAACTGTCCGCTGCTTCAATCAATCCATACAGTATTTCTTCTTGTCTTGACGTTTTTAAATCTGTATCAGAGTCAAGTTTTTCTGCTGAAGAATTGGTCGCTATGAAGCGATTAATCAAACGCCTTTCCTCTGGGCGATGGCCCAAAGCCGATCAAATTCTACTGGAATTAGAAAATGACCTTTCCCTCATTTCTCTCCTCATTGCAATGAATACAAACGAAAACATTGACTCGATTTTTGAGAGAACTCATGGAATTGAAAGCATCCAAAGTGACCGCTACCAACTCCTCTATGAATTGACAAATGGCACAATGGAGTGGGATGATGAACTCCTAAAGCAAGATGATGATGAATTGGGCAATGCGATCTTAGAGGCGGCTTGGAGAAATGGACCAATCAATGAAATGAATCCATCAACCGAACAACTCGAATCAGGTCTTTCGATTCTTCTAGAACAGCAAGCTTCGACCCAGCGCGTAGGAGCAGTGCGATGGAAGATGTTGCAATCTTACGTATCATCAAATCGAAAAGAGGATGCTTTGAATGTCATTGAAAGCATTAACTTGGAGCAAGAATCTGATGCTTCAGAATTACTTCCTCTCTTGGTGGAACTTGACAACACTGATGCGTATAATTGGCTTGCTAAGAATATCGAGAACATCGACGAAGGCGGGCTCATTTCAATTGGAAGAGAGGAACGGGTCCCTCTTGAACTGCGTTCAAAATCTCTTGTTCTTCTCAAGAACATGAATGGAGAAGGGTGGCAAGAATCACAGGCTATTTCAGTTCACGTGTTCTTACAGTCGATGGATTTGAACAACCTTTCTGAGATGCTTCTTGGCGACCCACTTGCAATTCTTTCCCATCCATATGAAACCCTTCTTGTTGGCCACCTACTTTCCGCATCTCATCCTGAAGAAATTTGGAAGCAGGCACGAGATGCAAGAAAAGAAGCCTTGCAAAACATTCACAGTTCTGAATTACCTGAACAGATGAAGGAAGATGAGCATAAACTTCTCCTTCTTCTTGAGGGCCGAATTGACAAATCAGTAAGTAATGTTGAATTGGGCATGTCTTTGGGTAAGAACGGCCTCAAGGCAATGAATCAAATTGTTAAGGCACTTTCTTCGGGAGGCTCGCACTTAGTCGACGAAACGCAACTAGGAAACCTTGCAGAAGCTCTCGCTGAGACAGAAACTACGCCACTTGCCAAAGCACTTCTCTCAACAATCATTTCCAAACTCCGATTGAACAATGCTCGTCTCGCATTGGAAAATGGAGAAGATATGACTGCAGTAACTTCGCTATTAGAAATCGTTCTACAGCAGGATGATGCTCCATTCACAATTATTGACGGAGTCCGTCAACTGATGTATGAGTTCGATCTCGGTATTGAAGGGCTTGTTCAATGGTATCAAAGCGCACATCAGCGTTCTATCTGGGCTCTTCTCTCCCAAGCAACGCTTCAAGCCTCTCTCGGAAACAATTTGAGTGCGGCTCGGCTTTTCAAGCGAGCTGCTGATTCTAAGAAATTTGATTATGATGAGGAAATTATGTTATACAGGAAGGCGTTGATTCACCTAGCCTTTGACAGGAAATGGGGCGAGGCAAAGCAACTTCTTTCCAATCATCCGAATTTGAGAGCAGCAATTACAAAGCGGTTCCAACTCTATCTTGACGTATCACACCAGGCTTCGATTCAAGAAACTGAAAAAGCAACATCAATGCTCAAGAATTTCGTTAAGACAACTGAAATCACGACGGAAGAAACAGAGGAAGGGACTCGTACCCGCACTCGTACAATCTTCAAAGAAGATGAACTTGATTTGCTTCATTCTTATCCTGAAGAACACCCCAAGCCGCTTCCAAGTGAGCCGTTTACAGGAAGGATCCTTGCTGCAACAAACGCACTTCAAAGAAATCGAAGAACGCAGAGTTCAAAGTCATTTGATCGACGATATCGTGACATTATGCTCATGCGTTCACCCGATCCGATGGAGATACATACATTGGCCGATCAAGCCAGTGAAACGTCTCCACTTGATGCTTTGCGAATCTTAGAACGTGCCCAGTTATCAGGGCGCTTCCCAACGAAGAACAACTCTTTTGCTAATCTCGAACTGATGCTCTTCAGAAGACATCAAGCAAACATCAAAACTTCTGATCGTCGATACTTGCGTAATCTACCACTCAAGCCTCTTGTTTTGGTCGATACAAATATTGTCATCGATGCACTGTATCAGCGCATACAAGAAAAACTCAACCGTTCGAATCATTTCGAGGATTCAATAGACCAACGATCTCATTTTGCTCGATATCTTCTTCATCTAGCACAAAATGAAAGAGTCGATTTGTGGCTCCCTGAAGTCGTTCGAGGGGAGATTCGAAACATTGCCCGTTCTATGGGAGATGTCAGGAAACGTTTCGATAATTCATTCATTGAATCCGAAACATTGGATTCAACCCTTACTTCAGAAATCATCGAAAAGATGGTTGAAGACTTGATTGGAGAGTTTTCAACATGGAACGGTTCAAATGACGAATTCGAAACAGAGTCCAGCGATGAGGAATTGAGCAATGGCATGAGCACTTTCCTTATTGAGCATGAAGAGATTTATGATGAGCTCACAAAGATGAAAGAATTCTATGGCGAGACACATAGAACTGATTTGAATGGAAGAAAGATCTATCCAGAGCAACCAGATCGAATGATTATGCAATATGCAGCAGTCCTTTCAGGACGTCCAATCGACAATGTTGGTGCAATCATCGTTGCAACTCATGATGGAGATTTCACAGTCGTTGCAAGAGCATTCGAAGAACGATTCGGATTTGGAATTGCAAAGAATAGCCGTACGTTATCGCCTTGGCTACGTTCGTGAAGCTATTCGTCTTCCCAAACCGCTCTGTATCGTACGGTTTCTTCACCTTCAAACTGAATAGGTGTAAAATCAATTGATTTCAAATCATTTCCAACCGAAGAAATAAATTTCTTTGAAAGAGGCCAAGGGGGGCCATCTTGTTCAATTGAATCGTCAATACAAAGACGGCCAATGCAGACAAGTTGTCCTGCAGATGAAACAAGAGGGGACAGATTTCTCGATGCAGGTATTCTAAACTCCTCAGGTATTGCTTGAAGGATATGTACTTCAACAACCAAATCAAACGCCTTTTCCCATTCTTTATTTGGGTGTAAAAGATCGCCAACCACCCAATCAATACGTTCGTGTGGATAACGCTCAGACGCCCATTGGACAGCGGTAGGGGCAATATCGAATGCCGTTACATTCCATCCGAGTTCCGCCAAATACATCGCGTCCTCGCCAAGGCCACAGCCGACAACAAGGGCAGTTCCCGGTGATAAATTCGTTTTCTTCATCCAATCGATAAGCAGTGGGTGAGGTTCACCTTTTGACCAAGGAATCCATGCTGGATTGCTATCTGCATGATCATACAATCGTTCGAACCAATCAAGGAATTTCCCCTCAGTAGCAGCTGCATCTGAAAAGGAACGTAATTGTCTACGAACTTCATCCATGTGATTCAACTTCACATGTGGGCGATAAGAGCATCACCAAACGCTGAACAAGACATCAATGTTGCATCGTCCATGAGTCTCTCGAAGTCATAGGTCACCGTCTTTGCACTGATTGCGCCTTCCATTCCCTTGACGATAAGGTCAGCAGCTTCTGCCCAGCCCATGTGTCGGAGCATCATTTCTGCCGAGAGAATAAGGGATCCTGGGTTGACTTTGTTTTGTCCAGCATACTTTGGAGCAGTTCCGTGTGTTGCTTCAAAGATAGAGATTCCAGTATCGTAGTTGATGTTTGCACCAGGAGCGATTCCAATACCGCCGACTTGAGCAGCCAAAGCGTCTGAGATGTAATCTCCATTGAGGTTCATAGTTGCAAGAACGCCATATTCAGCAGGCCGTGTGATAATTTGTTGGAGCATTGCATCGGCGATAACATCCTTGATTATGATGTCATTTCCTGTAATTGGATTGGTCATTGAGCACCATGGTCCCCCATCGAGTTCGACTGCTCCAAACTCTTCCTTTGCAAGTTGGTATCCCCAATCTCTGAAACCACCCTCTGTGAATTTCATGATGTTTCCTTTGTGAACGAGTGTGACACTGTCTTCGTCGTTGTCAATTGCGTATTGATATGCTGCTCGAACGATACGATATGTTCCTTCCTGACTGATTGGCTTAATGCCGATACCTGAAGTGTTTGGGAATCGGATTTTATCGACGCCCATTTCATTTGTCAGGAAGTCAATGAGTTTCTTAACGCCCTCGGAGCCAGCTTCCCATTCGATTCCAGCATAGACATCTTCACTGTTTTCGCGGAAGATGATCATATCTACGTCACCAGGGGACTTCACTGGTGATGGTGTTCCTTCATACCAGCGAACTGGTCGTACGCAAGCAAACAAATCGAGCTTTTGTCGAAGAGCAACATTGAGTGAACGAATACCTCCACCGACAGGCGTTGTTAGAGGTCCTTTGATTGAAACTAATCCAGTTCGCATGGCGTCAAGGGTTGCTTCTGGCAACCATTCCCCAGTTGCATTGAATGCTTTTTCTCCGGCAAGTACTTCATTCCAAGCAATAGATCTTGTGCCATTGTATGCTTTGTTGATTGAAGCATCTACGACTGCCTTCATTACAGGTGTAATATCAACGCCGATTCCGTCTCCTTCAATGTAGTGAATAATTGGGTGGTCAGGGATGTGTAGTTTACCATCTTTCATGACAATAGGTGTTCCGCTCATAGTTCTCATAACGTCCCACCAATAACCACTTCAAGAACCAACCGACGCGGTAGTTTCTATGAGAGGCAGCGTATATTGGGCCGGAGGCACCAAATTAAGGTGCGAAAATCAACACAAACAAGCCATTGATGTGGATTGGGAAGATGGACCAAATCCAGTTCAGATTCTTCTTCAAATGGTGGCTGCATGTTCAATCGTCGATGTTGTTAAAGGACTAAAAAGCCGTGAATTCGGCAGAGTCTGGATTGACATGGATTCAGAACGGAGAGAGGAGCAACCCCGTTCTTTCACAAAGATGCATTTTGTATACAATGTTGAAGGCGACGTTCCGGAAAGGCTCGTTCGAAGAACGATTGAAAAATCTCATGAAAAGTATTGCTCAGTCTCAAACACAATCAACGAAAAGGTCGATATCACTTGGGACTTGATTCTTCACTGATCATGCGATTTGTGCAGTCGCCTTCAGAGAATCTATCGCACTACTAAGTGCTTGGTGGAGCATCTTGTAGAGTGGTAGCCATTGTTTTGGCACTTTTTCTTCTTCTTCGACGATACTCAAAGAGCCGTTTTCTTGACGAACTCTTACACAAGGACGGATTTTTTGGTCGTCTTGTAGTTCTACGAGGAGAGACAATCTGAATTCATCTTCTTGGGAAGTGACTCGTGCGGAGTTGATATCAACATCATTCGCTACGGCAGGAAGAACATTTGCAGGGTCTCCCGAGCTCTTGACGATAGCATGGTGCGCAAGAACTTGTAGAAGATCTGCTATCACGTCAGAGTCGAAGGCAATTGATTCGTTGACTTCTTCTTCTTCTTCCAGTAGAATTTGTTGAAGTGGATTCCTTTCTGTTTGTGAAAAAGAGTTGCTTGAAGAAAGTTCTTCGAAGATATTGATGTCATCTGCATCGAAGTCTGGCGTGATTGAGTCTGAGTTGAAATCCATGTTATCAAATTGTATTTTGTGCCATTCCCTTTTGAACTGTTGTTTCTACTGTGCCATGCCTGAAAGGTTCAAAACAGTGTGCTGAGTGGATTACTTGAGGGACGAGATGAAAAAATTACCATTCCTCATTGCTCTCGTTCTCCTTGTGCCTTGGGCGAGTTCTGCTCCACAAGGAATTGGAGAAATTGCTGGTGATGGTTGTATTTGCCATGGTTCTCAAGATACATCAACGGAACTCATCCTTCTTGGCCTCCCATCACAATTTGAATCGAATACCTCCTACAATTTTTCACTTGAAGTCAGGTCATCAAAGGTGAGTATTTCTGCAGGAGGAGAGGCTGGCGGGTTTAGACTAGAGGTTTCGAAAGGGGATATCCAGTTCAATGAGAGCCTCGGGCATGTCCAAAAAGTTGAGGATGGTTGGACACATACTATGTTGGGTAATCAAGTACGTTCGTGGAATTTCACCTACATCAGCCCGAGTGACAATAGTACATATGCAGATCTTACAATCAACGCCAATGCAGTTAATGGAAACGGGCAGAGTACTGGTGATGCGTGGAATGGAACAACAATTCGAATTCCTGGAACCGCCTATACAGGCGATTTGGAACCTTCTTCGCAGAACCATTCTCTCGGCACATTAGATTACACCATAGGTGGTCTCGCAACCGTTGGATTACTTGCACTAGCAATAATAATCATCAAAGATTAATCAATTTACAAATTCGATTGTACTGCTGCGCAGAGCTTTGAGCTGACGACTTTCTGAGGAACCATGGATTTGTTCACTCTTGACACCAGTTAGTACGAGCATTACACGGATCTCATCATCAAGGGATTCATCAATCGCAGTTCCCCAAATGATTCGAGCGTGTGGTGAAATTCGTTCAGTTATGATCTGTGCACAGCGTTCTGCTTCACCAAGGGTGAGGTTATTCCCTCCAACTACATTGATGAGCGCACCTCTCGCATCACTGAAATCGAGATCAAGAAGTGGAGAATGAAGTGCTTCAAGAGTTGCTTCTTCAGCTCTTCCGGGCCCTGAGCCAGCGCCAAGTCCAATCATAGCAACACCAGAGCCAGAATTAATGACAGATTTCAAATCTTCAAAGTCAAGGTTGACCATTCCGTCTCGAGTAAGCAATTCAGTTACTCCGATAATCGAACGAACTAACAATTCATCACCAACCCTGAATGCGCTTGCAAGAGGTAGATCCTTGACACCTTCTATCTCCAGTAACTTTTCATTTGGAATGACTAGAATTGTATCGCAATGCTCGCGAAGTCTTTCAAGACCCCACTCTGCATTTTCGCGTCGGGTTGCCCCCTCAGAATTGAATGGATAGGTTACAACTGCAATAGTCATAGCACCTTGCTGTTTTGCCAATCGTGCGATGTGGCCCGCTGCACCCGTGCCAGAACCTCCGCCCATACCAGCAGCGATAATTGCAAGTTGCGTATCTGTAGTGATTGTGCGAAGTGACATTTCAGATTCTAGGGCAGCAGCTTCTCCCTTTGTTGGATCGCCGCCCGCACCGCGCCCTCTGGCGGTTCTGCCAATGAGAATTTTATTTTCTAATGGTGACATGAGCAAGGCTTGCGCATCTGTATTGATTGCATATCCTGTTACGAATGAATTTTCAAAAAGTCCTTCCGATTCAAGTCTTCCAACAGCGTTACAACCAGCTCCACCTACACCGTAGACACGAATTCTCGGTTGAAGAGATTCAAGGAGTGTTCGGAGTTCTTCATCTGTCCCCTGGCCCGCAGGCTGAGGAGTTAACTGTGGTACAACTTCTTCTTCTGAGAGTTCTAACACACGTTCGATCAAATGGCGCATAGAGCACATCTTTGTTGTTGCTAACTTGAATGTATTCCTTCGTTAGTACAGGCAGGAGAGGTTTTCAAGACCCTGTTTCAATCGCGGAGTCCTTCTTGTGTGACTTGGTAAACACACTCTCCATCTGGGAGGTTTGGTGAGTCGACCAATCGAGCAATCCTTCGTCCACCCTTTGCCTTTCGCAGGTAAAGTCTGAAGGTTGAAGCGTGAGCTAGAACGTGGCCGCCAATAGGCTTGGTTGGGTCACCCCACATAGCATCAGGCTTGGAATGAACCTGGTTTGTTACAAGGACAAGAGCGTTGTTTATGTCAGCAAGTTGCTTGAGATCTTTGAGGTGACGATTCAATTTTTGTTGCCTGTTTGCTAACATTCCACGGCCAATGTATTCGGCACGGAAATGGCTTGTAAGTGAGTCAACAATAATCATCTTCACATTCAATCCCTTGCTCATTCGCTTAATCTCTTCTGCGAGAAGCATTTGGTGAGCAGAGTTGTAGGCCCTTGCTACGTGGATTCTGCTTAAGACCGCATCAGGATCTAAACCGTGACCTCGTGCCATCTGAGTAATTCGCTCAGGACGGAATGTGTCTTCTGTGTCGATGTAGAAAACATCACCATCGAAGCCACCATCCTCAAGTGGCATAGTACAGTTGACGGCGAGTTGATGGCCGATTTGGGTCTTTCCTGAACCAAACGCACCATACACTTCAACGAGTGCTTGTGTTTCGAATCCACCGCCAAGTAAATCATCGATTGATTGAACCTTGGATGAGAGCTTTTGCACTTCTCGACGTCGGTCAAGTAGAGCGACACCGGATACGAATCCTCCAATGTTGGCCATCTTTTTAGCAGCGTTAATGATCTTGCTTGCGACAGCCTCGCCAAGCTCGGCTTGGTCTGCTAAATCTCCCGGTGACATAACTGCAAGAGCGAGTAATTCATCGAATCCAGCTTCTCTAAGTTTTTCGGCAGTTGCCGGACCTACACCGGGTAAGTCTTCAATTGAAACCTCGGGGGCCTCGTCATCAACGGCTTCCATTAGGATATCCTCTTCTATAGTCAGACTTTCATCCTTCTTACTTGTTGTCTTTTTCTTTTTGCTTGTTGTACTCATTGTATCACTGCTTCAAACCAATGGCTGAGGGTATATGAATGAAGATTTGAGGGGAAAGCGATATGAAATCTGAACATTTACTATCCAATGGGGACAGTATCTACAGTTTCACTTTTCATTCACTTTTAGTTTGTGAATCTTCATTCCCACTTTCTGTTGGAAAGGGATTTACTGCACTTTCAGCTTGTTCGTATAAAATATCAATTACATGGTTTACATTGACTCTTTCTTGGTCGGTACTTTGGTCAAGTTGAACACTTAATTCATGCACTCCACGCTCTGGGAAGTTTAGGCTAAAATCCCAAATTGCATCTTGACCATCTGCTATTTGTTCTGTTTTCATGCCCTTACTTTCTGCGTTAGAATCTGTCAACTCCCACGTAATGGTTATCGGACTTCCACCGATTCCCCCTATGTTTTCGATGTTTTCAACGGTTGATTGGATTTGAAGAACCTTTGGAGCAGGCCCATCGTTGTCTGGTTCAGTGTTGATCTGCATGACATCGGGTTCTGCACTGTTCTGTTCACTCCATTCAATATGCTGTTCTATTCGAATCATAAGAGTCATGTTCTCCGAGTTTTCTTCAACATCAGTTGCAGTAAGAACAATCGAGAACAATCCATGAAGCTCATATTCAACATCGATGTTTGCCGATTCGTCAGCGTTCACTGTTATTGGACTGCGTCCGTCGCCTGGTTCTATTGAAAATGTGGCGAGATCAAAGTCTGATGTTGTTCGAGCAAAATCAAAGTTCAGCGTAACTCCTGTAAGTGAAATTTGTGAGCCCCCAATGAAGGATTGCTGGATTGTACCGCTGGTTGAATCGTAGTAAACAACCAAATTGATAACCTTCGCTTCACTTTCTTCATCTGAATCGAGGCAACCGGAGAGTGATGTTAGCAGTACAAGTAAAGAGAACCCTATCGCTTTCCATCCTCCGCTCATGGTTATGGTTACATGTCATCATTGAAGAAATCAATGCCGAACAGACCACTTTTTTTATTATCGGTGGATTGAAAGGGAAGGACCGTGGCCGTCAAAGCAGCGAGGTGGGGTAGTCTGGATATCCCGTCGGGCTCATAACCCGGAGATCGATGGTTCAAATCCATCCCTCGCTACCACTCAGGAATATTTGTGATAGTCGTGCTTCGGCTTCAATGTGTCCATAGCACTCTGTAATCGAACATTCGCAGCAGTGATTCCCTCAGAAATATCCGAACACTCTTGGCGTATTCGTTGAGATTGTTCTTCACATTCAGAATGTCCGTGGCTGCATGATTCCATAATTGCAAGAATCGGATCGATTTGAGCTGATTTGGCCCCCCCCTCCGGTTTGAGCCAATATTGTCCGTTTTCCAAGATAACTGGGCCCGCTTGTTGGACATCATTTGCGAGAGTTTTGCAATGCTTGGTGGCAACTCCTTCAGTTTGACAAACAGACAACATAGCGAGAAGATTTCCACGTTGAATTTTGTGGGCTTTATGGAAGAAATTGACCGCTTTTCGTTTTTTACCACTCGCCAAATAAACGGTTCCAATACATCTCATGTCTTCTTCCATCGGTGTTAATTTTTGCAATAAGTGGGGTGCAGATTGAAGCAACATCTTCTCCAGTTTTTTACGTTCTCTCTGCAAAACAGAAGAGGCCTTTATCGCCAGTTTGTGTTTTTTCCGCCTAGACAATACCTCGGTGAGTATTCGGAGCCCTTTGACGAGTAAGGTCTGGCTTGCAGCATCCCGGGACTTTTGAGCAAGAAGCATACCTGTAAATTCACTTGACATGACTTCGACCATTTCATAACGTTGTTCTTCAAAATAACGAATCATTTGCGACAGCGTTTGATTCGGGTCTGACATTCCAAACATGTTGAAACCTCATTGATGATTGATTGCAGCAGTAAGCGTTGTGGTACTAATTACGCCATCGATGGTCCGAATATTGCTGAGGATAAATGATGAGAGAGTTGTAAAATCAGGCATTACAATCTTACAATAGGCATCATATTCTCCAAACAATACCATGGATTCGACAACCTCTGGCATTTCTGAAAGCGTCTGTGAAATCCTTTTTTCTAATCCGGGTTTTGTTGAAATCAAAACAATCGCAGTCGCCAATGAATCATGTGCATCAATGGCGGCCATGAGTGTCGATTCGGAACCTCATGTTTAATTCTTGACGTGCTTTGGTTGAATTCGGAGAAGGTCATACAGATGCCGATTTTTGCCATAACAGGATCGCCAGGTACAGGCAAAACGACTCTCTCAAGCCAATTACCGGCAGAACGATTTGACTGCTTTACTGTTGAACAAATTGCAACTCAACTAGGTTGCATAGAGCATCAAGAAGGGGATCTCGTCGTTACTACTGACCTTTTATCGGATTGGAAATATCAAGGAGATAAAATCGCAATTATCGACGGACACCTCGCTCATCACTGTGCTGTTGATGCTCTCATTCTTCTTCGATGTCATCCAGATGAACTCAACATAAGGCTCTCAAATAGAGACGGTTATGATGCAACGAAAATTCAGAACAATATCGAGTGGGAAATGATTGCAGGGATTTGGACTGAATTAATCGATAGAAGCCCACATTTGCCAATACTTGAACTTGACATGACCAATGCTCTCCATGCCAAAGATTCCATGGAATTGTTCATCTCGCAATATGAGGGTGGAAAGACCGTTCAAGAATCAATAGCACTTGCAATAGACTGGTTAGAAGGTTAAATTGTGTCCGAAAGCATATGACCTTTCGATGCTCCGGGAGAAATGAGACCCATGGCTCTAGAACAGTTGAGAAAGCGTTGGGAAGCAATGGCTTCCCCTCTTGTAATGGGCTTGGGTCGGACAAATCCTGCCTTCCTTACATGGCTTGCTTTACCTGTGGGTATTGCAGCAAGTCTACTTGTCCTCTTCGCACCAAAATCAGATACTGGTGCATTGATGCTCATGGGATCTGCTCTCTTGATTGGATTTTCTATGATTCTTGATGGCCTTGATGGACAACTCGCTCGTCAAACAGGCCAAGTTTCTCGATGGGGTGATTATCTCGACCATACACTCGATCGACTTCTCGATGCAATGTGGATTATCGCAATCGCGTCAAGTCCCGCATGGGTTGATGACCCTGCGTTAGGTTGGGCTGCAGCCTGGTTTACAATCCTCGGCTCCTACATGGGAACGCAGGCACAAGCAGTAAGCGGAGGTCGAAATTACAAAGGATTTTCAAGAGCAGACAGAACAATCTTGGCCATCGCAGCGCTTGCAATAACAGGAATATTTTGGCTTATTGGTGTGCAGGATTATTCTGCTATGCCGGGCATGTTTGAACATCTTGAACTAAGTCCACTCACAGCTGTCGTCTTCATTTCTGGGCTCGGTGGAATGTACACGTTCGGAATTCGATTCTTGCAGGCACGCAAGGAAATCATCGAACTCGACACGACTCATCCATTGGAACAGCCTAATACAGATGAATCCGAGTGATTCAAAACGGCTGTAATCGGGCGTTTTCATCTCTGCATAATGCGGTATACTCTTAACAGACGGCGACGACGTTACGGGTGATGGGTGCGAACGCGCTGAACCGGAGTCTACAACCTAAGGCAGGCCTGATGGTCTTGCTTATGCTTCTCATGACTGTTCCGTTGATACCAACATCAGCGGCTGCTGACATTGGTGATGCTTCTAAATTACAAGCACAGGATATTGCCGCATCCTTCGATCCTGTCTCTGAAACGACGACAATTACGTGGAGAAATATCGACACGTTCGATGTAGCATATGTGGCCAATCTTCACCAAGCGACTTATGTCGTGTATCGCCATTCAGAACCGATTACTCAGGGAACAATTGGTTCCGCAACACCCTTTGCAAATGTAACGGCTTGTGAAAGTAACGTCTACATCCAAGCGTATCAGTGTCTTGGTGGCACGAATGGGACGCACCCAGGGCATTCAGCCTCTTTCCTAGTCGGAGCTGGAGTGAATGACACGTACTACTACGCAATTACCACTGAATGGGTTGAAAACGAGCAAACATATTCTTCCTCAGAGTTGGAGTTTGATGCTTCTTCCCTCTACATTGGAGTTCAAGAAGAAACCTCTCCTGTTGAAACACCAATCTTCTTCCAAGCAGAATATTCATTGACAGACAGCGAAACAACTCTATCGTGGTACAATTATCACGATTTACCGAATTCAGATCCAGCAATGCCAGATACCCGTATCCTCGTTTGGCGCTCTGACGGAGAAATTGGAAGAGATAACGGCGGGGCTGTTTATGAAGGCCTGCCAACAAATTATCCAGTGGAATTACTTGCAAATCTTAGTTCCGAGAATTCAGAATATGTAAATCCAATTCCAACGAATACAAATCGTGAATCCTACTATGCAATTACGTACTTCATTCCAAATGGGACTGAATTGGGTGAAGACAAAGTCGATCTTCGTTTCCTCTCAGGAAATGCACTGAGTGAGCCAATTCTTGAAGATAATCTTCCACCATCGCATATCACAGACTTCAACGCAAACTTCGTTGGTAACGTCGACGGAACAGGAACCACAACACTCTCCTGGAGCGGTTCCACAATCGAACAGGATGAGCGCTACGAAATTTACGTCGCTGGTGATGGATTTTCCTCAATCTTTGAGGTAGGCCCAAGTTTAGTTGCAAGCATTCCAGAAAACGTAAATGAAACCGGCGTAAGTCTTGAAGAACGTAATATCAAATACGAATATCCTCGTGATTTACCAGTCGGTTCGCTGGGTTCTGCAACCTATTGCATCGTCCTCGTTGATGAAATTGGATTGTTTGATTCCAATACGTCCTCAGGGTCATGCTCTACTGTTCAAGAAGATGCATATTCCACTTGGGAAAAAGAGCCATCTAATGTCTATGCCGAGTTTATCGGCGACCGTACAGTTCGAGTAACTTGGACCGACCAACTCGGTGTTGAAGGCGAACGATACCATGTCTATTCAGCCTCAGGATTTGAACCAAGCCCCCAGCAATTCGCAACTGCAACATTGTATCACGGGTTCGCAAACGATAACGTTGAGACATTTGATATTGTACTCAATGAATCCGTTGTATCCCCAAACGGGGCTGTATTGCAATGGTTCATCTACGTAACCAGCGAAGCACAGTATGTCCACACAACAGGATCTTACGAGTATCTTGGATTAAACAACAATTCGTTCGGCCCCGTTGAAATCGATATCACGACGCCAACCAACCCGTCAATTGTAGATGCCGAAAGCAGAGGCGATCTTGGTTTTGTTGCTCTTGAATGGTACAATCTTCAGGAATCCAACGAATCCTATCAGGTTTGGAGACATTCAGGTGATCCATTCAATGGTGGTCAAACGAGTATCACGACAAGCGATGCTGATGGTTGGGAATTGGTCCTTGATGACATAAACGTCGGAGAACAAAATTCTGCAACGATCATCAGAAACATTCCTCTTGCAAGTGATACAGAGCGTGAGGTTTGGTATGCAGTCACAGTCGCAGATGAATTCAACAATACGAACTCAGATATACTCGAAGGATTGAGCGGCAACTCAATTTTGGTTCGAGAGGATACACGTGCTCCATCTGTTGAACTACGTTTGTTGGACGATGAAAATTCTGAATACACAAGCCCTTCACTTGTTGCTGGAACGTACACGATTCAAATTGAAATAAGTGAATTTTTACCAACTCAGCCTTCGATTGAAGTCTTTTCAGATACTGGATATAACGTGACAGCAGGAGGAGAATTAATGACTCTGATTGCCGATAATAATCTCAACCCTGACAAAGGTCCTGTCTATTCCTACAGTTTCACAATTCCAGGATCAGCGAGTGCTGGAGAAATGATATTCAGAATGACTCTTGTTGACGAAGCAGATAACACAGGTATCATTACAAACACGAGTTATCATATTGATGCAAAAGGTCCTACGGTGACAATTTATTCACCTTCACCATCTTCAGAAGGTTCAAAGTATCTATATGGAAACAAGATTAATCTCATGTTTGCCGCTGAAGATGACGTTCAAATCCGCGACATCCAGTACCGATTCACCTTCAACTATGGCGGATTGACAGGTG
>ENA-ORDA01000155-ORDA01000155.1-marine-metagenome-genome-assembly--contig:-NODE-155-length-70111-cov-4.775795_pt1 | contig 70111 bp, 47 predicted proteins | sample MGYA00237778_ERZ508506 | MGnify/ENA primary metagenome ERZ508506 (study PRJEB26177, sample SAMN06267891) | marine metagenome | isolation source: Monterey Bay, California, USA | place: Pacific...
GATCGGAAGAGCGTCGTGTAGGGAAAGAGTGTAGATCTCGGTGGTCGCCGTATCATTAAAAAAAAAACCAAGCATATTAAGCCATCATCGATCAACAACCTGCACCGACTGCTCTTTGTTCCAATGGCGTAGTCATGCGATTTGGCGTCGATGATGGAATCGATGGAGGAATAGCAGGAGATGGAATTCTTCATGATGATGAAGTTCGTGAATCCCTCCGAATCTGTTCAGAACAATTGTATCAGGGGATAGTTGGGGACATGAATTTAGGCGTAACGAATGGATATTCCTCCACATGTAACCAAATTTCATTTGAAAACACAGTTTTAGTCTCCGCAAATAATGGTATCAATGGCTGCGAATTGTGGATGCTTGATGTCGATAATACGCCAATTCTTTTGAAAGATATTCATCCAACAGGTGATTCTATTCCTGGTAAGATCCTAGGGATTCAATCCATGGAGACAGAACGTGGATTGCGATTTGTTTTTGATGCAGATGATGGTGTGCATGGACGTGAATTGTGGGTATCAGATGGAACTGCTTCAGGGACGTTAATGGTCGGAGATATTGAAACTGGAGATGGAATTGATTTCACAAGTGAACTTACGCAATGGATGAATGGAGTTGTTTTCACCACCAATGGACAACAAGGACAACGAATGTGGTGGACGAATGGAAGTGTAACCACTTCAATCTGGCAAGCGCCTTGGCTTACAAGCAGTGCAAGTTCAGATTTGATGAATCAATCTGCTTCCCTCTCATCATTAGGTCAAAACATGTTGCTAGGTGATGATAATGCACTTTGGTTTGCAGCGAAAGAAGCCAATATTGGTCTCGAAGTAATGCAATTGGATTCCGCAGGAACACTAACGATGTATGATCTTCATCCATTTGGAGATTCTTCGCCATCAGAAGCGATGGTTTCCAATAACGGCCTTGTGCTTGTTGCTGGAGATGGAACTGGCCGTCAACTCGCATACCTCGATGGTACAGGTGGTCTTCAGTGGCTTACATCGATGACAAAGGAAGGCACGACTACACCGGTTACGACTATGGCTCCTAAGTTTGGATTGCATCAAATCGGAGATTCAATCATCTTCGATGTGGTTTATCGTGGCGCAGATGCTACGTTATTCTCATACTCTTTTGCAACCTCAAACCTTGTTGAATTGAGTTCAACAATCCTTGCACCAGGCCATAGTCTCGAATCTGTTACCAATGGGAATACGATTTGGTTTGATTGTGTTCTTGCAAGTACAGGCATGGAGTTGTGTCAAACTGATGGAACGGTAGAGGGGACTCATCTCACAGTTGATTTGATGCAAGGCATAAGCAGTAGTCTTCCTCAAGCGCTGTTGTACACAGATTCAACATTGTTCGTTCTCGCAGAAGGAATTGATGAAACTGGAACCAATAGCGGCCATGCGTTGTGGGCTATCGAGAATCAAGTGGCTACAGTGGCTTTTGATCCGTATACTGGGATAGGGAATGATTCCAACGCTGGAACATATGGAGGATTAATCGCTTCGTCCACACACGTATTTTTCATTGCTGATGATGGAATACACGGGCATGAATTACATCAATACCTCTTGCCATCGATTCAGAATCAATGGGTCGTTTGGAGTTGAACTCTGTCGATGCAATACGAGCAAGATATCCCAGGGACATAAGCTGGGTCCAGTTGTTGTTCTGGAAGTAGAGGCTCTCTGCATGCGAAGCATACGGTTGTTCCAGTTTCTGTTAAGTCAGGCTTTAGAGCAACTCGCTTATCGAATACAAAGCACTCTCCATCCCAATGATCGCCTCCTACTTCTTGGAAGTAGCCAAGGATACCACCTTCTAATTGCCTGATGTTCGTAAAACCTGCATCCCGCATGATGACACTCGCTTTTTCGCAACGTACACCACCAGTACAGAACATGACGATTTGTTTGTCTTTGAATGAATCATCCATGTTTGCAACTGCTTCTGGGAAGGCTCTGAAGGTTTTGATGCCGAGTTCAATTGAATTGTGGAAACTGCCTAAGCGAGTTTCATATGTGTTCCTTGTATCGAGTAAAACAATGTCCTCGTTGTTTGAAAGACGTTGATGCAATTCATTTGGAAAGATTCGTCCATCCTCGGAATCAATACGATCGAAGTTGGGGAGACCTACTGAAATGATTTCGTTTTTTAATCGAACATTCATTCGATTAAATGGTTGTGAGTCCGAAGTTGATTCTTTGAATGAAATATCGTTGAAACGCTCATCTTCAATAACCCAGTTTCTAAATGTGATAATGTTTGATTCAAGGCCTGCAACGAAGATATTGATGCCTTCATGACTCAGTAAGATTGTACCCTTCAATTCGAGTGAATCACACTTATCTTTGAACGGTTGTCGGAGATTATTTCGATCAGGAATTGTGATGAATTTGTACCCAGCAATGTTGAGGTACTCCTCCGTCATGATTGACCCTCTGGCTTTTCCCTCTTATCTTCACCGATTAACGACGCCAATCGTGGCGACTTGCGAGAGGATGTCGCCAGCCTTGCCCGAAAGCGCGAGGAGATACACGAGGTGCAGGTGCCATTTGCCATCGCTTGTGTTCATTGGCCTCTAGTCGTCTTAGCACCGTAACGACAGTTTCCCTGTCATGTCCTTTTGATGTAATTTCGTCTGCTCCAAGCCCGTCTTCAATATGATACTTCAAGATTGAATCAAGTACTTTGTATGGAGGAAGTGTATCATCATCACGTTGATCTGGAGCAAGTTCAGCAGAAGGAGGTTTGGTCAGAGTTGAATCGTTTACAGGGGGTACCTTACCTTCCTTTGCAGCACGGCTGTTGAAGACGTTTGCAAGACCATACACTTCCATCTTGTAAACATCACCGAGAGGTGTGTATCCTCCGGCCATATCGCCATACAGCGTGCAATAACCTTGAGCCAGTTCAGATTTATTTCCAGTTGCAATCGCCATACGTTGTTGGGCGTTTGCATGAGACATGACAAGAATTGCTCGTAATCGAGCCTGAATGTTTTCTCGAGCAACGGGAGATCCGTTCTCCAACACGGATTCTATTTGATTTTCTACCAAATGATGGAGATCGTCGATTGGGAGTGAATCATATTCCATCTCCAACGATACAGCAGTATGCTTCGCATCTGATTTTGAGTGCTCGGATGAGAATCGAGAAGGCATAGATAGACCGAGTACATTCTCTGGCCCTACTGCTGCACAGGCTACACAGGCGGCAACTGCAGAGTCTATACCTCCGCTTAACCCAAGAACAATTCGCTTAATTCCTGATTTCCTACAATAATCACGGAGACCTAAGACGACAGCATCGGCAAGAGCCTCAAGAACTGTTTCCTCATCCTGTTCAAGTTCATTTTCACCAGAGAGTTGAATCAAACCAGTACTCTCTTCTTCTTCCATCGAAATCCATTGAGAATGAGTCGAATCGTTAACATCGATGAGAAGTATTCCTTCCTCCCAAGCAGGTGCAATTACCACATCTCCGTTAGGCCATGCTCCCAGAGAACGCCCATCGAACAGAAGGTCATCGTTTCCTCCCACTTGGTTGGCAAGCAAGAATGGATGATTGAGGCATTCAGCTGCTGTTCGAGCAACACGGAGCCGTGTTTGTATTTTCTCAGCATGATAAGGTGAAGCAGAAAGGTTGACGGTTGCATCGAGTTCTACGCCTTGGCGTCCCCATTCAGCAAGTTGTTCAATGGGATCTGCATCGTACTTTGAAGGAGTTTCTCCCGAAACTTGCCAAGCATCCTCGCATACAGTAACACCGAGTTCGAATGAACCGTTAATTGTTCGAGCAATTCCTGGACGATCATCCGCATCAAAATAACGGGCTTCGTCAAACACATCATATGTAGGAAGAAGTTGTTTACGAGCTACAACCTTCGCAGGTGCTTGATTACCGATGAGTAAAACACCATTCCCAGGTTGCTCACGGTGATGTTCGGGTACAGTTGGTGTTCCAACAAGCACAGGTATGTCCACGTTAATCTTCATCGCCGTTTCCTGTGCGATTTGAATGAAACTCGCCTGCATCAGTAAATCTCTGGGAGGATAGCCACAAATTGCCAGTTCAGTACTGACACAAACAGAAGCACCATGCGATTGAGCACAATCAACCATCTCTTGTAAACGCTGAGCGTTCCCTACGATATCCCCTACCGTAGGATTAAACTGAAGCAGGGCGATTCGTCCCTTGCTTTGATTGCCCATAGTTTAGCCAACCCGCCGTGATTCATAGCCCTGATGCCTTACTTGTATTGGAGAATCTCGCCGTTAGCATCTTTGTACCACCAACTCGAATCGTTCGGATCTTGCCACCACCAAACGCCATCAGCACCTTGGGTCCAGCCGTCTGTAGAAGCAGCGGTTGTTTGAGCAACTGTTGTTGCAACAGCAGCCTCAGGTACCAATAAATCCGCATCAGGATCTTCAAATTCTTCTTCCTCATCTTCAAGATAATCAGAATATTCATCCCATTCGATTTCTGATTTCGAACCTCGACGTACGGTTGCATTTCTTGCCATCAGGAGCAATGCTCCAATGATTCCAACTGCTAAAAACAGACCAACGGAACCGAGAACTGGGTTAACTTCTCCAAAGACAGATTCAGTGAAGCTGGGTTCACGCTCTGGACGTACGTCAATCGATGGTCCATTCGCCTTTTTCCCGTTTTCAAGGACAACTTCAATCCATTGCAAACCTTCTTTCTCAGGCCCCCAGTCCAGAAGAATCGTCCCTACAGATCCCTCTGCAACCTCAACATTTGCATTTCGAAGAACTGAAGTGGTACCATCTGCTCGAATAACTGAAATTGTGGCTGAAGTTGATCCATCGAGTGTTCCTGTATTCTTGACAAATATTTGGACGGCAGTTGTCTCTCCTTCTTTCACATTCAAACGGGAATATTGAACTGCAGGACTATCGAGATCAAACGTAGGTCTTCTCCACTCCATAAGCCAAGAAGTCACAGCATTCCCAGAGGATTCTCCATTCGCCCCAAGCACTTGGTTTCCAGCAAGATCCCGCCCTTCTACTAGGACGTTCACTGTCAACAAATCTATCAACATCTCATCTGTTATGACCGAGAGATCCATTGTCCCTGTCCCAACAAGATTGAGACCACTGATTTCAGTTCCCTGAAGTAAGAATGGAGCATCTCCACCACGAAGGTAATCACCTGTCACTGTATCTTCAACCCACCATACCAACCGTAAGGATTCGTAGTCGATACCACCTTCTTCCGAGAGAACGATGGTGACTTCATGTTCATCAGCAGAGAGAATTGCTCCGGGACGAGGTGTTTGAACTTCTTTTGGTTCAGGACCGAGGCCATCGACAATCATCCATTTCACCGATGATTCTTTTGCAGTCGAATCAATGCCCTGAGGCGGTAAGCAACCTACTGACCAAGTGAGTGGTATCGTTCCAGAAGTCGAAGGACTTACGAGTGGCACGTTCCAAATGCCATCGTATGTCTGAACTGAGTAGGTTTGTCCTGCAAACATAACATCAACGCTGCAGTTGAATGCTGGCAGTGTTGTTGTTTTCTCAAAGACAAGTCCACCCGTAAGTTCAAACGGAGAATTCGGAGGAATGCGAGCTCCATCTTCAAGAGATGAACCCTGTGTCAATACCAGAGACACTGTCTCTTGAGGAATCATCAATGCAGGTGAAAACCGCCAGCGTAATGCTGGGAATGTTTGGAGGACTTCTTGTCCAGCACGATCCACAATTCGAACACTTGGTTCTCGGAACGTATCACCCAAATCCGGAGTTGTCCAAGCAAGTTCTAAATCAGCGATTAGGCGAGTCTCTTTCTCATAAGGTCCTGCTTGAGCACCACTAAGAGCAAGCATATCACACGAGTGAATGATGAGATGTATGCTATCCGAGGTACATGAATCTGTGACAAAATCCCACGTAAACGATAACGGAGAGGTGAGAATGTTTGAAGCAAGTTGAATCTCTACAGTGGTCAAATCTGAAGCACCGTTTGGCTCGTTCATATCAACACGGAGTGTGTAAGGCTGGCCTGGATGAAGCCAAGATTGAACGCCATCATTCCAGGACATTGCATTTGTGGGAAGTGTAGGAGGCCCGTCAGGTCCAAGTTGATACATGAACAAATGCTCTCCATCGACTGAAGTCCCACCATCTTGCAAGGATTGTCCTGAAGCATCAGTTCCAACGAGGTATCCTGCAACTTTCTGGCCTAATGACCCCATGGAATCATCGAAAAGAAGCGTGTACAATCCCGTTGAGACTGTTAGATCGGTAGGTATAATCAGCGACCTTGAATTGTATTCGTCTGCGCTTGGCAATCCGTTAAGATCAGTGTCATCGGCCCACTCTCGCCAGAGCATGAGCTGAACATTCGAAGGTAAGAGAACCGGATCAAGAATTTGGAATTGGACTGTTTGACTGGTCGAAGCAACACGGTGGTCGTACCAATCAACGCTCGAGAAAATGACTGAAGGAGAGGTTGGATCAATTTTGAACGAACGGATTTGTTCAGAATCATTGGTAGTACCACCGCCTTCTAACGGAATCACGCGCACAGTCCAGTCAAGGTCACCAAACGAAAATGGCGCAGCATCTGAAACGTTCCAGATATCTCCGTCAAGAGACGTTGTGTTAGCGACCATTGTCGAGCCTTGCCAAAGTTGAACTTCTGCATCTCCATCTGCAAATGAATCAATCCCGTCCACCCCTTCATAGCCAATATCGATTGAAAAGTTAAGACCAGTACCTGCCGCAAGGTATTCTTTAGAGGATAAAACCGGTCCGTTATCATCGGTGATGAGAACGGACTTGATGACCAAATCGTTTTCTAATGCTTGGAGTCCTGTTCCTCCCCAGAAACTTTGACTTGGTCTAGAAACAACATCATTGTCCAAAACAACTCGCATTGAAACGGAAAGTTGTTGCTCATCATCCCAGCCTTGTTCAATTCTAAATTGCACCATCATCTCACTCATCGTTGCAGAGATGCTGCTGACGGTGATTGGTTCGGTTGGGTGAAGTTCTACAAGATGGCTATCACCTTGGCCAAGGGGCGTGCCACCACCGACTGGAAGTAACCAAGTTGCATGGTTGAGATCGCCTTGTACGTCCAAACGAACAAGAGTTGCGGAACGATCGGCATCAATATTGAATCTTGTAGTGAACGACATCCAACGTTGTGATGGCGTCATTGGCCATGTTGCATTATCGATAGAAGCAGTGCCAGTTTCAACATCTTCACTAAAGCCGAGATCAGTCACTTCAACCACCATTTTTCCATTCGACAATCCAGTGAATGGGAGTGTTATACTCGGTGTAGAACTTACTGTTCTTGTTGCTGAGTTTGCTGCCATCACCAGAGGTGATTGCTCATCCGCAGTGATTGAAATCGAGGTATTGTAAGGAACTGCAAGATTGGAAAATGTTGCAAATCCATTCCCATATACTTCAATATCCACCATCGCAAAACCTTCACCCATGTGATAGAGCACTGCTGATTGGCTTGACAAAGTAGCCTCCAACAAGTCAAGTTCGGAAGCGTTGAGTTGCAAGTGGGTTACAGTGGTCCCATCAATGGTCTTTGAAATAATTGTAGAACCACCAACACGAAGAGAAATTCCGGTCATGTTCCCGTTTTCAGATGAAATACCAAGTCCAAAACCGCCCAATTCAGAAGTAGGAATCCAAGTTGAAGTTGAAGCAATACCTGAAAAACCGAAACCTGAACGAGTTGAGAATTCCCCTGAACCAAATTTATCTTGGAATCCCCAAGAACCAATCCGAACATCTTCTCCGCCCCATTCGTTGATACCATCATTGTTGAGATCTAGAGATGGTGCAATGGTTTTAGCCCCAGTTTGCAATGTTACTTGCACCTTATCGAGTAAACTTGGTGTGGTTGAATTATGAATAAATTGAAGTTGGAACGAATGTTCATTCGCTTCCAGAGAACCAGAATAGGGCAAACTTATCGCGGTCCAGTTATCTGTGGTATGATGGCGAACATATGCGTCATATTCACTCATCACAGACGATACTAAGTAGCCTGCAATAGGCGCATTATTTGCAAACCATGGAGATGTTACCGTGCTGTTGTTTAATGAAGTCAAACTCCCTGCTAATACAGTGGCATTGGTTACATTCCAGCCACGACTGGAAGGGTCGGTTGTGAATTCTTCAGTCATGAGACCTCCTGCAGATATGGATTCGATTAACGGCATTGCATTCGTGCTTGAACCTAAAAGTTCGAGACGGAGTCGGAGAGATCCATATTCGCTCCAATCGACTGCATCGAGATGGACTCGAGTTCCATTAATTGCTTCAAAACCAGAAAGGTTCTCACCCGTAACATCGTCAATAAGCGTCCATGATATGAAGGAATTCTCAGGGAAATCAGCATTGAGATACATCGGTGCATATGGACCTTCAGCAAGTGAGAATGAATTCGATGTATTGTATCCAAAACTTGGGCTCGTCCATTCCGTTACCGGAGGAAGGACAATTTTTACATCGTCTACAAACCAATAATCACAGCATGTTCCACTACCGCTGTTCTGATGAATACGAACCTGGAAATTTGAATGATAAGCACCAGCTGGCAAGGTGGTCATAAACTGAGAATTGGAAGTCACAGCTCCACCCCCGCTGAACGTTCGGAATGCAGTCCAAGTTCCAGCAGCATCCTTGTATTGGAATTGGAGGTTTTCATTCGTATCTGGAGTTTCCCCACAACCCGATCGGCCCTCATGAACCCAAGCGTGGAATGGAATACTTACACGATTTGAAAGATCGATCACTGGAGAAGTTGCATATGTAGAACCAGCGTAGGTCCGGAGAGAACCGCCACTCGAGCCGTTGTATCCGCAAGCAGGGGTTGTAACGCGACCACTGAAAGAATTTGAGAATGTCCATCCTTGAGCCCCGTTGTTGAAATCATATCCTGGTGAAGAACCAGACCCTGTTAACGACCCTGATTGAGAGTAGGTGTTGCTGTGATTAGCATCTGGATGGTTCCATGCAGAAGCGCCTTGCCACAAGAGGGTCTGAGAATTTTGAAGCGGTACAGATTGCATCGTCATCTCAAGGTTCGTGATTGAACCTGTCGATGAAGGAAGTGTCAACTCAAACGGGTTTTGGCTTGGTTGGCCTGGCCGAATATCAACAGTAACAGGTGTATTCTCACCGACCAAATTAGGAGCAGTAGCCTCTTCAAGAACCTCAAATGAAGCAGAAGGGGCAAGGGAAGTGAACGGTGCAAAAACGAATAGGAACAGAACGAAGAAAGCAACGCTCCGACCTTCCAAGGACCCGGCCATGAGGCTCCCTGAATTTGAAAGGTCTTGAATGTGTCACTCCTCAATCTTCCTCAAAAATAAGGGAGAGGTTGAAATCAACCGTATGATTCGCAAGGTCATGGTTCGACCGACAGCAGCAGGTGACCTCGATGCAGTAGCGCTTGAAACCGCTTTACTGAATACATGGAAGGAAGAAAACGCTTTCAAGTCTTCAATTGGTTCAAGTAAAGATGGTGCGCCCTTCATTTTCCTAGAAGGCCCCCCAACTGCAAACGGAAAGCCTGGAATCCATCACGTTGTCGCAAGAGCCTACAAGGATCTTGTATGCCGTTGGAAGACCATGGAAGGCTTCCTTGTAGAACGTAAAGGTGGCTGGGATACACACGGATTACCTGTTGAAATTGAAGTCCAAAAGCGACTAGATTTAATGAGTAATGAAGCTATTGAAGAATTCGGAATGCAAGCCTTTAACGACGCTTGTCGAGAAAGCGTCTGGACCTATGAAAGCGCTTGGAGAGAAATGACAGAACGGATGGCATATTGGGTAGATTTGGACAACCCATACGTCACATTAGACAACAATTATGTTGAATCTTGTTGGTGGGCTCTCAAGCAAATGTTCGATAAAAATCTCTTGTATCGTGGCCATAAGGTACTTCCATATTGTCCACAAACAGGTACGTCTTACTCCAGTCACGAAGTCGCACTTGGCTACAAAGAGGTCGAGGAACCTTCGGTCTATATCAAGTTCAAACTAACCGATGATGATGCATCCATCCTAGCATGGACAACAACGCCATGGACCCTTCCTGGTAACGTTGGACTCGCAGTTGGACCAGAAGTCACTTACGCTCGTTGCAGAGTTCGAGAAGAACCTGAAGGATGGCAAGGCCGAGGCGGAGCAAGAGTTGGCGAAGAACTGATACTAGCCAAGGATTTGATGGGTGAGGTGCTAAGGCACCACGTCGATATTATCGAAGAGATTCCAGGTTCTGCTCTGGTTGGCCGGTCATATGAACCGCTCTTCCCAGGTGCTGTCCCACGAGGAGATTCTGATACAGCTTGGACTGTACTTTCTGCTGACTGGGTTACAACCACAGACGGTACTGGTGTTGTTCACACCGCGGTCATGTATGGTGAAGACGATTATAATCTCGGTATGGAAGTCGGCCTTCCTGCGTATCACACTGTCGGAATGAACGGTCATTTCGTCCCAGGAATTCATCCACAACTCGATGGAAGGTATGTCAAGGAATGCGATGATTCGGTCATGGAGATTCTTGTCGAACAAAATGAAAACGTTTCATCTGGTCTATTGTACCGAGAGAAAAGTTACCTTCACGACTATCCTCACTGTTGGAGAACTGATCATCCTCTGCTTTACTACGCAATGGATTCTTGGTTTGTTCGAATGACTGCAGTCAAAGAGCGTCTCCTGGAATTTAATGATGGAGTCGAATGGGCACCTGATTGGGTTGGCGAAGGTCGATTTGGCGAATGGATACGAAACGTCAAGGATTGGGCTATTTCTCGAGAGAGATACTGGGGAACACCACTCCCTGTTTGGAGAGATGAAGATGGAAATATGAAATGCATCGGTTCAATTGCTGAACTTCAAGAAGAAGTCGCAAAAGCACAAGCAGCAGGAATTGAAAATCCAGATTGCCCAGCAGATGTAGACTTACACAGACCAGTGGTTGATGCATTCACATTGGTATCGGAACATGGCAAGCCAATGAAGCGAGAACCATTTGTTATGGATTGTTGGTTTGATTCTGGTTGTGCACCGTTCGCCCAATGGCATCATCCATTTGATGAAGAGAAGACATTCGATTCATCCTTCCCTGTTGATTACATCTGCGAAGGTGTAGACCAAACCAGAGGGTGGTTTTACACACTCTTGGCGGTTTCAACAACCGTTTTTGATTCGCCTGCTTACAAGCGATGTTTGTCACTCGGCCTAATTCTTGATGCTGAAGGAAAGAAGATGTCGAAATCAAAAGGGAATATTGTTGATCCGTGGGACCATTTCAATCGCGAAGGTGCCGATGCAACGCGTTGGTACATGGTGACTGCTGGAGCTCCTTGGAATCCATTGAAATTCGATTCAAATGGTGTTCGTGAGACATATGCAAAGATGTTCTTGACTCTGTGGAATGTCTATCGTTTCCATGCCGATTATGCGGCTTTGGATGGCTTCGATCCTGAAAATCAACCGCTACCTGTCGAAGAACGCTCAAGACTCGATCGATGGATTCTATCAAAACTTCACACAACTGCACGAGCATATCATGAAGGATTCACAAGTTGGAATTTCCACAAAGCATGCCGAGATCTTGAAGATTTCATTGTCAATGATTTGTCAAATTGGTATGTTCGCCGCAGTCGCCGTCGATTGTGGGATGAAGCAGAATCAAATGACAAACTTGCTTGTCAGCACACCCTTCATGAAGTTCTAGTTACTTTGAGTAAACTCATTGCTCCTGTCAGCCCATTCATGGTTGATACGATTCATCGTAATCTCACTGGAACATCTGTCCATCTTGCCGATTGGCCAGTTGGAACCCCTGGCTCGATTGAAGGAGCTACAGCAGATGTATGGGATGAAACACTTTGTGAAGCAACAACAAACTTGCCTCCTCATGATTCCCAACTTGAGAGTGAGATGGAACTTGTTCGCGAACTCGCTGAAACTGGCCGCCGTATCCGAATCGATGCACAACGAAGGCAACGCCTTCCGTGCGCAGAAGGATTCATCGTTGCTGGACCAAACTTGGAACCCTATCATGACCTCCTTTCTGAAGAACTGAATGTTGAGACAATCTCTGTTGAAACAGATCTAGACAGATTCCAGCAAATTGCACTAGCCGTTAATTTCAGAGCATTGGCACCAAAAGCAAAAGGCGATGTTAACGCCATTGCAAACGAATTGAAAGGAAACGAAGACCCTGAAACACTTCTTGCTGAGATTAAAGCAGGAAATTGCGTAATTATGGGTGTTTCAATCGAGGAATCTGATGTTGAAGTTCGACGAACTGAACGAGAAGGTTTTGCAGCCGCAACCGTGACACTTGGCGAAGGTGATGAAGCACAACATGTGAGCCTCGTACTGGATATGCAAGATACTCCTGAACTCCTCTCCAAAGGATTAGCAAGAGACATTACCCGTCGTATACAATCGAAGCGTAAGGATCTGAACCTCGAGATTGAAGCAACCATTGATGTCGATGTATGGATGGTAAATGCCCCAGAATTATTTGCTGATGATCAGGAATGGATTGCAAAGGAAACTCGTGCATCCGGTATTGCGTTCCATAGCGATAACGCCCCTGAAGGCACAGAAAACTTCGATGTTGATGGTGCTCATATCTCCTACAGAGTTCAATCCAATTGAGGCGATCCAATGCGAATTGTATCGCTCGTCCCAAGTTTGACAAAAACATTAGCAGACTTGGGTATGCCAAAAGAACACCTTGTTGGTAGAACACCTTGGTGTATTTATCCAGAGGAGTATGTATCGGAGATACCAGTCGTTGGCGGGACAAAAACGCCGAATATTAAAAAAATCTTGGCCCTCAATCCAGATCTAGTCATTATGGACAAAGAAGAAAATCCTCTTGAAGTGTTTAATGAACTTGACAGAATGGGAATTGCACGTTTTGTTTCAGAGGTTGAATCACCAAGAGATGTCCCTGACATGCTTCGCTTACTTGGAAAGAGAATTGATTGTGAAGAGATGGGTGAAAAATTCGCTACATCTATTGAACTGGAATTAGAACAAAAAACTGCAAATAATGGTCCAAAAGTAGCTGCTATGATTTGGCATGAACCTCTGATGTGTGTTTCTCCTACGCGATATTCGGGATCTCTATTGGAACGATGTGGATTCATTGTCCCCGATTTCGAGCCAAATGGAAATGGATACCCAGTCGTTACGACGAATCATCTCATTGAACATAGCATCGAAGGAATGCTTCTCTCAAGCGAACCTCACAAGTTCGCACTTGAGGAAGGAGAAGCCATTTCAGAAAAAGTCGTTCTTGAAGGAGGGCAACGAATTTGGAACGTGTGCATCGATGGGGAAGCGCTCACATGGTTCGGAACACACACATTGTATGGTTTGAAACACTTCAGGGCTCTTTGCGAGGATTTGAAAATGAAGGCTTCTTAGCCTACACCATGCGCAGGCAACTTCTCGCCATGTTTGTTCTTTGCAGCATGCTTCTTGCAGGGTGTTTTGGCTCGGGAGAATCTGTTGTCGAAGAAAGCGAACAGACTTCAATATGGGAAGACTACACGCTTATTGATGAACAAAATCATGAAACTCCGAAGGACTTCATGACTCTCGATCTTCGAACTAATCAAAGCACAAACATGACTTGGGCAGTATTCGATGCAACGAAAGGAGGAAATTGTTGCGAACATTACATCGCCACATCCATTGAAGGTTCAATCTTCAATATTGGAGGAGAGTATCCCGTGTGGTCTGTTGATAGAGGCCATGGATGGGACACCTGGATGCCAGGAGTCACTCCTGATTTACAATGCCGGACATTCATACCGACAAATCCTGGACAGGAAGGGCTCGGTGAAGGAAGCATTGTACAAGCGACCAATGGCGACATCATCTCGATGTCCTGGTTCCCATATGCAGGAGGCGATTTGAAAATCGACAAATTCTATGCCATTTTATACGACCAATCAGAAATGGAATGGAAGTGGTGCTACAATCGAATAACAGAACCGTTCTACGATCGAAGTTGGCAGGTTGAAGTTGTAGGACCTATTTCCTCATCGTTCGGAGATGGAGAATGGGCCTCATTGGTCGTCTCCAACTTCTGGCATCAAACACAAAATGCAGGGGGACAAATCTCTGTAGACGGTTTGAATTATTATCCTATACAATTTCCTGGTCGTGGATCATCACAGCCTTCAATCGATGTCAATCTTGACTTTACGAACGATACCTTAGACCCATATTGGGACGTAAACAAGCCGCACAAGGAAATGCGAGCATTCGCAGTGCCAAGTGGGGGACTCTTGTTCCCGCAGTATTTCGATAACGGAAATGCAGCCTTCCTTGATACAACACTTTCGTGGAATGAACTTGCAGTCGAGTTCCCTAGTGAATACTGCCATCTTGATTCAACTGGTTCAATCCATTGCGTAGCCAATTCTGGAAACGCTCTCACCCATTATCTCTCAAGAGACGGAGCAATGACATGGACAAACCATACCTACGACATGTCACCAGTGGCTTCTGGAATAGAAGAATGGGAATTCCAGGGTAATGGTAAGCATGACCTGTTCGTCCTTAATGTGCGATACCAATCCAGCGACGGACCTGATGTCGATGTTGTCTATCATACACGGGATTACAGCCAAGATCTCTCCCCAGATACGTTGACGTATATCGGACAGGGTGATCTCGATTCAACCTCAGGTGCTGGAAACGATATCCGGTTTGATTTTGCAAGTTTAGCCATACTTCCAGATGGAGGAGTTGTCGTTGCCTATCATGATTCAACGGATGTTGACCCGTTGTTTGCTGTAGAACTGCACTTGCCAGAAGCCTAAATCGGTTCCATTTTGAGGGTTATCCTCAAAAGCCCTTGACAAACGATGTAGCACAATGGTGCTAGCTACATTGCCCGGTATTGGGGAGAGACTCATGAAACGACTTGATGACCACTTTGGTGGTCGTGATGAAGTCATGCAGACGTTACAATCAGGAGATATCTCACGAATTGCAGAAGTTGAAGGAATCTCTGTAAAACGAGCGTTACAACTTGCAAGGCAGGTCCATGGAACCGATGGTAACTTCCTTGCTACAAAAGAATCTGAACGCTTGCATTCACAATTAATCCAATCTCTGCAATCGTTTTCTTCCTGTTCCGCAACATCCTCGCGAATGCAGATGTTGATGCCGATACATGAAGTCGAGCAACGCAGAACACGTTGTGTTGAAATGATGGACTTAGCGAAAGTGGACTTACAGGCTTACGATCGATTGCAAATGATCTTCAAACAATTGGGTCACCCCAGAAAACCAAGTCAACGATACGAGAGAGTTGTAGTTTCTAGGGATGAACAACCAGAATGGGCATCTTTTGTACGAGTATTGCAGCCGAGTCCAAATGAAAAATGGAATGATTATACTGTCTTCAAGACTGTCACTTGGATTGGAAATGATGGTCCCGATGAAGTACCACCAGGTTGGTTGGTTCTACCAGCAAATGCTGAGAAAGAAATTATGGTTCCTGAGTATACCATTGATTGGTACAAGAATAACAAAAAGGTCCTTTCAAGTCTGATTCAACTCCTTCAATGGAAGCAAGAATGGAAAGGGGCTCTGCATCCAGTTCTAGAACAAATTTTTGCATCGACAGAAGGATTGGAAGAACTTTCTGCATTGGTTTCAATGCTTGGCGATGCTGGTGATATCGAAAGTATGGAACATGTTCGCGATAGCCTTTGGAAGACCTCAAAATCTCTTGAAGAATCTCTCAACAGTCGCATCGCTGAGGGAATGGAAACTGCTTCTCTTGATTTATCTGGTTCTGATATGCTTGCTGCGTTAGCAGATGCAGCCACCTTCCAGAGGAAATTGGCACAGGCGACTGAAAATGTCATCGATGAAGCATTACAAGAAGGACGAAAGGAAATGGCTGAATATCTTCAAGTCACTGGAATCAATTGCCCCCATGATCTGTACTCATCCTCTTGGCCAGTGAAAATTAAACGTCCAACACTTGATCAAATTGATGCCGAGTTAGAGAGGCGTATCAATGATTCAAGAAGCGAACATCTTGTTCGTTCTTCAAGAAAACTCGCTGCTCTAAAACCAAAATGTGAAGTTGCTCTACGAACACTCATCGAACACGATATGTGGTACAGTATTTCTCGATGGGCTTTGCATCACCACGCTGAACTACCAGAACTTGTAAGTCATGGGATTTGGTTTGAAGAAGGGAGACACCTATTCATCGAAGGCATTGCTCAGCCCGTTTCCTATGGGCTTGGAGACGTTGCACCAAATGGTGACCGCCAGCCAATTGCATTACTCACTGGTGCAAATAGTGGTGGTAAGACGACACTGTTGGAACTCGTTGGTCATATCACCCTTCTCGCCCATATGGGATTACCCGTTCCAGCCAAAAATGCGTTTGTTGGTCGTATTGAATCACTCCATGTCCTTGCAAAGTCTGGAGGTACTCAAAGCGCTGGAGCTTTGGAAACAACCTTGGTTGAACTTGCACAGGTTGTTTGTAATGATACTCCTAAACTGATCCTTGCTGATGAACTTGAAGCAATCACAGAGCCGGGTGCTGGAGCTCGGATTATTGCAGGAATGTTACGAGCCGCCCAACAACAAACCAAGACGACAATGGTTCTTGTTACACATCTAGCCCCTGCAATTCTTGAGGCCTATGGAGGATCTGGCCTTCGAGTCGATGGAATTGAAGCCAATGGATTAGATGAACACCTTGAATTGATAGTGGATCGAACTCCGAAAAGGAATTGCCTTGCTCGTTCCACACCCGAACTTATTGTTCGAAGATTGGTTGAACGTTCAAATGGTTCTGCAAAAGATGTCTTTACAGACATTCTTTCGTTGTTCTAATCAGCATTGGCGGGTCGTTTCCCCACCATATTCAATCATTGGAACTTGGAAGAGCGTATCACAAGGGCGATCAATTATTGGAAGCGTCAAGGTGCTTTGAGTCCAGTCGATTGTAACCCCACCAGATGCCATTGGAGATGGGATGTAATCCTCACCCGTTTGGGAAACTGTTAGCAGAATTCCATCACCTGCTTGTAAGATGACGTCCATCGGTAAGAATTCCATAAGCGCATTAACAGATACGAACGGAGTGAGTACTTCTTGTCCATCTCTTCCACCTGCGTGGAATCGTAGGTCCATTACAGCATGACCAAGATGCATCCCTGTTCCATCGGTCATTTCGATAAAGAGATGTCCTCCAGTCAATCCCGGTGTTGCATCAATATGGAAGGTTGGCATACCAACAATTCGGGTTTCTTCTTCAAACGGTCCGTAACTCAGCGTTACACTGCTTGTTGCAGATACTGTAGAACCTGATGGTGAAAGATCACCACCAATCAATTCAAGATTCTCAATATCCATCGGCGGATAGGTCTCTTCGAATCGCCATCCACCTTGATTGTCCTGCATTTCAACACCTAATGTTGGAGCACGACCTTCTCCTCTTAGGTACCAATCGAACCAGTAGAGCATTTCATCCGCCCAATCCCAACGTAATGTGTATGGATATGCTTCCTCGCCACGACCAGGACTCAAGGCGCTATGTCCTTCAAGTCGGTCAGGATAATCATGAGCCCATTGTCCTGCCAGAGTTTTCACCTCAATACCAGCGTCCTCAACAATCTGATGAGCGGGGAAGGTCATGTGCGGATCAACGTTCCAATCCTGCATTCCTTGAATAATGTAAACCGAACCGTTGTAATTCTGGACGACTCTGTCTAAGAATGAACGTTCAGTCCAGTAACTGTTTCCAGCATAACTTACCATTCCACCGCTGAGATATGCAGCAGGGCCATTAGCGTATCCTTGGATGTATCCTTCGCAAAGGTTGTGACTGTCTTCTGTATCTCCATCGACTCCGAACGAGCCATAGACTCCGTTATGCATAATCATGCCACGGGCTTCCATACTTCCGTTTCGCCACATGAGTTCATGAACACCAATAAGTCCAGACATAGGAACAATTGTAGCGAGATGGGGGTTTCCAAATGTTGCTGCTTGCCATGGCGTTGAACCATCGTACGACTTTCCGATAATTCCTACTTTCCCATTTGACCAAGATTGCGTACCGAGCCACGTAACAGCAGCATCAATTCCACGTTGTTCATCCGTCCCCATTAGATCCATGCAGTGGTTCGATTCCCCAGTACCAAAAACTGAAACTTGAGCAACTCCGTATCCATGTGGAACATAGTTCTCAATCAGCATTCGACCAAGACGGTCGGCTGGAGTAAGAGCGTCGACATCCCCATCATCATAATAAGGCCCTATTTCAGCAATTACTGGAACGAGACATTCATCCGAAAGATTCTCAGCTGAACTATAATCACAGCCTTCAATGACTGGTAACCATAGTCCAAGATGGACTTCAGCTCCGCCAGCAGCACCGGCTCCACCATCAGCAAGCGTGATACTTGGAACTGGAACGTAAACTGATTCGACAACTCCGATTGGGTAGGTCCCGTTAACGCTTACTCGAGAAAATACATCAGTATCATCGTATGCAAGGTCAGTTCGATCCCACGGTTCAGGGTAAGCATCTTGATTGACTTGATCTGTGGAATTCTCCAAATCTTCACCAAAACAACCTGTTAGGAGGCTTGGTAGGAGAAGAACTGCCAGTAGAAAGCCGCTTCGCATGGTAATCGGTCAAGGGACGAACATATGACGCTTTGCGCGTCATGATGCTTCTTTGGCTTCCTCAGCCTCAAGTTCTGCACGTACTTCGTCCATATCCAGAGATTGGAGTTTGCCAATAAGATCACGAAGCGCCTCTTCAGGAAGAGCCCCTGGTTGCATAAATACACCTATGCCGTCTTTGAACGCCGCTGTTGTTGGAATTGAGCGTATACCGAAGTTACCAGCAAGTGCTTGTTCTGCTTCGGTGTCTACCTTCGCAAATACAACGTCTGGAAATTCTTCGGAGACGCTTTCGAAAACTGGAGCATATGCTCGGCAAGGACCGCACCATTCAGCCCAGAAATCGATGATTACAAGGGTATTTTCTTCGATGATTTCATTGAAGGATGATTCATGCATTGTTACTGTCGCCATGAGCATTCCAGTAGTTCAGAGTATATTTGCCCATGCATTAATCCATAACGCAGCATCGGCGGATTCATGTGCTGGAACGAAACCCACCTAATATGAGCCGAACCCTCGTCCTCAGCGCAGTACTAATTTTCCTCTTTACTTCAGCATCTCCTACTTCGATGTTACTCGATAACCACCAAGTAGAATCAGTAGGAGAAGATGACAACATCACCATCTCTGAAATTCTTGTTTCACCAAGCAGTATGAAGAATAACGAGACGTGCACGAACTGCTACAACGCAACAGATTGGAATGGAGATGGAGACTACGGGAAGTTTTCAGACCAATTCATTGAACTTCACAACCCTACTTCTCAAGCCATCAATGTCTCTAACTGGGTTCTCGATGACAAGCCAGATGGTGGAAGTGCACCGTGTCAAATCGCTCGCAACACAGAGATCCCTGCGAATGGATACATCTCCGTGTTCATCAATGCATCACGAATTGAACTCGACTATTTTGATGGAGACAGTGTATCTTTAACTGATACAAGTGGGACACTCATCGATCAATTATCTTATCCTGCAAAGGATTCATGGTATGGTAATTCCTACATCACACTAGAAAACGGAACCGTATGGAAGGTCAGCCCTCCCACTCCAGGATTTGCTGAAGGCGAATCGTTCCCATCTGCACAAAACATGGTTGGATGCTTCGGTATCAGCGATGGTGGAAGAGTTGATGCAATGGTATTGCAAGGTCGAGTCGTTACAATGAATGCTGAATCCGACGTCATCAACGAAGGCAATGTCCTCATTCGAGGCGGTAAAATCGAAGCGGTATGGGGAGACACTATCCCTTCAAACGTTGATTTGACAAATGTCCCAATCATTGACACGAACGGGAGTATCTATCCTGGACTGATAGACTCTCACAACCACATGCATTACAACCACATTCCACTATGGGACTTTGAGGTACATACGTCAACACAATCCGAAGAAGGTGGCTATTCAAACAGAAACCAGTGGAAGAATAATCCAAACTACAAGCGAGACATTACTTGGATGAAGACCTTCGTTCAAGGCGGTAGTATGTGGAACATGGCTGATGAGCAGATGAAGTATGCAGAAGTGATGGCTGTTGCAGGTGGAGTTACATCCGTCCAAGGTTCTCCAAGTTCGAACACAGATGCTTGGGACAGCATGCTTTCTCGAAACATCGAACTATACAACTTTGGTGGAGATGACATTCATACCAAGGTAACCACCCTCGAAAGCGATTATGTTGGAAATCATATCAAGACTGGAAATAACTCAAAGAATCTCAATGCATGGTATCTCCACCTCTCAGAAGGCGTTGACGAAGTCAGCCGAGCAGAGTTTGATGTCTTGGTACAAAACGATCTACTGGTTGGAGAATTGGTTGTTGTTCACGGGACTGCCTTAACTGCAACTGAATTTGCTATGATGGGGCAAGTTGGAGCAGACTTAGCATGGTCTCCTTTGTCCAATCTCTTACTCTACGGAGACACAACAGATGTTGTTGCAGCGGACCAAGCAGGCGTTCGAATATCTCTTGCACCAGATTGGGGACCAAGTGGTTCCAAGAATGTCTTCCATGAACTCAAGGTTGCTGACGTTTGGAACAAACAAGTACTTGACAATTATTTCTCAGATTATGATCTCGCCTCCATGACAACAAAGAATCCTGCACTGGCTAATAACTGGGATGGATTCGTTGGAAGAGTAAATGCAGGTTTGTATGCAGATCTTGTTGTTATCGACAACTTCCATGAAGACCCTTATCGAAATCTCATTGAAGCCATTGATGCTGATGTTCGATTAACACTCGTGAACGGACAACCTGTTTGGGGAGACATCGATATCATGACTGAACTGAAAGGAAGTGATTGGGAGACAGTCTCAGGCCCTGGCTTTGACAAAGCTGTTGATGTAACCGACCGATCAGTTACAGAAGGCACGCAATCATGGTCCACAATTCTGAGCAACATGGAGATGGCAATGGCATTGAATCAAGCAGATATTGATTCCACATGGTCAGCAGATACCGGTAGTTACGGTGCTATGCAAGGAAATGTATTGAACAATATATTCACAACTGGAGATTCACGCCACTTCGGAATCATTGAGGGTTCAAACCATGCAAACACGCACGTTGATCTGACCATCCTACAGGATTATTACGACGTTCCAATGGATAACGGACAACGTACTGGCGTTAATGTCGTATTCAGCCCACAAGACGGAAATAACGGTGGTTCCACAATCGATCCTGTTGACCCAGTAGATCCTGTTGACCCAGTAGATCCTGTTGACCCAGTAGATCCTGTTGATAATGGAGATACCGACGATGCAGGTCGAGATGATTGCCCTCCAAATTGTATTCTTGGAGACGATATGGAAGACACAAAGGCTGAAGAAGATTCTTTGATAGGTCCTGGAATGCTCTTATTGGTTATCGTGATTATTATCCTTGTAGTTATAGGATTGATGACTCGAGAAACTGAAGAAGATAAAGTATTCAGCGAAGACCAAACTGTCCTCATCGAGAAAGAATGGGAAAGTGAATCGTTCCAATTCGTTCCAGATATGCCGCCTTTAACTCCACCTCCAGGTGGCAAACTCGAAGAAGAATAATCAAGCGAAGTCCCATGTAGGACCGTCTGGTGTATCTTTTACGACAACACCGAGTTCTGCTAATTCGTCTCGGATAGCATCAGCACGTGGCCAGTCTTTGTTGGCTCTTGCATCAGTTCTTTGGGTTAGAAGTTCATCCACCTTAGGAGCAATTTCTGCCCGTCGAGGATCTTCTTCTGGCTCTGCGAGAACGACTTCAGGCGAAGGCAATATGCCGAGAATTTGTCCTGCAGTTTCTTCCAACCAAACTTTCGCATAGTTGGCAACTGCACGAGAATCATCCTCATCGAGTTCCATTGAAAGGATACGTTGCAATTCTTTGGTGGCTGCAAGAACTTTTGCTACCGCTTCACGGCTGTTGAAATCATCATCCATTGCTCGAGCAAATCCTTCTGCCATCTTTTCAAGAAGACCAAGCGATTTGGAAAGAGGATTCATACTTGCAATATCAGCCATTGGCAAATCAAGAATTATGCCATCAGTGCATCCACGAAGAGCTGAAGCATAAACGTCCATAATACGGCTGTAATTTCGCTGAGCATCTTTCAGAAGTTGTTCGTTCATATCGATTGGTGAACGATAATGGGCATTGACTAAAGCGAACCTCAAGACCATTGGATCGATTTTTTTACGAATCTCTTTGATGGTCCAAAAGTTACCGAGTGATTTACTCATTTTCTCCCCATCGATGTTGACAAATCCATTGTGGAGCCAATATCCTGCAAGCGGAGAATGACCTGTATGGCATTCACTTTGGAAAATTTCAGCCTCATGATGAGGGAATCTCAAATCATGTCCTCCGCCATGGATATCAAAGGATACTCCAAAGTGATCGAGACTCATTGCGCTGCATTCAATATGCCACCCTGGACGACCTTCTCCCCATGGAGAGGGCCAGGTGGGTTCGCCTGGTTTAGCCTGTTTCCATAATGCAAAATCTTTGTGATCGCGTTTGGTATCTCCAGTGCCTTGGACTCTTCCGCCTGCTCCTTGTCGAACAGCGTCGATGGATTGTCCAGTGAGTTGACCATACTTTTCTGGAGCAGATTCCACATGGAAATAGACCCCATCATCAGCAGTATATGCATGGTCTTTCTGAATCAAATCCTCGATAATGTGAATCATTGAGTCCACGTATTCAGTACACCTCGGATAATGATCAGCACGAAGAATGTTGAGTGAATCCATATCTTCGTAATACGTTTCAATGTTCTTTTCAACCAGCACTTTCCAGTCTTCTCCGGATTCGATTGAACGTTTGATGATTTTATCGTCAATGTCTGTGAAGTTTTGAACATAATCAACGTCATAGCCTGACGCTTCAAGCCAACGATGTATCAAATCAAAAGCGATGTAACATCGTGCATGACCCAAATGACAGAGGTCGTAAACCGTTACTCCGCAAACATACATCCCTACTTTTCCAGGAGATTGTGTCTTAAATTCGACTTTTTCTCTGCGGCGGGTGTCATGAAGGCGGAGTGGCATGTGAACAAGCCTACGGTGTAATCTCTCTCACTTGAAGGTTCATACGCAACGGGGGTTAGGCATGTATGAGACAGATGTTTGATTTCACCTCCAGCGATGGAATTGGGTTTTTTAATCGACGAATCAAGGACACTCAATTGATTCAAATCTCATGGATATTGCCAACAGCATCGATTATAATCGCAACACTCATTCACTATTTTTCAGGGAATTATCGAGACATACCGTTCTTCATATCTGAAACAGACCACCCTGGATTAGAAGACCATGTTTTTTCTATCGGCCTCTTTCTATCTGCATTAATTCAATCCATTGTTTCATTCCGCCTCTATATTTTGTTCAAGCCAATCGCTTCACCAAGATTACATCTTTTTGCTCTACTTTGTGGCCTAGCGACATCAACCCATCTTGCAGTTTTAGCTTTTGCAACTATGGATCAATTCTTAGAGATTCATATTTACACTGCAATGGTCGTCTTCCACGGAGGTTTTGCGTGGGCTTTCGCAACACATTTTTCGCTACCAAAATCAAAATCTAAGGGGCGAAAGGTACGTGTTTACTCTTTACTACTCGCCTTTACATCTCTTGTCGTTATGACAGTTTCAATTCGAGATGGAATTAAATCTGGGGAAAAAGAACTCGGTGTTCACTCATCTGAGATCGGCTTAGAATATCTGCAACCTTGGGTTGATTATGCTGCTCCAGCAGAATACCTGCTCTTCTTCGGACTTATCGGATGTTTGGCATCATTCCGTTGGGACATTAAGGAACACGCCACCGAGGGTCAGGATACGCCTATCGAGAGTTGAGAGCGCAACGGTGTTTGGATCAATGCCTTGTTTGCAGGCATCTTTCCAGACATGGACATTCATTGTCCGATGTGATAAAATATGCTTGATACATCCAAGATACTCAAGTCCTTCAGAATCGATTTCCTCTTCCATTTGTGGACCCCAAAGCCCAGCAAATAAGCCTGAATCAGGACGTTGAATTAACTCAGGTTGGCCTTCATCATCAACCTTGAGAATGCATTGAAGTTCGACCATCGTTTTCTTTTGTTTTTTAGGCCGTGGCAATTCATTGGCTCTTAATGTCCCTTGACAACTTTCACGCACTGGACAAACATTGCATGTAGGGTTTCTAGGGCGGCAAACAAGCGCTCCTAGTTCCATCATGGCTTGATTCCAATCACCAGGATGTTCACGAACGAGAATCTCGTCAGCATACTCTTGAACAACTTTTACGGATGGATCTTCATTATCTGTTTGACGAGCCATGACTCTGCGAACGTTCCCGTCAACACAGGCAACTGGATGGGAGAAAGCCATTGAGGCTACTGCGGCGGCAGTATACGGGCCAATTCCAGGCAAAGCGAGTAGTTCATCGTACGTTGACGGAAGAACGCCATCAAATTGAGCTACAACAATTTGAGACAAGGCATGGAGTCGTCTCGCCCTTGAGTAGTATCCTGCCCCTTGCCATAAGAAGAGAACTTCATCAACCTCGGATTTGGCCATAGAAGATGGTGTTGGGAATCGTTCATACAATCGCTTATGGTATTCTATACCCCGTTCCATCTGCGTTTGTTGAAGAAGAATCTCAGACAATAAGATCGACCAAGGAGATGGATTTATTCGCCACGGTAAACTTCGTTGGTTTTGATGAAACCAATTCAATAGAGCATCTTGATTCAATTGTTCATCGCCTCCGGATGAGTAAGTACCAAGGTCACTCATGATGATTTTGCAGCTTCAATTTTAGCATCATTTGATTTGATTTGCTCCCAAACAAGTTCTGCAATATCCTTTACTTCGATGTTGGAATCAATAGCCGACAATCCATCGGTAACCATTGTTGAGCAGAATGGACATCCAACGGCAACAGTATCTGCTCCAGTTGCTGCAAGTTCCTTTGCTCGAATGATGTTGACTCTGTCATTTCCTTCTGGGACAGACTCTTCCATCCACATCTGGGCCCCACCTGCACCACAGCAGAAAGAACCACGACCATGACGTTCTGCTTCTACATCAACGCCACCAATGACGTCTCGTGGAGCATCATATTCGCCTCCGATTCGACCGAGATAACAGGGGTCGTGATATGTTACTGAACCATCATGCTTAGGTTCAGGGAGTTTGCCTTCGCCTTGAAGATGAGCAATCAATTGAGAGTGGTGCATCACTTCGATGTCCTCTCCCCCATAGTCTTTGTATTCCTTTCCAAGTGTATGGAAACAGTGAGGACATGATGCAACGACTTTCTTTACGCCAAGTTCGTTGAACGTTTCTAAATTGGTTTCTGCAAGCATCTGGAAGAGGTATTCATTTCCTGCTCGACGCGCTGCGTCTCCACTGCAACCTTCCTGCATTCCAAGAATACCGACATCCAAACCTGCTTCTTTCATAATTGAAATCGTATCTCTTGCGACCTTTTTGTTGCGTTCGTCAAAGGAGGCTGCACAGCCGGCGAAGTAGATGTATTCCGCAGGTTCTGCAACCTTGACATCAAGATCAGCAGCCCAATCGCCTCGCTCATGCGATGGCAATCCGTAAGGATTTGAATCGGATTCTAAATTTTCAATTGTCGCCATGAGTGGCATAATTGTATCTTCCACTGATTCGTCGAATTCCATTCGCTCCATCATCAAGTGACGTCGAGCGTCTGTGAGTTTGGGTACATGCTCAATGTTGACAGGACATACATCGACACAAGCATGACATGTTGTGCATGCAAAGACTGCTTCTTCACCAAACCGAGCAATGATGTCTTCATCTGGTGTCTCTCCAGCGAGTAATTGGGTTGAATGCTCGTTTGCATAATTACGTACGTCATGAATGATTTGCATCGGGTTAAGAGACTTACCAGAGGCATAGGCTGGGCACACGTCTTGACAGCGTGCACAAGATGTACAAGCCCATCCATCGATGAGACTTCTCCATGTGAGTTGTGTAAAAGTCGAGGCTCCAAAGGTTTCCAGTTCCAAATCTTCCAATGCAACTGCTGAACCACTTTCATCTATTGCAAGTGGTCGCATTTTTGCCATAGGCTCTGTATCGAAGAAGGCAACGTTTGGCAATGCCATCACAAGATGCATGTGTTTTGAGAGTGGAATCAAGAAAAGGAACGTGCATATAGCCACCATGTGAGCCCAATAGGCGATATTGACCGTACCTTGACTTGGTGAGAAGGTATCAGCGACCCACGCCCCAATCATTTCCCATGTCGGATCTGGATTCTCTCCTGCTTCGACAATGTAGGAGGTGACACAAATGGTCATAATCAGAAATAGAATGAAATTTCCCTCGAGTTGAGACTTTCCTTTCAACTTCTCAGGAGTAAAGAGAATTCTCCGGTTGAGAGCAAGGAAACAACCGAGAAGAGCGCTTGTATATCCAAGCTCAACCATTCCATTCCAGATTCCGTTTAGCATATCAGGAAGAATGTGTTCACTAAATCGATTGGCTGTTGCAAGATCAAGCATATCTGAGGAGAGCATCAAAAAGCCCCAGAACATCAATACGTGCATTGTTCCTGCAACTTTATCCTCTAACACTTTCTTTTGGCCTAGCCAAACAGTGAGTGTCTCTTTCAATCGCTTGCCCCAAGAATCAAATCGCTTATCTGGAGCCCCTAGAAGTACCAATCGTGTTGCCTTTTGTACTTGATAAGAAAAGAACGCAATCGACACACCTCCGAGTATCAAAAGAAGGTAATATCCTTTGATTCCCGCATAGTCAACGTCGAGTGGATGGACCAGCATAATTCCACCCAAGTGTATTCAATCCTTCAACCCAACGATTGAAACAATACCAATCCTAATCATTGTGGAACGAGTGGACGAGCCATGGTGAAAGCGAGCGCTCCTGGAAAGTGTATTCTTTTCGGAGAGCATGCTGTCGTTTATGGGCAACCTGCAGTTGCATGCAGCATAAACCAGCGAATAATCGTAGAACTCGAAGAAGAAACTAAATTCGATTCGTGGCGACTTGACGGAGCGATATTGAATCTTTCAAAGCACCCGCATATACGATTTCTCAGGGATAATTTGTGGCCTGAAGGACAAAATCCACCGCTTAAAATTCGAATTCGAGGCACGCTACCTCCTGCATCAGGATTGGGTTCATCGGCAGCCCTTTCCGTTGCTTTAGTCGCTGCCTTACAACAACTGAGGCAGGAAGAACTCAACCCTGGAATAGCAGGCTCATTATCACATCAAGCCGAAGCATTTGCACAAGGTGGTAGAGCAAGCCCAATCGATACGACAACAAGTGCACTTGGCGGATTTATTGTATTATCAGATACGATCGAAAGATCTCTTAACCACATCGGAGAGCGTACATTACAGAATCAAGATGATAGTACAACATGGCAATTGCATTCCTTTGAGTCTAAGATTCCTGAGGATACATACCTCGTCATCGGCAATACGGGCATTCGTGGTTCAACCTCAAAACAAGTATCAAAGGTTGCAGCATTACTTTCAGAAGAACCTGAACGTCAGGTTGAGATTGAAGCGATTGGATCTATTGCTAGAAAAGGCATTGAAGCACTCCGAACAGGCAATATGGAACTGGTCGGTAAAGCGATGACTGAAAACCACATCGTACTTCGCTCACTCGGTGTTTCATCCCCCGAATTAGAACGACTCATCAAGGCAGCTGCACCATCGAGTCTAGGAGTGAAATTAACCGGTTCAGGAGGAGGCGGGTGCATGATTGCATTAACTAAAGATCCCGAAAGAACAGTTGGAGCAATTGAGATGGAAGGTGGAAGGGCATTCATATCTCCTTTTAATACTCCAGGCGTCCGTATTGAGACCCTCTCATCACAGGATAATAGCAGACAGTGAACTGTTTTTCTCTGCTTTAACACCTATTGCGTTGGAGCCGTCAGTTTATATACTCCGGGCAGAAGGATTGAGACATGACCACCGATGAAGAGCGTTTGACAGTAGTCAACGTCGTTGCTAGTACCCGTGTTGCCGAAGAACTTGACCTCCCTGACATTGCGATTCAACTCAATTGTGAGTATGAGCCTGAGCAATTCCCTGGGGTAGTTTACCGAGTCACTGAACCTAAGCTAGCAATTCTCATGTTCCGCTCTGGACGTGCAGTTTGTACTGGTGGAAAGAACGAAGACAACATACACACAGGTATCGATCGAATGATCAATGACCTTCGTGCTGCGGGAATTACAACATGGGACGTAGAAGACGTCGAGATTGAAGTTCAAAATATGGTTGCTACATACGCACTCCATTATCCTGAAGATTATGATGGAAAAGACAAGTTTACTGGAGCAGACCAAGCAGGAGAACCTCGAAAGTTGAACCTGAACAATCTTACATTCCACCTTCCATTCGACAAAGTGGAATACGAGCCAGAGCAATTCCCTGGTTTGATTTACCGCCTTGACTATCCAAAGGTTGTTTGCCTTATCTTCGGTAGCGGAAAGATGGTTATCACTGGCGCACGCCACAAGGATGAGATTCTGGAAGCTGTTGAAATCATTAAGGACGAATTGGCTGACTTGCTCTGAAGATGCAATCGCATCTTTCATGTGCTTGAACACTCAAGGGCATACATGGGCGAAGCACGTCTACAAGCAGGCATCCCTCTTCTGCTGGTGCTCCTGCTCTTGGGAATGTCCCAAACATCCTTCACATCCTCATTTGTTCTTGACAATAAAGAAACGATCGTAAAACACGCTGCTGGTGACCCGGGAGTCAGTGATGTCCCCACTTGGAGAGTTGGAGATAAATGGGTGTACTCGGGCACCTTTGATCCTTCAATACTCATTACCGACACAGGTGTTTCTGCGAACGTTGGTGAAATTAACGGGGACTCGACTGCAGAAGTGATTGAAATCCTTGAACTTCAAGTGGATAACGGATCGGAATGGGTCTACAAACTACGAATGACTGCAGATTTCGACAAGAGTGGTGTTGAACTCGAGGGGTACACTGGGAACGCAGAGATTCAATTCTCTCAAACAGAATATCTTCGAGTTAGTGATTTTGCCTCAGTTCGAAACGACTTGGACTTGAACATTAAATTCGTACCGTACGGAATCGGGTCATTGACTCAACTTTTGGGAGACATTACAATCACCAATTTATACAGCCCGGGTGCTGAAAACTATGACTTTCCAATTCGCGATGGCGAGCGTTGGACTGTATTGACAACTGCATCTGCCACATGGTCTGGCCAAAGCGATTACATCACGCCGTTCCCTCCTCCCGTGAGTGATACGAATACAACCACATGGGAAGTAACAAAGGTTGGAGTGCCACGAAATGCCTTTGGTTCAGGAATCGCATACAGCGGATGTGATTCTTCCTATGAACTCACATCGTGGAATTCAGATGGTGTATCCACTGGTTATCGATGGTATTGTCCTGCTGTCAACAACTTTGCATGGAGACATTCTGAAGAAGACGTCGGATTGACAATTGATTTCAGATTAAAGCAGTACATGCCTGTAGGGGCTACTGGTTCTGAAAGTAACAGTGATCCTGGTACAAGACCAGAGTGCATTGATGTCCAGCCGGAACGAACACTTACTGCCTTAGATACACCCCTCGATGTTTGGGTGTCTCTCAATCCAACTTGTTTTGGTTCGATTAGTGGAGTAAATGTTGAACTTGATTTCACCGATACTGAAACCAGTTTGGTAACTGGGTCAAATGGCTCAGGCATGGCCTCAATCAACGTTGGTAATGCTCTCGATTATTCATCAACAAACACGGACTGGGCGAGTCATGGTATTGTTGCTAAAGCAGGAAATTATGTTGGTTCTACGACCGTTACATTGGATGAATATCTTGTAGGACTTGATCTCATTGCAGATGAGGAACGTGCGGTTATCACCCGTAATCGAAGCGGTGAATTGAGTACTGTTAGTTCCCTTTCTGGATACAATGTACTCCCTGGTGACGAACTCGTTGTAGAAGTCGCTGTTGTGAACAAAGGGATTACTGCATCGAGTCCAACTCAGATGCGAATTTATCATCCAGATGGTTCAACCTTTGATCTTGGACTCCCGAGTCTGGGAACTTACGAATCACACAAAGTCGATTTTACATGGACTGTCCCCCTTGACAAGAGTGTTGGTGATGTTCCAATACGATGGGAAGCAGACCCTATGCAAGTGAACTCTGCTGATGCTAATTCAGATAACGATCTAGCTGAAATCACGCTCTTTGTAGGGCGCTTACCAACTGCAATGGCAGAACAAATTGAAGAATTTACCAATGTGCAAACCATCATCAATGCAAGTGGAAGTTTTGATGAGGATGGAGGCGATGTATCTTGCTTATTCAATATCCCATACGATGATGGAACCCGTACATATTCGTACATGAAAGTAGAATCCATGGATTGTATGCTCAATTTTACTTGGACTGACGATGGGATTTATCCAATTGAAATTACTGTTACCGATGAAGAGCAAGATCAAGCAGTTACAACATTGAACGTAACCATTCTCAATAGAGCACCAAACATTGAGGTTGTGAGTGCTAGAACTGAAGTGAAGGTCGAATATCCAGTCACACTCTATGCTTATGCAAATGATACTGATTCAGAGGATGTTTATCCCGGTGTGGTGGATGTCTATTGGCCTAATGCTGAATGTGAAGAAGGGTATTACACTCGAGTGTGCACGACTACAGCCCCTACTGAAGGCTGGCACACCTTCCTTGCAGTTGGTGTTGATGATGATAGTGCGATGACCTCTGCAAGTATTGACATTCGGTTTACGAACATCAACCCGCATGGGCTGTCCGTTACAGTGAGCGATGATGGATCTCCTATTTCGATGGACGTGCAACAAACGTGGCATGTCGAAGAAGATCAGATGGTGCGTGTCCGTGGCCAAGCTCTCGATTCGATTGATGATCTAGAAGGACTTACTCACCGATGGTGGCCAGATGATGCTCAACCAAATCTCATCAAGACCTTTGATGGACGTGTTTCTGAATATGACATGGTATGGGAAACCTCTGGATTACACCGTATGCGCTTAGAAGTCAGTGATTCTGAAGGAGCGAGCAGTGGAACCTACGAACGATGGGTGAACGTAGCCAACGTTGCACCTATTGTCATGCCACTGCAAGAAGTGTTACCAATTGCTGAAGGTGAAGAAATTCGATTAACAGGGAATGCAACTGACACGCCCTCTGATTATGATTCGTTGGTACGATGTTGGGACATAGACCCTGGTATCGATTCCAATGATGTAGGTGGTGCTGATGATGATTGTGACATCATCGGAGACGATTTGATTTGGCATTGGAATACGAGTGGCATGCATACAGTCATCTATCACGTGACAGATGATGATGGTGTTCGAGTAAGTGAAATCATCACCGTCGAGGTGTTGAATATCCCTCCAATTGTGCGTTACAGAACAATCGATTGCCTCGCCTATGAAACATGCATTCTTGATGCTACGAGCACTATTGACTCTGCAAATGATCTCGATCAACTCACCATCATTTGGGATTTTGATACTTCAACTGACTCCAATGGTGATGGCATTAAGGATAATGATGCTGATGCTGTCGGAAAGCGTGTTGAACATATGTTCAAACAAACAGGTTCGACCACGATTCGAGTTATTGCTTGGGACGAGAATCCTGAACGACCTGGTTCGAAGATTATCAACATCGACATCGGACCTCCAGACAGAACATTCACAGAAGACCTCGGGGCACTTATGGTTGGAGAAGAGGCAAATCCACTCGCTCAACTCTCCTTACTGCTGATTCTTCTTTTAGGACTTGGATACATGACAAGACAACGTCGAAAAGGTGGTCAAGAACGAGCCTTAGAACGTCTTGATGAACGACAAAACGCAATCTTTAGTGATGAAGAGGTCGGTCTCATGCCTCACGAAGTTTCCGCACGTCGAAATAGGCCTCATGACCCTCCTGTGAACAATTCGTTCAACCAATCGGAAGGCAATCCAGCGATTCAATCAGGACCTCCAATACCAGTCTCAGGCCTGCCAGAGGGGTGGACCAATGAACAATGGGAACACTATGGCCAACAATGGTTAGAATCACAATCTTAAGACTCACTCGCTTGACCCTCAATGAGTATACCCTAAGTACGAGGAAGTACACATCAAAGCATGGCGAACCGAGCAACCGCAGTCTTTGTCTTGTTCATGCTGATGACCACGTCCATGATGGCGTTATCGAAAGATGCATTCATACTCGAAGATGAAGAAATCATCGAATCCTCATCTAAATCTACAACAACTGCAGAAATTGCAAGCTGGCGTATTGGGGACAAATGGACCTATGAAACCCAATTCGATGTCGCGCAACTCATTGCACAAGCAAATGTTTCTGCAAGTCTTAACACCTTGACAGGAGATACTGTTTACGAAGTGGAAGACATCTTTTTCATCACCATTGATGGCGTTCAAACATTAGCATACAAACTGAAAATCGATGGCGATTTTAGTTCAGGTAATAGTGGCGCGACCCTTGAAGGAACAACCGGACGACTCGAAATTGGCTACTCTGGCGAGGATATTATCCGTGTCAGAGATCAGGCTGTTATAAATTCTGAATTTGAATTAGATGTTGACTTTGCCCCATTCAATCTAGGATTCTTAACACAGCAAATCGCTGTCATTAATTTCGACACATATTATGATCCTCCAAAAGAGAGATACGACTTCCCTCTTCGAACAGGGGACCAATGGTACATGCCGTTCATGTCAGGAACAAGTGTAAGTGGAACTTCTGATTTCTTCGACCCGTCTGAATTTGACACCAATGGTGCTGAAAATAATTCATGGCAAGTCACAGCCGATGGTATTCCAACTGAAGATGGCCTGAACATCAAGTACGAAGGATGCGATGAATCCTACAAAGTAAACGAATGGAATGCAACAGGAGTGAGTTCAGGTTTCAATTGGTATTGTCCTGCTGCTCGTTTCAACTCTTGGATCCGGATTTCGAACGCTGCTGGATTTACCATCGATTGGCTGCTTAAGGACTACGAGCCTGTCGATTCTTTTGGCGTAAACAAGAGAACGAATCCGGGCGACAGAAACGTCGACATCGAAGTAACAACGCAGTTTGTAGCGACGTTACCGGACTCCATATCTGAGATTTATGCTACCTACGCAGTAGCTCCGAATAACACTCCAGAAGTAAATAAAAATCTTCAATTGCGTTATGAAATGGCTGGAACCTTACTTAATCCAATCACAGATAGTAACGGTGAAATCGAGGAAAACCTCAACGTCTCTAATGTTCAAGACGATACGACTGCAAGCGATGATTACTCCAGTAACGGAGTCATTGTATGGGATCCTGTACAGGAAATCATCGGTGTTGCTACAATCGTCATTGATCTAAACGTTGTAGGAATTGACTTAGTTGCTCAAGAAGATTCTATCATTGTTACGAGAACTCGAGATGGTGAGGTTGCAACATTATCCAAATCAATAGGATACAATGCACTCCCAGGCGATTTGTTATCATTCTCATTACCCGCACAGAACAGAGGAGTTTTGACTTCACCATCGACTGAGATGGAAGTAATAGTTCCCGGTGGAGAAGCAATTCGACAAGCAGTTCCTGCAATTGAGGCATACAGTGAACAACGAATCGATGTTGATTGGACTGTTCCAGAAGGGGCAACTATCGGAAGTCAAAGTCTGACATTCACAGTCGATCCTGACCAATTGGTTGCTGGAGATGCTAACAGAAGTAACAATCAAGCAAGTGTAGATATCTTCATCGGACGTACTCCCAATGCTTCTGTAAGCATTGATACTGGAAATTACACGTTTGAAGATGTGATTATTGATGCTCGATCATCCTTTGACCCTGACGGTGGAGATGTTGAGTGCCGGTTTGAGGTTGAATCTCGCCCAGGCCTTATCGACATCATCACGACTCCTGATTGTGTCATGAGATGGAACTGGACAGATGGAGGCGTATGGGAAGTAATAACCATCGTCACAGACGATGAACTAGATTCTACCACAGTTGTCAGTTCCGTAACAATTCTAAACAGAGCACCTTATGTCAATCTCACCCATCCAACTGAGATTGCAATTGAAAATCAAGTCACGATTGATGCAACTGACAGTGGCGACATTGATACAACCTCTCCTTCTGGACAACAGGTATCCATCTCCTGGCCTGGTCTAACTTGCAATGAAGGGTTAACTCAACCAACTTGTACATTCATCCCTATGGAAGAAGGCCCAATCGAAATCAAAGCGATAGCAACTGATGATGATGGCACTCAGACAGAAGTTGTTTCAAGCCTAAATGTGCTTAACATCGCTCCAACTGTAGGAGATATTGAGGTTTGGATTGCTGGCGTAAATACACCATTTGACGGAAATGGAACATGGATTCTTGATGAAGATCAGACCGTGATTCTACGTGCACAAGGATCTGACTCGCTCAATGATCGAGACCAACTTATTCTGAATTGGAACCTCAGCGACCTCATGCCTGAATTGACAGTTTCCACAGATGGTTCTGCTTCGGATGTGGCTACATCTTGGCCGACAATTGGTCAACACGTAATCAGTGTACGAGCTGTGGACGACGATGGCGTATCATCCGAACCATCATTGGCAATGGTTACCATTGAAAACGTAGCACCAACAATCACCGCTAAGACAAATTTCTTGGATGCGATCAATCGAATTGATGGATTGCCGGTCTTTGAAAATGATATGGTTGTATTCGATGTCTCTGGAAGCGACACTGCTTCAGACATCGATACACTGCAAATCTGTTGGGATATTGATGGAACAACAGACAGTGACCTTGATGGAACATTGAACAACGATTGTGATGTTGAAGGCGACCATCTCGAAACCATGTGGGATTCATCTGGATACAGAACAATCACTGCATGGGTCATGGATGATGACGGCGAGAAGGCCTCACTTTCTGCCGTAGTCAAGGTGATGAATCGAATCCCAACTGCAATGATTAGTTATGAAAATGGTTCTCTGGATAATCTCGTCGAAGGAGACACACTCAACATAACAGGATTCGGCACACTTGATACTGAATCAGATCTTCTCGATATGCTCTATGTATGGGACTTTGAATGGGAAGATACGGACCTCGATGGAGAAGGATTGGGAGATGTCGATTCGACTGGTCTTTCAATTTCAATCGATGATTTACCAGCAGGAACTTGGACAATCACACTCACAGTAACCGATGATGATTTAGCAACAAGTACGAAGACAATCACCATTTCAGTTGATGAAAAGCCTCCTGAAGGCATTCTAGAAGAATTCAGTGAAGCACTTGGTGTGAGCCAAACCATGTCGATTGTCATCATCTTACTCGTTGCCATCGTGCTTGTTCTCGCCTCGTTCTTAGCAGTCACACGACGTTCTCCTTCCGATGATTTGCTTGAATCAGCTAGCTCGAACAAAATGTGGGACTCTGCTTCTCTGCCAACCTATGAATCTCCTGCATTTGAACAAGCAGCACAGCCAACTCAGCCAGTTGCTCAACCTTCGTTCGAACAACCTCCTCAGGCCAATCAAGGACCACCCCTACCAGCAAGTGGACTTCCTCAGGGCTGGACGATGGAACAATGGGCATATTATGGCGACCAATACTTGGCAGCAAATCAACCACCTGCACCAGTTTCTCAACCGACACCTTCAATGACTCCAACAAACCAAGACACAACCAGCCTGTCGAGTTTACTTGATGATTTGGATTTGTGACGTACATGGGGAATTTGTGGCAATTTTTTGGTTTACCAGATCCGGAAGGGGGCTCCCAACTACCTCCTCAGCAAAAACCAGTTGCAGAACGGCAACCATCATTGGGACAAACAGAACAAATTCCAGAACCTGTGATTGAAGCGACTCAAGAAACATCTCAGTTGATGGCACCTCCCTCTTTTTGGACGGGACCGGTCACTCCCGATGGAGAGCCTTTTCACGACCTCTCATCTATCAAGAGAACCACGAAAATCCGGCCAAAGAGAGCTCTTCGTTATGTAAAACCAGATTCAAAATATAGGATTTATACAAACAACATCTCTGACAGGGTCAGTCAAGGAGATACGGTCATTGTTGATTTGAGACCTCTCGTACACATGGATTCTCATCAGCAAGCATGCCGTCGAGAATTACGCACTATGTGCGAGAGAGTTGGTGTTGCAATTTTCGCCCTAGATTCAGAAGATAAACTACTCATGATTCCGGGGTCAGATGTTGTCGTTGAGAGAAATAAGCACGAACTCGGGATTACTCGACTTCTTCGCGTTGAATAAGTGATTGATATGAGTGAGCATCAAAAAGAGAAGTTCGCAGGTTCATACCTCGAATTATTTGTTGCATCTGCGGCTATGTTTCTTCTTTTTGCAATCATGCTAACATGGTTAGTATTCAAGACACCGTATGGGTTGTTTGATGATCATGAACGCTTGAAGACTGTCAATTTCATCTTTATTGTTCACTTTTCTCTTGGCCCAATGATTGCTGTCCTAGCAGGAATTGCTTTCGATACATTTCCATTAGTATACAACATACCTTCGTTTGAACGTACAACTATGCGTCATTTCTTGCAACTCAATATCCTCGGACAACTGTTCATTTTGGTCGGAGTATTTTCAATGAATTGGGACTTATTGATTGAATTATCAGGAATCGGAATCATTCTCCTTTCCCTCTCATTACTCTCACTAGCGAGCCCTGCGATAGAGGTTTTCAGAACAAAGAATGAAGTTGATGAAGTTGGCGTGTTTTCCTACACGCCTGGTATTTTATTGATCATCTGTGGAATCGTTGTCATCGCTTCATGGTTCTTGAGAGGAATTGACGGTATGATTGAACTTGGAATCGCCTTTACAGTAGCTCTTTTCTCATGCATGCAAATTGCAACATGTTTGCTCTCACACTTTAATCGCCGATTAGGATGGGGAGTTACAAAACCAAAATCTCTTCAACTAAAATTCGCCTTATTCTTTGTCATTGCTCTTGCCCATATTGTGATTAGCACACTAAGAGGAAGAGAACTCGTTGGAGAAAACTTTGTTGACATATCACTAACAGCCTTATTCTTAATCATGTTCTTTATTGTCGATCCAAAAAGAATCCTCCAGTTATCATTCGGATCATTGGCAAAACCCCATTCAAGGATGGTCTTAGGAGGATACCTTCTACTTCCTGTTTTAGCGGTGATTTCCATCGGACCTATTTGGACAGGTCACGAAGGAATCGCTTCGATCCAACCTGCACATTGGTTGCTCTTAGCCAGTTCAGGATTCCTAATTGTCTGGGGTTTTGCGTTATTCCTTCATGAAGATCACTTGCATATTTCACTTGCAAATAGATCAACTCCGTGGATCACATTCCTTTCTCTTATGGCAGGAGCAGTTCTGATTTGTTGGTCCCTATACGACAAGAATGTCCTAACAACTGGTAAGAACTACGCCCCATTCATTGGTTGGGCTGTAGCTCAAATTATGGGTATTTTATCCCTAACATATCTTCTTGCGAGACATATTTTCTTCCCTGATCAGAATTGGCATCGAGTCCCAATGTTTTACAATCGATTTTTGTCAAAGTAATTGGTTCAACTGACTGAGGTACTCAAGAGATTTCTCTGTAAATCCAAGAACTGTTGATTCTGAACCTTCGACCAATGAAGCGTGCTTACCCATCAGCCCAGCAAGATCATAGCCCCCTGCTTTCCCTTGCCATGAACCAGATTCAATGAGTTCAATCAAGTCATCATCTGAAAAATCACTAAATTCAACTATTGCACATTCGATTGAAGTATTCCATTGATTCAACGCATGAACTGATGTTGCAGACCAAACTCTATGTCTTCGCCCACGTAGACGGATGAGCATACTGGTTGCATGAGACCGATCTCTTGGTTGTCCAATTGCGGTGTTCTCATTATCAGGATCTTCAACCAACGTATCTGCAACCACAACAACATCTGCCTCGACGGGGAACGAAACTGCGTATGATTTTCTCAATGAGACCTCTCGAACTTGATCAGAAACAGGACCTTTCGGTACGCTTTCGTCAACGTTCGCAAGTGGTGTTTGTACAACATCAGAATATAACTTCTGAAGGATAAGCCCTCGGCGAGTCGATGCCGATGCAAGAAGAATCTGCATAAACATCCTAAGAGGAATCAGTTCATCAGATTTTGCAAACGTTTGATGCGTGAGTTTCAAAGGGCAGATTGTTTTCCTAACGACGAGGCGCAACAATGGACACCATGAAACGAATACCAACCCACGTTGAAGGATTGGATGAAAATATGCAAGGAGGAATTCCAAAAGGGCACATCTGTATTGTCGCAGGTGCTTCGGGAGCTATGAAATCCAGCGTAACGTTTTCCGTTCTCTACAATGCAGTTCTCTATGGCGAGACCAGTGGAATTTATGTCACTCTTGAGCAAGGGAAAGATTCTCTTCGTGCTCACATGTCAAATATGGGCATGAACGTTGATGACCCTCGTGTCAGAAACCGAATTGCAATTATCGATTTATCCGATCTCCGGGTTCAATTAGATGAACAAGGGATGAGTAATCGCGTTGACTGGATGGGACAACTCATCAAACAGTTAACCAATTATCGTAAATCTATTGGTTTTGAACTTCTTGTTTTCGATTCGCTTGGTGCATTCTTCACCTTGACGAAAATGGAAAACCCTCGTGATGAAATCTTCAGACTCTTTGAGGCTGTTCGACGATTGGAGTTGACTTCCTTCTTTATATGCGAAATGACAGGAGAAGACAACAAACAATTTGGAGAATATGGTGTCGAAGATTACCTTTCTGATGGTGTCATTCATCTTGTCATGGATCGAAAAGGCGATGATGTGCAACGTAAACTCGGAATTGTCAAAATGCGCCATACTCGGCACGCTTTGGGATACAAGCCGTTTGATTGGAAGGAAAGTGAGCAACGATTCACTGTCCTCTAATCATTCAACCGTTACTGATTTTGCCAAATTACGAGGTCGATCGACATCGTTTCCGAGTTTTAGTGCTGTATGATATGCTATGAGTTGGGTTGGTATAACAGTAATCAATGGAGAAAGCATAGGATGTGTCTTGGGAATTGAAATATTGATATCACCAATTTCAGATATTGAGTCTCCTTCCTCATGAATTAAGATGATGCGAGCACCTCGTGCTTTACACTCATGTATGGCATTGAGAGTTCGATCTTGAACTCCATCATTTGGAGCAATAACAACAACAGGAGAACCCTCTTCAATCAATGCGATTGGTCCATGTTTCATTTCTCCAGCAGGATAGGCAAGACAAGGGATGTAAGCAATCTCCATTAATTTAAGCGCTCCTTCAGAAGCTACTGGGGACGAGATTCCACGGCCGAGGAAAAGAACATTTTTAGCACCAATAATCGCTTCGACTGCCTCAGCGATAGGGCCTGGGTTTGCAAGATAGGATTCAATTTTCTTTGGTAGTTCTTTCAACCCCTTTGTAATCCTCTTTCCTTCTGAGAGGTTAAGCGATCTACCACGCCCTAGTTTAAGGGCAAAAAGCGAGAGAGCACCAACCATGTTGGTGAATGCCTTTGTGGAGGCAACAGATTGTTCAGGGCCTGAATGAATGTACACTCCTTTACCACATTGACGAGCAATCGTAGAGCCGACAACGTTGATGACACCGTGAACATCAGCCCCCTTTCGCTGAATTTCTTTGACTGCGGAGAGTGTATCTGCAGTTTCACCCGATTGAGATATTGCAAAATGCATGGCCTTGGAATTAATCACAGGATCATTCATATTGAATTCGCTAGCAACGTGAGAAACTGCAGGAATGCGCGCCCACTTTTCAATCAGTAATTGACCGATTTGTGCAGCATGTAGGGCAGTTCCACAACCAATTAGTCGAACATGAGGGATTGTTGAAAGAGCCTGAGGAGTGATTTCTAAACCACCAAGATTCGCAGATCCCGAGGAATGTCGAAGTCTTCCACTGATGCAATGTTGTAGCGATTGAGATTGTTCATGAATTTCTTTTAACATGAAGTGTGGGTAATCTCCTAATTCACTAACACCCCATTCCTCGTCAAGTTCAAGAGGATTTGACTCGACGGGTGTTCCTTCGGGAAGCATTATTTCGAAACCATCACGATCAAGTCGAGCGATTTGGCCATCATCGAGAGCAAACATTTCATTTGTATGTTCTCGGATTGCGTGCGGATCACTTGAGATGAACATTTCATTGTTGGAACGACCAATAATCAGCGGAGAACCATTACGTGCACACAAAATCATATCGTAATCATTGAAGAGAACACAGAGACCCCATGTACCACGAACGATACGAAGTACAGAAGCGAGTGCTTCCATTGGAGTCTTTCCCTTCTTCAATTCCATGGCGATGAAATGACAGAATACTTCTGAATCAGTTTCTGAAGAAAGTGTAATACCTTTGCGTGTTAGGCGTTTACGCAATTTGTTTGAATTCTGTAGGATGCCATTATGGACGATGGCAACCTTACCATCCTCGCTTGTGTGAGGATGGGCGTTTTCTTTAGTTACACCTCCGTGAGTAGCCCAACGTGTGTGTGAGATGCCAATGGTTCCTTTCATTTTAGGAAGAATTGAGGTAAGATCTGAGATTTTCCCAATTTCTTTAAACGTCTGGAGTGACCCATTTCGTACGACGATTCCACTTGAATCATAACCTCTATATTCAAGTCTAAGAAGACCTTGAACAAGTACTTGTGAAGCATTTTTATCGCCAATATAGCCAAAAATACCGCACAAAATAATCACCTAAAGATTGAATTTCTCAGAGCAAATTGGGCATTCAAGTTGAGAACGCATCATATCGGTAACCACAAAGTTGGCTTGACAAGATGGGCAAGTCGCTTCCCTCCGCAATGGAGGAAGTTCAGGCAAAGGAGGCAGTGATGGTAATACTGGCTCTCCATCAAGTGGAATGGTTGGTAGAGGAAGGGGATTAAGTTGACCTGAAACGAGTATCGATGATGGAGGATTATTGGAAACAATTTCTGCGATTTCACGTTCCTTCTTCCTTTGCATTCTTCTGTTAAGACGTGAACTCCCATCGCCGGAGGCATTCTTTGCTTCGAGCGTATCAAGAAGAGTAGGCTCCTCCATTTCGATTTCAAATTCTGTCTGTGACGGTGAAAGTGATGCAACGAGTTCTTCATCAGAATCGATGACATCTCCTTCTACAGTGACCATAATTGCTACATCTGCATCTTCCAATTCTACGAGTACACCTTCATCTTCTTCTTTGGGGGGGTGCCTCAGAGTAGCCATGACAGTTACGAAAAGTAGAGTGATTGCTCCAAGGATTCCGAAGAAAATAAGTTTCTTTGTAGATTCTGAACCTGGTAAAGGCTCAATTAACTGCTCAAAGAAAGATTTTGGTTCTGAAGGTTGTTTTTCTTCATCAAGGGCAAATTTCTGCATCGAAATACGACCTGTCTCCGTTTCGGTAAACAAAATCCCATCCTGAACATTTGTGGAGTAGCCGATGAGATCACCGTTATTGCCAATCACATTTCCAAGTGACATGATTGGATTTTTACCATCATCTGTTAATAGGCCATAGCGAATTGAACTTCCGTAGACTGTAATTTCATCATAAATCACATCGATCGAATCGGAGTGTTGAGAAAATTCAATTCGGGTTGAGCCTGGAGAGGATACCTTTTGAATTTCTTCAACCCAGTTCCCTCTTGTAGCTGTGTGAGCAATTTGGGCAGTTCGGCCTTCTCCCTCAATCCAAGCAGCAAAAATCATATCATCGCCATCAATATTGAGAGAACCCAATTGTGGAGAGGAAGCATAGTCCCCCACCGACAACTGATACGACCAGTCTTGGTCGCTTAATTCTCCGCGCGCATACATGAGACCTACACGCTCTTCACCAGAGATATCGTCTCTGATCTCTTGATAGAGCAGGTGTAACTCTCCATTGAGAAGAATGCTGCTCAGGGAATCTCCTTCGTTAGGATGAATATCGATGTTTACAAGATGGTTTACTGGGGATGACCAATTTTCCTTGAGGTCTGGACTTGTCGATTGAATACTAAAGAGAGATGTTGTATCACTCCAAGAGCCTCCCGTTGAGATGTTGCGGTAATATCCCGACAAGACGTAAAGCCCATCTTCTTCTGAAATGTCGAGACCCCAGTATTGCCCCTCTGCGATTTTCAGTGGAGTGAGATGATGGTGCACTGGAAGCATTTGGCCCGTCTCAGAGAAAGAAGTCATTGCGACATCATTGAGTGATGAACCCGACTGATCTTGTATCCTGCTTGTCCAAGCAGCATGAACGAGGCCGTCACTTCGTTCGAACACAGTTAATTCACCAGCCCAGTCATCGTCAACAAGTGTATCTGTAAGTAAACTCAAATCGCTACTTAGAGAGCGTACGTGGAGTTCTCCGTTTGTTTCGGTAAACACAAGGGAGGATTTTCCAATACCCGCAAATGCGACAGGATATTCATCATCTGATAGTGAAAGGGTGCTTGTTCCACCAGATAGGAGATCGCTTACTGCTACAGTAAATCGGATGGTATTGTAATTAGTGTCGACGCCGTCACCAGACAACTCCGCACGATAGAGAACACCTCCCTTTTCAGGGTGTATGTCACTAAATTTAGCAACTGCAAAACCGGAGGTCGTGGATGCTCCCGGAATAACAATAATTGTATCTACGTCAACCAATTCCCATTTAGAATATTCTGAGTTATATCGTTCAAGGGTTAGATCCAACGAAATAGCATCATCTAAGCCTAAGTTATCCACACGAATTCTAACTTCATATGGCTCGTTTACAATCGGAATATTTGGAAGAGTGGTACTTGAACCGGGTAAGAATCTCAGTACAGGTTCTGATGGTCGCTCAAGAATTTCATACGTAAAAGAATAGACGTTATCATCTAAATCTAAATCTCCTTGAACATTATTTGGATCCAGTTCAATCGATACATCGTGAGTACCAGCGACTGTTGCTAGCCACCACAGAGTAACTTCTACTGAGTGCCCCTTTTCAAGAAGTGGTATGAGCCCTTGTGAAGGATATATTTCAGAATTTTCACCAGGTGCATTTAGACGAACAAATATGTCGTTCGCATTTTTGTCACCTGCGTTAAATACGATAAATTTCAGTTCCAGTAAACTTCCTGAGTACACTGTTTCAGCAGGTAATTGTTGATCGAATATCTCAACATCACTCTGAAATCTCAGCGATGGTGCAGGAGGAATGTTGTCGATGTTGAACGTACGTGTGACCAATGACGAACTGAGGCCCGATTTGTTGACCATTCTGACGGAGAAATCTCTTGCACCATCATCGGCCTCGTTTGAGTCCCATGTGAATTCCCAATCGTCCAAACCATCTTCACCAGCACCGCTTAGATTGTTAAGAGAGGTGCCCAGTGTCCATTCTCCATCATCAATTCTGTATTCAATCCGATCATGCTCAACGCCTTCAACTTGGCCAGTTACTTGTACTGAATCCTCAAGAACCTCGCGCAATGTGGGGTTTTGAAGAGATATACTCATTCGTGATGCTTCGAATGTACGAACAGCAGGATTGGACACATTGCCATCGTCATCAGTTGCTCGAACATAGAGTCGTATATACTCATCCGGATATTTAGCATCTTCAAATACAACCCATGAATCTTGTATTAAGACGTCAAGGTACCAGTTATCCACAGTACCTCTCGTTTGAGTCCAATCCATGAGCATGACTGGGGGTTTGTCGTGTTTGTTATCACCGAATGTCCCGTCTGATTTCTTTGGAAGCTCATCGACATAGACGAAATGATGCTCTAAATAGACTTCGACGGATGTGTAATCAACCTCAGTCGTGTTAACATCCCCAGAGATACGAGTTGTATCCCCACTCAACAGCCAAGTTCCATTGGCGGGGAAACTTACGTTCACGTCACTTGTAGGAGCCCTGAAACCATTGTCACACACTCGTTCCAAGACAACATCAATTGCGCATGCTGCGTCTATAATCCCAAATCCGTATTTATCGTTCCATCTTGGAGAAACGGCAGAATCGGAAATACTTCCGCGTTGTTCTGAAGACGATCTAAGGTATGTTTTCACCTCTTTAGGAGTAAGGTTAGGATCTGCTTCAAGCATCAAGGCTACAACACCAGAAACGAGTGGCGTTGCCATACTCGTACCATCCTTCGCCTCATAGTCACTGTCAGCCATTCCTTCAGAAACACCAGGGATGATTGGTAATGTGTACGCAGAAGCAGAAGTGATGTTCGTACCGTAGGATGTGATATCAGGCTTAAGTTCATCCATATCATTATCGTCATTATCGCTAAGTCGAGGGCCCCAGTTTGAAAAAGTTGAGACCGAATCATCGTTTCGGCCAACCGATTCGTTGTAATCTAATGAACCAACTGTAATCGCCCCGTCAGCGCTTGCTGGAGAGGGCACTCGCTTCGCTCCATCGTTCCCAATTGCAACGACACAAACAATTCCTGCATCAGTTGCTGAGTTGACGAGAATAGCACCAGCAGAAGTACCGTTGTCACCTTCGTCAGTTAACGGCCCAGGACCGCCTATTGAACCATAGGACATCGAAGCAACCTGAATCCCTTTGTATTCACTGTCACCCCAATTTGTGTCGACATTGTTAATCATCCATTGAAGCCCTGCCAAACTAGCTTGAGAATTTGTTCCGCCAGCCCCTCCTGTATCGGATAGAACCTTGATGTCGACCAAACCTGCACCGGGAGCAGAACCCATGTGGATGCCACTTGAGTCTCCAGTCCCTAGAGCAGAACCTGCGACGTGAGTTCCGTGTCCTGAGCCATCATCTGGATCATCTGAACCATCTGTATTTGATCCGGCACTCGTTGCATCATATCCTGCAAACCATTTCTTGTCAGAATAGGAAGTAGCATCCAAATCTGGATTATCATTTATGTCATCAAAATCATTTAGCGAGCGATGTTCGTTATCGACACCCGTATCAAGAACGGCAATGACAACCCCTTGGCCAGTAATCCCTTGAGAAAAAACAGTGTTGGAATAAACATCAGATTCCCTAGCCATCATTGCACGAGTTGCAATATCGTTCGTTGGCATCATCACATTTTGCATTTCGATGACAACAACTCCTTCAAGAAAATAAATATCCATTAGAGCGGAAACTGGAACTTTATCGACCACAAGAGAATCAATGCTATTGAGTTCTGAAAACCAAGCGCCTTGCTCTTCGCCAACCCAGCCATGCTGGTTGAGCATATCCTTGAGTTGCGAAATTTCAACCTCAGTGGGATGCCAGGCGTAATCGACAACAATCGCAACGGTTTTCATTCCGTCTGGACCGATAATAGCAGTAGGAGACATTGATTCTTCTCCATTTAGAATATGTTGGAGGCGATCATCCATTCCATTCCAATCTAGGTCGGGTCCATATGCTTGCCATGAACCATACTCTCGAGTTGCATATCGCCCATCCCTCTCGTATTCACGAAGAGGACGTTCGCAGATTTCGTCGCCGCATATAAGCGGGGGCAAGCCATCGACGAGAATTGCCGGTGCATGGGTCGCCTCAACTGGGGCCTCTGAGATTTCCTGAGAACTTACAAACGCCGTACATGGGACCAAAAGCATAAGAAATACCAGAAAAAAAGCTGGCGTTCGAGACTGTTGATATCGTAGATTCGACATAATGGCCAACATAGACCAACACCTCGCCTATTTTGATGCTATCGTTGTAACGTTCAATGTTTCATACCATTTCAAAGCAATTTTTACGGCCAAGAAAGGTGTGATGGTTGTTGTGAGCACTGCAATTGTGGCCCGTCTTTACGTTCAACCATCCCCAATGAAGAAGAACACACTGGACAGTTATCAACATCTGCAATATGCTCCATCCAAGCGAGACGCGTTTCTGCTTCATCAGAAGCCTCTCTTAGTTTTCTAAAAGGCTCCTTTAACTTCTTAGGCAAATCATATCCCAGTTCAGTCCATGGATCCTCTCTTTCGGAAAGATCAACCATGTTTGCTTTCATGCGGTCTAGACTGGCACGAGCGTTTCCAAATCCTTTCGGCCCCCCATCGACTACACCCATAGGATATGGTCCTCCTCTGGCAATGAATGGAACAGCTGCGTATGCTAGAACGAATCCTCCAATGTGGGCCATGTGAGCGACTGTAGAATACGTTCCAAGACCAACTGCTGAAAAAGCCCTAACCAGTTCAAATCCAAAGTAAAAAAGAGCAATAATTGTTACAGGCCATGGTCGAATCAGAATAAGAGGAAACGGAATTTCATCTCTTGGCCACCCTGATAGGTAAGCTCCTAACAGTCCAAAGGCTGCTCCTGATGCTCCCCACGAAGGCGTCGAAGAGTCGATATTGAACAAGACCCAAGCGATTGAACCACCAAGTAAACCGAGAACATAGACGATGATGAAGCGGTTCGTTCCCAGTCGTTGTTCAAGTGGAATTCCAACAAGAGCAATCACCAAAACATTACCAAGAACATGTGTAACATCGCTTTGACTGTGTAAAAATCCAGCACTTGCAAGTGTATGCAACCAAGTAGGGGAGTCGATTCGCGACGGAATAAGCATGAAATCTGCCCATACAAAGTAAATATCAATATCGTAGTTCCTCATTACAACATACGAGTACTGAACGATGTAACCAAGAAGTAAAGCAACTGAAATCCCTAACGCTACGGGTGTTTTATTTCTGAGAGAATAAATGATTGGAGCAGACACAGCTAGAAACCATATGCTCAGTAAAACCCATTCGATAGGGCCGAATGTTGTTAGCAACATGAGCCCCATAGAAGTCCCAATCATTCGTTTCTAATGGGTGTTGTCCTGTCGTAGCATTCATTCATAGGCGATGCTTGGCCAAACCATGACCGATGCGTTGCTCAACTTGAACAGCGTAACTGTTCGTCGAGGAATGAAGACCGTTTTATCTCAGTTGAATCTACAAGTTTCAAGTGGACAAGTAATCTTATTCAACGGAACAAACGGGGAAGGGAAGTCCACAATCATCGAAGCAGCAGCGGGATTAATCCCCCTTGAAGCGGGCTCAGTGCACCATCATGGAGAACTCTTAATCGATGAATCAGGCAAAGGCGCTAAACCAGTACACCCGTTTGGATTAACTCTACAAGCAGATGGATGTATGGGGCACCAACGTATCGAAGAGCATCTGGTCAATACAATGGATATTGCCGGATCGAGAGTCGAAATGGATTCTATTCTAGAACGATATAATCTCAAACACAGAAAACATGACCTCATTGCGCAATTATCAGGCGGTCAGCGAAGAAAGGTGGCAATGATTGCAGGTATTCTCCCAGGGTTTATTTCAAAGGAACCGCGTCTTATTTTTCTTGACGAACCAGACTCTGGTTTGGACGAAGCCTCTCGAATAAGTCTTATTGAAGACATTCGTTATCTCAGGCAGAAAGGACATGCTGTCCTTATAGCGAGCCACAACAAGGAATTCGAAGATTGTGCCACCGACCTTTACAACATCGAGGGAATGGTTGAAATTAATCAAGAACCTACTACAGAAATTGTTCGAAACGATGTGACAAATCTGCCTCCAAAAGGATGGATTGCGTTGCGAAATGGCGTTGTATCGAATAATCGCACATTGTCGACATTAGCCTACAACGGAATTGCTGGTTTTTTGACGTTAGGAATTCTTCTAGCGTTGGTTGACCCAACAAAACTTGATACGGGAACAATTCAAAAATCAGGACTCATCTTGAGTTCCGCATTTGCTGCTGGTTTGGTGGGTGACAGCATGGTGCAAATGCTTCATGAACATAGATCATTAGCATGGTGGAAAGCCCACAAACAAGGCATTCCGTCATCATATATCCACGGAGCAATACTAGGGTTTGCCCTTACTCTTCTCACGCAGTTAGCAATGGATTTGACCATTTCATGGGAACTAACAATCATTGGTTCGCTGCTAACGACTTTAACGATGTTTATTGTACGTATGTTTGACTTAACATCAGCACGATTGGCTCGGCCAAGAGCCGCCTTCACTCGGATTTTAACCCCGACACTCATTCTCCCATTTGCTCTATTAGTACAGTGGATTACCGATTCCAATCTCATCTGAGATGCAATGATTCAAAGAGAGACAACGGTTGGAAGAACTATGAGCAAGAGAGGGGCAGAAGGAATTCTCCTCCTCGGTTTTTTTGGAATCGGATTGACCTTAGGTCTTGCTTTCCTCAAAGCTCCGAGTGTTTCCATCAATGCTTTTGAATCACCTGATGCACAACGAATATTCTATTGGCACGTACCTGCCGCTTGGGCTGCTTTCATTGCCTTTGGATTTCTTTTTGTCGGATCGGCTATGTGGTTCTTCAAACGTTCAAATCTTGGATGGAGAATGCACGTAGCAGGAGCCGAAGCAGGATTAGCAACTGGTCTCATGACAGTTTGGAGCGGTATGGTGTGGGGTGCTGCAGAGTGGGGCGTCCCTTGGGATTGGACCGATGTTCGACTGAACACATTTGGATTGCTTACATTTCTTGCACTATTTTTGGTTCTGGGACGTCAATCACAACCAGATGGAGTTGAAACAAGAGATACGTTTTCCACGTTTGGGTTGTACGGTTTTGTCCTAGTCCCAGTCACATATGTGGCGACAAGATTGTGGCAAATCAGACATCCCGGTCCCGTTGTTGGAGGAGGAGACGGAGGAAGCCTTGCTGGCGAAATGGCAGTCATCCTCCTCATTGGAGCAATTTCCTTTACAATTTTCATTATTGGCCACATCCTGATGAGCATGAGAATCACCTCTCTTGAACAACGGCTTGAAAGGATTCAAAAGTCAATGGATAAGGTGTGAGAACAATGGCGGAAGGAATGACGTACCTCGCAGTTGCATATATTGGGATGCTATTTGGCATTGGAATATGGACTTGGACTGTTTTTGCCCGAAGCAAGGATTTAGAACAACGAATCCATGCAATTGAACAGATTCATATCGACGGTGAAGAGTGAGGGGATAGTATGACCAAAGGTCTCGGTGGCGATTTTTGCCTTATCTGCGGAAGTGATCCGCCACTCTATGCTGACCGTATGTGCGAACCTTGTACAAGAGCACGTACACGAATTGCAGAAGTCCCAGAAAACACAAATTTCACCCGATGTGCACGATGTGGACTTATTGACATGCATGGACGTTGGGTCGATGTTCCAGAAGACAAATTGTGGGATGAACTCATTCAACGGAATGTTGCCTTTCATGAGCGTGCTGAAGAAATCGGGCTGGCTTGCCAATCTCAAACGGTTTCAGACCGACACACACTTCTTCATCTCCAAGTTGAAGGAATTATTGATGAGTTGCATTATCAAGATGAATTCACTATGCGGGCAAGAATGTCCAACGGTGTTTGTCTGACATGCACGCGTCGAGCAGGAAATTACTTTGAAGCAACGGTACAATTGCGTTCGACTGGACGCCGACTTGAAGAAGAAGAACTCAACATATTGCGAGCGAGTTTGGATAACGTTATTGAAAATTTGAGTGATGATCCAATGTTCTTCATCACAAGTGAAGGCCCTGTAACAGGAGGCTACGATGTAGTTCTCGGTTCAAAGGGGCTTGCTCGATCGTGGGGTCGGCATTTGACAGATAACTGGGGTGGACAAGTTGTAGAAACCAACACAACTGTCGGACGTAAAGATGGGGCTGATGTCACACGACTGACACTTCTTTATCGAAAACCAGGTTATGATTTGGGTGATGTTGTTCGATGGAGAGGCGATTATTGGAGACCAAGTTCATGGTCCAAAGATGGCGCAATCATGGAACGTATCGCCCGGCAGGAACGTACTGGTGCTACTTGGAGAGATTTGGATAATGTCCTCGTCATAGCCCAAATGAAAAATCATCTTACAGTTGATGTACTAAACAAAGATGATTCCGTTGCGGAATTCCTTAATCCAGAGACGTGGAAAATGACCTCAGTCCGCCTACCTTGGGATTATGACGGAGCGACAACATTACGCTTAGCAAATGTCGAAGGGGAATTCTTAGCTCTTCAAAATATGGCCCTTGACCATACAAATTGATAGGAGTCCCTATGAAGGGCTAGCCTTTCTAATATTCATGGACGAAGATTCTATTGACATCGAGAGTCTCCTCAACAGCCTTGACAGCCAAGGCATGGCTGGGTTCACTCAGGCCTTCTTTACTGATTTTGAGAAAGGGATGAGCGCAGTAAATCATGAACTTCTTCCTTGGCTTTCAGAACTACAAAATCAAACATGGAGTGGCGTCCTATGTCTCGGAATGGGCGGTTCCGCAGCAGGAGGAGATTTCCTCTCAACACTTTCAAATCATGAGGGGACGACTCCATTCGTCACTCACAGGGACTACACAATTCCCTCATGGTGGAATACGTCTTGGTTGGTTCTTGCAACATCCCACAGTGGTAATACCGAAGAGACACTTCATGCCACAGAAACGGCATTAAAGCAAGGAGCTACGGCGATTGTCATTGCCTCCGGCGGAGTCCTTGCAGGTTTGTGTGAACTGTATGAAAACTGTTTCTTGATTCCTTCAATTGGGGGACAACCTCCTCGAACTGCATTTGGCCACTTATTTTCCCGTCAGCTTGCTTGCATGCAGCACCTAGGCATCCTACCCCAACAAAGTGAGGAAGAATATGAGTCAATGATGGTACGTCTCCATTATGCGTCTGATTCGAATGATTTTAGAAAGGAAGAGGGAAGCGATATATTCGCTTTAGCACAAGCCCTTTCGACACAAACTCTCGCACTTCTGGGCCCTCAAGAACTACAACCGGTTCTCATTCGGTTCAAAAATCAAATCAATGAAAATTCAGCTCGATTTGCTCGCATTGGAGCAGTTCCTGAAATGAATCACAACGAGATAGTGGCATGGGGCGGTATCGGAGAAGATGGAGATCCAACCAGAGAGGAACAAGCAGTCCTGTTCATCACTTGGGATGGAATGTCGCCTCAAGTACGCAAACGAGTAGATTGGATGATTGAACATACATCTACTGATTATGCTTGGCGTATTCATGGTGAAGGGACATCTTTGCTTGAAGCAATGCTCCATCACTGCATTGTCATGGATTGGTTGACAATTGCACTTGCATTAATTCACGGAAAGGACCCTGCTGCAATCGCTCCAATCCTAGCATTGAAGGGTTATCTTTCGAATTAATTCCTAATACACCATTCCAAGAATATTTCTTGGGTCTGGGTAATCAAGTAACGCTTGAGTCCGATCTTCTGGAGTCACAACACCAGGTAAATCTGCCTTATCGGGCTCAATTAAACTGAGTTGGATGTGCACGTGAGGCGGCCAGCCTCCGTTTTCGTCTTCACCGCCCATCTTACCAATCTCTTGGCCCTGAAGAATCCGCTCACCAATTTCCAATCCTTGGAGTGATTCTCGCGAAAGGTGTCCATGGAGCACCCATAATCGAGTTTGGATACCATCGATTTGAACGGAGTGTTCTGTGATGATTGTTGGCCCATAGGAGCCTTCTTGATCGTTGTCTGCAAAGGAATGAATCGAGCCGTCCTGAAAAGCGTAAATGGGAGTTTGAGCAGGGGCACCGATGTCGAGACCAACGTGAATTGTTCGTTCACCTCCGAACAATTCTTGAGTATACATCCCCTTTCTGTTTTCATCATATCGTCCGATTGTAACACCGTATGGATTTTCCCAATCTGTTTGAGGACGTTGTAGATTCAACACCCAGTAATGCTCAGGAAGAGAAACAATTGGATGGAAGGAATTCTTTCCAGTACCAGCAAGGTCTGAGCATCCCCACATGATTCTAAGACAGGCTCCACACCTATGAGTTCATGGATGAAATTGATGACCCATTAGGTTTAGCCACGACTCATGTGGGCGGCATTATGCATTATTGTCCTCGCATCAATACCTCCTGGATTGGCATTAACTCGTATTCTAGATGGTGCTGCAGATACCTTTCGAAAAGTCCTTCTTTGCTTACCCCTTGGTTTGCTCGTCCTCTATGGAACCTCCGGCATCTTATTTGTTATTCAGGCTTGGAATATCATCTCAGCAACAGTTTCCATTCTACTTGTAAACATATGCTCTATTTTCTTTTTACGAAGAAAAATTCACATCGAAAAAACTCAACATACGCACTGGCAAAGACTTGAGGCGGCTATGCATGGTCTCGTTCTTTCCGAATCTGAACCAGAACTTGAGGAGGAAGTTCAAGCACAACGTTGGTTTCAGCAGCAACGCAATCCGATGCTTCAAATTGTGGCTGGTTTCTTTTGTGCAATGACATTGATTCCATTATTGCTTATTGAACGACCATTTGGGGTTGATTGGGTTGGATTTGGGACTCTCGCTGCAAATGTTCAATCAACTGGGTCGTTCGACCTACCGAGCCCAAATTCCGGAGTCTGGACATATCCACCGGCTTTTCCGACTCTCCTTGCATGGATCTCTGAACTTTCCGGCAGTTCTATTGAGCAAACTGCAATGATTCTGGGACACATTTCTCTTCTCGCCATATTATTGGGGATTTGGGGAAGCATGGATCGATTGGGAGCAGGAGCTTCGTCAGTGTTGGCAATGGGAGGCTCACTCGCTCTTTTCGCAAAAGTTTTTGATTCCGGCTATCCATCGGTAGCGAGTCAACTCGGACTCATCGTTGGCTTATTGGTCGTATTTCGACCCTATCATCAATCAATTCGCGCCCACATCATTGCCTTTATCTCAACCGCTGGATTTACAGTACTTATCCATCCAACAGGTGCAATTTATCTTGCATGCATGTTACTATCGAGTATCCTCATGAGGGCTGGTATGAAAGAGGACGAGCAAGACCGAAGCAAGCACGTTTTCTATTCATCGATTATTATCATGAGTTTCATGTTCATTATCGCATTGATTTTCTTTGCGCCTAGAATGTTGGAAGAGCCAGTATTTGCTGAATATGGGTGGCAAGGAGGCAAGCCGATGCTGATGTATAACGGGCCATTGATGCTGTTAGCGAGTTATGGGATATGGCTTGGGAGGAAATCCAAAGAAATACGTCTTATCGGGGTATGGTTTAGTTCGCTATGGATTCTTTCATTCGTTCATCTAATCGATGGTTTCACCAACATTCAGATACTGAGTTTGCTCTCATATACCCTCTATTCAATGGCCTTGCATGCCTACCATATTCCTCTCGCACTCATTGTGGGGCTCATCGCAAGTCGCTCCACGTCTCTGACCAGCGTAGAAGGAGAAAGGTCATGGCTGAATCGAGATATGGATCCGTACTACAAACCAGTCATTTCCGCAATGTGTTTGAGTGCATTGATTTTGGGCTCGATCTTAACCGTAGGATTATTTGTCCAACTATCTCAACATGAAGAACTTCATGCATCCACATCTGGTGATGAAAAACTCAGGTTATGGCTGGAGGATAACCCCCCTGACGGGATTATATATTCAGAAAATATTCACTGGGGACATACGTATTCGTTTGTCACCAATATCAAGACGACGAGCATTCCTACACTTGGCCTACTGACGCTCGATAGTGAAATTCAACAAGAAGCCACGGCTGCTATTCGGAATGATGACATCACGCGCCTTCGCGAGTTGGGTGTCAGTTTTGCAGTATCGAGCCCAATAGGAAGCTTGGCTCCATATCTCGCCTCATCCCCTCATTGGGCTGTTGAGAAAAGTTACGATGGCGCCCGTTACTGGAAATTGTACGATGCTCCATCTCCAGAACGCGTAGCCGTTGTTTCAAATTTATCCCAAACGCCGTGTATTGAGTCAAGTGGATGCGATTTGAGGCAGGATCCATGGAGAAATCATCGCTACAGCGATCTTCTTTCACTTGGAGATGAACGAATGATAATCACGAAACAAGGACAAATCGATTGGAATGAAGCGATTAATGACCCTGGTCTGAGAGGTAGATTCAATGTTTGCCTTCTCTATGAGCAAATAGGTACTGAACTCGACTATACAATTAATTTCAATCAGGTTTCGATTTCTCCAGAAGACAAAAGTGGGTGGAGATCTGTATGCACAACACTTCAATTTGATGAGCAGCTCAATATTTCAATAAACCTAGAGAGTGATGGGAAGTGGTGGATTAATCCGCTCGGTTTTTCTGGCAGAAGTAATCAAATCATTGATTCGACTGGATTAAGGATTCATCATTTCGAAGTCTTAAAGGCTTGATGAGCGAAGACATGAAAAACAAACGAGTGGGGCTAAGAACGTGAAGGAACTGATGATTCTCCTACCCGTCCTCAACGAGGAGGATGGATTAGAAAGTGTCCTAGGTGCCATCCCTTACCAATCATTGAGAGACCTAGGTTGGTCTCCCAGTGTAGTCATTGTTGACGGAAATAGTACGGATAACTCTAGGCAAATCGGTGAAAACTCTGGTTGTAAAGTTCTCGTACAGCCAACGAAAGGGAAAGGTGAAGGAATTCGTGTTGGTTTTGAATATGCGGTTAAGAACGGTTTTGATGCCGTAGTTATGTTTGATGCTGATCGCACCTATCATCCAGATGATATGTTGAACATGCTCCCATTACTCAAAAAGGGACAAATTATTGTTGGAAATCGACTTACTAATCAAATGCATCCACATGCAATGACAACTCAAAATTGGATAGGAAATCATCTCCTCACATGGTCTGCCGTCATGTTATTTGGATTGGAAATCCATGATTTGTGCAGCGGATATTGGGTCTTTGACAAAGCAGCACTCAGTCAAATGAATCTTAACAGCATGGACTTTGAAATCGAAGCCGAAATGTATGCAGAATGTGCAGTTGCAAAGATTCAACTCCGGAACTATCCAGTCCAGTACCACCCTCGAATTGGAGAGCCAAAACTCGGTTCGGTACGGGATGGTTCTTCGATATTGAAGAAACTCATCATCCGTCGATTGTTTCCCCATCCTGTTGATGCTGAACTGGGAAGAGGAAAGTTATCGCTTCAACCCAATCAGTAGTTCATAGGAAACCAAACCATAGTTATGGGAATCCGTTGAAGCAGTTGGATCTGGGTTATCCCCTTGTACAAACAAACCCTCAGGTTTGACATGCACGACTCGTTTCACACAGATTCGAGAAGTGTGCGTGGGGTCCTTGAAAACCACAACATCTCCTACGTTTATTGCTTGATCTGAATAGGGGACTGCTTCGAATGTATCTCCATCTCGTAGCGTTGGCCACATGCTGTCGCCAATGACGACTACAGCAATCGTGTTCAAACTTGAACCCTCAACTTGCACGAATCCAAGAGACATCTCGTCCCTTGACGGACCAGAACATTTTGTGGATGTTTTCTACTGCATCCATGAGTTCTTGTGCGTGTTGTTCTGAGACTTCGACCTTACATGCTGAGCAAAGTTTTGCTGCTTGCCAGAAGGTGGTATGGAGTTCAGGGATAGCTTCGAGATGTTGTGGCTTGAAGAAATCGGTCCACAGTACGAGGAGTTCGTGCTTGCACATTTGTGCTTCTTCTTCCTTAATGGCAGCGTATCTGCTCATTGTATTGATGTAAGATGCGGAGCCAGAATCTGCATCACTTTCACTTAGAGCGACCATCTTCTTGGTCATCGATTGGACTGCTTCGGCCGCAACACGGGCACTCGCAGGGTCGTAGACGCCGCATGGGCCGTCACAGTGGGCAAAAGCTTGGATGGTAGGTTTGTTCTCCATGGTTCTCCGTTAGAAATGAAGCATTTGAAGATATGCTTTCCCGCCTTATCGACGAGCAAGGGACTAAAACTTCCATCCCTAGGAGCCAACATGCCTTCGGCACGTGTTGCGATACTGGGTGCAGGCGGATTTGTCTCGCAACGAATGCAGCAACGACTCGCAAACCATCCATGGTTCGATTTGGTCGCTGTTGCAGGACAAGACAGTGGGAGAATGCTCACAACAGTTCCATGGAGATTGAAACACAAAAGACCCGAAGCGTTGAACACAATCTCTGAGCCGATACTCGATGTCCACTCTCCAGAACTTCATCGTTCTTTGAAATCTCTTGGCGTAAGCATTGTCTTCAGTGCATTACCAAGCAGTCCCGCTCATGCAATTGAAGCACTTTTATCGAGGAACGGTTTAGTCGTTTTTTCAAATTCGAGTGCCTATCGTATGCACCCAGAGGTTCCTCTTGCTGTTGCTGATGTGAATCCTGAATCACTCAAACAGTGGCCTGGAGAACTTGGGTTACTTGCTTGTGCCACAAATTGCACACTCATACCAGTCCTTCATCCACTTCACGTGATTGCCAACCATCATCGCATAGTACGAGTCAAGGTACGCAGTGAACAAGCCCTGTCAGGTGCAGGCTGGACGCTTTTACTGGATGAAGAAAAAAGAAAAGCAGCCATTGGGAATGAGATAGAAGGCGAAGCTGAAAAATTAATCGAAGAGGCAGAACGAATTTTAGGAATTAACGCTGAATGGGATGTTGGTTGTAAACGAGTCGATGCTGAAGAAGGACACATCGTCAATGTTGAACTTGAACTTGAGCAAAACGTAACGTATGAAGAAATTAAGTCTCTACTTCTCTCTCAAGAATACAATCACTTGGTTCAACTCCCAAGTGCCCCTACATCTCCGATCATCGTCCTTGATGAATCACCCACAAGAGCGAAACATCTCTGGGGTTCATTTCAGGATTCAAATCCAAATCCTTCGCAAAATTTGATTGCTGGCATGGAAACAATCCTTCACATTGAGGCTGTTGAAGGGTCCACTGTCAAATTTAAAGCACTTTCACACAACACAATTCGTGGAGCGGCTGGAGGAGTTGTCCTGTTAGCAGAACTTGCTGTAGCAGAAGGGGAAATTCCATCAGTAGACATAAATCCAAGCGATGCATCATCGGAGCGGTGAGGGCATGGGCATAACTGCAATGATTCCAAACATGACCATCGATGGTCTTCAATCTGAAGCTACAAAACGTTGGGGAGATATTTACGATAACGAGGCAACTCGTATGCAAATTATGTTGATTTGTCCTCGTAGAGAACGCAAGATATTGGAATTACATGGCGACATGGTCGAGCATGGCCAACCTGTCATCGGCGTCTTTCATCGCCCCAGAGCAGAAGCACGACTTTTACAAGAGCAGGGCCTTGACCCCAGAGATGCATCGTTTCAGTTTCTCGACCTCGCAACAAGTGATCTAGGGCCATGGATGCAACATCTCGTTACAACAGAGAAGTGGGTTCGTGCTTCAATAACAATTCAACCCGTACCGTTCTCAGTCGATGTTCCTGCTCAGAGAGGATTTGAAAATATCAATATGCTTTGTTTCCGACATCCAGATCTCCCAGCGATTGAACGCTATTATTTGCCATTCCCACCTACCTCTGTTCCAAACAAGTGTTTCGTAAGTCTTCCAAGGAAGCAAGCCGCAGAATTTGCGCGTCAACAAGCAGAGGTTCTCGGAGTTGGTCGTGCGACTGAACCTGCAACCCCTGAGCCAGTTGTTCAAGAGGAAAAAGTAGAAATCGCGCCACCTGAAATAGTCATGATATCAGATGTTGTCATTGAGAAGCATGCTTCCGTTCCCCTTCCGTCAGTTGCTGATGGAACCTCAGACGAGCCACAGAATGTAGAGGACGCAATAACAAAAGCCACTGATACAGGATTTGAAGAAATGCAAGCTGCTGGTGAAGAGTTGGATTCTATTGAAGAACTCAATGAACCTGTTGTTGAAGCCGTTCCACTTCCCTCCGAGCCGGTGGAACCACAGCCGCAACAATCCGAAATTGAAATCGAATTTAGATCTCTCGTAACAGAACTCCTTGCCAACGGCATTGAACCGAGCGAAATGATGGATGACCCTCGTTGGAACAACATCAATGAGCGAGCAACTGCCACTGGATTTGAAACATGGCCTGTGTTTTTACAAATGACTTCTATGGGCTAAACAAACTTGAATGAGTGAAAGGTTGATAATTGTCAGCATACAGGAAAGGATGGTGAAGAAATGGGTTTTTGCGTAACATGTGGACAATCACAGAATGATGGAACTCGTTTTTGCCGATTCTGTGGCGGTCAACAACCAGGTGAACAACTCATCGCCAGACTTCGAATAGAAGCAGAACAAATACGCCAAATCGCTCTAATGATTAGTAACCAACAAGCGATGCAACAAGCAGAATATGCTGCTCGTTTACAACAACAACAGCAATTCAATCAACAGAATTTCGGTCAACAGCAGCGACGTTGGTGAAGTTATGCGCCAACGGCATCTCGCGATGCGACTTTCATCTCTGAAATCACATCCGTGTCATTCTGTTGAACTAGAACAATATCCTACTGAAGGGAATCTAGCCGCAGCATGGCTTACTAAGATTGATCTGGGCGATTCATTTGAAGGAAAGCATGTCCTTGATTTGGGTGCTGGGAACGGCGTCCTTGGTATCGGCGCTGCATTTCTAGGAGCAAAACAGGTTACGATGGTAGAATGTGACAAGACAGCGATTGATATCATCGATGAGAATATCTCTGAAGTCGAAGGAAATGAATTCTTGAAAACAATTCATCAACGTGTTGATGGCTCTGCTATTGAACTTGATTCTACTGTTGATATTGCAATTATGAATCCTCCGTGGGGGGTTCAGACCAAACATGCAGATAGGCCTTTTTTTGAAACACTATTCGCCATGAACATTCCATTAATTCACTTCATCCATAGCATTGACGCAGGACATCTGGCAGCACTTGCAAAATCAAATGGATACGCAATCCATTCGATTTATCAGACTGATTTTCGATTGCCTGCTGCCTATTCGCATCACAAGCAACAGCAGGGTTCAACTCGAATTCGATGCTATCGTCTTGAGCGTTTGAAGTGAAGCCAAGTCATGTGATGGGTTGAAAAGGGGGCGAGCCTCGCAATAAACAGCACAAGGCTTCGCATCTGCGAAGAAACCGTGCTATGAGATGATTAAAATGACGACGAGCCTCGTCACCCCAGGAACAAAAGTAGCAAACGTCGGCGACGTAGAAGCCGGCGAAGGAACAATGGTTATCGACGATTTAATCGTATCAACAACCGTTGGCCAAATGAACATTAATGACGGCGTAGTTACCGTACAAGCCGGAAAAGAAATTGTCGATATTGCCATTGGCGATACCATCATTTGCCAATTTGAGAAACTTCAGGAAAAAGGTGGAGAAGCCCGTATCCTTGTCGTTGAAGGTAAGAAGGGCTCTATTCTTCCAAGTCAGTTGCAAGGTCATTTCCATGTTACTCGTCTTGCCGATCGATTCCTCCATACCGTTGCCGACGCTGTTCGTCGCAGAGATGTGGCTCGAGCTGTCGTCACCGAGGTAACTCCAGTTGTTCGAATCGATTTTAGAGAACGTAATGATTGTGGTATTCTTCATGCTATTTGTCCTTCATGTGGAGATACACTCGTCGCAGAAGTCAACGGTGATTGGAATGTCGCTTGTCCTTCTTGCAAATACCAGAGTTATCGTGCCTTAGCAGATAACTTCGGAGCCGGTTGGGCAGAACTAGAGCAAGGCGCATCAGAACTCAACCTATCTGGAAAGCGATGGGGGAGAGAGGCTGAAGCACTCTTTGCCCATGGTCCATCTGGTCGCGCTACATACATTGCTGCTGACGTACGAGAAGATGGAAGAGAACGTACATACTTCAGATTCGAAGGTCAAGGCGGAGGCCAAGGACGCCGACAAAAGGCAGCGCCAGGATGCCGCCTCTTTGTTGGAGGCCTTCCTCGAGAAGTCGATACTGAAAAACTCAAGGAAATGTTTGGCAAGCACGGGGACATGACAGATTGTATTGTCATGACTGATGATTCTGGAGCCTCCAGAGGATTTGGATTCGTCACATTCACTGCTAAGCCACAAGCAGAAGCCGCAATCTCCGCTCTCGACGGACACAAGATCAACGGCCGAAAAATCGGTGTTCGAGATGCTGATAACAAAGAAAAGAAAACATCTGGACCTCCAAAGGGACTCAAACTCTATGTTGGAAACCTACCATTCGATGCTGACGAAAAGGTCGTTACTGAATTCTTTGGCGACAATGCAACCATCAATGAAGTTGCTATCGCTACTGACAAAGGTGGCAAACCGAAAGGATTTGCTTTCGTCTTTGTATCCGAGAAAGACAATGGTGAAGAGATTGTCAAAGCCCTAAATGGTACTGAACTCAACGGTCGAAGAATCAAGGTCGATATCTCTCAGAGTGGCGGTAAGAAGCGTTCCAAGGGCGGTGGCGATAAAGATGGAAAATCATCTCGAGAACTCCGAGCAATGGCTGAAGAAGAAGGTCGACAAAAGAAGCGCCGTCCACGACGTAGCGACTGATTTTGAGCAGGAACGTCCTTTGTTTGAGACATAAGGCTATGAGGCATAAGCCGTAGCCAACTCATGGTTGAGAGCAAAGACCCATATTGGCTTGTTCTCGATGGATATGAAGACGAGCCAGCTGCGTTTGGAGTACCTCCATATGTTGGTTTTCACGTTCGCTACATATGTGGTGTGTTGGAGCAACATCAACTCAATTATCAATACATTACAATCGATCAATGGAGACAATCTCAAGACAAAATGGACATGTTAGCGGAATCAAATCTACTGGGAGTCATCTGCATAGCCGGTGCGGTCGTTCCCGGAAGATATCTGCGCGGAACACCAATTTCACAGCGTGAATCGACTGAATTCATTCGACAATTACCTCACGGAATACCTGCCTTATTCGGAGGATGGGCCGTGCGAGGTTGGAAACAACAAGGATGGCTACCACTTCGAAGCAATCTCTTCTTAGCAGTTCAAGATACGGATGCAACACTCAACACATTCCTTTCAACAGGTAAATGGAAGCATACTCGACGGACTGCTGAAGAATGGACGAGTTGGGCACATCATGGTGCCCAAAGCAAAGCTACAACACATCATCCTGACCTTGGAACGCCAGAAAAGAGAGGGCCCCTCACCTACGAAGTGGAGGTCTACCAAGGCTGTGTTCGTTACAAGCGAGGTTGTAAGTTTTGTATTGAGCCGAAAAAAGGTGTTCCGATTTGGAGAACACCAGAAGACATCATCGGAGAGGTCAAACTTGCACTCGATTCAGGGGTTCAACACGTTCGCCTTGGTGGAATGACTGACACATACACCTACATGGCGGAAGGTGTAAAGGAACTGGAATATCCTGTTCCAAATCCTGAACCTATTGCAAGATTACTTCATGGCTTACGAGAAGATGAGCGACTTGACATCTTGCATACTGACAACGGCAATCCGTCAATCATTGCGGAAAATATCGAACCTTCAGAAGAGATTACAAAGACGCTTGTTGAAACCCTCTCTGATGGAGCAGTCTTATCATTTGGTCTTGAATCTGCTGACCCAAGTGTTCACGAAGCCAATTGGCTCAATTGTGATCCTGGTCAACTCAAATCGGCTATTCGTCTCATCAATAAATACGGGAAAGAACGTGGGGCTAGAGGCCTTCCAAAACTCTTACCTGGTCTGAATTTTATTGCTGGCTTGAACGGAGAAAGTCGAGAATCCTATTCGATGAATATGAATCTGTTAACAGATCTTCGAAGTGAAGGACTCCTCCTAAGGCGAATCAATATACGACAAGTCGAAGGAGAGGGTTTCCAAGATATCCCACATGATGCCTTTCATGAATTCAAATCTCAAGTCAGAGAGAACATCGATCGTCCCTTGCTCGAAGAGTTGTTCCCTCTTGGCCAACGGCTAAATGATGTGTTTTGGGAAACCCATGATGGCCGTACAAGGCTACCAATACATCAAACCTCAACCCATACAGATGAAGCAGTTCATGGAAAGCCCGGACTCACATTTGGACGACAAATTGGAGCCTATCCAATCCTTATTGGAGTCCCATATCACATCCCTCTCGATACATCATCTGACATATTGGTCACAGCACATGGTGCACGGTCGATAACTGGTGTAGAGGTTGGACTTCGGATTCAAGATGCTTCTCAAAAACAACTTGAAGCAATTCCCGGTATTGGAAAGAAAACGGCATGGAATCTCGTCAGTTCTCGAGCCAAACTGCTTAGGAAACAAGATGCTGTTTCCCTGAATGAAGTGTTCAAAGCCTCAAACACTGAACTGACTGAGGCAATCAAAAATGTACTGTGTGACTCGGAACCTCAATGAAGGTAAGTCGTAACGAAGCATTATGGCGACATGGATCATTACCGGAGGCAATCGAGGAATTGGTAAGGAATTCATCCACCAATTACTCTCAAAAAACCAGACAGTCATTACTGGTGTACGAAATCCTGAACAGATGGATGCTAAACACGAACTTCTTTCAATACTCAAACTCGATGTTTCAGATTCACAGTCCGTAACTGAATTTGCTCAATCAGTCTCACAAATTACTGAACAAGTGGATGTGTTAGTCAATAATGCAGGGCGAATGGATGGTCGATGGCAGACAATTGGAGAGGTTGACCCTGATGTTTCATTGGACGTACTCAATGTGAACACGATTGGTCCGTTACGAGTGACTCAAGCGTTGTGGCCTCTATTGGAAAAGACAGAGCATTCGAAAGTTGCGAATATTTCCAGTCTGATGGGATCAATCGATGATTGTCTCAGTGGCAGATCGTATGCTTATCGAACCAGTAAAACTGGATTGAATATGATTACAAAAATCCTATCAGTTGAGGGACAAGATACTGATGTTTCAGTTTCCTGCTACCATCCAGGATGGGTTCAAACAGACATGGGTGGTGAACGGGCCCCTGTACAAGCCCACGAATCAGTCGAGGGTTTAATCGGATTAATCGAAAGGCAAACAATCGAACGAAGTGGTCGCTTTTTCGAATATACTGGAGTCGAATTACCGTGGTAGAAACCATTGTGCAAGATCTACTAAATGCTGCAAAGCTTCTTTCCGATAAATGCACAAAACAAATTCCTAACCTACTCAAGCATAAGGACGTTGCACACGTTACAAATCCACTTGACTATGCTTGGGAACTTCATGAACAATTTATCACAAAATGGGCCGGTTGCGGAGCGAAAACTCTGTTGCTCGGCATGAACCCAGGACCGTACGGAATGGCACAAACTGGAGTCCCTTTTGGAGCAACGAAGATGGCAACTGATGTGCTTGGAATGGAGCCTGTTGAACTTCAAACCCCTTCAGGAGCGCATCCAAAACGACCAATACAAGGCCTCTCTATGGAACGTCAAGAAGTCTCAGGGACCCGCTTCTGGACGTTTATGGTCGAACATTTTGGTTCAATTGAGTCTACTTTTTCCAACATTTTTGTCGTTAATCATTGCCCTTTGTTAATTTTAGGAGAAACCGGACGAAACATCACTCCAGTTGATATTCCTAAATCGATCATTAATCCAATTCTTGACCTCTGTGATCAGCACCTCAAATCGGTGGTGGATATCATGGGTATTGAACGGATAGTTGGTGTTGGAAACTATGCCAAGAAAAGAGCGAAAACAATTGTTCCAGAATTAGATATTGATGCCATGTGGCATCCAAGTCCCGCATCTCCGCTCGCAAATCGAAATGGTGGAGCAGATTGGAGAGCAAACGTCGCTTCTAAACTCCCCCTTCCATGAATATTCGGGGATGTAATTAAGTGTTGGAACCAACACCGAACGCTATGGAACAACAACTTGCATGGGAACGACAGCCTGACAATCGACAGTGGCTGAAGCCCGAAGGCGACGACCCGCGAACACTCTACCAGATGCTCATGACAAGCGTTGAACGCTTTGCAGATAACCCATGTTTTGGTTTCATCCCAGAAAAGGGAATGCCTCGTATTCACATGAGCTACGGAGAATTTGGAGAACTCGCAACGTCCGTTGGTAAGCAACTTCGTGATGTTGGTGTGGAAGCCGAAGATAGAGTGGCAATGATTCTCAACAATTCAGTTGAGTGGGCCGCAATTTCTTACGGAGCCAATGCCATCGGTGCAGCCTACACAGCAATGTATACTCATCAGCATGGTTCTGAGTGGGAATTCATTATCAACGACTCTACACCTGCAATGATTGCCGTCTCTGATACAGAAGTTCTTGACAAACTGATTGAGAATATGCCGGATGATGCTTCAAAGTGGCCAAAGTGTGGAATCCTCCTCCTCGGTAACGAACCAGCCAACCAATTACCTCCAGAAGGGGTTTCTGTTCACGAATGGACATCGTTTGTTGCGGGTGGCCGTGCAAGTGAAACTCCAATCGAAATTGCAGATGACCCATTTGCTCTCAACACCCTCATTTACACATCGGGAACGACAGGTAACCCAAAGGGAGTTATGCTTACAAATTGGAACACGCTTTCCAACGTCCTTTGTGTTCAATCCGCATTCGTCATCTATGTTGGCGACAAGAACGCTGCGTTCCTTCCTTGGGCGCATTCCTTTGGAAGTACATTCGATTTGCACTGGATGCTACGCTGTGGAGTACATATCAACCTCATCTCCGATCTGACCAAGATTGCCGATGAATGTATCGAAATCAAACCAGCAGTATTGCTTGCAGTACCTAGAGTTTGGAACAAATTCTATGATCGAGTTAACAGCCAATTTGATGCTGCAACTGGACTTAAAAAGATACTAATTGGTAAGGCCAAGAAACATGCATCAAGAAGAATCGCCAAGGCTGGCGTAGAATGTGATGCTGTACCTGCGAGTGGTTTCTTTGACAAACTGTATGATAAATTGGTTTGGTCTAAAGTGAGAGCACGATTTGGTGGTAATATCAGATTCTGTATGTCAGGGGCAGCAGCACTATCGCCAGATGTAGCAGAATTCATCCAACAAGTTGGATTCAGTTGTTACGAAGGATACGGGCTTACTGAGACCTCACCACTCGTTTCTGCTAACGGTTGGTCAGGCCCTGGAAAATCCAAATTACGCTGTGTTGGCCTCGTGGCTAACGGCGTGAAGGTGACGATTGACACCGATGCATGGGACGATCCAGATCGACCTGATGAAGGTGAAATTATTGTCCATGGACCAAATGTCATGAAGGGATACTGGAACAACGAAAAGGCAACCAACGAAGTCATCATTGAACCGGGAGTATTCCGTACAGGAGATCTTGGTAAACTCGATTCAAAGGGTTACCTTTCAATCACTGGTCGTGTAAAGAGCCAATTCAAACTTGAAAACGGCAAGTACGTATCACCAGCTCCATTGGAAGAGAATGTCAAACTCTCTCCACTTATTGAGCAAGCTGCACTCGATGGGCGAAATATGCTTCGAACATTCATCATCATCCATCCAAACATGGATGCAATGAAGAAAGCACTTGCTGCTGCTGGAAAAGATGCATCTGGTTCTGATGAAGAACTTTGTACTCGAGAGGAAACACGCTCATGGATGCTCAATGAATTGAAGAGCAACTGGATGATGGAACCTACTTGGAAAGGATATGAGCGACCTGCAAACCTCATCCTAGATCATCAAGAATGGACGACTGATAATGACTTGTTGACGCCATCGATGAAGGTCAAACTACGAAACCTTCTCGCACGTCACGATAGTGCTATTGAAGCCTTCAAGTGAAGACCGATTCAACCGATTGGGTTTTGAACACCCAGTTGTGGGCTTAGCGTGGGGATACTATGGTTCGCGAGCTCATTACCGTCGAAGCCGTTGACCGAAGTTTTGGTTCAACCGATGTACTTCAAGACATTAATCTCATCGTAAACGATGGAGATCGTATCGGAATCGTTGGCCACAACGGCGCTGGTAAGACAACCCTCCTCAACACCATCAGTGAACAAGAACAAGATGTTGGAGAAATCGCATTCGCTCCGGGAATCAGAATCGCATACCTGACACAGATTCGGGACATAGAATCGGAATCTACCATCGAAGGCGAACTTAGTCGTAAAGGTCGACAATTCCAAGAACTTGAAGAAGAGATTGCTGGGATTGAAGCCCAAATGATTGAACCAGCCTTCTATGATGGCGATTGGGAATCGGTCATGGAACGCTATTCTGAACTTCAGCAAACACTTGCAGCTTCTGGTGGCGGAAACGTTGCCGGTATTGCCAAGGGTATTCTCGAAGAACTTGGTCTTGATAAACATCCAATGGACATGAACGTATCACAACTATCGGGTGGAGAAAAAGCCAAACTTGCTCTTGCTCGCCAATTAGTCGGACTTTCAGGCATCGATGTTATGTTTCTGGACGAACCGACCAATCACTTGGATATTGAGACGACTGAATGGCTTGAATCCTTCTTGAAAGATTTCAAGGGCGCACAACTAATCGTTTCTCACGATCGTTACTTCCTAGATCAAGTCTGTACTCGAATTGTGGAAGTTGATAATCTAAGAGCATGGCCTTGGAAGGGCAACTATAGCCAATTTATCGTTCAAAAAGAGGCAAGTGAAAAAGCGCTTGGTGAACATATCGCAACACTTGAAAAGAAGATTCAAGCCACGACCGGTGCAATTCAACAAATGAAGCGAGCCAACAAATACGACAAATCGATCTCTGCTAAACACAAGATGATTACACGTATGCAGCAAGAAATGAAGGCATTGAGAGCTCGAGTTTCAAAGAAGAGAAAACCATTGGTATTGACACTCGATGCTCTTGACAAAGCGAGTATGGATGTTCTTGAATTAGTTGATGCCACAATGACCTTTGAAGGCCTTGAACGGCCAATCCTCGATAATCAAACGCTCGAAGTTCGCAAAGGTGATCGCATCGGCATTGTAGGAGGAAACGGACAAGGAAAGACGACTCTTCTCAAAATCATCAATGGAGATTTGAAGCTTGACAGTGGGAAGGTCGATGTTTCACCAGGTTCAGTAATCGGCTACTTCCATCAAGATCACGGTACCCTCGATTTTGAAATGAACGCAGTTCAGCAGATTCAGAAATTACGTCCAGATTACCAATACGGCGATATCCGTGCAGCATTGGGAAGGTTCCAATTTGCAAGTGATCAAGTCGATACGAAACTCAAGCAACTCTCCGGTGGAGAGAGAGCGCGTGTTGCTCTACTCAAACTCCTCTTAGAGGATAACAACCTCCTGTTGATGGACGAACCTACCAACCACTTGGACATGGAATCAAAAGAAACGCTTGAAGAGGCTCTTATCGGATACGAAGGTTCTCTTATCACTGTTTCACACGACCGTTGGTTCCTCGACCAATGTGTCAATCGAATATGGGAATTAAAAGATGGAAAAATCAAGGTATACTACGGAAATTACACCGATTATGTCCGAGCAAAGATGGGGCTTCCTCCACTTGCAGATGATGAAATTTCTCAAGTATGAAACCACCCTTGATTTCATGAACTCAGTCCACTTCGGACAAACATGGCCGAAGACGAGACGGAGCAACCCGTGTTCGAAACGAGTACTGGTCCAGTACGCGTCATCACTGCTGCATCACTCTTCGATGGCCATGATGCTGCCATCAATGTCATGCGTCGATTGATTCAATCTTCAGGAGCCGAAGTCATTCATCTTGGTCATGATCGTTCTGCAAAAGATGTTGTTGATTGTGCAATCCAAGAAGACGCTCATGCAATCGCATTAACCTCTTATCAAGGAGGACACGTAGAATACTTCACTTACATCCGAGAACTTCTCGATGAAGCTGGTTGCGAACATGTTCGAATCTTTGGAGGAGGAGGTGGAACCATTACACCTCCAGAAATTAGAGACCTCCATCAAGCAGGAATTTCAAAGATATATTCTCCTGATGATGGCAGAAAGATGGGACTCATGGGAATGATTCATCACTTGATGGGCAAGGCTGCTGAAGTTGACCTGATTAGTAATGAGCGCATGAAATCCCTCAAAGGACCTGTCACTGCAAATGATATGGCTGATGTAGGACTTTTGCTTACTCTTTCTGAATCTGCAGATGAGGCATCATTCAAATCTATGCTTGAGTTATGCCGCTCGTCTGACAAAGAAGTACCAGTGATTGGATTTACAGGAACTGGCGGTGCTGGGAAATCGAGCCTTCTCGATGAATTAATGCTACGAATTCAGCGAGATAATCCTGGCAAGAAAGTGTGCTTGCTTTGTGTCGATCCGACACGGAAGAGAACCGGTGGAGCATTACTCGGTGACCGAATTCGAATGAATTCACTTTCCAACAATGACCTCTACATGCGCAGTCTTGCAAGCAGAGGAAGCGGTTCTGAAATCAGTGCAAACTTGGATCGAGCAATCGAAGTAGCAAAGGCTGTTGGTTTCGATCTTATCTTCTGCGAAACAAGTGGAATTGGCCAAGGCAGTGATGCTATCACTTCGGTTGCAGATCGCTCCTTGTACGTGATGACTGCTGAATTCGGAGCACACACGCAACTCGAAAAGATCGAAATGCTCGATGTTGCTGATGTTGTTGTTCTCAATAAATACGAAAAGAGAGGCAGTGAAGATGCACTTCGCGCAATTCGAAAACAGGTTCGGCGCAATAGAAACATGTTCGATGTTGCTGATGAAGAACTCCCAGTTGTGGCAACCATTGCAAGCCAATTTGCAGACCCTGGTGTTGATGCACTGTGGCAAAAACTCTCACCTCTTGTTGGATTTGAAAGCAGAGCACCCATGGAAATCCTTGGAGAACGAAAAGGGGTCATTCCTCCTGAACGTGTTCATTATCTCTCAGATATTTCTGCAACTATTCGAGATTATCACCAAGCGAATTCTGATGTTGCTCAGAAATTGCGGCTCTGCCAACATCTTGAGACTGCAAAGGAACACGTTCCATCAATCGCTTTTGACATCGATGAACAGATCAATGAACTCTTGGAGGATATCCAAGAGGCAAGAGAGAACCTAATTTCTTACAGAGCACTCGCAGAAGAATATCGAACCGGAGAATACACCTATCACGTTCGAGGTAAGCCATTCACTGTCAAAACCACGACTGAATCTCTCGCTCATTCGAACATCTCACGTGTTGCATTACCAAACTTTGCAGATGATGGAGAACTCTTCGAATGGCTCACAAAGGAAAACGTTCCAGGTTATTTCCCGTATACTGCAGGCGTGTTTCCATTCAAGCGAACCGATGAACTGAGTGCGAGAATGTTTGCAGGCGAGGGAGAACCTGAACGTACCAACCGTAGGTTCCATTACTTGAGTCAAGGACAAGATTACGTTCGTCTTTCAACAGCTTTCGATTCAGTTACCCTCTATGGAAGGGACCCTGCACTACGGCCAGATATCTGGGGTAAGGTTGGGAATTCAGGGGTAAGTATCGCAACCTGCGATGATGCAAAGCGACTCTATTCTGGATTCGATTTGTGTGATCCGAACACATCGGTTTCAATGACCATCAACGGTCCCGCTCCGATTATTCTTGCCTTCTTCCTCAATGCTGCCATCGACCAACAGATTGAGAAGCATCTTGCTGAGAAAGGTGAAGCGCTTGAATCACTTGATGTCGCATACCGTGGAGACCTACCAGAAGGACACAATGGGTTTGGTCTTGGAACAGTTGGCCGCCGTGGAGACGAACTTGTCGATGCTGCAACCTATGCTGAAATCAAGGCCCGAACACTTTCCACAGTTCGTGGAACTGTACAAGCAGATATCCTGAAAGAAGACCAGGCTCAGAACACCTGTATCTTCTCAACGCCGTTTGCATTGAAACTGATGGGTGATGTTCAGCAATACTACATCGACCATAATGTTCGTAATCACTACTCTGTATCCATCAGCGGCTATCACATTGCAGAAGCAGGAGCAAACCCAATCACACAACTTGCACTAACACTTGCAAATGGATTCACATATGT
>ENA-ORDA01000158-ORDA01000158.1-marine-metagenome-genome-assembly--contig:-NODE-158-length-69230-cov-5.143566_pt1 | contig 69230 bp, 67 predicted proteins | sample MGYA00237778_ERZ508506 | MGnify/ENA primary metagenome ERZ508506 (study PRJEB26177, sample SAMN06267891) | marine metagenome | isolation source: Monterey Bay, California, USA | place: Pacific...
GGGGGAGCCGTTTCATTAGGTCACCCTTTAGGGTGTTCAGGAGCTAGAATTGTAGTGACTTTACTGAATGCGATGGAGCATAAAAATGTGAGCCTGGGTGCTGCTGCAATTTGTAACGGTGGCGGTGGTGCTTCTGCTATTGTTTTTAAAAAATAGTGCCACTTAATCCAGTCCAATCAAAAAATCATTGATCTTATGAAGAAAATATTTTTACTCCTAATTTTCGTAAGCTCTCTTTCTTATGGGCAGTTCACTTTTTACAAACCCTATGAAGTAGAAATCACTTCCGACATTCCTTTTGGTTCTTTAACCTCAGAAATCGATCAAATACGTTTGGGATTAGAAGCACAGCAATGGTCCGTTGAGGTGCTCAAATACTGGTTGATAGAGATGCAGAAAAACCCCTTTATTACGGGAGATCAAAAAATCAATTTCATTCTTTATGACAGTCAGAAGAGACAGAAAATTGTCATTCGAGTTCCTGTAAAAGAAAAAATAATTCGTGCCTTTAAAACTGAAGCTGGGTTTCAAGAACACTACATCGAGTTTATATCGGAAACCTATGAATGGCTTTTAGAGAATCTGTAAATACATTCTTTATTCCGCACAATATTCTTCGCCTACAGAAAAGCTATTATAAACAGATTCCGTTACCTCTCCGCTAACCGAATTGTCTGGAACATACGATTCAATTTCACTACCATTGGTATTGAAGATATTACTATCAGCATTTAAGATAAAATAGTATTTTCCGTTAACATTTTGCTTGTCAATAATGTCTCCACAGCGGCTATTGTCCGACTCACAGCTGACACAAAAAATACTGATTAATAAATAAGAAAAAAAGCTTCGAGAATTCATAATAGGAACGTTTGTAAAAATAGTTGATACAAAACTACCACAAAATGAATTAAGCAGGAAACTCTTCCTTTAGAAGTATATATCAATTACGGTTTTCTAATTTCATCGACCATAAGTTGCACCTCTTTCGGAGGAGCAGGAGTGCGATAAGAAATCAATATTGCAATCAGTATATTGGCACACATAGCCAAGGTTCCAAAGCCTTCGGGCGAGACTCCAAACCACCAATCTTCTGAAGTTCCACCTCCAAAAAAACCAAGTTTAAATTTCATCATATAAAAAAGCATCAGAGATATGCCCACGACCATCCCACTAATTACGCCCTCTTTGTTCATGCGTTTGCTGAAAATTCCCATCACAATAGCAGGGAAAAAGGAAGCAGCAGCTAAACCAAAAGCTAAAGCAACTGTTGCTGCAACAAAATCAGGCGGATTGATGCCAAAGTAACCCGCCAAAATAACCGCAAATACAGAAGCTACTCGTGCCGCAATTAGTTCTCCTTTATCTGTAATCTCAGGATAGATTATTTTTTTCAATAAATCATGAGAAACGGAAGACGATATAACCAGTAAAAGACCCGCCGCTGTCGATAGTGCAGCTGCCAAAGCACCAGCAGCCATAAGACCAATCACCCAATTGGGAAGGTTTGCTATTTCAGGGTTTGCCATAACAATTATGTCCTTGTCAATCACTAGTTCATTAATTTCAGGGTCAGCTACATATTGCACTAAGCCGTCCTGATTTTTGTCGGTATAGGTCAATAAGCCTGTAGTTTCCCAATTCGAAAACCATTCGGGGAGGGTTTCATAGGGTTTGTTGCTCACTGTTTGGATGAGGTTGGTTCTTGCAAACACGGCAATTGCCGGAGCTGTGGTGTATAAGATGGCTATAAAAAGCAAAGCCCAACCAGCAGATTTTCGAGCGTCTCGTACTTTTTTAACCGTAAAAAAGCGAACAATCACATGTGGTAGTCCTGCAGTTCCCATCATCAATGCCGCTGTAATTAAAAATACATCGAGTGTCGATTTAGAGCCTGAGGTATATTGATGAAAGCCTAATTCTCTATGAAGACCATCTAATTTTTCTAAAAGGTACATTCCGTCTGCTCCTTCCGATCCCATTCCGATTTGAGGAATTGCGACTCCCGTCATGATCATGGAAATGAATATTGCGGGTACTAAAAAAGCAAAAATCAAAACGCAATACTGTGCTACTTGGGTGTAAGTAATGCCTTTCATTCCTCCTAAAACTGCGTAAAAAAGAACAATTCCCATTCCGATAAAAACACCTGTATTGATGTCAACCGAAAGGTATCTTGAAAAGACAAGACCTACTCCGCGCATTTGACCTGCGATATAGGTAAAGGAAACAATCAAGGCACAAAAAACGGCAACAGCTCTTGCGGTTTTAGAATAGTAGCGATCGCCAATAAAGTCAGGAACGGTAAACTGCCCAAACTTCCTTAAATAGGGCGCTAAAAGGAGCGCTAAGAGCACATAGCCTCCAGTCCAACCCATCAGATAAACAGAGCCGTCGTAGCCCGTAAAAGAGATGATTCCAGCCATCGAAATAAAAGAAGCCGCTGACATCCAATCAGCAGCTGTAGCCATTCCGTTGGCGATGGGCGAAACACCCTCACCTGCGACATAAAATTCTTTGGTTGAAGATGCTCGAGACCAAATTGCAATTCCGATATACAGGGTAAAGGTTACACCAACCATTATCCAAATCCACAGTTGTTGTTCCATAATTATTCTAAAGTTTTATCGTCCAGTCGATTCATTAAAAAAACATATAAAAAAATTAAAACAACAAAAACATAAATTGACCCTTGTTGTGCAAACCAGAAACCAAGTTTGAAGCCGCCGATTTGAAATTGATTCATGAAATCAACAAACAAAATTCCAAATCCAAAAGAGACCAAAAACCATATACTGAGAAGAATACTCAAGTATTTTAGATTTGTTTTCCAATACGTATTTACAGGTTTTTCCATGAATAATTTTAATTAAATGCAAATTAGTGCTATCAAAGTACTAAATAGAATTGGTTTTATTTGGATATTAGCTTGAATAAGAAAAAACAAAAAACCGTGTCATGAAAAAAAAGATATTTTTATTAGCGATGAACTTATTGAGTATAAACCTTGTGGCACAAGTTTATACCTTTACTTCAGTATCTAACGGAGAATCCATAACCCATAAAATACTAAAGGATTCTAGTTACCTTATAGAAACACAATATGAGACAGAGTCAAAGTCTTTTGTTAGTTCGCGCGGAGGATTTTATGAATCGAAAGACGAAGGGGTTCAGATTCATTTTGAGTTCAATTCAAACTATGCGGTGGATAGCTTAAAATCAATAAGTTTGGAGTCATCGAATTGGAAGTTGGTCTCTTTAGCAGAGCAAAACCATTCTGGGAAATGGCTTATGGGAGGAAGAGTTCGAGACGGAGTTGAGAAAAGAAGAAACACTAATGGAGCAAGAAAAACCTTGAAATTTCTATTGGATGGACATTTCCAATGGACTGCTTTCAATACGGAAACGTTTAAATTTCATGGATCAGGCGGAGGAACTTATACCGCACAGGAAGGAGATTACATTGAAACCATCACCTACTTTTCTAGGGACAATTCAAGAGTTGGAGCCGTACTTCCTTTTCGTTATGATTTAAAAGGAATGGATTGGCATCATCAAGGGATGAACAGCAAAGGAAAGCCCATGTATGAAATCTGGACAAAAAGGGTGAATTAAATTTTCGACTTATTCCCATCTTCATCTATCGCAACAAAAACAATATCGCATGCGCAATTTTGTTTCTTGACCTTTTCGATCAAACTTTCGCTCGATACGTTTACATGAATGCGAAGAGACGTGTTTCCGACCTTTATGATTTCTGCATCAAGTAGCACAAGGTCACCAATGTGAATGGGTTCTAAAAATTCAATATCATCAACAAACTTAGTTACACAATATTTTCCTGCATATTGGACAGACAAGGCATAGCCAACTTCATCAATCCATTTCATTACTTTTCCTCCGTGAACATTTCCGCGATAATTTGCATCAGTTGGTTCTGCTAAGAAAGACATTTTAAGTTTCATTTTCTGCATACCTAAAGGTAGTGGTTTTTTACAACCTCCTTGGTTTTAATTTTAAAACAGCTTATTATCTAAGATTTTAGACCTTAATGTATATCTTTACTTGTATATGAAATACACTATATTTTTATTATTACCCTGGTTGCTTATGGCTCAAACTGAAGAACAATCCTACGAAGTTGTACAAACTAAATCCGATTTCGAAATTCGATACTATCCACCTGTAATGATGGCGGCCTATGTTTCTGATTCGAATAATTCTTCTGGGTTTCGATCTTTGTTTCGGTATATTTCTGGATCAAACCAGTCACAGACAAAGATCGCGATGACAACCCCGGTTCATATGGAAAAACAAGAACAAGGGAATTCGATGGCATTTGTCTTGCCAAAAAAATTCGACCCTAAAACAACACCGCTTCCCAGTGATTCTCAAGTGAAAGTTTACGAATCAAAAGGAGGCTATTATGCATCGATGCGTTATTCGGGCTACACCAATGAAGCTAAAGAAAAAAACTATACAGCACAGCTGAAAACAAGTCTAGAAAAAGAAGGCATACAGATAGCCGGACAGCCAAAAGTCTTTGTTTACAACAGTCCTTTTAATTTTATGAATAGACGAAACGAAATTTCATTCCCGATTGTATGGAATGAGTAGTTAAATGTTCTGCTGTTGTGTCTGCGTTAAAGGAGTTTGTACGTCTCCTGTGTGCTTGGTAGTTGTTGGTTCAAAGAGCAAGAGCCATACCTCTTCATCCGCGATTGGTTTGTGAGGAACGCCTCTAGGAATAATAAGAATTTCTCCTTCATTCAGCACTACAGTTTCTTTTTCAAATACAAGTTTTAAAGTCCCTTTGATGATTAGAAAAAGTTCCTCTTCATCCGCATGATCATGCCATACAAATTCACCTTTTACTTTTGCAATTTTAACATGCTGTCCGTTCATTTCTCCCAAAACTTTGGGACTCCAATGATCGTTAAAAAGACTAAACTTTTCTTCTAAATTAATTTTTTTCATCAAAATCTAAGGCTTTAGTAGTGTTATAGAATCATTTGCTATTCGGGACAGTAGTTCAAGTTCTCCTTTTTCATACATTTTGGGAAGATCGTCTAAAGGAGTGTTTTTTGGTGCTTTGTAGTTTTCGTAATCCTGAAACAAAACGCCTGCTATTGTTCTACGGTTTATGGCTACCCGAAAACGAATTCCACCAGCATCGGTAAGATATTCATATGCCAAGTAATCTAGTGTTTTGGTTTGTTCATCGAACCAATAGCGAAAAGTGTCCTGATAATCAACACCTCCATTTTCGGAAGTAAAATGTACTCCTATTTTTTGATACGATTTTCCTTTGATCTGTTCGGTGTCCATTAAAGTTTTAATTGCCCCCGTATCTTTTAGGCTGTACGGAAGTCTGAAAAAGTATAGGACAGAGTTTACCGATTCAGAATAAACAAGCGCTATCGAATCGGCTAGTACTACTTTTTCGTTTGCAAGAGTTCTTTGAAATCCATTTTTGGAATGCAATAGATCGAGTACTTCAGGAGTTGTATTTTTTCTACGAGTATAAATTAACCCTTGACTATCTTGTCTTTGTGTGTATCGATAATTTCTGAATTGGAAGTCGATGGATTTTTTGTTAAACTCAGTCATTCCGTGTGCCTCAACAGAAGCTTCGATATAGGCTATAGCTGAAAGATCTTTTGCGTTTTGACAACTTAAAAGCAGGAACAGAAAAAAGATAAGAGTCAGGTGGTAAGGCAATTTCATGGAGTTGGTTTTAATGAAAAACAAGGTGTAAGATAAGTAAACTTATGAAGAGTGAAATTCCCCAAAACGTATGCCTAGGTGAGGCCGATTTGAACGTACTACTTATCGAAACAATTCGCGTTCGATTACCAAGGAGTGATAAGAACAAGCCCGAAAAGATTACCCAAAAGGCACGTACAAAGTAATTCATTTCTGGAAATGCCAATTGCAATATGATGTTCATAGGAACTGTAATCAAGAAAGCTGTAAGAATTAGTTTTGATTTAGGTTTTACAATTAAAACGGCACTGCAAATCAACACCACAATTCCACAGTTGATATAATACCTCAAGTTATTGAGCGTATGTGTAAAGGCAGAGTCGGGATCATCGAACTTGAGGTAGAGTAAAATCATCCCCATAAGTAGTGCAGTTCCTAGACTCACTAGAATCGCTTTGCGTCCGGCGCTTATCTTTTCAGCATCATTGGCTTTGGGGTTCAAATATGTAGTATAAATATCTACAGACCAAAGAGTGGCAAGTGAATTAAAAGTAGAGTCAACGGTGCTCATTAAGGAAGCAAATAGACCACATAAAATAATTCCTTTTACACCAACGGGTAAATACGTTTTAACCAAATATGGGAAAGCTAAATCGGGTTCTCCTAGGCTGTCTCCAAGAATTCCATAGAGTGCAATTCCTGGCACAACAATAAGCACTGCCATCAAATATTTTATTAAACCGCCAACCATTAAACCCGTTTGAGCATGCGCTACGTTTTTAGCTGCTAGTGCTCTTTGCATTACGGTTTGATTGGCACACCAATAATTAATATTGAGAAAGAACAAACCAAAGAGATGGGTCCAAGGTAATGTTTCGTGCGAAGCGGGTAAGTGCAAATGCATCTTTTCAGGAGTTTTGATGTAAAGTTGTTCCCAACCTCCTAAATGATAAACTGCGGTTAAGCAAACCACAATTCCTCCGATCAATAAAACTCCAAATTGAACAATATCGGTTTTTACGACAGCACTAAGGCCACCGTAATAGGTATAAATTGCTGAGAATACACCTAAAATTAAAATCAAAATTCCAATGCGAATGATCCTATTGGAATGAAGGAAAGCAAGCTGTTCACCGAAGACCATGTCTGCTGCATAGGCTCCCCAAAAAAGTGCAGCTCCTAGGGTGATTGTCGCAAAAAGACTGATGTTTGCCAAGGAGTAAAAAAGAGCTACGCGTGCACCTAATTTTATCTTAATGAATTGGGTAATGGTTGTAATTTTTTCTTTTAGAAAAAGGGGTACAAACACAAAAGTTCCAAGTAAAATTCCTTGTACTGCATTGATCTCCAAATTCGCTTGTGCCAATCCATAGAGGTAGGCAGATCCCATCATCCCTAAAAACTGATACCCTTGAATATTCGTTGCTATTGTTGAAAGTGCAATAGAATACCAAGGAAGGTTTCTTGAGCTTAGGAAATAGTCATCGGCAGTAGTGTTTGTTTTTATTTTTCCTTTTAAAGCAATAAAAAGAATTAAACCAAAGTATCCCAGAACAATAGCAAAGTCGATCATAAATTAGGTTCTTGGCCCTTTTTCTAAAGGTGTATTTGGAGTTTCTGTGGGTATTCTACCCAGAACTTCAGGTAAAGAAACCGTTTTCAATCGTGGTAATACCAGTTCTGCAAAATATTCAGCTTCTTGTTTGTGAGGATAACCAGAGAAAATAAAAGAGCGTATTCCCATTTTAATATATCGTTGAATTTTATCATATACTTGATCTGGGTTTCCAACAATCGCTGCGCCACAACCCGATCGAGCCAGGCCAATTCCTGTCCATAAATGGGGTTCTACAAAATAATCTTCGTCAGCAGAATCTCTTAGTTCCGACTGTCTAGAAACTCCTAGAGATTTTGCGTCTTGAGCGCGGTTTCGAATTTCATCTCCTTGGTTTAGATCAAGATCTGAAATTAAGTGTTGTGCATAGGCTTTGGCTTCTTCTTCGGTTTCTCTGACAATTACATGAACTCGCAGGCCAAATAAAACAGATCGTCCAAAGCCAGCAGCTCGGTTTGTCATGTTGTCCATCAGACCTTGTAACTTATCCTCTGTTTCGGGCCACATTAAATATACATCACAATGTTCAGCGCAAAGCGCTACTCCGTCTGGTGAATAGCCTCCGAAGTACAAAAGAGGGCCACCATTTTGTTGGTAGGGTTTTACAGGAGCAGCAGGAAGTTTTATTTGATAGAATTCCCCTTGAAAATCTATTTCCTCCTGGGTCCATGCTTGCTTTAATATTGCTATAACTTCTCTTGAACGGGCATAGCGTTGCGAAGAAGAGAGTTCAGTACCTGGCAAATCCGATGAAATGATGTTGATGGTTAGTCTTCCTTTTAGAATATGATCTAGAGTAGCCAGTGCACGGGCAAGCATGGGTGGATGAATTTCTCCACAACGGATTGCCGTAAGCAGATTAATCTGATTTGTTAGTGGTGCCATTGCAGAAGCAAAGGTTAAGGTATCTTGACCTACTTGATAAGAAGAAGGGCACAAAACATTTCTAAAGCCCAAGTTATCGGTAGTTTTTACAATATCAGATGTGTTCTCCCAACTGCTTTTAAACGCTGGATTTCTATGCCCTAAAAAATCGTCATCTCCATCGCAAAGAGGAGCAAACCAAGAAATTTCAGCTCCTTCAAAAAGGGGTAATTTTCTAATTGTATTTTTTTTGTTCATTTAAAATAGTATGCAACAAGTTAACCAAGAATTATTTGCCTGCACAAGATTTCAAGTGGAATCTTATTTTTCTGATTCTTCTGACTTCTCAAAAAGGAAAATTTTTTCGATTGGAAGCTCAAATAATTGGGAGATTAAAAAGCTTGTTGGTAAACTGGGATCAAACTTTTCTTTTTCAATGGCATTGATTGTTTGCCTCGAAACTCCAATAATTGAAGCAAGTTCTTCTTGAGTTAATTTTTTTTCAGCACGTAGAATTTTTAATCTATTTTTCATTTGTACTTTCTGTTGTTTACAGTCATTGTCACTAAATATGTAATTCCGATAAATAAAACTAAAATACTAATTTCTGCATTTCCAGAAATCAAATTCATTTGATCGAGTAGCGAATAACTCAGTCCAACAATTACGGCCAAACCTAGGGTTAGTCCCAGTGATTCGAGTTGAATTTTTTTCTGTAGTTCATCTCCGCTGTTAATGAATTTTCTGTTTGCTAGAATCATTCGGACTCCCAGGATAAGATTGACTATTATGGCTAGAAGTGTACCAATTGATTCTTCGTTCCATAGAAATTGAGGACCAAATGTTGCTATTGCCATGGATAGGGTCCAGGCTAATGTCCAAATTTTAAGTTCTTTTGAGTTTTTCATGTAAAGTTAAGTTTAATTGACATTATGTCAAGTTTATTTTACAAACATACATAAAAAAATGTAAAGTTTTATTTACATTTAAGAAATCTTCTAAAAAAAAACCCCTCAGTTTCCTGAAGGGTTTTCTAAGGGTTTAATGTAATATAGCGGTAATCTAAGCTTAATGTTAAAATGTTAATCTGTTCCAAATATACACTTTTTAGATAAAAAATCTCTAGAAAACAATCAGATTATTGCTATAAGTGGTTAAAAAGAGCTAAAAGTTGTTACAATATATTTAGAATTTAACTTTTTGAGTAAACTTAATATCGGATAATATAAATTGTAGGAGGTTCTTAAAAGGATAGTGCTTTTAAGCAGGTAGGTACCTTTTAAGTTTGACAATAATGCTTTAATTTAGATTCTACTTTTTTATCGAGTTAGCCACTCCATATCAATTCAGAAAATTCATGTAATTTTGTCTTATGAAAAAGAAAATAATCGTGACAGGAGGTTGTGGCTATATTGGATCCCATACGGTTATTGAATTGATCGAAAATGGATATGATCTGCTTGTTTTTGATAATCTATCTAATTCAACAGAAATATCCTTGGATCGCATAGAGCAAATTACAGGGATACGACCAGCTTTTATACAGATCGATTTATCTGACGAAAAAGAAACTAATATTCTTTTCAAGAAGCATCAAGACGCACATGCAGTGATTCATTTTGCAGCGTATAAAGCTGTGGGAGAATCAGTTTCGGATCCCTTGAAATACTATCAAAATAATTTGTGTGCACTAATCAATACCCTTAGCGCTCAGCGTGAAAACGGGATCAATAAATTTATTTTCTCTTCATCAGCTACGGTGTATGGAGATCCAGATCAGTTGCCTGTTACCGAAGAAAGTGAACAGAAACGCGCTACATCTCCCTATGGTAATACCAAGAAAATTGGCGAAGAAATATTGGAAGATCTCACCAAGTCTGACGTAAATTTTTCTGCAATATCCTTGCGTTATTTCAATCCTATTGGAGCACATGCTTCGGGCATTATTGGCGAAATTCCATCAGGAATTCCAAATAACTTAATGCCCTATATAACTCAAACTGCTGCAGGTATTCGGGAGCAGCTATTGGTTTATGGGAGCGACTATCCAACTCCAGACGGAACTGCTATTCGCGATTATATTCACGTAGTAGATTTGGCACAAGCACATGTTGTTGCATTGAAAAGACTTTTAGAACAAAAACAAGAAAGTCCGTTAGAGGTTTTTAACTTAGGAACGGCAAAAGGCTATTCGGTTCTTGAAGTAATCCATTCGTTCGAGTCTGTAACACAAGTACAATTGAATTATAAATTAACAGATAGAAGAGCAGGAGACATTGCTTCACTCTATGCTGCAACTGAACAAGCAGAAAAAAAATTAGGTTGGAAGGCCCAAAAAGGCCTTGACGAAATGATGCGTTCGTCTTGGGATTGGGAACAACATTATAGGAGTCAGCAATAAAAAGAAAGCAAATATTTATCCAGATGCTTTTTCCTTTTCAATTCGCTAATTAGCTACCTTGTAATTGAGTTCCATGATGGAGTGAAAACAAATAGAATGAAGATGAAAACTCAAAATGTAGTCAAACGTTTTTCGGCCTTAGATCGAGAAGAACAACTGCATAAGATTAAAACAACACATTTTGATTTAATCATCATTGGTGGTGGGGTCACTGGAGCCGGAATCGCTTTAGATGCATCTTCAAGAGGATTGAATGTGTGTCTGCTTGAAAAAAATGATTTTGCATCTGGGACAAGTAATAAGTCAACCAAATTAATTCATGGTGGTTTACGCTACCTTAAACAATTTGAAATCGGCTTGGTTCGGGAATCGGGTTCTGAGCGAGCCATTGTCCACAAACTAGCACCACACTTGGTTGTACCTGAGAAAATGCTTTTGCCACTTATAAAAGGAGGAACCTATGGCAAATGGATGACTTCTATTGGACTCAAGGTTTATGATTTATTAGCCAACGTGGGCGGTCAAGACCGGAGAAGAATGCTGGGTAAAAAGAAAACGTTACTCAAAGAACCTCTTCTAAACGCAGATTCTGTTCTAGGGAGTGGATATTATGCAGAATATCGAACTGACGATGGTAGGCTAACGCTAGAAATCCTTAAGAAAGCAAACGAATTTGGAGCAACGATACTCAATTACTGTGAGATGAATTCGTTGGATTATAATGCAAACGCTAGGATAGAAAAGCTCAATTGTACCGATCATAACACCGGAAATACATTTCAAATAAAAGGAACCGCTTATGTTTCGGCTGCAGGACCATGGGTAGATACCGTTCGTAAAAAAGACAATTCAATAAATAATAAATTCCTTCACCTTACCAAAGGCATTCACATTGTGTTTCCTTATGATAAGCTACCCATCAAACAGTCGGTGTATTTTGATGTTGAAGATGGGAGAATGATCTTTGCAATTCCGCGGGGAAAAACAACTTATGTTGGAACTACAGACACTAATTATTACGGAACGTTGAATCGAGTTGTAGCAACGAAGGCTGACGCAGAATATTTGTTGAAGGCAACCAATCACACCTTCCAAGGATTAAATTTAACCTTAGACGATATTGAGTCTAATTGGATCGGCCTAAGACCGTTGATTCATGAAGTGGGGAAAGATCCTTCCGAACTCTCCAGAAAAGACGAAATATTCCTCTCAAAAAGCGGTTTAATTTCTATTGCTGGTGGAAAGTTAACAGGTTATCGTAAAATGGCTGATCGAGTTCTTACTGCGGTTTCAAAGCAGCTGACACCTGAACAAAAAAGTAAGCTCAAACGCTCGTTCACTAAAAAAATCCCGCTTGTAACACCAGCTATTAAAACCAGTAAAGAAGTTGTTGCTTATCAAGATGAGTTGAAAGGACAGTTAGCCGAAATGGAGATAACCGACCCTTACATGTCTTGGTATCTGTGTACAACATACGGAAAAAATGCAGATTTAATTCTTGACAAAAAACGTACTTTTAAAAAAGGGTCAGCGCAAGAACAGTTGATTCGTGCCGAATTGTGGTATTGCATACAACACGAAATGACCAATGGTCTTGCAGATTTCTTTGTTCGTAGAACCGCACGATTATATTTTGATATTGATAGCGTTACTCAATTTATGGAAATCATTCTTCATGACTGTATCCAGTATCTAGATTGGGATGAAAAACGAGTTGCTTTGGAACAAAAAACAATGACCGAATTAATTCAAGATGCAACAGTGTATTACGATAAGGAATTTGAATAATACACTATTATTGAACTTCAAACAAAACAACATGAAAAAATTAGCAGTATTATTAGTACTTCTTTTCTGCTCTGTTAACTCATTTGCACAGGAAATAACTACGTATTATTTAGTCCGACATGCAGAAAAAGACCGATCGGACAAAACTAATTCCAATCCAGAATTAACAGATCAAGGTAATCAACGAGCCCTTAAGTGGAGTTCAGTTTTTGACAATGTAACTTTTGACGCTGTTTATTCAACAAACTATTTACGAACCATTGCTACGGCCAAACCAACAGCAACCGCACAAGGATTGGCGATTCAATTTTATAATCCAAGGGAGCTCTACTCTAAAGAATTCCAGCAAGAAACCAAAGGAAAAACCGTTTTGGTTGTTGGGCATTCCAATACAACACCACAATTTGTAAATGCCATTTTAGGCACCAAACAATACACCGATATACAAGATGATAATAATGCAAATCTCTATATTGTAACGCGTATCAATGAAGAGAACTCAGTTGTGTTATTGAAGATTGAGTAGTTTTGTTTCCATCATCTATGAGGCACACCTATGTAAAACAAAAAAGCAACCTTATGGTTGCTTTTTTTTCGAATGCTCCTCCTCTTAGGCTCGAACTAAGGACCCTCTGATTAACAGTCAGATGCTCTAACCAACTGAGCTAAGGAGGAATGTTTCATTCAGTTGGCAAATATATATTAATTTAAAAATATTCCCAAGCTGAATGAATATTTTTTTATGAATTAATTGCTTCTACTTCTTTATCTACTTCACTCTTAATAAATTCGCCTTCTTCCTTATTCCATTCAAAGTCACTAGTTACTTTTAGAGTCTTTGGATTGTAAGAAATTTCAAGGTATTTAAGGCGGTCAATACCTTCTACTTTAACCTGAACAATAAAGGTGTGCATGTGATGAATATCGTAAGGGCTTAGAAAAGTTTCGTAAGAATCCCAGATTACATTTCGCGTAAACTCTACGTTGAGGTATTTTTCTTCAATAAAGAATCTGATTTTTTTATTGATTTCACGATTATTAATCGGCTTAATTTCTCCATCAACATTAACTTCAAAGCCACTGTGTTCTGCAATAAAGTCTTCTATAGTTACTTTAGTTTCTTGTGCTGAAGTTTGTGAAAACTGAACGGCAAAAAAACTAATTATTACCAAGGATATGAACTTTTTCATGAGTGTGTATTTTAAATATAGTACCAAATATAAAAAGAAGTTTCGCTTTTAGGGATGATTTTTCTAGAAAACCCTGTCAAACATCATCTGAGTATGGCTTATCCAAAGATTGCTCTATAAACGTCATTACCATTAGCAAATAATAAAACAGCTAATAATAAGAAAAACCCAAACATTTGAGCGTATTCCATAAACCGATCGTTTGGCTTTCTACCGCTGATCATTTCATAAAGTAAGAACATCACATGCCCACCATCTAAAGCTGGGATAGGGAGAATATTCATAAAGGCTAAAATGATTGAAAGAAGGGCTGTACTCGACCAAAAGCCTAACCAATCCCATTGCGCAGGGAAAAGACTTCCAATGGCTGCAAAACCTCCAACTTGGCTTGCTCCTTTCTTAGTAAATACATATTTGAACTGAGCTGCATAATCAAATAATGTCCAATATCCATAGGCGAAACCAGCGGATATACTTTCTGATAAATTTAAATCAACATGCGTATACTCAATTGAACTGGAGAAAAACCCAATTCCAATGGTTCCGTCTTCACGTGGCAAAACGGTTTTTGTGATGATTTGATCATCACCTCTTTTCAATTCAATATGAAGCGTATCGTATTGCTCTTTTTTTATGTGATCTATTAAAAACGAATAGTTGTTTATAGCAACCCCATTGGTACTTAGTATTATGTCTTCCGTCAATAAGCCAGCAGCAGCAGCTGGGCTGTTTGGTTGAACTTCTACCGCAGCAGGGAGCAACAAGGTAACGGGTCTTAGGTCACCGCTTTCGAACATTTGCGATCCAAAATCTTCTGGAATCTGAAGGGTTTCTTTTACGCCACTGGAATGCTGAACTTCAACTTCGCTTACCGATCTTAAAAATAAGTATTTATTTAGGTTATAGACGTTATCGAGTACTTCTCCGTCAACTCTCAAAATGCGATCTCCATCTTGAAAACCAACAGATTCAGCCAATACAGAAACATCCATTCCGTTGGGAACGGCTTCCGAAGTAAGGGTGTCTTTTCCCCAAACCAGGTGAATCATCATATAAATAAAGAAGCCTAAAATAAGATTTACAATAACACCACCCAACATAATAATGAGTCGTTGCCAAGCCGGTTTTGAACGAAATTCCCAAGGCTGAGGCGGAAGATTCATTTGCTCCGTATCCATACTTTCATCGATCATTCCAGAAATCTTAACATAGCCCCCCAAAGGAAGCCATCCAATTCCGTATTCTGTTCCTCCGATTTTCTTTTTGAACAATGCAAATTTGACATCAAAAAACAGATAGAATTTCTCTACACGTGTTTTGAATAATTTAGCGGGGATGAAATGTCCTAATTCATGGAGGACAACTAACAGCGACAAACTGAGAAGTAACTGAATTCCTTTTATAATAATTGGGCTCATGAGCGATTTTAAATAAGCTTCAAAAATACTAATTTCCGTGAGCTAACCCTCCATCCAATAGGATTTTAATTTCTTTTAACATAAAAAAAGACAGTACCTTTGTTTTGAATTTGAACTATGAAAGCATTTTTTAAAACCTATAAAACTTTTTTAATCGTATTCGGACTGATCTCTGTTTGTATTTTGATCTTGTTTTATGATGCTCTTAAACCTGTTCGCATACTCCCAATATACCAGCCGGCGCAACTCAGTTTCGAATTAGTTGACAGTACGTTGCAGCACATCAAAAAAAGCCATCGCGTTTCTGACTTTAGCTTGACCAATCAAAACGGGAAAACAATAACCCAAAAAGACTATCAAGATAAGATTGCAGTGGTCGATTTCTTCTTTACAACCTGCCCATCCATCTGCCCAATTATGACGGATAATATGGTAGAACTTCAAGCAAAAATAAAAGAACAAGCTCAAATTAAACTACTTTCTTTTAGTGTAACACCACAAATTGACTCGGTCGCTCAACTCAAAAAATATGCTCTAGAAAAAGGAGTACTGGATGCACATTGGAATTTACTTACTGGTGATAAAAAAGAAATTTACACCCTAGCTAGGAAGTCTTATTTTGTTGTAAAAGACGATGGTGACGGCGGTCCTTTTGATATGATTCATACCGAAAACTTTGTTCTTGTGGATCCAGATCGTAGAATTCGAGGTTATTATGACGGAACAGATAAGGAAGCTATGGAGACCCTTTGGGACGATATTCAAGTACTTCAAAAAGAGTATCCGTTCGACTCAAATTAACTGCTCCTCTTTTTGGATTCCCGTTCTTTTTTTAATTACTTTTGCTTCTTTAAAATCATTCTAAATAATGATCACTTTAGATCTCATCGAAAAAAATCAACGTGGACGAATTATAGCAATCGATACCGATTTGTTGCCGCTTAAACTGATTGAAATGGGATGTTTACCCGGAAATGAAGTGCATTTAGAACAACATGCTCCGCTTAAAGATCCGATGTATCTTGTGATTGACGGCTGCCATTTGGCAATTCGAACGGAAACAGCTAGAAATATAACCGTAGAATTAATCTAGATGAGCAAGACCATTAATGTAGCATTGATCGGAAACCCCAATACAGGGAAGACTTCTGTCTTTAATGCTATTACCGGTCTCAACCAAAAAGTGGGTAACTATCCGGGGATTACAGTTGAAAAAAAACAAGGTGTTTGCCGTCTTAACCATACCACAAAAGCACACATCATAGACCTCCCAGGGACCTATAGCCTCAACGCTTCGTCTATGGATGAGAGTGTGGTTGTAGAACTGCTTCTCAATAAAAACGATAAAGATTATCCTGATGTAGCTGTAGTTATTTCTGACATTGAAAACCTTAAAAGAAACTTACTTCTTTTTACCCAAATAAAAGATCTTGAGATCCCTACACTCTTGGTGATCAATATGTCGGACCGCATGTCGAGTAAAGGAATAACATTAGATATTCCTTTACTCGAAGAAAAACTAAAAACTAAAATCGCACTCATTAGTACCCGAGAAAATAAAGGAATTGATTATCTCAAGACTTGCTTGCTCGATTATAGATCCCTATCGAAAGAAAACTGTACGGACATTCGCCTAATAGACGAAGCCTATTTCGGAAACCTTGAAAAAGTATTTCCAGATCAATCGCTCTACAAGCTTTGGTTGGTGATTACTCAAGATGTAAACTTTGCCAAAGTAGAACGCAAAAAAGTCGAAGATGCAACCGACTATAAAACACAATCAGATTCTCATCTGAAACGCTTACAGCAAAAAGAGACCATAAAGCGGTACCAATTCATCAATCAATCACTAAAAGAAACCTATGTAGTAGACCAGTCCAAGGCAACGGATTATCGTTCCAAGTTGGATCGAGTTCTTATCCATCGTTTTTGGGGTTATATTATTTTCTTTATGATCCTGTTGACAATCTTTCAAGTCATCTTCGATTGGAGTAGTATTCCAATGGATTTTATTGACGAAAGTTTTACCAACCTAAGTGAGTATACCAAACGGACACTACCTCCAGGTCTTTTCACAAATTTACTGGCCGAAGGTATTATTTCAGGGCTTGGTGGAATCGTTATTTTTATTCCTCAAATTGCCTTTCTGTTTCTTTTTATAGCTGTGCTAGAAGAAACAGGATACATGAGCCGAGTGGTTTTTTTAATGGATCGCGGGTTACGAAAATACGGCTTGAGTGGAAAAAGTGTTATTCCATTAATCTCAGGAACTGCATGCGCTATTCCTGCTGTTATGGCAACTCGGAATATAGAAAACTGGAAAGAACGTCTCATTACGATTCTAGTAACACCCTTTACAACCTGTTCAGCGCGTTTGCCAGTGTATTTAATTCTAATTTCTTTGGTAATCCCGGAAGGTACATTTTTGGGAATAGGGTATCAGGGACTTACCCTGATGGGACTTTATTTACTTGGCTTTGTGATGGCTCTTTTATCTGCAGCCTTGTTGAATAAGATTTTAAAAATTCAATCCAAAACGTATTTTGTAATTGAAATGCCCAACTATAAATTACCGTTGATAAAGAATGTTGCTATCACTGTTTTTGAAAAAACAAAGTCGTTTGTGGTTGAAGCTGGTCGGGTTATCCTTGCCATTTCGATCCTCTTATGGATTATGGCTTCTTTTGGACCTGGGAAAGATTTCAATGATGCAGAAGCCATAGTAAAGGATCAAGTGAAAAATCAATCACTTTCTCCCACAGAATTAGAAAATGAAATTGCATCCTATAAATTAGAACATTCTTTCATCGGAATTTTAGGAAAATCCATAGAACCTGCCATCGCGCCTCTAGGTTTTGACTGGAAAATTGGAATTGCATTGATCAGCTCTTTTGCTGCACGGGAGGTTTTTGTAGGAACATTAGCAACAATATACAGTGTCGGAAACAATCAAGAAGAAACTATTAAAAACAGAATGAAAGCTGAGCGAAAACCCAACGGTGAACTTCTGTTTGATTTACCTACGGGAATCTCACTGATGCTTTTCTACGCCTTTGCACTGCAGTGTATGAGTACACTCGCAATTGTCAAAAAAGAAACTAACGGATGGAAGTGGCCCATGATACAATTGTTTAGTATGACCTTAATTGCCTATCTTTCAGCCCTAATCGTTTATCAAATTCTAGCCTAATGGAAACGCTTCAACTTGTATTGGTAGCTGCAGTTGGATTTTTATCCGTACGATTCCTCTATAAAAAATACATTGCTCCTAAAACTACCAAAGGTTGCGGAACAGATTGTGGGTGTAGTTAAGCTACCCCCGCATCAAACTTTCAATTTCTTCAACTTCAATAGGGATATTTCCCATTAAATTAATTGGATTTCCTTGCGCTTGTACAACAACATCATCTTCCAAGCGGACACCAAAGCCTTCTTCGGGAATATAAATTCCAGGCTCAACGGTAAAGACCATATTGGCTTCCATAGGCAAATGGAGTAATCCATAATCATGGGTATCTAATCCAATATGATGCGAAGTCCCATGCATAAAATACTTTTTATATGCAGGCAGTTCTGGATCTTGATTTTGCACATCAGCTCTATCGAGAAGGCCCAGTCCTAGAAGTTCAGCAGTCATTAATTCGCCGACCTCTTTGTGATACTCTTTCCAGATTGTTCCGGGGACTAAAAGTTTGGTGGCTTCGTTTTTTACTCGAAGAACTGCATTGTAAACTGCTTTTTGTCTTTCTGTAAATGTTCCAGAAACAGGAATGGTTCGGGTAAGGTCACTTTTATAATTTCCATATTCAGCTGCAACATCGAGCAAGATCAATTCCCCGGCCTTACATTGAGCTTTGTTTTCGGTGTAATGGAGTACATTGGCACTGTTTCCAGATGCAATAATAGGCGTATACGCAAAACCTTTAGATCGGTTACGTAAAAATTCATGACACAATTCAGCTTCAATTTCATATTCCCAAACTCCGGGTTTCACAAAGTCGAGAAGACGTCTGAACCCTTTTTCGGTAATGTTACATGCAGTTTGAATCTGATCTATTTCTTCTGCAGTTTTTACTGCGCGTAGTTTTTGTAAAATGGGATTGCTTTTGGCTACTCCGTGAGCTGGATAAAGCTCTTTACATTTCTTAATGAACCGATCTTCTCGGGTTTGTGTTTCTACGGCCTGACGATAATGTTCATTGGTGTTGAAATAAAAAGTTTCGTTAAAAGCACTCAGCTGATCGAGTATACGATCGAAATCCTGAAGCCAAAAAATAGTTTCAATCCCAGAACGATTAGTTGCTTGGCTTTTGGAAAGCTTTGCACCTTCCCACACCGCAATGTGATCATTGGTTTCACGAACAAAAAGAATTTCTCGCATCTTGGGATTTACAGCGTCAGGGAAAAGAAGCAAAATACTTTCTTCCTGGTCGACTCCTGTGAGATAAAAAATGTCGCGTTGTTGTTCGAAGGGTAAAACAGAATCTGCACTAACTGGATAGGTATCATTCGAATTAAAAACAGCAATACTGTTGGGCTTCATTGCTTCCATAAAAGCATTTCTTGTATTCGAGTAAAAGCTTGAAGGGAGTGGTTGGTAGCGCATAATCTTGGTTATTTTGAGTAAATATAGGAATTTGACTAGGAACGCCTTTAATCGGATTCTTTTTCTTCAACAGTATTTTTTTGTACTTTCAACAACCAAGAAACAATAGAACCAACTGTTATGAAATTAGTCCATTCCTTTTTATTGCTTTGTACTGCAATTACTTTAACTGCCCAGTCCAACGACACACAAAATTCAATTGTCAAGAACATTCCTTTTGAGAATATTGGCCCCAAAGTAATGAGTGGGAGAATTGTCGCTTTAGAAGTAAATCCAGCAGATCCAACTGAGTTTTATGCAGCCTACGCTTCGGGAGGAATTTGGCATACAAAAGACAACGGAATCAGTTTCACATCGATTACCGATAACGCTCCCACACAGAACATAGGTGAAATCGCTATGCATTGGCCTTCTAAAACCCTATGGGTTGGTACCGGAGAAAACAATGCTTCTCGTTCCTCGTATGCAGGAATTGGAATGCTCAAGACTACCGACAATGGCATCAGTTGGGAAGTAAAAGGATTAGAAGACAGTCATCATATTGGTAAAATATTGATTAACCCAAACAATCCAGAAGAAGTGGTTGTGGGTGTTACAGGACATTTATATACTCCCAATGCTGAGCGAGGTATTTATCGTTCTGAAGATGGAGGAGATTCATGGGAACAGGTTTTATTTGTTAACGAAACTTCGGGAATTATCGACATGAGTATTGTCCCAAATGACTTCAATATTCAATATGCAGCAGCTTGGCAGAAAGACAGAAAAGCATGGAATTTTTCTGGGAATGGATCGAGCTCTGGAATTTATAAAAGCACGGATGCTGGAAAAACGTGGGCGTTAATTTCTACAGACCAAAGCGGCTTTCCAACTGGAACAGGTGTTGGCCGTATTGGTCTTGCGGTTTACGATGAAAACACAGTTTATGCTATCCACGATTCTCAATTCAGACGCCCAGACGATACTCCAAAGAAAGCAAACGGGTTGACCAAAAATGATTTTAAAAGCATGAGTAAAGAAGCCTTTTTAGCGCTTCAAGATAAGAGCTTAAATACCTTTTTAAAAGAAAATAATTTTCAAGAAAAATACCGTGCCGCAAATCTAAAAAACAGTGTGCGCAATGGTCTCGTGATGCCCAAAGATTTGGCAATTTACCTAGAAGATGCCAACGCCTTATTGTTCGACACTCCTGTAGTTGGAGCTGAGGTTTTTAAGAGTACAGACGGGGGAACAACCTGGACCAAAACCCACACGGGTTATATTGATGACTTGTACTATAGTTACGGTTACTATTTTGGCCACATTCATGTAGCGCCAAAAAATGGGGATAAAATATATATTTATGGCGTCCCACTTTTAACATCTGATGACGGAGGTGCTAGCTTTTCATCAATAGGGAAATCTAATGTACATTCTGATCATCATGCTTTATGGATAAATCCCAATAAGCCAGGTCATTTAATTAACGGAAATGACGGTGGGGTTAATATCACCTATGACGATGGTGCGCATTGGATGAAAAATAATTCGACTGCGGTTGGACAGTTTTATGCGATCAATATTGATCATGAAAAACCCTATAACGTCTATGGTGGATTGCAAGACAACGGTGTTTGGAAAGGAGCTCATAACGCTCGAAATGATGAACGCTGGCAAGCTACTGGTCACAACCCATGGACTTCCATTATGGGAGGTGATGGGATGCAAGTTCAAATTGATAATAGAAACAGCAATATTGTATATACAGGATATCAATTTGGAAATTACTTCCGCTTAAACTTAGAAACAAAGAAAAGAACCTACATACAACCTAAGCATGAATTGGGTGAGGCACCCTATCGTTTCAATTGGCAAACACCAATTTTACTATCTTCTCATAACCAAGACATTTTGTATTTAGGAGGAAATAAACTGCACAGATCGTTAAATCAAGGAGACGATTGGACGACAATTTCTAACGATCTAACTCAGGGTGGGAAGAAAGGAAACGTAGCATTCGGAACACTAACTACAATTGCAGAATCACCAGCTCAATTTGGTTTTTTGTATACAGGTAGTGACGATGGTTATATACATCGATCAGAAAATGGTGGAGGAAGCTGGGATCGTATTTCCGATGATCTACCTCAAGATTTATGGGTCAGTAGAGTCATTGCTTCTGAACATCAAAAAGAACGGGTATATGTCACTTTAAACGGCTATAGAAACGATGATTTCGCAGCCTATGTATATGTTAGCGAAGACAGAGGAATCAGTTGGAAATCGATCAATAAAAACCTACCCAATAGCCCTGTTAATGTGATTAGAGAGGATCCGAATAACGATCAAATTCTATACCTTGGAAACGACCAAGGAGTTTATGTTTCGTTTGATCAAGGTCAAAAGTGGCAGCCTTTTAATAAAGGATTAACTACAGCAGCAGTCCACGATTTGGTGGTTCAGCCCGAAGCAAATCATCTTTTAGTTGGAACACACGGGCGGTCGATTTACAAGGCAGATTTAGCCCCTTTTCAAAAGTTAAATAATGCTTTCTTGAAACAAGAGTTAGCCTTACTAGATCCAGAGAAGGTAAAACATTCTAAACGTTGGGGATCAAGCTATTCTTCTTGGAGAAAGGTGTTTGAACCCGAAACTACTTTTACTGCTTTTGCAAAAACTTCAGGTGCTTATGAAATGCAAATAAAAGATGTAAAAGGCACTGTTTTGTTTTCACAAAAGGGAACGCTTGATGTTGGTTTTAATTTCGTTGTCTATGCACTTGAAAAAGATGCAAATGGCATTAAAAATTACAATAAAAAGAATAAAAAATCACCCTCAAAATCTGCTAAAAATGGAACACACTACCTCGAAAAAGGCACCTATAGTGTCGAGTTCACCAAAGGAACAATTAAACGTAAGAAAGAGTTACACATTCAATAATCCGATAAAGTTGCAAGAATGTTTTCTGCTACTCTTTCTCATCAGTTCTATGAGTTTTGGATATGGTCAAACCGAGAAATCTAAAGACAGTCTTTGGTTTAAAGAAGGAAAAGTAAATGTGCTTCTCAATCAGGCTACATTTGGAGAATGGCTCGGTGGGGGAACCAATAACTTTAATGGAATTGTAAACCTAGATTATAAAATTCAACGAACACAAGAGCAATGGGACTGGACAACAACCTTAGACGCATCTTTGGGTTTTGCTAAAACAGAATCCTCAGCTTTTTACAAAAAAACAATAGACCATTTGGAGTTAAATTCGGTCTTGGCTCGCGTAGGAGAACGACCCTGGGGGTTCTCAACTTCATTCAATTTAAAATCCCAATGGATTGCCGGTTATGTTTTTTCTGAAGGAGATTCGGGTCGAGAAATAAGTACTCAAACAACATCCTTCTTTTCTCCATTATATGCACGAATTGGGGTTGGATACACCTATAAAAAATCCAGATCTTTTAGCCTACAAGTTGAACCTTTAGCAGGTCGCTTAATTCATATTGCAGAACGATTTACTAAGGACTTAGCAGATGGAGAAACCTACTTTGGCGTTGGACCAAATCAACTAGCTCGATGGGAATTAGGTTTTTCGATTGCAGCTCAGGGAAAATGGCCTCTATTACCCAATGTAATACTCGTTAACAAACTGAACCTAATTTCTAACTATCTAGAAGATTTTAAGAATTTTGATTTTGATTATACCCTAGGAATTGATATGAAAATAAACAATTATTTGGCTGCTCAGTTCGAAATACAACTGGTATACGATGACAATGCGCTAGCAAAAATACAAACACGACAAGTTTTTGGAGTGAGTATTGGCTTTTCTTTCTAAGTTTTTGTCTAAGGTTTAGACCGTTAAAGTCTATTTAATTCTAAAAAAGTAAAACATTTTCTCCGTCTTTCAAGAAGGATGGTTCAAAGGTTAAAAAAAGGGGATATATATTTTATTTCGAAATCCTTTTAGCTTAATTTTGTCAAACTAAATTAATAATTAATGAGCGGAGTAATCAAGTCATCTTTAGCACGAAAATATGCCATGGCACTTTCAGGTTTATTCCTGGTTGTGTTTTTGTTGCAACATTTCATCATAAACTTAACGTCTGTCTTCAGTGAAGATGTTTTTAACGAGATTTCTCATTTTATGGGAAACAATCCATTGGTGCAATTTGTTTTGCAACCGGTTCTTATCTTTGGGGTAATCTTTCACTTCTTTATGGGGTTTGTATTGGAACTTAAAAACAGAAGTTCACGGGATCAAAACTATGCTCAAAATAAAGGCTCAGCAAATTCATCTTGGATGTCAAGAAACATGATCTGGTCTGGAGCCGTTATACTTTCCTTTTTAGCACTACATTTCATTGACTTTTGGTTTCCTGAAATGAATTACAAATACATCGAAAGCCTCCCTTCTGATCCGAATCGTTATTTCGAAGAAATGGTTCATAAATTTGTAAATCCAATTCGTGTAGTTGCTTATGCGGTCTCTTTTGGATTTCTAATGCTACATTTACTTCACGGTTTCAGTTCTTCTTTTCAATCCGTGGGATTGAATAATAAATACACTCGAGGATTCAAAACATTTACGATTGCGTTTTCTATTGTGATTCCAGTTGGATTCATTTTTATTGCAATTTTTCACCATTTAAACGCATAAGAATATGGCAAGTTTAGATTCTAAAATACCTAAGGGGCCTTTATCAGATAAATGGACCAATCATAAAAGTCACATCAACTTAGTAAGTCCTGCAAACAAACGTCTCATCGATATTATTGTTGTAGGAACAGGATTAGCTGGAGCTTCTGCTTCTGCTACTTTAGCTGAATTGGGCTATAATGTAAAAGCATTCTGCTTTCAAGATTCTCCACGACGCGCGCATTCTATTGCTGCTCAGGGAGGAATTAATGCAGCAAAAAACTATCAAGGCGATGGAGATTCAACCTACCGTTTGTTTTATGACACCGTAAAAGGAGGAGATTACCGCTCAAGAGAATCAAACGTACATCGTTTGGCTGAGGTTTCTACCAACATCATTGATCAATGTGTAGCTCAAGGAGTTCCTTTTGCTCGCGACTATGGTGGTTTGTTAGACAACCGTTCTTTTGGAGGTGTATTGGTTTCTCGAACCTTTTACGCAAAAGGACAAACGGGACAACAATTGTTGCTTGGAGCATATTCAGCAATGAACCGTCAAATCGGTCGTGGAAAAATCAAAATGTATAACCGTCATGAAATGATGGATTTGGTCTTAGTAGACGGAAAAGCACGAGGAATTATTGCTCGTAACCTAGTTACTGGTCAAGTTGAACGTCATGGGGCACACGCAGTTGTTGTTGCTTCTGGAGGATATGGAAATGTATTTTTCCTTTCAACAAATGCAATGGGAAGTAATGTTTCTGCTGGTTGGAAAATTCATCAGAAAGGAGCTCATTTTGCGAATCCATGTTTCACACAAATTCACCCAACTTGTATTCCTGTTTCTGGAGATCATCAGTCTAAACTAACCTTGATGTCTGAGTCTCTGCGTAACGATGGACGTATTTGGGTTCCCAAAAAAATTGAGGATGTTAAAGCAATCCGTGATGGAAAGTTAAGCCCAACACAACTCAAAGAAGAAGATCGCGATTATTATTTAGAACGTCGTTATCCTGCCTTTGGAAACTTGGTTCCAAGAGATGTTGCTTCTCGGGCAGCCAAAGAACGTTGTGATGCCGGTTTCGGAGTTAATGCAACAGGAGAAGCCGTTTATCTAGACTTTGCAGCAGCAATAACCCGATATGGAAAAGAACAAGCGCATGTAAAAGGTTTGGATGAAAACGATGCGGTATTGGTTAAAAAACTAGGGCAAGATGTAGTGCGTTCCAAGTACGGAAACTTGTTTCAGATGTATGAAAAAATCGTAGATCAAAATCCTTACGAAACCCCTATGATGATTTACCCAGCTGTACATTACACTATGGGCGGCGTATGGGTCGATTATAATTTAATGACTTCTATTCCCGGTTGCTATGCAATTGGAGAAGCAAACTTTTCTGATCACGGTGCCAATCGTCTAGGAGCTTCGGCTTTGATGCAAGGTTTGGCTGATGGATACTTTGTTTTACCTTATACTATCGGGGATTATTTAGCTGATGATATCCGTACCGGTTCAATTGCAACAGATTCTCCTGAATTTGATGTAGCTGAAAAAGCAGTACTGGATAAGATCAGTTTATTCTTGAATAATAAAGGAGAACATTCCGTTGATTATTACCATAAGAAATTAGGTAAAATCATGTGGGATAAGTGTGGAATGTCTCGTAACGCAGAAGGCTTGAAAGAAGCTATGGCAGACATTAAGGCATTGAGAGAAGACTTTTACAAAAATGTAAATGTACCAGGAACTGATACTGAATTTAACGAGCAGTTGGCTAAAGCTGGACGTGTAGCGGATTTCCTTGAACTAGGAGAGCTGTTTGCAAAAGACGCTTTAGAACGCTCCGAATCCTGTGGAGGACATTTCCGTGAGGAGTCACAAACTCCGGAAGGAGAGGCAATGCGTGATGACGAAAACTTTACATTCGTTTCTGCTTGGGAATACAAAGGAGAACCTGCAGATGCAGTATTGCATAAAGAAGAGTTGAACTATGAAGAAATTGAAGTAAAAACACGTTCTTATAAATAACATAATGATGAATTTGACCTTAAAAATTTGGAGACAAGCCAATACAACCTCAAAAGGAGAGATGGTAACCTATCCGATTGAAAATGTATCTCCTGACATGTCCTTTTTAGAAATGATGGATGTTTTGAACGAACAACTCATCAACAAAGGGATTGATCCAGTTGCTTTTGATCACGATTGTCGCGAAGGTATTTGTGGAATGTGTTCGATGTACATTAACGGAGAAGCGCATGGTCCTGATCGTTTAGTTACGACCTGCCAATTGCATATGCGTAAGTTTAAAGACGGAGAAACCATAACCATTGAACCTTTTAGAGCCAATGCATTTCCTGTTGTAAAAGATCTTGCAGTTGATCGTTCGGCTTTCGACCGAATTCAGCATGCCGGTGGTTTTGTAAGTGTGAACACTTCTGGAAACACCCAAGACGCAAACAACATTCCAATTGATAAACACGATGCTGATAAAGCCTTCGATGCTGCAACCTGTATTGGATGTGGTGCTTGTGTAGCCAGTTGTAAAAACGCATCTGCTATGCTGTTTGTTTCGGCTAAAGTTTCACAGTACGCTTTACTTCCTCAAGGGAAAATTGAAGCTACTGACCGTGTTCTGAATATGGTGAAACAAATGGACGATGAAGGATTTGGTAACTGTACCAATACCGGAGCTTGTGAAGTAGAATGTCCAAAAGGAATTTCCTTAGAAAACATAGCGCGTATGAACAGAGAATATCTTTTCGCTACAGCTAAGGGATAAAAACCCTTAAAGTATCATATAATTTAAACCCCCATCTTCTAAAGGTGGGGGTTTTGTTCAATTATACTATCATAAGTATGATTTGATTTTTTATAACATTATTTTCTTCTAGAACTATTCAATAGCTTTCAGTACTTTTTCCATAAAAGTAGCTACCTGCGAGGGCTCGAGCCAGCGGGTAACAACTACTACATTTTGATCAGGAATAATGATGATGAAATTTCCGCCAAAGCCAGCGGCATAGTAAATGTTTTCGGCAGCCCCCTCCCAGTATCGAGCCCCTTTCTTATTCAGCCACCAGAGATAACCATAATTTGGATTTACTGCAGAAGCTGTAGTCGCTTGTTCAATCCATTTTTCGCTCAGTAGTTGTTTTCCATTCCAAGAGCCTTTCGATAAAAAGAGTAATCCGAAACGCGCATGATCTTCGGTACTAATGAATAAACCACCTCCCGAATGCCCACCACCAGAAACTGACTCTACCTGAACGCCATCAATTGGTGTCCAAGAGTTTCTGTAACCAAACCAACGCCAAGTAGTAGAGGCTCCGATTGGATCCATAATTTCGGTTTTCAAAACTTGAGGCAAAGGTTTTCTCCAAACATTCAAGAGGGAATAGGAGAGTACGTTTACACGCACATCATTGTATTTAAAATAAGTACCAGGCTCATTGAGCGCTCGATTTTTCCAGTCATCAATTGCACCTTTTTTGGAAGGACGATCGGCCCAATCGTGAAGCCCCCAAATACTCCCCGACCAATCGGAAGTTTGTGTCAAAAGATGATCCCATCGAATTTTTTGATTGTGCTCACCGTCAAAAGTAGAATCCCAAATATAGTCGGTTAAATAGTCGTCAGTAGAAGCGATTAAGCCGCGATCAACTGCCAGACCTGCTAGGGTTGACAAATAACTTTTGGTAACGCTAAAAGTCATATCAACACGTTTGGTGTCGCCCCATTGGGCAATAACATAACCGTTTTTTAGAATCATGCCCGCTGGGCCGCCGTGTTTTTTGGTTGGGCCTAAAATCTGATGGTAGGGTTCTCGTGCAAAACCTTTAACAATAGCTACACGTAAATCACGACCACCGCTGTATTCATTCTCCTTTGCAAAAGAAACAGCATCTTCCATATGCTTTGGATTGATGTCGAATGCTTCTGGAGTTTGCATTTCCCAAGTACTGTTTTTTTCAGGGTAATAGTAGTCTTGTCCTAGTGCACAAAAAGGAAGGACAGCTGTTATAAGTAAAAAGTAATATGTTTTCATGACCTAAGATTTTGATTCAATACAATTGAATTAGTTTGATTTTGTTCGTTCCACAGCACTTTGCCACCCACTGTATTTTTTGCCTCTTACTTCTTGATCCATGGTTGGGCTAAAAAGGGTTTCTCGTTCCCGTACTTCTTCAATTGAATCGAGGGTCCATACTCCAGCTTTTATTCCAGCTAAAAACGCAGCGCCAAGGGCAGTTACTTCTAGCATTTTAGGACGGTCAACCTCTACATTCAAAATGTCAGATTGAAATTGCATCAGATAATTATTTGCAGAAGCTCCTCCATCAACTTTAAGAGAAACAATTGAAGAGCCGCTATCTTCGAGCATGGCATCGATCACATCTTTAGTCTGATATGCCATCGCCTCAACAGTGGCTTTTGTAAGTTCTTTTTTACCAATATCCAGGGTTATTCCATGAATAGAACCCTTTGCTTTTGCATCCCAATAAGGTGCACCCAAACCTGCAAATGCTGGGACTACATATAAATCTTCCAGAGGCGGAATAGAAGTACAAATTGCTTCGGTTTCGGCAGCGTGGTCAATTAAATTCAATTGATCTCGCAGCCATTGAATCGATGCTCCGCCAATAAAAATACTCCCCTCGAGTGCGTAATTAGGCTTTTCGTTTTCGACACTACATGCTAAGGTTGTTAGCAGTCCGTTTTTAGAAACTAAGTGTTCCTTTCCCGTATTGAGTAGAAGAAAACAACCCGTTCCGTATGTGTTTTTTGCCATTCCAGGCTGATGACCACCTTGTCCAAATAAAGCTGCTTGTTGATCACCTGCTACCCCATAAATTGGAATCTGAATACCTTTATAATCTAAGGAACCAAAGTCGGAAGAAGATTCTTGTACATGCGGTAACATGGAAGATGGAATTCCCATCGCTTGCAACATTTTCTCATCCCACGACAATGTTTTGATGTTGTAGATCATCGTTCGTGAAGCATTGGAATGGTCTGTTAGGTGGTTTTTTCCTTGGGTTAATTTAAAAATCAACCAAGAATCGATGGTTCCAAAAAGCAATTCTCCAGCCTCGGCGCGTTTGCGTGCCTCAGGAACTTCGTCTAAAATCCATTTGAGTTTGGTTCCCGAAAAATAGGAATCGATTACCAAGCCGGTATTTTCTTTTACATAAGTTTCTAAACCATCCGCTTTGAGCTGATCACATATTGGAGTGGTTCTTTTGTCTAGCCATACAATGGCCTTGTGTATTGGTTCACCTGTATTTTTATCCCATACAACGGTTGTTTCTCGTTGGTTAGTAATTCCGATAGAAGCAATTTCCGAAGCATCAATTCCGGTTTCTGACATTACATTATCAAAGGCTTCTAGTTGGTCATTGAAGATGGCACTCGCATCGTGTTCTACCCAACCCGACTGCGGATAATATTGCTGAAGCTCTTTTTGGGATATGGCTATTATACTTCCTTTTTTATCAAAAATAATAGCTCGAGTACTGGTAGTTCCTTGATCAAATGCAACAATATATTTTTTTTCCATAGTGTATGAGTTTAGTCTGTAGGTTTAAAGATAAAAGAAAAAGAATCAGTTGAGATTAATAGATCTTAAAAAGCGTTTTAATTTTATGTATTTTTATTTAAAATTGTCCATATGAAAACAGAATTGAATGTTGCCTTGATTCAAACTGATTTGGTTTGGGAACAATCCCAAGCCAATAGAAAACAAATTGAAACCTATTTCGAACAACTAGCTTCAAATACCGATGTGGTTTTTCTTCCAGAAATGTTTTCTACGGGCTTTACCATGCGTCCTGAACTCGTTGCAGAGCCCATGTCTGGCATCACCGTTCAATGGATGAAGCAGTGGTCCGAAAAACTCCAAGTGGCAATAGCAGGCAGTATTGCAATCGAAGAAGAAGGTCAATTTTATAACCGATTCGTATGGGTCAATATAGATGGTAGCATCCATCATTATGACAAAAGACATCGCTATACTCCAGCAGGAGAAGATTTGGCATATCTAGCCGGAGAAACAAATGGTATTATAGATTTTAAAGGATGGAAGGTTTGTCTTAGAATATGTTACGACCTCCGTTTTCCAGTTTGGTCAAGAAACACTTCAGGGTATGATTTATTGGTTTTTGTGGCCAATTGGCCGGCTCCAAGAATTCACGCATGGGATACGCTCTTGCAAGCGCGTGCAATTGAGAATATGAGTTTTACCCTTGGTGTAAACCGAATCGGATCAGATGCTAAAGACAATATATATCCGGGTCATAGCGCAGCTTATGATCCTTTAGGAGCTTGTTTGGTGACTGCCAAAAGCGCTTCAGGTTTGGTTCAAGTGACTTTAAATAAAAACGATCAAGAAGCGATACGAACGCAGTTGAACTTTCTTAACGATCGCGATTCGTTTCTTCTACAGTAAAAATTTCATTTTGATCCCAATTGGCGCGTAAATCAATTTCACCTTCCATATAAACTACTTCTTCGGGTTGAATTTTTTTCAAGTAATTTCCAGTATCCCACTGTCGATTGTTGTTGCGATCTTTAATCATGCGAACACTATAGGTTCCCGGAAGGAGATAATCAAATGTATAGCGATTGTTTTCACTTTTCAATGCTTTTCTAACCACATCTCCTCGTGCATCTAGAAGTTGGAGAAAGTAATTATAAGTTCCTTCCGTTTCCACCGTAAGAATGATAATTCCATAATCTTCTAGCTTTTTGGTGCCTAGAATTATATTTAAAGTATCATTAGTACTCCCCCAAAAATCAGTTGCAGCATTGGGTAAAAGCTGAATAGCATAGCGATCGTTGGGTGTTTTTTCAAAGTCAAAAATAATTTTGTTTTGGTTTGAATTGATCGAAGAAGTAAAGGGAACAATTAGAGAGTCAATATCTCGGATTTCAATAAAATCGTTATCAATTGCTACTAGCGGTAAGGTCGCTTTTAATGCCAAAGTATCCAGAAAATCAATGCTCCCTCGATGTGAAAAGCTGAACTCCAAGGAATCAATTTTTGGTCGAGCAGGTTTAACGATTCGTTGTTCAATAGAATCTTTTCCACTTAAATTGAAAACAAGAGAATCAATTTCCTTAATCCCCGTGAACCAAAAATCTAAACTGTCTTGTTCCGTGTGTTTGGTGATGAGGTATTTAAAATCTTCAGGCACTTCGCTTATGAGTTCAATTTCTTTTTCTGCAGGGTCTCCATAGTATCCAAAAACAATATGGTGATCGTTTATGTATTGTGGTCTTGCCCAATCGAAATTTGGTATTTCCTTAAACAAAACAGGGAATTTGAGCGAATCTCTTGGCAGTTGAACAGGTTCGTCAAAAAAGCCGATTTTATCAATGTTCTGATCAAAAAGATAATTTTTACCTACATCTTGAATGGCAATCATTTCATAAGCTCCTTCCTTGATGTTCTGCAATTTGAAATACACACTATCCAATGTGTTTGCTATGTAAAAAGGTTCTCTTTTGAAAATAATAGAATCGGTATAGGTCGAATCAATAGGATATAAATGTACCGAAACAAAGGGCTCTGTTTCTTTTTCAAAAGCGTCTTTTACAATCCCTTCTAGGTAAAGAGAATCGATTATAACTCCGGTAGAAAAAGTATAACTAAAAAAAGTTAGCGGATTATTTTCATTAAAATCTTCAATTGAAGATCCAAAATTAAAGGTGTAGGTCACATCCGATTTTAGGGAATCTAAGAGTCGGATCTCAACCTTTTTACTTACTGTTGATTCTGGAGATATTTTATACTGACTCGGTTCCAGTGGAGGAGATGTTATCAGTTGGTTTGTGATGTCTTTAAGTTTGATGTACTCATCAAAAAGTAATGTAATTTTTTCTTCATCAAATAAGGTGGTATTCAGCGGAGGAGTTGCTCTGATCAAAACGGGCGGTAAACTGTCTTTAGCTCCGCCTGTTGGAGTGCCCCTTTTGGCGCAGTGAGAAACTGATAGAATCAAAAGAATACCAAGGATGTAAACGAAATGTTTCCGCATGAATCTTATTTTAAATGCAAATTAACGGATAAATCCCTTAAATCCTATAGCCAATAGTAGCAATGCTCAATTGATTTTCAGGGTTTTTCAACAGCAGACTACCACATGCGTCTAGTGTAGCACCAGTAGTGATTACATCATCTACCAAAAGCCAGTGTTTGGGATTGCTGTTTTTTGTACCTAACTCAAAAGCATTTTTCAAAACAGCATTTCGATCATCGGTTGTTTTTGCCAATTGTTTGGTATTCTCAGTTCGTAAAAGAAGCCCTTCTATAAAGGGAACGTCTAGGTGTTGTGCAATAGTTTTCCCAAAAAGTGATACTTGATTGTACCCTCTTTTTCGCTTACGCCTCGGGTGCAGTGGAACTGGAATTACCGCTTCGACATTTTTAAATTTTTTTAGCGCCAGTAACAATTCTCCCATTAGAGATCCAAAATAAGCTCCCAATTGCTCCTGTCCGCCATATTTCAATTGATAAATCAGTTGTTCAAAAACACTGTTTTTCTCAAAATAGCAGAGGGAAGTAGTGGCTTCAATTTTCAATAATGCATTCAGTTTTTGAGTCATTGGGTTGTTTTCATCTAAATGAAAATAGGTAAACGGAAGTTGCAGTTGACAATGCACACAAATGTTTTTTTCATCAGGGATCAAAGGACAGTTACAACCCAAGCATTGAAGCGGGAAAAACAAATTTACAAGGTCGTTAGCAAATTCTTTTGCGAAGTTTTTCATGTAAAATAAGATTTGGTCTTCGTAAAATACGAAAAAGGATTATTTTTGCCACATGACAGATTTCAAAAAGATCATTTCACACGCAAAAGAATACGGATTTATATTCCCCTCTAGTGAAATATACGATGGCCTTAGTGCTGTATACGACTACGCTCAGAACGGAGTAGCCCTCAAAAAAAACATCCGCGATTACTGGTGGAAATCCATGGTGCAACTGCATCACAATATCGTTGGAATCGACGCTTCTATTCTAATGCATCCAACCACCTGGAAGGCCTCTGGGCACGTAGATGCGTTTAATGACCCTTTGATTGATAATAAAGATTCTAAAAAAAGATATCGTGCTGATGTTTTGGTAGAAGATTACTGTGCCAAAATTGAAGGCAAAATGGATAAGGAAATTGCCAAAGCTGCCAAGCGTTTTGGGGAGGCTTTTAATCCAGAAGAATTTAAATCGACCAACCCACGTGTTGTTGGGTATCAAGAAAAAATAAACACCATCCTAAAGCGTTTGGGGCAATCTTTGGAGAAAGAAGACCTAGAAGACGTAAAAAGCCTAATAGAAGAATTGGAAATTGCGTGTCCAGAATCGGGATCTAGAAACTGGACCGATGTCAAGCAATTTAATCTGATGTTTGGAACCAAATTGGGTGCTTCTGCAGAATCTGCAATGGATTTATATTTACGTCCAGAAACTGCTCAGGGAATTTTTGTAAACTTTTTGAACGTTCAAAAAACTGGACGTATGAAAATTCCATTTGGAATTGCACAAACAGGAAAGGCTTTTAGAAACGAAATTGTTGCACGTCAATTCATCTTCCGAATGCGAGAGTTTGAACAGATGGAGATGCAATTTTTTATTCCACCTGGAACGCAGAAAGAATGGTATGATCAATGGAAACAAACCCGACTCAACTGGCACCTCTCTTTAGGGATGGGAGCAGAGAACTACCGTTTTCATGATCACGAAAAACTAGCGCATTATGCCGATGCTGCTGCGGATATTGAATTTAAATTTCCTTTTGGTTTTAAAGAATTAGAAGGAATACATTCAAGAACAGATTTTGACTTGAAAAGTCACGAAGAATTTTCAGGAAAAAAACTACAGTATTTTGACCCAGAACGCAACGAAAACTATGTGCCTTATGTAGTAGAAACTTCGATCGGTCTCGACCGTATGTTCTTGGCTGTTTTTTCTTGGGCTTTGCGAGAAGAAATTCTTGAAGATGGCAGTACCAGAACAGTACTTAAATTACCTGAAGTTTTAGCGCCGACAAAGGTTGCTATTTTACCTTTGGTTAAGAAAGATGGCCTTCCAGAAGTAGCCAAAAACCTGATGGACGATTTGAAGTGGAATCATGCTGTTGCCTATGACGAAAAAGATGCAGTTGGAAGACGCTACCGTCGTCAAGATGCTCTTGGAACACCTTATTGCATTACCATCGATCATCAAACCTTAGAAGATCAAACGGTAACCATTCGCTATCGTGACAGTATGAAACAAGAGCGAATCGCCTTGGATGCTGTTGGTGGAATTTTGAATGAGAAACTGGATGTTAAAAACTGGTTACAGAATATTTAAAAGCGTTTACTTTTTGACTTAATTCTTTTGTGAAAAGCATTCTTTTTTGGTTTACAATATTGAATAAGTTTTTCAGAACACGTTTTTTAGAAGCTAGAGAATGCTTACTTTAGCTAGGATGAAAATCATTTCTTATAACGTCAACGGCATACGTGCTGCTTTTAAAAAAGATTTTATTGGCTGGTTAGATGCCACTCAGCCCGATGTGCTTTGCCTTCAAGAGACCAAAGCCCAAAAAGAGCAAGTGGATATCGAAGCCATTGAGAAGTCGGGATATCACCACTATTGGTTTTCTGCTCAAAAGAAAGGATACAGCGGTGTTGCTCTTTTGTGTAAACAAAAGCCTAATCATATTGAATATGGCACTGGGATTGAACAAATGGATTTTGAAGGCCGCGTGATTCGTGCAGACTTTGATCACTGTTCCGTTATCAGCATGTATTTACCTTCTGGAACTAATACCGACCGACTGGAATATAAGTTTCAATTTATGGATCAGTTCAGCGCTTACCTAGAAACGCTGCAAAAAGAAATTCCAAACCTTATCGTTTGTGGTGATTATAACATCTGCCATAAGGCAATCGATATTCATGATCCAGTTCGCAACAAAAATGTTTCTGGATTCTTACCAGAAGAACGTGCATGGATGGATCGTTTAGTCAATCAAGGATTTGTCGATTCGTTTCGGGAAATGAATCAAGAGCCGCATCAATACAGCTGGTGGAGTTACCGAGCAAATTCTCGTGCAAACAACAAAGGTTGGCGTTTGGATTATGCTATGGTTAGTAGCCCAATTCAAAACAAAATAGCCCGAGCATATATTTTGTCCGAAGCCCATCATTCGGATCATTGCCCGGTTGTGGTTGAATTAGATTTTAAAAAAGAATAACATTACAAGATGAAAAAAATAGTACTCCTTACCCTTACAGCTGTTTCCTTAGTGAGTTGCGTTTCTTCCAAAATGTTCAATGAAATTGAAGGAAATTATGCTCAATTAAAAGTGGATCATTCTGTTTTGGAAAAAGAAAATAGCGAACTTTTGATTCGCTACGATTCTCTTCGATATCATTATGGCGATTTGATGACACAATTTGAACAAATCGAGATGGAGCTTGATCGCTCAAAAAAGAGTTACGAAACACTCGAAGATTCTTATAAAGCTTTAGAACAAAACAGTAACGATGCACTGCAAGAAAGCATTGAACAGAACAGAAGTTTATTGGACGAAATTCAACTGAAAGAATCCGAATTATCTGCTGAACGATCGGATCTCGATTCTCTTCAAACGGAACTTGCCTCCCGAATCGAGCGAGTAGACGAATTGGAACGTGTGATCGCAAACAAAGAGGCGCTTCTTTCTAAATTAAAAAGCTCCTTGAGCAAAGCTCTTTTAAGCTTCGATGGAAAAGGACTAACGGTGGAACAACGCAATGGAAAGGTGTATGTTTCTATGGAAAATAAATTATTATTTAAATCTGGAAGTTGGGCGGTTGGTTCCGAAGGAAAACAGGCAATCAAACAACTGGCTATGGTACTCGAACAGAACAAAGATATTTCGGTTCTTATTGAAGGGCATACCGATGATGACCCTTATATCGGAGATTCGAAGTTATCAGGAAACTGGGATCTTTCGGTAAAAAGAGCTACTGCCATTGTGAACCTATTACTTCAAAATAAAGGCGTGATGCCAGAAAACATTACTGCAGCTGGAAAGGGAGAATACAGTCCTCTAGTTCCAAATTCTTCAGCTGATAATCGATCAAAAAACAGACGTATAGAAGTGATTCTAGCTCCAAAATTGGACGAAATCGGAAAGCTACTTCAAGACCTAGACTAAATTTATGAAATACACTACATTACCAGGTACTGACATTAAGGTCAGTAAAATCTGCTTGGGCACCATGACTTTTGGAAACCAAAACACAGAAGCAGAAGGCTTCGAACAAATGGATTTAGCGCTAGACAAAGGAGTCAATTTTTTTGATACTGCTGAGTTATATCCTGTCCCTGCAAATGCAAAAACACAAGGCGAGACAGAGCGTATTATGGGAAACTGGTTTAAGAAAACCGGAAACAGATCTAAAATTGTTTTGGCATCCAAAGCAGCAGGACCGGGATCATATACAGCACATATCCGTGAAAATTTATGTTTCAATAAAGCCAATATTATTGAGGCTTTAGATAATTCATTGAAGCGCTTACAAACCGATTACCTTGACCTATATCAATTGCATTGGCCCGAACGGATGACTAATTTTTTTGGACAACGTGGATATTTTCATAACCCAAAAGATCCTTGGGAAGAGAATTTTGAAGAGGTACTAGAGACTTTAGACGAACTTGTGAAAGCAGGAAAAATAAGACAGGTAGGATTGTCGAATGAAACTCCATGGGGAATGATGCGTTACTTGGAGGCTTCAAAAAAAGGCTTGCCAAAAATGATCACCATTCAAAATCCATATTCTTTACTTACTCGGGTTTTTGAAGTTGGAAATTCAGAAATTTGTATGCGTGAAAATGTAGGCTTATTAGCATATTCTCCTTTAGGTTTTGGACGGCTTACAGGAAAGTATCGCGGCGGGCACAATTTAGACAAAGCACGTTTGACTTTGTTTCCTAATATGGCACGTTACAACAGCGATAAATCCATCGAAGCGACAGAACAGTATTATCAAATAGCACAAAATCACGATATAAGTCTTACACAAATGGCACTAGCCTTTGTAAACAGTCAACCTTTTTTAACGTCCAATATTGTTGGCGCAACGAGTGTAGAACAACTTCAAGAAAACATAGACAGTATCGACCTTACACTTTCTAAGGAACTTTTGAAAGAAATCGAAGCGGTCCACAATCAGATCCCAAACCCTGCGCCCTAAACCTTAAAGGGGTTAAAAAATCACTGATGGAATTGCCTCTATTAGTTTTTGGGTTGGGAGTTTTTCGGGATTTCGATAGAGTTCATCGGCTTCTTTATACTCGACCAATTCTCCTTCGTGCATAACCATTATTTTATCCGAAATGTATTGAACAACGGAAAGGTCATGGGATATAAATAGATATGAAAGCTTTAATTTTTCTTGTAATTCATTCAACAAATTCAATACTTGTGCCTGAACTGAAATATCCAAGGCAGCAACCGATTCATCACAAATCAGGACCTTGGGTTCTACTGCTAAGGCTCGGGCAATAACAACCCGTTGTCGTTGCCCTCCAGATAGTTCATGTGGATATCGATCGAAGAAAGTAGAATCTAAACCAACTTGTTCCAATAACGATAATACACGGTTTTTTTGTTTCGATTGCGGCAGAATTTGATGCGCATCTAAGGGTTCAAGAATAGCATTTCCAATCTTTTTTTGAGGATGTAGTGCTGCATAAGGGTCTTGAAAAATAAACTGAACATCTGTACGAAGCGTTCTAATTTGAGATGCATTCAAATCCTTTAGCGATTGTCCTTTGTAGTGAATTTCACCAGACGTAGGTTTGTCTAAATACACCAATGCTCTTCCTAAAGTCGATTTACCACAGCCCGAAGCTCCTACTAAACCTAAGGTTTCTCCTGGATAGAGATCAAAAGATAAATCCTGTACTGCTGTAAACCGTTCTTTCTTTCCGAACAATCCATTGGAAGAAGTGTATGTTTTATACAAATTGCGAACCGAGAGTATGGGCTGTTGAGCATACAGTTTATCCAAACGTAAGCTCCGTTCTTTGGGATTCACATATTCGTTGACAACCAAATCATCATTGTAGTCTTCAATAGTTGGTAACTTTTTTAAGCGCTTATTTGGAGTTGGCCGTGCCTGAATTAACGCACGTGTGTAGCGTTCCTTGGGGTTTTTAAAAATATCAATTGGCGTTCCAGTTTCAACTACCTTCCCTTGATAAAGCACTACGATCTTATCGGCAAGTTGAGAAACTAAAGAGAGGTCATGTGAAATAAACAGCACACTCATTTGTGTTTGCTTTTGCAATTCTTTTAAAAGATCGATTATTTCTTTTTGAACCTGAACATCAAGAGCTGTTGTAGGCTCATCTGCAATGAGTAATTTGGGCTCATTCATCAGCGCCATTGCAATCATAACCCGTTGCTTTTGACCCCCACTAATTTCATGCGGATATGCGCTATATATTCGTTCTGGATTAGGAAGCTTTACACGATCAAAAGCTTCAATGATTTTGGCCATCCGTTCTTTAGCTGAAAAACGATTTTTAAAATGCTGTTGTATAATTTCGTCGACCTGTTCACCACATTTCATGGTTGGGTTTAAGGATGATTGAGGCTCTTGAAAAACCATACTGATTTTGTTTCCTCGAAGTTGTTGCCATTCTTTTTCTGTTAAATCTAAAAGCGGAGTCTCTTCAAACTGAATTGTTCCAGAATCGATCTGTGTTTTGTTTTTCGGTAATAATCCCAAAAGAGATAAAGCAGTTAACGATTTCCCGCTCCCCGATTCACCAACCATGGCTACTATTTCATTTGGGGCAATGGTAAAATTGATGTTTTTTAAAATCGATTTATTGTCAATAGAAAGTGAAAAATCAGATACTTCGATGATGGAGTCTTTTTTTATCGCAGCCATATAATTTCTTCAGATTCTAGCAAAGGTTCATTTTTAAAACGCAAAACAACTTGGGCTATGGTGACCACGTCTTTTTCGCAATAGGTTACAATACGATCAATATTTTTTTCTACATAAAACACTTGGGCAACTTCACTTCCGTCGATGTCATCTTTTGGAGAAGGGATTCCTAATACTTCTGCCAATAATTTCAGAGAGGTATAGTGCTTGAAATCTCCAAAACGCCATAAATGCATGGTATCGATATGCGGAACTTCCCAAGGTTTTTTCCCAAATAGATTCAGACTTTTGGGTAAATCTATACTGTGAATAATCATGCGTCTGGCGATGTAGGGGAAGTCAAATTCTTTTCCATTATGGGCACAGAGTACGTGTGTCCTTAAGTTAAAATGGTTATCGAGTAATTCTTTGAATTCAAGTAGAAGTTTCTTTTCTTCTCCAAAAAAAGTTTTAATCCTAAAATTCCGTTCTTCTGCTTGAGCAACAAAGTACCCTACTGAAATGCAAACGATCTTCCCAAACTCGGCCCAAATTCCAGCACTTCCATAAAATGCTTCGGGACTTTCTTCGTCTCCTCTTTGGTAAGCCGATTTTTGTGCCCATAGTTCTTTTCGATAGGGCGAAAGCTGATCAAAATGTTCCTCTTCTGGAACCGTTTCAATATCAAGAAACAAGATTTTTGTTAAATCAATTTTGTGGAGCATTCTCTAACATTTTGTAGGCTTCTTCAACATACAAATGGAATACTTTTGGAAAAGCATCGCCATTTGTTTTTTGGGTAAGGTGTCCTAAACGTACAACAATAAGATTGTCTTCTGGGATTACAATTACATACTGTCCTAGATGTCCTCGCATAGCGAAAAGTGGTTTATCGTCGATTTCAGACAACCACCATCCGTAACCATATTCAGGACTTTTTTCAAAGCGAGGACGCGTGCTTAGTGCAACATAGCTAGAATCAATTAACTGCTCTCCGTTCCATTTTCCATGATCTTTATAGAGTTTTCCGAAACGAGCAAAATCCTTGGCGTTAGTTGCAAAACAGCAAAATGTTTTTTCCATTCCGTTGGCCTTACTATCAACCTGCCAAAGAGCGTCTTCTTTTGCCCCCATGGGTTTCCAAAAACTTTCAGAAAAATAGTCACTCAAATTAGCTCCTACGGCTTGGCTTATAAGCATTCCCAAAAGTTGGGTATTCCCACTCAAATAAAGATATTCTTGCCCTGGCTTTCCTGTGATTTTTCTGTTACGCAAAAGACTTTCTAAATCATCTGTAAAATACGAGCGTGTGGTTATGTTCAGAGGATTATAATACTCCTCTACCCAATCGAGACCCGATGCCATACTGGCTAAATCACCAACGGTAAGATCGGCTGCATACCCTTCATTAAATTCCTCAAAAAAGTCTCCAACTTTTTGATCGATACTTTCGATTTTTCCTTCTTCAATAGCCTTTCCCAACATACCCGTAACCATGCTTTTCGCCATTGAAAATGAATTACTTTTGGAAGTATCCGAGTAGCCATTGTAATATTTTTCGTGAAAAATACTGTCGTTTTTAATGATTAAATAAGCAACACTTCTATATTCTTCATGGGCCTTTAATAGGCGTTCTGTTGGTTCAATCGTATTATAGTTTTCGTGAAGAGGCCATTCTTGTGGCAGTTCAGCTGCTTCAACAGTTCGGTTGTCGAACACTTCATAATCTTCTAGAAAAGCAGTTTTATGTCCTGTACCATAAATTTTAAGAATACCGGGAATGACATAGTTGTATGGACCTATATAAAGAAGGGCAAATAAAAGAACCAGTACACTGAACACAATTTTCAATACTTTTTTCATGAATGCGAAGATTAATTGTTTTTAAATTTAGTTTATGTTTTAAAAAGGAATTTCTGCTTGAAAAGGAAATCCTTCATTTTTTAAGAGCCATTTTTTCTTTTCTATTCCTGCAGCAAAGCCAACTAGGCTTCGGTTACTTCCAATAACCCGATGACAAGGTACAGCAACTAAGATAGGGTTTTTTCCTATAGCCGCAGCAACAGCTCGAACTGCTTTGGTGTTGCCATAAATTTGAGCTACTTCTAAATATGGAAGTGTTTTTCCGAATGGAATTGTCAGGAGAATATTCCAAATCTGCTTTTGAAACTCAGTTCCCTTTGGGTTCATGAGAAAAGTAAATGCCGTCCGATTTCCCTCAATATATTCTTTAAGTTGTTTTACACTTGTTTCAAGAACTTTGGGAATTGGCTGTTCCTTTATCTGCTGTTCTTCGTGAATTCTGATGGTTTGAATACCTGCATCATCACCAGTAATTTCGATAACCCCTAATGTACTTTTGAATTGAATGGATTCCATATGATGTCTTTTATACACGCAAAACAAATGTAACTGGTTTAAAGATAAGGATTCTAAGATAATGAAAAGTGAACTGTCTTAAACAGATTCGATTGATTTGTATTCTAATGGCCTAAGTTTTTTGATGCTTTTAAATTGCCGATTGAAGTTTGAAATATTTTTAAACCCAGATTTTATAGCAATCTCAGCCACTGTAAAATCACTATCAGAAGACAATAACGTACAAGCGTGTTCTATTCGTATTTTAATTAAAAACTGAAAATAAGTAATATTTGTTCGTTGCTTAAAATAGCGACAAAAAGAATTAGGCGTCATGAAAGCAATAGCTGCAATTTGATTCAAATCAATTTCTTGTGCAAAGTTTTTCATTGAATAAGTAAAAATGGTGCTCATCCTTTCTCCTTCATTGTCGTTGTATATTTTTTTATAAATAAAGGAAGCCAATACTTCGTGCTGCGCGTGACTAATGATATTGAGAATCTTAAAAAAGAGAATGAGTTTTTCAAGCTTTGTGGCATGCTTTAACTTTAAAAAACACTTTTTTGCTTCTTCTTTTTCAGAGGAAATCCGAATTCCAAAGTTGCTTTTTTCAAAGAAAGAGCTAAGGGTATCGAGCTCATTGAGCTTAAAAAAATCTTCGCCAAAGGAATCCATATTAAAGAAAAGAGACAGCATGGTATGTGCTTCATTTTCTTCCGTATCACTTTTGAAAACATGGGCTATATTACTCCCAATAACAAAAATATCATTGGGCTTAAATTGTGAAATAGAATCCCCTAACACAATTGTTCCTTTCCCTTTTAGAATTAAGCTGATCTGAATTTCTTGATGCTGATGAAGTTTGTCATAAAAATTAATCGCATGATCTTCTTGATACAGCAACGCTTCATTACTTTTGTTTGGGAATTTTAAAAGGTAAAACATTGGTCATGGGTGTAAGCGTTTTATTCGCATTATTTTGTAATCCAAATTCAGTAAAATGTAATTTTTAAGGTAATATAGTATCAAAATTAGATAAAATTCACCTAATATGAATGTTTATATTTGAATTATAAATACAACAAACATGATGAATTTTAATTGGCAGGGCGTTATGCCCGCGTTAACTACACAATTTGATGCGCAGGAGCAGTTGAATCTAGAAGCTTTTGAATTGAATTTGGTTGCACAAATAGAAGCAGGTGTTCACGGAATTGTTTTAGGAGGAACTTTAGGCGAAGCAAGTACATTAACAGCTGACGAAAAAGTAGCACTACTTAAAAAAGCTCAGGACGTTATTTCGGGTAGAATTCCAGTAATCATTAATATCGCTGAACAATCAACAGACGATGCTATCGCAGCAGCTCAAGCTGCTGAAGCAAATGGAGCAGATGGATTGATGCTGCTTCCGCCAATGCGCTACAAAGCAACAGACGAAGAAACAGTTCAATACTTTGCGGCTATAGCTCAGTCTACAAAACTTCCAATCATGATTTACAATAACCCGGTAGATTATAAAATCGAAGTTACCTTAGATATGTTCGATCAATTACAACAATATAAAAATATTCAGGCGGTAAAAGAGTCTACACGTGACATCTCTAATGTTACTCGAATGATTAATCGCTTTGGCTCACGGTACCAGATCCTATGTGGCGTAGATACTTTGGCCATGGAAAGTTTGGTCATGGGTGCAGACGGATGGGTAGCAGGATTGGTAGATGCGTTTCCAAAAGAAACGGTTGCTGTATTTGCCTACACCAAAGCTGGGAAAATCGATGAAGCGCTAACGATATACCGCTGGTTTTTACCTCTTTTAGAATTGGATATATCGCCACAATTAGTTCAGAATATAAAGCAATGTGAAATTGCTACAGGTATTGGAACGGGCCATGTTCGAAAGCCTCGACTTATATTGAAAGGAGCAGAGCGAATTCGAGTTCAAAAAATAATCGACGACTCATTGGCTTCACGACCAGATTTAGGAAACTATAAAACATACTTATGATTCAAGGAAAAAGTGTAATCAACGGGAAAGAAGTTCAATCCAAAAATAAAGCTTCTTTTTTTACGTATAACGCACAGACAAGTAAGCAACTCCCCCAACAGTATGACAATGCAACCCTAGAAGACATCGACAACAGTTGTGAGGTTGCAGCGCAAGTTTTTTCAGATTATGCAGCAACTAGTTCGGCCACACGTGCAGCTTTATTAATTCAAATTAAAAAAGAGCTTGAGCAAAATAAAGCAGCTATCCTTGAACAATATCGATTGGAATCGGGTTATCCCGATGGGCGAGCTCAGGGAGAATTCACTCGTACGTTAGGGCAAATTCAAAGCTTTGCAGATTTATTAAATGAAGGTTCTTATGTGAAAGCAATTTTGGATGTTGGCATCGAAGGTGTCCCTGATTTACGTAAAATGCACTTTCCTATAGGACCAGTTGTCGTTTTTGGAGCCAGCAATTTTCCCTTAGCTTTTTCAACCGCAGGAGGAGACACCATTTCTGCTTTAGCAGCAGGATGCCCAGTTATTCTTAAAGGACATCCTTATCATGCAGGCACAAGTGAATTGGTTGCTCAAGCCATACAAAGTGCTATTCAAAAAAGTGGGCTGCATGCTGGAATTTTCGCACACCTGCATGGCGAATCAATTGGAGTTGGTCAGCGTTTGGTAGAGCATTCAAAAGTTAAAGCTGTTGGCTTTACTGGAAGCTACAAGGCTGGGAAAGCGCTTTATGATATCGCTCAAAAAAGAAAAGAACCCATTCCTGTTTTCGCGGAAATGGGCAGTGTAAATCCTGTTTTTATATTACCGAATCGTTTAGTGTCGGATGAATCACTACCGGTCGATCTTGCGAATTCTATTCAAATGGGTACAGGACAATTTTGCACCAATCCAGGATTAATAGTTATTGGTGGTGAAGCTACAACTAGTTTTGTAGATCAACTTGCTTCGGAGATTCTGAAGGGAGAACCCGCTACAATGGTACATTCCAATATTAGTAGAAATTATGAAAATCAACTTCAAAACATCAAAAACCAAGGAGTTACGATTCACAAAGGTAGTCTAGATGCGAATTGTCCAGCTTTGGGGGTTATTTCTGCTGCAGAGGTTTTGAAAAACCCAAATGTTTTAGAAGAGGTTTTTGGACCTTTTAGCTTGGTTATTCAATGCGCTACAACGGAAGAATTAAACACAATTGCCGAAGTTCTTCCTGGCCAATTAACCGCAACAATTCTAGGTGAGGCTGAAGAACTAAACGATAACAAACAACTGCTTGCAACGGTTCAACAAAAAGTTGGCCGATTGCTCTACAAAGGGGTGCCTACTGGAGTAGCCGTTACACCTTCTATGAATCATGGTGGACCTTTTCCAGCCTCAACTGACAGTCGTTTCACCTCAGTTGGAACCTCTTCGATCGAACGTTGGTTAAGGCCAGTTTGTCTTCAAGATTGCCCACAAGATTTATTACCCGAGGCTTTGAAAGATGAAAATCCATTACAAATTTTCCGTACCTTGAATAAGCAACTTACAAAATCAGTAGTATGAAAAGACTTGCTTATATCTTCGTTTGTTTAGTTCTTAGTATTGGTTGTTCTTCAATTGCTGAAGATGAAATAATGCTTCAAGAGTGCATTGATCAATACGAGGCGTATGATTCTTATGACAGAGAAATTTTTCCTTTAGGTGACCATACCGAAGAACGTTATCAAGCCGATTATGATTTTTATGGAACCTTGCTAGAAAAAATTAACGGTATTACGGTAGCTAAACTCACTTCTGAGGATCGAATATCATTGAAACTTTTAAAGTTTTTGGTAGAAGATCACCGAGCTAATTTTGAGTTTCAAACCCACCTCAATCCTTTGTTGTCCGATTCTGGTTTTCATAATAGTTTGGTCTATCGTGTTCGCCCTTTGACTTCAAAAAAGCAAAGTATAGCGTACCTCAAAATGCTACAGGCTATTCCAATATTTGTAGATCAAAACCTCATTTTATTAAAAAAAGGACTTGAATCTGGTGTCTCTCAGCCCTTGATTATTTTTGACGGTTACGAAAGTAGTTATTACAAACACATTACTGAAACCGTTGAGAATAATTTCTATTTTTCACCTTTTAAAAATCTTCCAGATCAATTTTCTTCTGAAGAAAAAGACTCCCTACTGAGTGTAGCGCATGCTACTATTCAAAAAGATGTGATTCCTTCTTTTCAGAAAATCAAAACTTTTTTTGAAACTGAATATTACCCTCAAACTCGAAAAGCAATTGGAGTTAGTCAAACACCCAATGGATCAGCCTTTTACAAAGATAGGATAGCCTATTACACTACTTTGGATATGACTGCCGAAGAAGTACATCAATTGGGCTTGAAAGAGGTTGCTAAGATTAAAAATGCAATGGAAGCGATTATTACGGAAGTTGAGTTTCAAGGAAACTTCGAAGACTTTTTTGCTTTCTTAAGATCGGATAAGCAATTTTATGCGCAATCGGGAGACGAACTTTTGATGCGTGCTCGTGATATTGCAAAACGCTTGGATGAACAACTACCTAAATTTTTTAAAACCCTACCCCGAACACCTTATGGAGTTGCAGCTGTTCCCGATGCAATTGCACCAAAATATACAGGAGGGCGGTATATCCCTACCCGTCCCAACAGTACAAATCCTGGATATTATTGGGTCAACACCTACAACTTACCCAGTCGTCCCTTATATGTTCTTCCAGCACTTACAGCCCACGAAGCAGTTCCTGGACATCATTTACAAATGGCATTAAATTCAGAGCTGTCTACCGAAATCCCAAGCTTTAGAAGATCACTTTATTTATCTGCATATGGAGAAGGATGGGGCTTATACACAGAAGCACTAGCTGGAGAAATGGGCATATATACCACACCCTACGAGCGCTTTGGTCAACTTACTTACTCTATGTGGAGGGCATGCCGTTTGGTAGTTGATACTGGGATTCATGCTTTTGGATGGAGTAAAGAACAAGCGGTAGAATTTATGACTGCAAACACAGCACTTTCTTTTCATGAAATTAATACCGAAGTAGATCGCTATATTTCATGGCCAGGTCAGGCTTTGGCATATAAGGTTGGGGAATTAAAAATTTCTGAACTTAGACAGAAAACAGAAAATGCTCTCGGAGATCAATTTGACATACGAGAATTTCACAATATTATTTTACAAAAAGGAACGCTAACCCTTCCACTAATGGAAGAAGAAATAGCAGCCTATATTAAGCAAGAATTGAATGAGTAGCATTACAAAATTCATTTGTATTGATGGCAATACAGCTGGTAATCCTGTTCGCGTTGTAATTTCACCGACACCAAAACTTGAAGGAAATACCATGATGGAAAAGCGAATTCATTTTCTTAAAGAATTTGATTGGATTCGCAAGGGTTTGATGTTCGAGCCCAGAGGACACGATATGATGAGTGGAAGTTTTTTCTTTCCTCCGCAAGATGCATTCAACGATGTCGCCGTTTTATTCATAGAAACCAGTGGATGCTTGCCTATGTGTGGGCATGGTCTTATTGGAACCATTACTATTTTGATTGAGGAAAAATTGGTTTTGCCCAAAGAAAAAGGAATCCTTCGAGTTGAAACGCCAGCCGGATTAATCATTGCTTCCTATACGCAAGAGGCTGAAAAAGTTACCGCTGTTAAATTCACAAACATTGCTTCTTTTCTTTACGCTTCTGGTCTTGAAGTTGAGCATCCAGAGTTAGGAAAACTCAAAGTTGACGTTGCTTATGGTGGGAATTTTTATGCTATTGTAGATCCTCAAGCAAATTTTAAGGGAATTGAAGATTACACCGCAGGGAAATTAATTGACTTCAGCAAATCGTTGCGAATTTTAGTCAACGAATTACAAGAATTCATTCACCCCGAGGATTCTAATATCCAAGGATGTAGTCATGTTTTATGGGCAGGAAAAACGCTTGATAAAACATCCACTGCACGTAACGCTGTTTTTTACGGAGACAAAGCAATCGATCGTTCTCCTTGTGGAACCGGTACGTCGGCGCGAATGGCGCAATGGTATGCACAAGATAAACTAAAGGTTGGTTCGAGTTTTATTCACGAAAGTATTATAGGATCTACCTTTAAGGGAACAGTCGAACAAAAAACAACGGCTGGTTCATTTTTAGCAATTACACCAAGTATAGAAGGGAGTGCTCGTATTACGGGATATAACACAATACTAATTGATTCTGAAGACCCCTATGCAGCAGGATTCCAAGTTATTTGATTTGATATGAAAAAGAAAGTAGTCGTTATTGGTGGAGGAATTGTAGGTCTATCTACCGCATTTTATTTGAGAGCAGAAGGGCACGAAGTCACAGTGTTGGATAAAGGAACTCTTTCCGAAGGAGCTTCTTTTGTCAATGCTGGATATTTGACACCAAGTCATATCGTTCCTCTGGCTGCTCCGGGAATGATTTCTAAAGGCTTGAAATGGATGTTCAATTCATCTAGCCCCTTTTATATAAAACCGCGATTGGATGCTGATTTGATTTCCTGGGGTTGGAAATTTATGCGCTCCTGTTCTAAAGCCCATGTACAACGTTCGTTATCTGTGATAAAAGACATCAATACCTTGAGTAAGAATTTGTATCACGAAATGCATCAATCCATGGATTTTGATTTTCATTTGGAAGATCGAGGCGTATTGATGGCTTTTAAAACTACAAAGGCAGAAAAGGAAGAATTTTCTGTAATGAAAGCTGCCCAAGACTTGGGATTGGATGTTTCTTTGATCGGGCAAGATGAGGTCAATCAGCTGCAACCAGGCGTAAAAATGAATATCGCTGGAGCGTATCACTATCGTTGCGACGCACACACAACTCCGGAGGTTTTTATGCATCAGTTACGTGACAATATTCTTACAAATGGTGTTTCCATTCACACAAAAACTACTGTAAATGGATTCGAAGTTATCAATAATCAAATAAAAAAAGTACAAACGGATCAAGGCGATTTTGAAGCAGATGAGGTTGTTTTTGCAGCAGGTGCTTGGACAGAAAAACTCCTAAAACCTCTAAAAATCGCACTCTCTATTCAAGCTGGAAAAGGATACCGCATTAATGTAGCTGCACCAACAGGAATCACAATGCCTGCTATACTGATGGAATCAAAAGTAGCGGTAACACCCATGCAGGGATTCACTCGTTTTTCGGGAACTATGGAGATAGCGGGAATCAATAATGTTATTCGCATGAATCGAGTACAGGCAATAGCGCAAGCATCGAGTCAGTATTATCAAGGAATAGCAATTGCGAAAGAAGATCAAGAACAAGCTCATTGTGGTTTGCGACCTTTGTCACCAGATGGATTACCGTTTATAGGAAGGCATTCTTCTTGTTCTAATTTGGTTATGGCAACAGGTCATGCCATGATGGGTTGGAGTTTAGGTCCGGGAACAGGGAAATTAGTTTCCGAAATAATTTCAGGTAAAAAAACAGCTATGGATATAACAGCTTTTGCGCCTGAACGAAAGTACGGACTATAGTTTATAGGCAATACCACCAGCAAGCGCTGGTGCTTTATAAATGTTTTTCCCACTCAACGGAATACTATACCCAAAGGAAGCACTCCACTTTTTTGTTATAAAGTAATTGATTTCTCCGCCTAGATTTGTGACTTCAACATTATTTGCAAAAATACTTCCATTGCTGTTTAAGGCTGATAAAGAGCCGTTGAAAAAGGATTGAATCGTATTCAGGCGCACCAAAAACAAGAATTTATTTTTAAACACCTGAGACCCTGTTTCAAACCCAAGTCGGATTTCATCGGAATAACCATTACTCCTATTATTGACACCTAATGATCCTTTGGCGTAAAAAGAATGTTTTGCAATCTTAAACGAAGTTCCGGCTAAGACTTTCACGATTTGATTGAATTCTCCGTCTCCAGTTTGATAACTTCCATCACTTCCACCACTGTTATTCCCCGACGGAATCCCTAGGGTTAATGAAGTAGCCAGTACCCATTTCGGTCGTTTAAGAATTTGAACTTCTACCGCAAGATCGATATCTCCAAAACTGTTGACTGCTTCTCCTGGCTGACCTGGATTGCCCGAGGTAAAGATTTGTTCGTTTTGATATACTCGGGTAAAAGGAATATAGCCCACCAACGTTATTTTGTCTGTAATTCCGTGTCGACCGTATAAACTGGTCACAAAAATTCCACGAGTCGCATTAGGATCTAGAAGTCCCTTATCGGTATAGTGTTGATTTGCTTCTAAAAACCAAGTCCCAACTTTATAGTATCCAGTTCCTTTTTTTTGGATCCATTGTGCGGTTCCAAAAGTTATTCCAAGAAAAAAAAGACAGCCCAATAACAAGAATTGTTTTTGCATGTGTAGGTAAAATTAAAATATGGTTGAATCTCCGACCTTAACAATAAATGGTTTACACCAGTAAAGGATGTACTTGTAATCACTAATGTCGATTGAAGAAGGTAAAACATAGCTGTGAGCACCACTAAAAACAGTTACTTCAGCAATTTCGTAGGCTCCTGAAGGAGAATTGGGATTATTTGATAGGTATACAAAAAGCCTAGGAATTGCTGTTGAGGCAACGTAGTCATCCCCAATATCCAATACCAATTGACCAGCATCATTTAAACCATATTCGTAGCTACCGGTAAGTTCATAGCTTGATGTAGTTCGGATTGTACCTTGATAGGATTGTGGGGATGTTACAACCACATCATCATCTACAGTTGGAGTCGAATCGGTATCTGTTGTTGTTGAGGAAGTATCGGAAACCGTGGTAGTTGTTGTGCTTGCATCTGTTAATGTCGATGTAGTGGTGCCAGAATCTATGGTGCTCGTATTTATATCAGAAGTTGTAGTAGTACCTGAATCGACAGTCATTGTTGCTGTTTCGGTTATTACAGTAACAACTTCTCGAACAGGAAAAGAAGTTTCGGCAGAAATGGTAGATCCTAATGCGGTTACAACACTGACCTGAATAGTAGCTACTCCATCGCTGGTTGCAGTAGCAAAACCACTATCGTCTATAGTGAGAGCATCGGGAGGAGATACGGTCCAAATCAAATTAGGATTTTCAATTTGAGTTCCACTGGTATCAAAATATTTAGCAGTAAACTGAAATTTTTGCCCAACCTTAATGGAGATAATCTGAGGAGAAGTAATTCGTAGTGTTGGATCGACATAATCATCTGTTACATCAGTTCCAATACAGCTTAGATACAATAAGAAGCTGAAAAAAAGCAGTGTTTTTTTATACATCGTAAAAATTTGGGTGTTACTAATGTATTGAAAGAAATCAAAAAGAATGCCAGATTTCAATATTTTAACAAAAAAAAAGCGGGAATTATCCTAGAATTCGAACGGCATCTTTGGCACAATAGGTTGCAATAAGCGATGCTCCGGCACGCTTAAATGCAATGAGTTGCTCGTACATAATTGCGTCATATTCAATCCAGCCTTTTTGAGCTGCAGCTTTGAGCATGGCGTATTCGCCACTCACTTGATAGGCAGCGATGGGAACATCAACTTGATTACTCAAATCACGGATGATATCTAAATAGGCTAGGCCTGGTTTTACCATTACAATATCTGCACCTTCTTCAATATCCAATTCTGCTTCTAGTAGTGCCTCTTTTCGATTATGAAAATCCATCTGATAGTTTTTTTTATCTCCAAAACCTGGAGCAGAGTCGAGTGCAGATCGGAAGGGGCCATAGAAACCGGAAGCATATTTGGCGCTATAACTTAGGATTCCAGTATTGTGAAAATGTTCTTGTTCTAGAAGTGTTCGAATAGCCAAAATCCGACCATCCATCATGTCACTTGGTGCTACAAAATCTGCTCCTGCCTGTGCATGCGATAAGGCCATTTGTGCTAATACTTCAACTGTGGTATCGTTTACAATGACTCCCTTTTCCACAATCCCATCGTGTCCAAAAGAAGAATAAGGGTCTAAAGCTACATCGGTCATAACGACCATCTCGGGGACAGTTTCTTTTACAAGTGCGATGGCTCTTTGCATTAAACCTTCGGGGTTCAGCGCTTCTGTACCTTTATTGTCTTTCAAAGTGTCGGGCACTTTTACAAATAGTAAAACAGTTTGCAGCCCCATGCTCCAAAGCTCTTGAACTTCTTTTTTCAAATGGTCTAAACTCATGCGATAATAGTCTGGCATAGAGGTTATTTCCTCTTTTACATCTGAGCCTTCTACAGCAAAAAGAGGTACGATGAAGTCGGTTGGCGACAACTGCTGTTCTCTAACCATACTTCTGACTGCTTCTGAACTTCGTAATCGTCTGTTTCGTTTTATTGGATACATGGTATTGTTTTAAGTAAGGTCTTCTTTTTCATCAGCAATTCCGTCTAAGAAAACGTCTAATGTGTTGGTTTCAGTTTCTTCAGAATTTTCAGCCGAATCTAGTTCTGAATCTTGTTTAGATTTTTTCATAGTTCCTAACGTCATCATCAGCATGGACGCTAAAATAACAACCAGTAACACCTGTTCATCTATAATTGAAGCAGCTGTGTTTATGAAGGTAACTTCTTTGATTTGTAGAAATAATAGAATACTGATCAAGCCTCTTGGAGACATATAGACAAGCGGTGAGGGTTTGATTTTAAAAGTGGTTGCGATAAAATATACATAGCGTATGAGGAGCATAATTCCAAAAATCAAAACACCGTAAATAAAGGGAGTGACAGAAGAAAACTCCACTAAGCTAATTGAAAAACCAAAAAACAAGAAAAAGAAAGTTTTCACTAAAAAGGTAGATTCTGCTGTCAGAATATGAAATTCATGCAATCCTTTTTCAGTCTGATTTAAGTCTAGATAACGCTGCATAAATCCGGGGAGTAAGGCTTTTACATTGCTTAAAAACAATCCAAAAATAAAAATGGTTACCAAGGCTGGTAAATGGAAAAACTTCCCAAAAGCATAAACCAATACAAGTAGTGCTAGAATAAGGAAAAATTTGACGTGGTGTTCAATTTTCTGCAAGAGCTGAAAAAGGAGGTAGGTGATAATCAACGAAACCACAATTACTCCGATAATTTGTAGCCCTAAAGCAACGATAGATTCGGCACTAATTAAAGTTTGATTCGATTCGAATTGTCGAATAGCATAGTTAAAAATCATGATCCCTAAGATATCCGAAAACGTAGATTCATATACTACAAATTCTTTTTCTCGATTCAATAGTCCAGCAGCAGAGGGTATAGCAACAGCACTACTGATGATGGCCAGTGGAATTGCAAAGATAATAGCAGTTTTATGTTCAAGGTTTAAGATGTTTTCAAAAGCCCAACTCACGGCGATGATATTGAGTATTAAAATCAGTGCAGCAGCAAAAAACCCTTTAAGGATTACGGGGAGCTTTTCTTTTTTAATATCAAGTTCCAATGCGCCTTCTAGAACGATCAAAATTAGACCGACAGTTCCCAAAACTGGGATTACTTTATCTAAAAAACCGAAATCAGTAAAACCGTAAAGATTGGTTATAGCTCGAATGATGATTCCAGTAAACATCAATAGAATAACCGATGGAAATTTTGTTTTCCTTGCGATTGCATCAAAGAGGTAAGAGAAAACCACCAAAAGAGGAAGTACTATTAAAATAGATAATGTATTCATAAGGGTTTCGTTTTTCTTCAGGGTAATTTAGTAAAAAGCTAACGACTTTTGATTTAAGAAACCCAATTTTTAGGTTTCCTGATCACCTTTATGAGTTCAGCCTCTGGCGAATCTTTTTCAGGATGATGATCATAATGCCACTGAACCTTAGGTGGTAAGCTCATTAAAATACTTTCAATCCTACCGTTTGTTTTTAAACCGAAAAGCGTGCCTTTATCGTGAACTAAATTAAATTCTACATAACGACCTCTTCGTATTTCTTGCCATTTTTTTTGTTCTTCGGAGAAGGGAAGGTCTTTTCTGTGTTCTAAAATCGGTAGGTAGGCTTCTAGGAAATTGTCTGCAACATCGGTAACAAAAGCATACCATTCTTCAAGCGAACGTTTTGGAGTAGGTTTTAAATAATCAAAAAATAAACCGCCCAAACCTCTTGCTTCATCTCGATGTGCATTCCAAAAATAGGCATCACATTTTTTCTTGTATTCTGAATAAAACTTAAAGTTGTGTCGGTCACAAGCGTTTTTACAGGTTTGATGAAAATGAGTAGCATCTTCTTCGAACAAATAATAGGGCGTAAGGTCCAGACCTCCACCGAACCATTGATCTACGATGTTGCCGTCGAGGTCATACATTTCAAAATAGCGCCAATTTGCATGAACAGTGGGTGCCATTGGATTTTTAGGGTGTAGAACCAAGCTAAGTCCACAGGCATAAAAAGAAGCCTCGCTTACATTCAAATGCGTCTGCATACTTTTGGGTAATGTACCGTGTACTCCCGAAATATTAACGCCCCCTTTTTCAAATACAGCTCCGTCTTCTAGAACACGTGTTCTTCCACCTCCACCTTCGGGTCGTTTCCATAAATCTTCTTTAAAGGAAGCACCTCCATCTGCTAATTCTAAAGCAGCAGTAATGGTATCTTGAAGTTCACAAATGTAATTGTAGAAAGACTCTTTCATGAATGCGTTTTTAGCTTCCGTATTCTTTTACTGCGTCAACAAATGCTTGCGCATGACTGACGGGAATATTGGGTAAAATACCGTGCCCTAGGTTTACAATATAGCGATCTTTACCAAAAGCATCGATCATCTTCTTCACATCAGTTTTGATCTTCGGAATTGGAGACAATAATTGTGATGGATCATAATTTCCTTGTAAGGTAATCTTACCTCCAGACAAATAACGAGCGTTTCTTGCCGAACAAGTCCAGTCTACTCCAAGAGCACTAGCGCCCGATTCAGACATTTCTCCTAGTGCAAACCAACATCCTTTTCCAAAAACAATTACAGGACATAAATCTTTAACTGCTGTTACAATTTGTTGAATGTAAGGCCAAGAGAAAATAGCGTAATCTTCGGGTGAAAGTAAACCTCCCCATGAATCAAATATTTGTAAGGCATTGACGCCCGCTGCAGCTTTTGCTCTGAGATAATCAATAGTAGTATCGGTTATTTTTTGAAGTAATTCATGTGCCATTTCAGGTTCTTTAAAGCAAAACTCCTTGGCTTTGTCGAAGGTTTTTGACCCTTGTCCCTGAACAGCATAGCACAATAAAGTCCATGGTGAACCAGCAAAGCCGATCAAGGGCACTTCGTTGTTGAGCTCTTGTTTGGTCATTTTGACCGCATCAATTACATAGCCTAAAGCTTCTTCAGCATAAGGGACTATAACTTGGTCTAGTTCTGCTCTGCTTCGAATAGGAGTAGGAATCCATGGACCAACGTCCGCTTTCATTTCTACTTCAATATTCATTGCTTGAAGAACCACAAGAATATCACTGAACAAGATTGCAGCATCTGGGCCAATCTGACGAATGGGCATTACCGTAATTTCTGTCGCTAATTCTGGGGTTTGACAACGTGTAAAGAAATCATATTTTGCTTTCAACTTCATGAAATCAGGCAAATATCGCCCGGCTTGACGCATCATCCAAACGGGTGGACGAGCAACGGTTTCTCCGGCTAGAGCTTTAAGGAATAAATCATTTTTAATCATGAGGGTAGCTGTTTTTTTGTTTGGTAAATCATATGCTCTATAGTAGGGCTTGTGGCAATAATAATCTGTCTTTTTGATATGGGTAATGCTGCTGCAGTGGTTGGGCCAATACAAATGCAAACAGTCTGCTTGAGGCTGTTGTCTTGAAGAAAACTTCGAACCCCGCTTGGGCTGTAAAATAGCACAATGTCAAATGCACCAATTGGTTTTGGTTTCAATTGCGTTTGGTATACTTCAACAGCATCAAGTTTGATTTTGTAGAGTTTCATTTGAGCCTCTAAATCAGGCCTTCTTTCCTTTCCGCAGAAAAACAAGAAAGCTTCATTTTTAGCGTTTTTAAGGATAAAATCAGCCAAATTAGATGCATTTTCTTCAAAATGAGTCACTTTTAAGCCTTTTTCTTCTAAAGCAATTTTAGTCTTTTCTCCTACACAATAGCATTTTTTGTTCTTCAAAAGCCGTTCGAAATCTGTTTTTGAAAAAACAGATTGTACTGCATTTTGACTTGAGAAAAGGAGTGTATGTTTTGCTTCTGAATAGGTAAAAGGAATTGCTTCTGTTTCTATAAAATTTCGTTCGGTATAGCGAGCTCCTAATTCAATCATTCTGTTTTTCTGAATTGGCGAAAGTACTTTAGTTGAAAGAATTTTTAAAGGATTGCTCATAAGGAAGATTTAAATTCCTGAAGTAAGGTTGCTGCTCCTTTTTTAAGCAAAGTATGTGCAAGATCTATTCCTTTGTCTTGAGCTGTAGACTTTCCAAAGGTTTCTGAAACGATGTATTTCCGTTTACCATCCAATGAAAAAACACCACCACTAAAGTGCACCTGATCTCCTTCTATAGTTGCAAGTGCTCCAATTGGGGCAGTACATCCACCTTCTAGTGTCCGTAAAAAATCCCGTTCAATCTGTGTGCAAAGTGCTGCATCAGGTCGATTGAATTGTTGTAAACTATCGAATATAGTAGTGTCTACAGTTCTGCAAACTACCATAAGGGCTCCCTGAGCGGGTGCCGGTATCATCCAATCTAAGATTTCAACGCGCTCTGTTTTTGTGTCAAGTCGAACTAATGCGGCTTCTGCAAAAATTGCTCCGTCCCAAGTTCCGTCTTTCAATTTAGTTAAACGGGTTTGTATGTTTCCTCGTAAAGGAACAATATTGTGATTGGGATATTGAGCGAGCCATTGTGCTTTTCTTCTTAAGCTCCCTGTTGCAATTGTTGCAGGGTTTTCAAAAGCAACGGCATTGGCTTTTTTTACTAGAACATCCAAAACTGGACCTCGTTCCAAAACTGCAGCTTGTTGAATACCTTCTGGTAATTGCGTTGGTACATCTTTCATGCTGTGAATTGCAATATCAATTCGATTATTCAGTAATGCAGCGTCAAGTGTTTTAGTGAAAATTCCAACAGTTCCCATTTCATAGAGAGGTTGGACAAGGTCTAAGTCGCCATCGCTTTTAATCGGTACCAGTTCAGTGGCATAACCTTTTGCATTTAATAAATCTTGCAAAGTATGGGCTTGCCATAGTGCCAAAGCACTTGCCCGTGTTCCAATTCGAATCAGCTTATTCATGGGCTTTTATATCCAGTTGAAAAACTTCTTGTATTACATCCAAGGTTGTAGATGCTTTGTTGGGGTTTTCTTTTAGGTAATTGGCGAGTTGGCCAGTTATTTTTTGAATCATTTGATCTGAAACCCTTACAGCTTCTGGTTTTAAAACCGCTTTCTTCTCTTGATTTTTAATTTCAGAACTTTGTTGAGCTGTTAGTTTTGCCTTCAAAGCGCGAAGTGCTGGCGCATATTGACGGTGTTCTAACCATTGCAAAAACTCTTCTTTGACTTCCTCTAAAATTATTTCGGCTTGAGGAATGTATTGTCTTCTATCTTCTAACGCTTTGTTTGTAATCTGCGAAAGAGAATCTAAATTAATTAGTGTTACATGTTCTAACTCTTCAACATTCGAATGCACATTACTAGGGATTGAAAGATCGAGAATAAGAAGGGGGGTGTCTTTATGAATAATGTCTTTTGATATGGTGGGCTGTTGCGCGCCAGTTGCAACAACTAAGACATCTGTTTTTCTTATTTCTGTGGGTAATTCTCCGTACTCTTTAACCAAGACATTGAACTTTCCTGCTATATGTTTAGCTTTTTCGTGGGTACGATTGATCAAAACAATATGATCGTTTTCTGTATGTTTGATTAAGTTTTCGCAGGTGTTTCTTCCGATCTTACCCGTTCCAAAAAGTAAAATATTTTTTTCTGAAATATCTTCAATGGTATTGATGATGTATTGAACTGATGCAAATGCGACAGAGGTAGCTCCACTCGAAATCTTAGTTTCGGTCTTGATGCGTTTACTTGCTTGGATAACGGCATTGACTAAGCGTTCCATAAAACCATGACCCATCCCGAGTTTTTTGGCCCTAAAAAAGCCTTGTTTCAATTGGCCTATTATTTCAAAATCTCCAAGAATTTGACTGTCTAATCCTGTTCCTACTTTGAAGATGTGGTGAAAGGCAGCGTTGTTTTTGTGGGTATATCCAATTTCATTAAACACAGCTAAGCTTCCTTTGGAGTGCTTACACAATAAATTAATCAGTTGAATAGGATGATTAACGTGGGCATAGATCTCCGTTCTGTTGCAGGTAGAATTAATGAGTATTTCTTCGACACCTTCTCTTTTAGCTTCTAGGGTAAGGCTGTCTTTTTGCTCTAAACTTAAGCTAAAATCTCCTCGAGTTTTCAGGTCAGCATTTTTGTAGCTAACCCCTATTGCGTAAAAATGTTTCTTGTTATTTGAAACTTCCATTAATTTGTTCTAATCGGATACAAAAATAAGCGGCTGCTTTTAAAAAAAGTAACGCTAAAAGTATAATTAATAACGTAAAGCGTTTATTTTTGCAATGGAAACGCTTACGGACTATATAATATAGCCTTTTTGCAATATATGCGCACGTTATTTAGAGTGTTTCTAAATAAAAAACAATACAAATTATGCTTAAAAATAACGATGAAAGTAACGCGTCAAGGATGACCATCGAAGAAGGCTTTTATGTACTTCGTTTTCAAAACGATACCAATGAAGTAACCCGTGAGGTTCGAGAAATTAATAGTAGTTTTATTCAATTTCATTTTTGCTTGAAAGGTCAGGGCGATTTCTTATTCAACACAGGAAATTATGTTTTTAATGTAAAAGAAGAGCACTCCATTTTGTTGTATAATCCACAACGAGATTTACCTATAGATCTAAAGCTACAGCCCAATACTTGGATTATTGGTGTCGTTATTTCAATTAAAAAATTTCATAGCTTATTTTCTCAAGATGCCGATCACATTCACTTTTTGAGTCCAGAAAATAGTACTAAAAAATATTACGACAACGGAAATATTACCCCCAGTATGGCCGTAGTATTGAGCCAAATTTTAAGCTCCAATATCCACGAGAGCATGAAGGCACTTTATTTAAAAGGTAAGGTGTATGAATTGCTAAGTCTTTATTTTAATAAAAATGAAGATACTGATATTGAGCAGTGTCCTTTCTTAATCGATGAAGATAATGTTCGTAAAATTCGATTAGCAAAGGAGATAATTCTCAAGAACATGTCCGAACCTCCCTCGCTTCAAGAACTATCAGAGGAGATTGGGTTGAGTCTAAATAAATTGAAAGAAGGTTTTAAACAACTTTATGGCGATACGGTTTTTGGCTATCTATTGGATCATAAAATGGAAGAGGCTCGACGAATGTTGGCTTCTACGAATTACAATGTCAATGAAGTTGGATTAAGAATAGGTTATAGCACATCGAGTCATTTTATAGCTGCCTTTAAAAAGAAGTATGGAACTACTCCAAAAAAATACTTAATGTCATTATCTTCGCAGTAAAATAGCTAAACTGCAGTTCGATTAGCTACTATATGAAAGAACGCATATGAAAGGAGTATTGTTGGTTAATTTAGGCTCACCAGAAAGCCCAAGCCCTAAGGATGTAAAAACGTATTTAGGGGAATTTTTAATGGACGAACGTGTGGTAGATTTACCCAAATTGTTTCGTACGATTTTGGTAAAAGGAATTATTTTAAACACCCGTCCTAAGCAATCAGCTAAAGCGTATAAGAAAATATGGTGGGACGAAGGTTCGCCTCTAATTGTGCTTTCTGAAAGACTCCAAGGGAAAGTATCTGAAAAGGTTTCGACCCCTGTGAGTTTAGCGATGCGCTATGGCTCCATGTCAATCAAAAAAGGTCTGCAAGAGCTTGTTGATCAAGGAGTAGATGATATTTTCATTATTCCATTATACCCCCAATTTGCAATGGCAACAACCGAGACAATTCTGGTACTTGCCGAAGAGCTTCGAGATGAATTTTTCCCTCAGGTTAAGTTTACGTCTTTGCCAGCATTTTACAATCACCCAGATTATGTTCGGGTTCTTTCCAATTCAATTGCAGAAGGATTACAAGGGAAAAATTGGGAACACTTATTATTTTCTTACCACGGCGTTCCGGAACGTCACATCCGAAAATCCGATATTACAAAGTCACATTGCAAAATAAACGGCGAATGTTGTGTTACTGCCTCTAAGGCGCACGAATTTTGTTATCGTCACCAGTGTTATGAAACTACCCGTTTGGTTGCCGAATATTTAGAATTAAAAGAAGGTACTTTTTCTACCTCTTTTCAATCCCGTTTAGGCGTTGACCCATGGTTACAACCTTATACCGATAGAACTGTTGCAAATTTTGCCAAGAGTGGACTGAAGCAACTGGCAATAGCCACTCCTGCATTTGTGTCCGATTGTTTAGAGACTTTAGAAGAAATTGGAATGGAAGCAGCGGAAGATTTTGAAGAAAAAGGAGGGGATCATTTGGAAGTGCTTCCCTGCATCAATGATCGGGAAGAGTGGGTTAATGTAATGAGCCGTTGGATTGACGAATGGGCTTTAACTGAAGAATCTTAATGGCAGAAAAGGCCGTTCAAATGGGAACGGATCCCATTGGGAAACTGTTATTGCGACAATCGCTACCAGCGTCAATTGGTATTTTGGTGATGTCCCTTAATATTCTCATCGACACTATTTTTGTGGGTCAATGGATAGGGCCCAACGCCATTGCGGCAATCAATGTGGTACTCCCAGTTTCCTTTTTTATCGCAGCACTAGGAATGTCCATTGGAATGGGCGGTGGTTCTATTATTTCAAGAGCCCTAGGAAGCAATCACACGGCTAAAGCCAACAAGACTTTTGGAAATCAACTTACACTGACCTTGCTCTTTACTCTCAGTTTTATGACTTTGGGATTGGTCTTTATGGAATCTATAATTCCATCTTTTGGTGGTAAAGGAGCACTGTATGCTCCAGCAAAAATATACTATACAATTGTGCTATACGGAGTTCCGATTTTGGGACTGGCTATGATGGGAAACAATACCATTCGTTCTGAAGGAAAGCCAAAATATGCAATGTATGCAATGATGTTACCTTCGATTTCCAATCTGTTTTTGGATTATCTTTTTATAAATGTATTCGGTTGGGGTATGGAGGGTGCAGCTTGGGCAACAACTTTGTCCTATGGCGTTTGCATGTCTTATATCGTATACTTTTTCCTTTCTGGAAAATCAGATTTATTTTTGAAAATTTCTGATTTGGGATTAGACTTTTCTATTGTCACAGAAATCGGTTCTCTTGGATTTGTTACCCTAGCTCGACAAGCAGTAGTGAGTGTTACAGTACTTATGGTGAATAATATTTTATTCGAATTATCAGGAGAATCCACTGTAGCGGTCTATGCGATTATCAGTCGAATGCTTATGTTTGCTTTATTTCCAATCCTAGGAATCACCCAAGGGTTTGTTCCTATTGCTGGGTTTAATTTTGGCGCAAACAAAAAAGATCGAGTACTAGAAGTAATTCGAACAGCATTGATTTACGCCACAGCTTTAGCCACCTTTGTTTTCTTGATGATCTTACTTTTTTCAGAAGCAATTGCAAGTGCTTTTACACAAGATCAAGCAATTATTATTAAAACAAAAGAGGTTTTGACTTGGGTCTTTTTGTCGACTCCAATTATTGGAATTCAACTGATCGGATCGGCGTATTTTCAAGCCATTGGAAAAGCGATTCCTGCTCTTCTTTTGACTCTAACGCGCCAGGGGTTCTTTTTTATACCATTGATTTTAATTTTACCACGGTATTATGGAGAATTTGGAATTTGGATTTCGTTTCCAATTGCCGAAGTAATCGCCACAATTGTTACCGCTTATTTTTTGAGAAAAGAATTGAAACGATACAATAAATAGATGCATTTCTGGTTTGGCTTTCTTTTTGTACTTTAGAACTTATAAAAACAGTCCTTTTGCTAGAATATTATAACTACATAAAATCCCTACATTTAATTTTTATTATTACCTGGTTCGCTGGCTTGTTCTATATTCCACGGATCTTCATATACCACATCGAAGCACAAGAAAAAACAGCTATTGAACGCGACATACTGAGCCAACAATTGAAGCTGATGGCAAAGCGACTCTGGTATATTATTACATGGCCTTCTGCAATTTTGGCAAGTATTTTTGCTTTTACTTTATTGTATTTAATGCCAAGTTGGTTGACTCAAGACTGGATGTTAATCAAGCTTTTCTTTGTTGGATTATTGTATTTATATCATTACAAAACCCATCTAATTTTCAAAGAACTTCAAAATGATGAATTTCGTTATACTTCTTTTTTTATGCGAGTTTGGAATGAAGGTGCAACTCTTATCCTATTCGCAGTAGTATTTCTAGTAATTTTAAAAAGCAGTTTTCATTGGATTTTTGGTGTCTTATCAATTGTTGGACTTGCCCTTTTATTGATGCTCGGGATACGCATTTATAAGCGTTTTAGAAAAGACAAATAGCCATGGCAAGAAGTAAATTCTCCCTTAGGTCTCGAGTATTTTTTTCCATGATTTTATTGGTGGTAATGACTTCATTGCTGATTCTTGGAGCTACCTTCTATCAATACTATTCTCAGTCCGACGATTATAACCTAAGGCGACTTGAACGGAAAGAGACGCAGGTTAAAAATCATTTGTCCTATATTCTCGATCGTGAAGACGCATTCAATTTGATTGGAGAAAAACAGGCTAGTTTTTATAATATTTTTGAATCCATAGGCCTAATCCATAAAGTAGAATATGCACTTTTTAGTATGGAAGGCGTACCCTATTTTTATTCGTATGTGAAGATCGAAAATATGGATCAAGATCAGCAACTCGATCCCAAAATTACAGAGCAGCTGTTGTTAAGTGAGCGGCAGAGGATCGCTGTTCAGAACGAGCAAGAACGGGGTCGGTTTCAGTCCTCATATAGTGTGCTGTTCGACACCAATAATAAACCCTATGGGATTTTATATTTCCCTTATTTTGAAGATGTGTCTTTCAGTACTACAGAGTTGAATACATTCCTAATGCGGCTCTTCCAGATTTATTTTTTTATGTTACTGGTTGCCATCATCATCGCTTATTTTATCTCGAGTTATATGACACGTCCGCTGGAAACAATCCGTGCGCGAATAGACCGTACTGGATTATTAAAAGGGAACGAAAAAATATACATATCCAACGCCAGTAAAGAGGTAGATAGTTTAGTGAATTCTTATAACAGCATGTTGGATGCTCTGGAAGAAAGTATAGCAAAATTAGCTCGTTCAGAACGAGAACAAGCTTGGCAAGAAATGGCCAAGCAAGTTGCGCATGAAATTAAGAATCCGCTAACTCCTATGCGACTTACTATTCAAAGTTTTCAGCAACGATTTGACCCAGAAGACCCTAAGATCAATCAAAAGGTAATCGATTTTTCTAAGATCATGATTGAGCAAATTGACACCATGAGTAGGGTAGCGACTGCATTCTCAAACTTTGCAACCTTGCCGAAACTCATTGTCGAAACAGAAGATATTGTCGAAATCACAAGACTATCTATTGATATTTTTGAGCCAGGAGTAATTCAATACAGTAGTTCCGAAGAGCAAATCTTTTGGGACATTGATCGGACCCAATGGATTCGTATAATGACCAATTTAGTTCAGAACGCAATTCAGGCCGTACCCCAAGAAAGAGACCCGAAAATTCAAGTCCGTATTCAAAAAGGAGCAGCAGGCTTGCGTATTGAAATTGAAGATAACGGATCGGGAATCACCGCAGAAAACATTGATAAAATATTTCAACCCAATTTTACAACTAAAACCGGAGGAATGGGTCTAGGTTTAGCAATAGTGAAGAACAGTATTGATTCTTTAGGTGGGTCAATTCATTATGAAACGGAGCAAGATCGCGGGACAAAATTCATCATCCAATTAAAAAAATAAAAATGAGCACAGCTAACCTTCAGTTAAGAATTCAAGACCAAGTTGCGTGGATTCAAATCGACCGACCAACAAAGCTTAATGCACTCAATAGAGCAGTTTTAGAAGAATTGAATCAAGTGTTTTCTGACCTTCGAACAGATGCGAGCGTACGTGTTATTGTGTTGACCGGGAGCGGTGAAAAAGCTTTTGTAGCAGGAGCTGATATTGCAGAATTCTCTGAATTTGGACCTGTAGAAGGAAGGGCTCTTGCACAAAAAGGACAAGACGCTGTGTTTACCTTCATAGAACAAATGAACAAACCTGTGATTGCTGCAATCAATGGTTTTGCTTTAGGGGGTGGACTCGAATTGGCAATGTCGTGTCATATGCGAATTGCTTCTGCAAATGCAAAAATGGGCTTACCCGAGACTTCGTTGGGCGTGATCCCCGGGTATGGAGGAACCCAACGCTTGGCACAGATTATTGGAAAAGGAAGAGCGATGGAATTAATTCTTAGTTGCCAGATGCTTGCTGCTGACCAAGCTTTGGACTTTGGTTTAGTCACTCAAGTTGTTCCTCAAGAAGAACTCTTGTCAGCTGCAGCTGTTTTAGCACAAAAGATTTTAAAGAATTCACCCTTTGCTATAGGTCAGGCTATTCAGGCAGTTAATGCTGCCTATGAAGAAGGACAGAATGGATTCGAAGCTGAGGTTAATGGTTTTGGAGCTTGTTTTGGTTCTGAAGACTTTAAAGAGGGCACCCAAGCTTTCTTGGAGAAAAGAAAAGCGAATTTTACAGGAAACTAATCCAATACTACAGCATCGGTTATTGTTTTTTCGATCGCACTAAAAAATTCAGTTGAGAGGTTATCTGAAGGTTCTACGGGCTCGTGAACATCAAAAACTATTTTAATTCCTAAAGGCAGCGGAAAGTTGCCCCAGCGATTAAACTTCCATGAGTTATTGATTGTAATAGGTACAATAAGCACATTGGGTGTTTTTTCGATGATGGTTTTTATCCCCCTAGTTTTAAACTTTCTAGGCACTCCATTTTTAGATCGAGTTCCCTCAGGAAAAATCAGTGTTGACCAATTGTTTTTTGCTAAAAGAGCGGCATGGCGATTGATTTCATTAACTGCTTGAATAGGATCATTTCGATCAATTAAAGCAGAACCACCATTGCGCAGATGGTAAGAAACACTGGGTATACCTTTTCCAAGCTCTTTTTTACTTACAAATTTTAAATGATGCTTTCGTAAATACCAAATCAGTGGCGGAATATCAGCAGTGTTCTGATGATTTGCAATAACGATTAGTGGACGATCGGTTGGTAAGTCAAAGTTGTTATTGAATTGAATTCGTGTGCCCAAAAGATTGAAACAACGGAGCAGGAAAAAGTTAAGAATATCTATAGATACTTTGTGTGCATGGTACCCGAACAGGGTTCGGACAAATACCTGAATACCATGGAAGATCACTAAATTCATCATAAAGCACACAAAGAAAACAACCGAGAATAGGCTTGCGATGAATTTATACATTATGATCGATTTTCTACCTTTAAAAAGAGGCAGTATCCTTTTTTATTGCTTAACAGAACTCGTCGTAAGCCTGTTTCAAGTTTTCTGCAATCATTTCTGCAGGACGGCCTTCAATGTGATGACGTTCGAGCATGTGAACCAATTCTCCATTTCTGAATAATGCCATGCTTGGAGAAGAAGGAGGAAAGGGAACCATAAGCGCACGAGCACGATCGGTAGCCTCAAAATCTACTCCTGCAAAAACAGTTACTAGAGTACTTGGACTTTTTTCATTCGCTAAAGAAATACGAACTCCTGGTCTTGCATTTGCTGCAGCGCATCCACAAACCGAATTCACTACAACCAAAGTTGTTCCTTCTGCACTAATCGCCTCTTCTACTTGAGCTACTTCATTTAATTGTTTGAACCCTACTGCGGTTAATTCATCGCGCATAGGTTGTACAAATTCTGCTGGATACATAGACTGTTTTTTTAATTTGTACAAAGATAAAAAGTTTCCTTTATTTCTACTGATTTTAAGATAATGTTCACTTTATTTTTTAAAGTAAAAACTATCTTTGAGTCAAATTTTTTTTAATGATAAAATGGATTGGTGCTGTTTTAGGATATACTTATTTGCGTTTTGGTGGAGCTGTTTTAGGATACTTTCTTGGAAGCATGATCGAAGGTTTTATGAAAAAAGGTTCTACTCGATCCTTCAATACGAGTAGTTTTCGCTCTATGGAAACCAATCAGTTTGAACTGAATCTTCTGGCTTTAGCAGCATTAGTGATTAAGGCAGATGGTAAAATAGAAGCAAAAGAATTGCGCTTTGTTCGCAACTACTTTATTGCAAATTACGGAGCAGATTATGCTGCAGTTATTTTTTCTAGATTCAATTCTGAAATCAAAAAAGAAACCCAAGACCTTTCCAAAGTAGCGGGTTTATTTGTCAATGGAACCCCCTACAATACCCGCCTTCAAATTGTACATTTTCTTTTTGGAATTGCCAATGCAGATGGAAGTGTTTCACCCTCTGAGATAAAAAAAATAAATCAAATTGCAGCTGCTTTGGGTATTCAATCTGCTAATTTCGAGAGCATCAAGGCTATGTTTATACAACAGGCTGGGAATGCGTACAAGATTTTGGAGATCGATTCCAATGCTACCGATGCGGAAGTGAAAAAAGCGTACCGCACTATGGCAAAAAAATATCATCCTGATAAGCTAAGTAGCGCTGATCCAGCAATGCTAAAAGGAGCTCAGGAAAAATTTCAACAAGTTCAGGCGGCTTACGAAAAAATTCAAAAAGAGCGCGGACTATAAAAGTTAAGGATTATGGAAACAATTTGGTTTTATGCTCAACTCGGATTCAATCATGTTCTGGATTTCCAAGGACTGGATCATTTTTATTTTATCATTGCACTTGCTATTCCTTTTGGGTTTCGCGAATTCCAAAAATTACTCTGGTGGGTTTCTCTTTTTACTTTGGGACATACACTCTCCCTTTTTGGAAATTATTTTTTTGAGCTAAAACTCTCAGCTGACTGGATTGAGTTCTTGATTCCTGTCACCATTGCCTTGAGTTGTATTCCTTTATTAAAAACTAAAATAGTTCCTGTTGCGAATTGGTTTCCATCTATAATAACTCTGATTTTTGGATTGATTCACGGATTGGGTTTTGGACGTTATTTCTCTCTCATTGTTTCTGAAGATGAAGCTTTAGTCGACTTACTTTCATTTGCTCTTGGAGTTGAAGCTGTTCAAATCTTTATCGTTGTGGGAATACTAATTCTTAATGTATTGTTTCTAAATGTTTTGAAAATCAATAAGTCTAAATGGCAATTAGTCATTGGCGCAATGATTCTTTCTCAAGCCATCCGCATGATAATTGAAACCAGCCCTTTTTAACCTTTTCTTTTTAATTCAGCCCAAGTGGAATAAGTTTGTATCTTACTCTGCACTATTATTAAATATACTTGATGAAATTATTACAAACTACCTTTTCGTTACCAAGCGGTTCTCTTTTGCAAAACAGAATAGCTAAGTCTGCTATGAGTGAAAACATAGGAACATTAAAAAATGCTCCGACAAAGCAATTGATCAAGGCGTACGAAGTTTGGGCAAAAGGTAATCCTGGACTCTTAATTACGGGCAATGTTATGGTCGATTCTCAAGCTTTGGGAGAGGCACGCAATGTAGTGGTTGAGGATCGTTCAAATTTCAAACTTTTACAAGCTTGGGCAAAAACAGTCGAAGGTACTGGAACCCAGATTTGGCCACAGCTCAATCATCCCGGGCGTCAAGCTTTCGCTGCCATAAACAAAGAAGTGGTAGCACCATCGGCAGTATCACTCAAGATGGGTGGAGCTTCTTCGATGTTTAAAAAACCAACTCCCCTAACAGAAGATGCAATTTGGAAAATCATCAAACGTTTCGGTAATGCAGCAAAAATAATGCAAGATGCTGGATTTTCGGGCTGTCAAATTCATGGCGCACATGGCTATTTAGTCAGTCAATTTTTGTCTCCATTGAGTAATACCAGAAACGACCAATGGGGCGGTTCTCTAGAAAATAGAGCGCGTTTTGTCTTAGAAGTTTACAAAGAAATACGCACCCAGGTAGGAGCAGCGTATCCCATAGGGATTAAAATAAATTCTGCTGATTTTCAACGTGGAGGTTTTTCGGAGGAAGAATCAATGGAAGTAGTTCGTTTATTGTCTAAAGAGGGGATCGATCTTATTGAAATATCGGGCGGAACATATGAGAAACCAGCAATGGTAGGGCATAAACAAAAGAAAAGCACGCAAGAACGTGAAGCTTATTTCTTAGACTATATAGAAAAAGTCAGATCGATAACCGACAAACCACTGATGTTGACCGGAGGTTTTAGAACGGTTGCGGTTATGGAACAAGCCCTGGCCGATGGGAAACTGGATATTGTTGGTTTGGCTCGTCCCTTTTGTTTGAGTCCTGAGCTTGCTCAAGATATTTTTTCAGGAAAAACTACTGCTTTTGAAACACCATTCCCTAGTTCAGGATTTCGATTTATCGATAAAATGGGAGGTGTCGAGTTGCCTTGGTACGCTTTACAAATTGGTCGTCTTGGAAAAGGAAAACGCCCTAAGAAAAATCTCAGCGGATTGACAGCGTTTTATTTAAGCACTAAAAACATGATTGTGAAATCCTTTTTTAAAAATTAGGGCTTTTTAAACACAATGTATAACGCAAATACGAACTTCAGTTTATTGCACTCTATTTCCATGTAATCGTCTCTATAGTGCGTGATTAACTTCTCTATAGATATCCTAATATGTACAAACGAACATTAATCTTTATCGAAAAACCTTCCGATAAAACCACCTAATTTTCCACCTCCAATTACAAGAACTACGAATAAGCCGATTATGAGCAGTAAGAATCCCATAGGTTAGTTTTATTCAAGCTCCTCAGTTTTTATGAACTTAGTTCCCTCAGCATTGGTGAAATAGAGTTTTTCATGGGTTTGAACTAGGTTATTTAAGAGTGGATTTTTAAGTGAGTAGGTGCCCTTAAACTTGTATGCAAGCGTATTACTCCCCATATCCATGAAGTAATCAAATCGATTTTTCAAACCGACAACCTTATCTCGATACGCCTTGTATGTGTCTCTTTGTTCAGAAAACTCCAAAACTTTGTTCCTCCCGTAGGAGTCATTTATTTTTTCATAAACCCCAACCAAAGAATCGTATCCTTTGTAGTTAACATCGTAATTTTCAATCAATTTGTCGTAGCTATTTTCATCTATTTCAGGAAGAGCATCTTCGAATTCTGACTTGAATACGTCAAAAAAATAGTTGAGACTATCCATAGCGATCACGGAATCGACAATCTCAACCTTTAGTATTTGAAAATCAAGTTCACTTAATTCTGTTGATAGAAACTCTTGAACTCCTTTATTTTCATAATCGTAAAGCATTTGTTCCTCTGGAGAATATCCTCCACAGGATATAAATAAAAGGGATAACAATAAAAAGGGGATTGATTTTCTCATAAGTAGTTGATTTATATTGGTTAGAATTGGGAATTCTAATGTATGAAAAAACATTAAACAGGAAAAAAAGAGGTTATTTCATCAAATAAATGGGCCTAAACAGCTTGTTTTTTTTATCAACAATAATAAAAGGATAACATGCACCTTTTTTTTCAACTCTAAGGTTTCATGAACATACTGTTTAAAGTCACTTTCAGTTTCTATATTCATTCCCATATAGCGCCAAATATCGTGATTGAAAAT
>ENA-ORDA01000159-ORDA01000159.1-marine-metagenome-genome-assembly--contig:-NODE-159-length-69168-cov-4.459857_pt1 | contig 69168 bp, 50 predicted proteins | sample MGYA00237778_ERZ508506 | MGnify/ENA primary metagenome ERZ508506 (study PRJEB26177, sample SAMN06267891) | marine metagenome | isolation source: Monterey Bay, California, USA | place: Pacific...
GGTTACTATGTGCTTTTTCTCGAAGTAGAATCTCTGAGACACACTCATTGGTCAATGGGTCAAAATACAATCGATCAGATGTATCAAAATCAGTCGAAACAGTTTCAGGGTTGTTGTTGATGAGAATTGCATCCATACCGGCTGCTCGAATGGCCATTACGGCGTGAACACATCCATAATCAAATTCGATTCCTTGACCAATACGTATCGGTCCTGAACCAATAGTAACCATTCGTTGTTTTGTTCTCTGTTCCATATGCGGAATATGATCGATACCAACCTCTTGGTACGGTTCGTATGTGGAATAGTAGTAGGGAGTTTTTGCGGCAAATTCTGCAGCACATGAATCGACCATTCGATATCTTGGATGTATTCCAAGTTCGTGCCTACGTAACATTACGCTCTCTTCATTGCAATGTTCAGGCAATGACTTCCACGCATTCGGCTTGAAACCATCAATGGCGTCTGCGATATGTGCATCGCTGAATCCATGACTCTTGTATTTGATGAGCATTTTAGCGTCCATACTTGATGGTAAACCATCGAAGTCGACGAGGGATTTTTCCATTTGAGCAATATTTTCAAAACGTTGCAGGAACCATCGAGTAATTCGGGTGATTTCATGAACTTCATTTACTGTCCAGCCTCGGCGGAAGGCCTCTAATAGAGCACCCATACGCCTGTCAGTCGCAATTCTTAGCCAATCGACGAGTACGGAATCAGGCAGTGATTCAAATGCTCGTTCAGCCATTCCTTCACCTTCAGACTCATCGGCCTTTGTCAGTGGCCGAGGGTAGGGGCAGCCTTGTTCGAGTGAAGCCCATGCTTTGAGGAAGGCTTCTTCGAAATTTCGACCAATGGCCATTACTTCTCCAGTAGACTTCATCGAGGTTCCAAGCGTCCTGTCCGCAGTTCTGAATTTGTCAAATGGCCAGCGAGGAATCTTGACGACAACATAATCCAGTGTCGGTTCAAATGCAGCGGTTGTGCCTTCACCTGTAATTGGATTTGGCAATTCATCGAGCGTATATCCCACTGCAATCTTGGCAGCCATTCGAGCAATAGGATATCCTGTTGCTTTGGATGCAAGAGCAGAGGAACGAGAGACACGAGGATTCACTTCGATGACTCGAATTTCGCCAGTGGATTGATTGTACGCAAATTGGACATTGCATCCTCCCTTGATGTTTAGTTCTCTAATTAGAGCAAGCGCCTTGTCTCGAAGTTCTTGGTGATCTGAATCTGAAAACGACTGAAGAGGAGCAACAACAACAGATTCTCCTGTGTGAACCCCCATTGGATCAATATTTTCCATTGTACAAACAATCGTTGCATTATCTGAACCATCTCTCATAACCTCGTACTCGAGTTCTTGCCATCCCAGAATCGATTCTTCAATCAGTACTTGACTAATACGTGAATTACGTAGGCCAAGAGTAGCAATCTCGACAAGTTGTCCAAGGTCAAAAGCAGTACCTCCTCCAAGTCCACCAAGAGTAAATGCAGGTCGAATCAAAATAGGCCAAGAACCAATCTCCTCTGCTGCTTTAATCACCTGATCCATCGTATTGCAAGCAATGGCTTCTGAAATTGGGAGATTGATTGATTCACAAACTTTGTTGAAAAGGTCTCTATCTTCAGCCTTATCGATTGCATCCAGATCAGAACCAATGAGTTCGACTCCGAGTTTCTCAAGTGTTCCATCGTGAGCAAGTTCACTGGCAATATTCAGTGCAGTTTGTCCGCCCATCCCAGCAAGTAATGCATCAGGGCGCTCAATCTCTAAGATTTTACGAACTGTATCAGGCAATAAAGGTTCGATGTATACACGGTCCGCCATTTCTGGATCATTTTGAATTGTTGCAGGATTAGAATTGACAAGAATGACCTCATATCCATCTTCACGTAATGCTCGTACGGCTTGAGAACCAGAGAAATCAAATTCAGCTGCTTGTCCAATCTTGATTGGACCAGACCCAAGGACAAGAATGGTGTTCAAATCATCTCGCCGAGGCATCAGATTTCACCTCCAAGATGAGCATCTACGAGTTCTCTAAACCTATCGAAGAGTGGTTCAGCGTCATGAGGACCTGGACATGCTTCTGGGTGGAATTGAACAGTGAAACAAGGACGGCCAAGAACATCAAGCCCTTCCACCGTTTTGTCATTGGCATTGATGTATCGAACTTCAACATCGTATCCATGAAGATTTTCTGCATCAGGAGATGTTGCTCCACTTGGATGAGCAGCTAACATCCCGTTTGTTGGATCAGCTACTGCAAATCCATGATTTTGTGACGTAATCCAAACTCTTTGGGTCTTTAGATCAACCACTGGTTGGTTAGCACCTCGATGACCATAACGCATCTTGTAGGTCTTCAATCCAGATGCAAGCCCCATCAATTGATGACCAAGGCAAATACCCATCACTGGAATTCCTGATGCTACAGCCTGTGCGAGTGTGTATCTTGCATTGGTGGCTTTTCCTGGATGGGCAGGGTCCCCCGGACCATTTGAACAAAATAATGCAGTGATAGAGAAGCCTTGAAGAGTTTCAAACGAAATATCTGGAGGGCACCAAACAACTTCAAACCGCTTGCATAGATTTCTGAGAATGTTGTACTTCACTCCACAATCGAGTGCTCCAATGCGTGGTAATGGCTGTCCAAGATCATCACATGCACCGGGATTGAGTACTACTGGCTCATCGATTGAAACCATGTCGACAAGGTCTTCTAATTCAGGAGAAGTCATCACCTTGAGTCTCTGCCTCATTTCGGCTTCATGTTCCTTTGGTCCAAAGATGCACAATACAGTCCCCAGTTCGCGAACACGTCGTGTAATGGCTCGTGTATCTACGTTCTCAATTCCAGGAACTCCATGGGCTTGCAATAGTTCTGAAACAGTTCCTGTAGAATCCCGATGATCTGGGTCGTTCATTGCGTGACGTACGACAACACCTTTTGGCCAAACGGCACGAGATTCTGATTTTGAAAGATGAATGCCGTAATTTCCGATAAGCGGGTATGTGAATGTAAGGACCTGACCAGCCCAAGAAGGATCAGTGAGTGATTCTTGGTATCCCATCATCCCAGTCGTAAAGACAAGTTCACCTTCACCAAAACCTTCTGCCCCGAAAAGGGTCCCTTCAAAACGGCCTCCATCAGCGAGAAGTAGAAGTCCTTCTCCAGAGGCTCTTTTTGGAAGAGTTGATTTGTCGAGAAGAGCATCTGCAGCATCCGTAAAGCGAGGCGGTACCTCCACACCACGATTAAATGAGCCTGGGGCAAAGCCAGAACCCACGCGTACGCCCTTCGACATCACCATTTGTCGAAAAAGACCATCCATAATGCTTGGGTTCGGATTCCAAGGAAATTTATACCAGAATTCATTCTGAACGAGTGTCTAAAACATCTTTTCCAGTTAGACTCGGATTGATGATTAATTCGCCACCATCCAGATTCCTTTCAATCGCCGCACTACCATACCAACCATCTAGGAAAAGTGCTAATGCCGCCACTTCAGAGTGCGGTTGATTTCCAACCGCAAGATTGTATTGGGATATCTGGAAGACATCCGATGGTACCTTAGCACCTCCGACGATAACAACAAGAGGACGATCACGACGAATTGTGGGAGTAACGTCTCTGAAAGAAGCACCGTACATCGTCAGATGTACCGCTACACCCGGCGGATTACCATCCATCCCTTGAGTAACAAAACGACGAAGCCAAGCCATTGGACTCTTGATATGCTTGATTTCCATGTCTCCACCAAACCGTTGATTGACTGATGAGATATTCTCTTGCATCTTCTTGTCTTCATCACCCGAAAAGAGGAAACTTTCAGCTCCAAGTGCACGGGCAACTAAAGCAAGATGTGTCGTAATTCTTGGATCTCTTCCAAGACGATAACCGAGACGTAGAATTGTAACACCATGCTCGGACATAAAGCGGCCTTGCAGACATCATTGATGAATGGTGAGGTTCAATCATCCAGATTGGGCATCTGACTGGCATCTGGAACACGGGATGGAGGTGTCAATTCAATGTCCTCATGAGCTTCCAAGAATCGTCTTAACCAGAGAAGAAGAGATGCATCCACAATCAGATGGCCACCATAAATAACCCCGAGCGAAACAAGTGATAAGCGACCAGTCCTCCAGAGACCTGATTCAAGACTGAGTGTATCAGAAAGCAAAGCAGTGACAATTGGTTCACCTACATACAGGGCTACGAAGATAATCATGACCCCGGAAATGATTGATGGTACAAGTGAACCAAGTTCTCGGCTAAAATCTCCAAATACAGAATAAAGGAATGCTAAAGCCATGACCAACAAAGCAACTTCATTGAAATTAAGACCAAGGAATTTAGAGACTCCTACGTCCATATTGTCCGAGCCGGAACTGATGAGTAGCCACCAGAAGAGAAGTGAAACAGTAATGATTCCAGCACCCCATTTTGCTCTGCTTGAGAGCATATTGAAGATTGCTGGTTTATCGAAAATATTCATTCGTAGCGCAAGTCGTTCAGCCAATTCAATGTGAGCTTCACTTATGTTGGACTCGACACCAACATCATCATGTCCACTCATAGAATGGTTGTTTTCTAACTCGGACATGCAATTCCCTTTAGCATGAGCCCTTATGAATCCATCCGTCATCGGATGCCTAATGGCCAAAACCTCTCGACCCTTTTCTCTCCGCCGTGAAGACCAGAATACAGGAATAATGGGCATTCTTAATGCCACCCCAGATTCATTTCATAGCCCATCGAGGCAATCCTCAGTAGAAGAAGCAATTGTGAATGGATTGATGATGATCCAAAACGGTTCAGAAATCATCGACATTGGTGGCGAGAGCACACGTCCAGGTTCAGAACCAGTCACCATAAGAGAAGAAATTGAGCGAGTAATTCCAATTATTGAAGGAATTTGCGAACAGGCTGTTAATCCAAACATTTCAATCGATACAAGAAATGTAGAAGTAGCAAGAAAAGCAATTCAAGCAGGGGCATCGATGATCAATGATGTGTCTGGATTAAGAGATGATGCAATGAAGAATCTCGTACTCGATACTGGAGTCCCTGTCTGTATTATGCATATGCTTGGAGATCCAAAAACGATGCAATCTAATCCGATGTACTCAAATGTTATCGAAGAAGTGTGTAGCGAACTCCATCAAAAAGCCACTGAACTTATCGATGCTGGCCATCCAGCAGAACGAATTTGCCTTGACCCAGGAATAGGCTTTGGAAAAACTCTTGAACATAATATCAAGTTGCTTAAGGCCCATGAAACCCTTCGTGGAGAACATAACCTTGCGATATTATGGGGCGTATCTCGAAAGTCGATGATCGGTCAAATCACCGGGCATGAACATCCCAAAGACCGTTTGTATGGAACGCTAGGAGTAGCTGCTTATGCACAGCAACAAAACATCGATTGGCTTCGAGTTCATGATGTGCAAGCACATACTGACTTACTATCTGTGATGCGGAAAATGAATTAGTTTACGCCGCCACCAATAAATCCAGCAGCAGCAAACCAAGCTCCGAGCATACTGCCAAGATTCGTCAATGCTGTAACTAACAAGACGCGGCCTGCAGGATTACTCCAAAACCCACCAATCGACGTTCCTTTGAGAAATTTCTGAAGATCTTCAGCAGTTGGTTCAGCAATTTTGAGTTGAACGTATCCTGCGAACCAACCAGCAGCTAAAGCAGGATTGAGAGAGGTGATTGGACTTGCCAATGCTGCAGTAAGTATTGCAAGTGGGTGTCCTCGAGCAATAATACAACCGATTGCAGCAAATACGGCATTGAATAATGTCCATATCGTCAGCATTTTAACAATATCAATCGAATCGTTATTCCATAGTGAAAATCCAACCAAGCCCATCACGATAAGCGGTATAGCAAACGGAAGAATCTTGCCCACAATACCTCTTTTTGGAACTGTTGATAATTCAGTCATTTCAGCCTCATTAAGGGGAACATATTCTTCCAGAGTACGAGCAATCCCTTTCAAATGTCCAGCACCGACGACAACCAACATCTTTCCATCGGTTTTCGATTTCATAATCTTTTCAGCAATGTATCGATCTCTCTCATCGATGAGGACTTCTCCTGCACCTGGTGAAAATTCTTTCAATTCGTCCATCATTGAAGAGAGGAGGTCTGAATCCGAGAGCAATTCTTCAAGATCGACATCATCCTCGAGTTCTTCTTCATCTCCAAAAAGAGAAAACAACAGTCCGAAGCGCTCTCTCAACTTCATTTTCTTCCAAGCACGCTTCATCGTAACTTGTATGTCCCTGTCAATAAGGGCGACCTTAAGATTCGCAGCCCTTGCTGTTTCAACAGCTGCCAAAAGTTCTGCGCCTGGTTCTTGACCTTCATTGAGACCCATGCGTCTTTGCTCTGCACTCAACATCGCTTGCATCAAAACCATTGGGGCTTTCCCTTCTTTGATAACCCTAAGCAAGCCTTCTTTGTCGAGTCGGCGCCCTTCAACTAAAGCATCATGTCTTGATTTACATAATTCAACGCCAACCACTTCTGGTTGATATTCAGATATTTGCGATTTAACAGCTTCAACTGATGCAGTAGCCACGTGAGCGGTTCCCAGTAATCTCAATGTTGGCGAAACATCGATGTACGGAGTGGAAGAGGTCAAGACAAATCCTCCTGAGAGAAGATTCTTCGAAGATGTTCAGCCATAGTGTCGAGTATGACTTCACCTTTCAATTCGACATCAGCAAACTCCTCAAAACCAAGAGATTCAAACAGAATCTGACCTCCAGCAAGTCCTTTGTGACCTCCTGCCTGTCCGCCTGGGAAGTGTTTGGATAATGATAATCCTAGATGGATATTTTCTCTCCTGCTACGTGCAGAAAGCAATACCTTGTTTCGTTGAATCCCATACACGACAACGACTTCTGTATCTTTTGTAGCGAATAGGAAGTCAGCAACTTGAGAAAGATCATCCCGACTCTTGAGGTTCGAAATAGGTGCGAGAATGAGTGTTCCTTCATGCTCTTTATTCGCTAATGCTTGCGTGAAGGTGTCAAGAGTATATTTATTCTTTAGAGGCGCTTCTATAGAAGTCAAGAGATCAGAATCAACCCACGTATTAAGCCACATTAATGCACGTAAATCCACTGGATTGAAGGAACGAGTGAATGAGAGCGTGTCAGTACGGATACCAAACGAGAGAGCAGTAGCTAAACGGGGCGTCATATCGACACTCATATTCATCAACAAATTAGCAATTAAGGACGATGTTGCTGAATATTCTGGGCGTAGAAAAGCGACATCGGCTGAAACTGGCTTATCAGAACTGTGGTGATCAATGATGATATGCGGGACACATTCCTCCGGCAAGACATTGTTTGCACCAGGTTGGTGGAAATCAACAGTTACGATACAATCTGCTTCATTGAGAACATCATCCAGTTCCCAGTCGAGAATAATACGACGGAGAGGAATCTCAAGGAGACGAACCATTGCTTGATTTTGTTGATGTTCAATCAGACCACCATGGTAAATTGTTGGAATGTGATCTAGTGAGGAACACACTGCTTCCATTGCAAGTGCTGATGCTAAAGCATCTGGATCAGGATTGTCGTGACAAAAGATGGCAACTTTGGATTCTTTCGGTAATCCTTTGAGATATGTTTCAAGGACCTTTGCTCCAGCATGTCGTTCCCAAGCACGAATCTTTTCACGATAAGCAGCAGCAATAATTTCAGTTGTATCAATACCATCAACTGAATCATCAATGCCTTCTGCTTCAGTCGTGAGAAGAGGCACATCTGGCCATCGATCCCTAAGGGCGACCAAAGGTACAGAATCACTCAATACATTTGCATCGACAAGAATGACTGCCGTTGGATGATGCCCACTGTCTGGCAATTCAGTAGCAAGCATTGCAGATGGGAGTGGAAGTACTTCGCATTCCCCTACGTCCTCAACAATCCCCATGTGGGATGCAAGACCAACGATTCTCGTAAGACGTCTCCTAGAACACCAACGAGCCAACTCTATGGCAAGAGGACTGTGACCGATTACGAGGAACATTAACGACTCTCCATACAACCAACTTGAGTTGATCTGCTTGAATCCTTACACTCAAAAAGAGATTTGGACGTTCTCTCGCTCGATTCCTTTCACTTCGAAAAGGTCTCTGCGTACGCATCCTTTCATTCCAGCAACGATGTTCGTAGGAATCATCTGAATAGCAGCATTGAAGTTTGTAGCAGATGCATTGTAGAATTCTCTTCGATCAGCGACTTGGTTTTCAAGAGCGACAAGTTGTCTCTGAAGATCAAGGAAATTTTCATTTGCTTTCAAGTCAGGATATTGCTCAGCGACCATGTTGATTCGTGGGATAAGCCCAGCAAGTGTGCTTTCTGCAGCACCCACGCCTTTGATGTCACCTTGTGCTAATGCACCAGCTGCTGCTTGTCTTGCCACAGCAAAGGCATCAAAAATTTCTTTTTCATGTGCTGCATATCCTTTAACAGTTGCAAGAAGGTTTGGGATCATATCATATCGTTGCTTGAGCAATACATCGATATCTGCCCATGATTTGTTGACATTTTCTTCAAGACGTACCAATCGATTCCATGTTGAAAAGAACCAAATCACAAACACAAGAAGGACAAATCCTCCAACAACTAAACCGATTATCATTGCAGACATGGTCTTTGCACAGGCGCAAACCATATCAAAGTATAGCAATATTCCGCTGATATGATATGTCGAAACAATATCCAACAAGCATGGACGCATTGACCATAGCCCTTGTGTTGGTTGGCAGTGCGTCCATTGGGTTCTTATTTGCTCCATTGGGATTAGGTGGAGGGCTACTTTTCGCCCCACTTCTTCACTATGGTGCTGGATGGGAAATTGATGGAGCGTTACTCATCGTTTCACTGGGCTTATCGGGAACTGTTGCGTATGGATCTGGATTACGTCATCGAAAAGAGGGTTTTTATTCCGACCTTCGCCTCAAAGAAGGCCTATTTGGAGCGATTCCTGGAGCGATAGTAGGCGTCGCCATAGTGGCATCCTTAAGCGGCTCATTTGACGCCCTATTCAAGACCCTAAGCCTTATTTTTGTTACGTGGGCAATCATCAAAACCCTACGCAGTGGCAGTAAAAAGGATTCAATAGAAGAGAATCCATCAAAAACACCCTTGCGCATAGGTGTTGGAATAGGAGGGATGTTGTCATCTGTTCTTGCAATAGGAGCGGGCGCAATATACGTACCAGTACTCAGAGCATATGGCTCCCTTCCATCCCGAACAGCTATTGGAACCAGCCTTCACTTTATGATGTGCGTAATACCTCTCTCAATCATCGCTCATTTATTCGCTCTGAAACAGGGTCAATGGGATGTTCTTGAATCAAATATTATCCTAATTCTCATATTACCATTTGTGGTAATCATTGCGGCTAATACTGGAGCACGTGTTGGAATCGCCAAAGTTTCAGAACAAAGAATTATGCAAGTCTTCGTTGCAATCCTCTTCATTATAGGAATACGGTATTCTATCGATCTCACGAACCGTTTATTCTAAGAGAATATTGCTTGATTAATTTCATCCCGAGTGACGGTACAAAACTCTCCATCATCAAGGTTAAAATCGTCCAACTGCATACCTTCAGTACCAAGGCGATGTAATTGAGTGACATGGTTATCAAGTGAAGTGAACATTCTTCGAATCTGACGTTTCTTGCCTTCATCAATGGTGAGAATTGCGCATGATCTGTGTTCCAGTTCAATGATTGCTGGACGAGTTCTAAACACTTCACGAGAACCGTATTCTACAACAGATACAGATACCCCTTTTCGTATTGATTCGAGTTGTCGTTCTGTAATTTTCGATTCTGTTTCAACCCGATATGTCTTCCTTATTTTCTTATCAGGATCTGTTATGGAATGGACTAACTTTCCATCAGTTGTAACCAAAAGAAACCCTGTTGTCTCTTCATCTAGCCTTCCAACGGTGACCAGCGTTTCATAGACAGATGGCTCTACTGCATCTCGAAAGAGTTCATACACAGAAGTCTTGTTGAGTTCAAGTTCCTGTGAATTTAATCGGGAACAGATATATCCTGCAGGCTTGTTGAGGAGAAAATACAAATCATTCGAGGGCAGGAATAGTTCAACACCTCTGTATTTGACTGTACGTTTAGCTGGCTTGAATTCGTAAGCAATATTCTTGATGACTGAATCATTGACTGTTACATCTCCATCCCAAATGGCTTTTTTGACATCCCCTTTGGATGAAAACTCTCCACATTTGGAGAGAAACTGATGGAGTCTAATCTTCATTAAACAGCCGTGAACTTCGTTTGTTCATAGCAGTTCCTCTACGAAAGGTGAGTACATACCCTTCATCAAATCTTAACTTGAACAAGATAACATCGAGCAGCCTACTTTATGACGAGCCCATTCTGGTCGTTTTTGGAACCACTTCTCTTCAAACTCGACTTGCTCATCGTATGGATTTTTGAGTAATGTATAGAGTTCCTCACAAATAGAAACATCTCCAGATTCTGCTGCATCGATGGCTAACTGTGCCATCCAGTTTCTCAGAACATACTTGGGATTAGAAGAACGCATCGCATCTCTATTAGGATCTGAATTGACCCTCTCCCACCATAAAGAAAGCCACACATTCCATTCGTCTGTAGGGATAGTATCTGTATCATAAAAGGCATCAGACAACAAAAGAACTTCGGGTTCTTGAATCGAGGAGAGCAATCGGAAAAACAACGTCATGTCTGTTTCGACACGTTGAAGCAATTCGTTGAGATCTCGAATTAATGATTCATCATCATTTCTAAATTCGTCTAAACCAAGTTTTGATGCCCACATTTCATTTTGATGCGCTGAATATGCCTCTGTATACCCTTCGAGTACATTATGCAATAATTCTGGTTCATCCATGAGGGGGACCATGGCTTCAAGCAAACGAGCAACATTCCATGCACCAATTTGTGGTTGTTGCCCATATCGATAGCGCCGAGTACGCAAATCCGTTGTATTCGGCGTCCATCCCGGATTGTAATCTTCTAGCCAACCATATGGACCATAATCGATTGTAAGGCCATGAATGGACATATTGTCAGTATTCATAACGCCATGAACAAACCCAACCCTCATCCAGTGAGAAATCATCAAAGCAGTTTGTTCTGCAACATGACTCAACCATTTCACACGTCCTGCATCATTCGTTACATCATGACCTGAGAAATGATGTTTCACTGTATGTTCAAGTAGGGATTTGAGCGTAGGAATATCACCCATGGCTGAATGGATTTGAAAACTTCCAAAGCGAATGAAACTTGGAGCAACTCTGCAAACAACTGCTCCCTGCTCATGTGCTTGATTACCGTCATACATCATGTCTCGTAGAACCATTTCCCCTGTTGAGACCAATGAAAGTGCTCGTGTAGTTGGAACGCCGAGATGATGCATTGCTTCACTGCATAAGAATTCTCGAATAGAGGATCGCAAGACGGCTTTTCCATCTGCAAATCGAGAATATGGAGTCGATCCTGCTCCTTTCAATTGTAATTCTAGAACTTCATTGGGTAATTGCACTTCACCAAGGGTAATTGCTCTCCCGTCACCAAGTTGTCCAGCCCAATTACCGAATTGATGGCCGCCGTAGCGTTGTGCATAGGGATCCATCCCATCCACGACTTTCCCTCCACCAAGAACGATCTGATCCAACGTATCAAGACCCAATTGAGTTGCCATTACAGACGACGAGAGCAAGAGTTCAGGATTTGGAGCCGGAGTAGGTTCTACTCGAGACCAACAGGCTTGTGGAACTTGCCGTGCACGTCCACCAATTTCGGAATCCCCTGGTGTTTCATCGAGAAAACGACGAACCCATGTAAGTGATTCAAGGGTGCCCATGGTTGACTGACCGATGGTCGAGATTTGAATGTGTCACTCCAACCAGAAGGTCAAGCTTGGAATCCAGGGAAGTACTGTGCAGTATAACTTGCAGCAGATTCTGAAGGATATCCTTGAGCAATTAGTCCGTTGTAGTATTCTCTCGCTGGATCAGGTTGAGCCACAGGTGGTGCAACAGCAGCCTGAGCATAGGTTTGAGTTGGAATCGGTTGAATATACGGATTCTGTTGGGCAGCAGGCATTACCACTTGTTGTTGCATGGGTTGATGCATAGTAACATCTGGAATTTGTTTCACCATTGGATCTCCTTTTCGAGTCATCATGAAACCAGCTCCTGCCAAAATCACAACAACAAGCCCATAGACGATGAGCATGAGAGGGCTGACGAAGAAGTTCTCTTCGTCTGATTCAACTGGTTCTGGTTCAACGAACACATGTGTAAACGGATCCTCTGGATACGCATCAGCTCCATCAGCAAGTGTCCAGTTTCCATCTGGGTCTGAATAACCATCTCGATCTGTATCAGGGCATCCAAATCGATCTGATTCAGAGAATCCAGAGACATTCGGGCAGCTATCGCCTTCAAATCCAGTAAGTTCATCCCCATACCCATCACCATCGGTATCAAACCATTGTGTGGATTCAAGTCTAAACTCATCTGCACCGTTTACAACGGTCCATGAGAGTTCAGGGTCTGAGCGACCATCACCATCGGTATCGGTACAACCTAAGCGATCTATGGTTGAATTTCCAGCTATGTTTACGCAACCATCTGGATTGACACCAGATTGGTTGTCTCCATAGCCGTCACCATCAACATCGACCCATTGTGTTGCTTCTCCAGGGAATGCATCTTGCACATCCCACCATCCGTCACCATCTGAGTCGGGACAGCCAAGAATTCCATTTTGCCAACTTGCACCAGGTTGCATAGGACATGCATCCTGATCGGTTGCACCTGAGATGAGTGCACCAACCCAGTTCTCAGGTCGGTCGAACCAAGTTCCGTTCGCATAATTGTCACCAAAGCCATCCTCATCGAAGTCTGACCATTGTGTGGCGTCACTTGGGAAGGCGTCTGCTCCACTGTCAACTCCCCATCCTTCAGTAGGAGTTGAAAGCCCATCACCATCGGCATCAACGCAACCATATCGGTCTACAGTAGAGGTTCCAGGAGTATCTGGGCAAGCATCCGCAGGGGTGCTGCCGAGGTTATCCCCGTAGCCATCGTCATCAGAATCACTCCAAACGGTCGGGTCTGTAGGTAGATCATCGATGGTGTCTGCCCATCCGTCACCATCACCATCTGGACAGGCATTAAGGCCGCCTGCAGTGGAGTTACCTGCTTGATTCGGACAGTCATCCATTGTATCTGACCACATGTCGCCATCAGAGTCAAGACATCCTTCTGTACCTAGGGTGGAAGTTCCAATCACTGTTGGACAATCATCAGCAGCATCCTCAAATCCGTCGCCATCATCGTCTGTATCTTCATCAGAATCTCGGCAGCCATCGCCGTCAATATCTGTTGCTGAATCTGAAACCCATGATGGGCGAGGTGGAGAAAAACTTGTTCTTGGACACGTATCGTCTCCATCGACAACTCCGTCATTATCGTCATCATTATCTTCATTGGAATCGTCTTTACATCCATCATTATCCCAATCTGTTGAGGAAGCTGGGTCATTGAAATCACGGGAACTGGTCCAATTGAATTCACCACCACGAGGACAATTATCTGGGAAGTTATCAGTCAGTCCATCGTTGTCATCATCTGAATCACAAGCATCACCTTGCGAATCACCATCAGTATTTGCTTGATTTGAATTCGGAACTGTTGGACAATTATCTGGGGCTGAGTCTAGGACTCCATCTCCGTCTGTATCTTTGAGAGAAGAAGGATCAAAAACCCAAGCATAAAGATCATAGTTACCTCCAGATGAAATCTGTTTGCCTTTGTGTGTCATAGAACCTGTGAACGCCCCTGCCAATCCAATATAATCCGAATTGTTCAATGACATAGAGAATACGTAGTCGTATCCAGAACCACCAATTCGTTCAATCCAATCCACAGCACCATTTGGAGATAGGCCAACTGCGAATCCATCATGATTTTGATTAGAAAGGGATTTCGAACCAGCATAAAATGTGGCAGTAAGGAAACCTCCAAAGACAACTCCACCATTGGAAGTAACTGCCATTCCTTGCGGTTGATCTGTTGAACTCGTACCTGAAACCATAGCCCAACTGTTTGCTTGATTTGTGGCACTTTTAGCTACAAAAATATCATTTCCACCGTAAGCAGCAGTCGCTGTCCAACCACCGCTTGATAGAGTCCCTCCAAAGGTTCCTGAAAGATAGGTATCACCGCTTCCGCTGACTCTTATCTGCAAGACAAGTGTTTCTTGATTGGATGTACCCATTGCAGTTGTTCCCAAAACAGCAGCATTCGCATCAATTTCTACAATAACTGCATCAGCTGTTCCTATTGCAATGTGGGTATTTGAGCCCCATTGAGAGATACCATTGGTTGCCGTTGATATTTTGACACCGTTTGATGGAGTAATCGCCATATCGAAAACGCTGTCTGTACCAATGCCACCACCGTAGATGACCCAACTAAGTGTTCCTTGGTTTCCATCATATTTTGCAACATAGATGTCTTGGCTCGTGGCGTTAAGACTCATACCACCAAAATCAGTTTCTCCTTGGAATGTACCAGTTACGAATAAATCTCCCATCATATCAACTTGCATAGCAGTTGTACGACTGTTTTCTCCTGTTCCGTTAACTAAGGTAGTGAAGCCTTTCGCCCACATCCAGTTGCCGGTTGGATCCGCTTTTGCAATGAATCCTTCTAGATGGAAACCTGAATTTGTGTTGGATATGAGCGTATTAGGATTAGGAGGGCCAAAGGCAATTTCACCGTAAAAGTATCCGGAAACAAATATCTCACCTGCCATTCCGATTGTAATATCCGATATGAAAGAAAGTCCACCGCTTCCGTAATTATGATCAGCACCTACAAGATTTGACCAAACACCTTGATCGTCCATGATGCCAAGGAAAAACTCCCCAAGTCCATTGTTTTGGCGATAAGGGGAAGTTGGTGCTAGTGTTTTTGTCCCATATGACAGGGTTGAATTGAATTCAGAGCCAACAACCCATCCACCGTTGGGCAGAGCTTCGATATGATCTCCAAACTCGTTATTTGCACCAACACCAGATGTGAGAATAGATGCACTTGAGGAACGAGCAGAAGTGAGCAGAGGTTCATTGAAACTCATATCTTCTTCTGGTAATAGTTCAGAAGGAACTGGTTGCGGCATTGCAAGAAGCGATGTCAGCATTAAAGCTGTCAGAATTAGGGCAGTTACTGCATTCATATGCGTGCGCATGATTGAGCCATGTGCTTAACAGACATCAAGCCTTTCATTTGTCGAGTAGACAAATCAGGACATATTGTCATCGAGTTGAAGCAACTCACTATCGCCTGCATCGAGAACGCAGAGTGTTGAGATACTGAATGGCTTACCGCAAGCGACACCAAGGTCACGGTTGACAATGTGTGCTTGATGCACAGTTACTTCAGGGTGTTTTGCCCGAAGGTCGTCGATGTACTCTGTTGGGCAATTGGCGGCTATGACCACCAATCTTGCATCCCCTCGAGCACAAGCAGCGAGAGTTTGTCGTTGTCCAAATAGTAGGCTACCAGTTGTAATTGCTGTTTTTAATTGTCGGCTTAGATCCATTTTACTTCCTCCATTCTCCACATGTGTTTCTCATGGTTGAAATCATTCCTCAGGGATATAGAACAACTCAACGCTACCTGTTCCCAGGGAAATTGGTTGTCCAACGATAATGTTCTCTGCAACACCGGTAAGACGGTCTGTTTCACCGATGATACCTGCCTTAAGCAAGTGGTTTACAGTAACTTCGAAAGCAGCACGAGCAAGAATACTGTGCTTGGTTCCTGAAACACCGTGTCGGCCAATTGCACGTACCTCACCTTCAGAGGTCATGACGTCTGCAACCATGAGAAGGTGGCGAACGTCGACTTCAAGACGAGCACTGAGCAAAGTTGCTTCAAGTTCGTTGATAATTGCTTGACGAGCAGATTCAATACCAAGATAGTTGAAGATCTCAATAATGTTGTTCGTATAGGTACGAGAACGGTCAATTGATTCGATTTCACTCACTCGTGATAGATTTGAACCAATGGTTGAGAGATAGTATTCTCCGGCTTTGTCATCGAATTGAACGTTTGCACGCTCGATGCTTGGGATACCCTTCAAACGCATGTCACGAATCTTTTCTTCAAGTTGTAGAAGCATGGTGTACGAAGGAGGATTATCCTGCAATTCAGCAAGATCCTCTTCGTTGTGAACGCCAGGAATAATGGTAAGAGTACCTGGATTCTTTTCCTTATCTGCTTGTACATAGAGGCGAAGTGCTCGCTCAAGCTTGTCCTTAACTTCCATTCCAGTCATGTTCTTTTGCTTGAGGTTTCCTTTATTCAATTTGAGAACAAGTCGTCGTTGAGCAACGTCGGTCTCGATTTGAGCGATGTTGGCAGTCGTTGTAATCTCGAGAGAAGCAGCAAGTTTCTGTGCTTCTTCTGGAGAATTCTTGTCAGGCATCAAACGAATGATCATTGTAGGCGTACTTGGTACCTTACGTGCATCGACAATCTCAATGATACGAGGTAGACCTTGTGTGACGTTGACAGTCGCAACACCCGCATAGTGGAACGTACGCATGGTCATCTGTGTACCAGGCTCACCAATAGATTGAGCAGTGATAATTCCTGCAGCTTCGAATGGATCGATACTGGCTTTGTCCAGAGCATTGAATGCATCGTTGATAACAGCAGCAGCTTGCTTCTTGGTCAATTTCTTGAGTCCACGCTTGTGGATTGCAAGAGTCATATCATGAATGATTTTGCCGCTGAAGCGGTTTGTACCCATGTCATCGACGGCTGCATGAAGAGCCTGGAAGACCTTGTCATCTGCAAGAACATCATCAAAGGAACGTAGTTTCTTTTCAACGTTGTAGACATCGAGGTCAACTGCTGTCTTTGCACGAGAACGGGTTCGAGTTCCTCTTGCTCGCATCTTACGAACTTGAGTTACTGGACCTGTTGCTTCAGAACCGCTTGCACGGTTCTTCTTCATGGCTCCATCAATAGTTCCACGGATTGTGGCTGATGTTTCTGAATCAGTTTCGCAGATTTGAGCGATTTCTTGAGCAGTGAGAATCTTGACGTCATCCCACTTTCGATCGTTTGCTAGTGTGTGAGCAAAGTTTTCTGCAATGCCCAAATCCATGAGCTTCTTCTTGGTTGCACTCTTAACGACCATCAGTTCTCACCTCCATCGTAATCGACCTCGGTTGACTCATCGTCCCATGCACCAAGATCTTCCTCACGTTCTTCACGCTCTAGACTTTCACGAGTAACAACAGTTACTCCATCGGTACCAAGAGCACCATCGATGATAACATCGATGTTGAAGGCAGATCCGTGGACACCACGGCTTGGGTCAATTCCGTCTTCTCCATAAGAGAATTGGATGATACGGTTTGCAGTGTTTCGTACAGAGAGCATATCATCATTGAAGACCTTGAGATCATCCATTGCGTTAATCAATCGGCGTTGCATGTATCCAGACTTGGAAGTACGAACCGCTGTATCGACCAGAGATTCTCTTCCAGAAACTGAGAGCATAAAGAACTCAGTTGGTTCAAGTCCACGCTTGAAAGAACCGGAGATGAATCCACGGTCTTCTGCACCACGGCCACCACGCTTGAAGTGAGGTAGAACACGGTCATCGTATCCACGTTCAAGACGCTTACCACGAACCTTTGCTTGACCGATTGAACCAGCCATCATGTTCAGGTTGTCCATTGAACCGCGAGCACCAGATATTGCCATGTTAACAGCAGCATTGGTTGAACCGGATTGGTTCAGCTCGTTCTTAGCAACGTCACCAGCTTCTTGCTTTCCTTCATCGAGCATTACCATGATGTTCTCTTCAAGAGTTTCACGCATTGTTCGGCCAGCACGAGGTTCGTACTTTCGAGGATCGCCCTTAGCGGATTCAAAGTGTGCAAGTTCTTTGTTAACAAGTTCACCAGCTTCAGCATTTGCCGCATGGATTGCAGCAAGTGCTTCTGAAGACAAATCTTCATCATCAATACCCGTTGTAAATCCAAGGGATGTACAAGCAGCGATAGAGAGTCGTGTGAATTCATTCAAGAATTGAGCACCCTTTTCGGAACCATTTGTTTGAACGATAGCATCCAACAAACGACCGTCTTCAGCACCAATTGCACGCTTGTCAAGAGTTCCCGTAACGTTTCCGTTTCGGACGTGAACTTCGTCTCGGCTTCTTGACATGAAGTGCAGGTTGATGTTGTCAGGAATGATCAGAGAAATCAAGTCGTGTCCTCTGAATGAATCTTTTCCGTTTTCGTCCTTGATGATTTCAGGCAGTTGACCAGTGTAGTCAATACTTCCAAGCATCTCAAGACCATGGGATTTGAGAACTGTTGTTCCAGGACGTGATAGGAGATAAGCACCAGAAATGTGGTCGTGAATACCACCGATAACTGCTCCACCGTAACGAGGTGTGAGGATGTGCTCTTGCACTCTCATCAGAATCTTAGCTTCAGCACGAGCTTCTTCAGATTGAATAACGTGAAGGTTCATCTCGTCTCCGTCGAAATCTGCGTTGTAAGGAGTACATACAGCCAAGTTAAATCGGAATGTTTTTCCTTCCATGACACGCACTTCGTGAACCATCATCGACATTCTGTGAAGAGATGGTTGTCGGTTGAAGATTGCAACGTCTCCATCGATAAGGTGACGCTCTACTTGCATACCTGGCTTTGGATTTCCACGTATGTCAACAGTTGAAAGTCGGTCTTCGACAGGTGTTGGCATATCGTATTCATCGTCAGGGCTGCCACAGTGAGGGCAACGGATTTCAAGATGTGCTGGAAGTGGCTCAGGGTCAAGTTTGTCTGCTTGACCGAGTTCATGCAACCATCGATAATGGAGAACTGCACGAGGATCGTCTTCAGGCAATGGGTGACCGTGAGCATCTTCACCACGAAGGTTACGAATAGTTGCTTCATCATCAACCAAGTAAGTCAAATCATCGAGACCGCTTCCTTCAAGATTCTGAATTTCACGAATAACCAAACCAGGTAGGAAGTTTGGAGCGAAGAGAACTTCGTTCAGATCATGACGTAGGCCAGGGTATGGTTGGCTCTTGAGAGCGTCGCCAGAGTGGCATTCAGGATTATGGCATCGGAAACCTGCGTTAATCAAACGGCTTCGAGCATTAATTCGGACACGTCGGCCGTCACCACGAACAATGTAGTTGACACCAGGGTGAACATCAGGTCCACGAAGAATCATCTGTCGCATTTGTTCTCGGTTACGTAGAGTAACACGGATAGGTACGGTCAATTCCTTTGCAACCTTCTTAGGGACACCAACTTCGTTGATTCCAAGGTATGGGTCAGGAGAGATAACTGAACGAGCACAGAAATTAACACGCTTACCGGATAGGTTAGAACGGAATCGTCCTTCCTTACCCTTGAGTCGTTGTGTCAGAGTCTTCAATGTACGGCCAGATCGATGACGTGCTGGAGGAATTCCAGATGTTTGGTTATCGAAGTAGGTTGTTACGTGATACTGTAGAAGTTCCCAAAGGTCTTCAACAATCAATTGAGGTGCACCGGAGTCACGATTCTCTTGCAGACGTTGGTTGATACGTAGAACGTCAACCAGCTTGTGTGTCAAGTCGTCTTCTGAACGATCTCCACTGTCAAGTGTAATCGATGGTCGAACGGTGATAGGAGGAACTGGTAGAACCTTCAAAACAGTCCATTCAGGTCGGTTTTGCTTGTCCATTCCAATGAAAATCAAGTTTTCTGGAGGGATACTTGCTAGCCACTCACGAACGTCCCGAGGATTCATCTTTCTCTCGGTCTCTTTTCCGCCAGTAGTTGCATTCTCAGTCTTCTCCTTGAATGTCGTTGGCTTGTCAAGACGGATTTCTCCTTGCAGAGATCCGCAGTGCATACAAGTACGTCGGTTCTTAGCAGATGCAATCTTTTCGACTTCCTTGATGATGCTTGAGAATTCTGTTGAACCAACACCGTGCTTGGTGATGATATCACGGATACGTGATCGGTAGTAATCCTGTTCAGAAAGTTCTGGGTTGGAAGGGTGTGTTTCCTTTGCAGAGTGAAGTAGAACGTTACTGCAAGAGTTACATGTAGACTTCAATGCTGTCTTAATGAGGTTAACGAAACCGATGTGAATAACCGGAAGTTCAAGTTGGATGTGTCCAAAGTGACCAGGTGATTCGTCATACTTACAGTTGTCAGTTGGACAAACTAAACCAGGTTCGATAACACCCATGTGGGAATCCATCAATCCTTGGTTGTATGGGCGTCCATCATCCTTGTAGGTGTCAGGAGTCTTAACTTCCACAGATGACATCTTACGGATTTCACTCGGGTCCATCAGGCTGAAACGAATCTGTGCAATTCGCTTTGGGATTAGTGTCGTTCTTCTGCTCATCTTCGGTCCTCCAGTTCTAGTCGCATAGCAACCCCGAGACTCTTCATCTCATCCAGCAAGAGCTTGAATGCATAGGAAGTCTGTACCTTGTAGACTTCTGCACCATCTCCGTGAACTGGACTGACGTAGGTTCGGCGTTTTGGATCGTACCATGCAATGTGCCCAGATTGAGCACATACAAACATGTCAATTCCGTCAGACTCATCGAGCAGACGGTCCTTGATGACCATTGAAGCACCGTGTGCAATCAGACAGTCACGTTCCATCTCACCAAATCGAAGACCACCTTGACGGGCACGACCTTCTGTTGGTTGACGGGTAAGAATTTGAACACGTCCACGGGAACGGGCGTGAATCTTGGAACTGACAAGATGGTGGAGTCTCTGATAGTAGATACATCCAACGAAAATCTCAGCAGGGTATGATTCTCCAGTTTCACCGTTCACCATGATTTCACGGCCTGTGTGGTCAAGTCCATTTCGGACAAGTCCGTCACGTAGGCTGCTTTCCTTTTCTCCACGGAATGCAGTACCGTCAATACGACGTCCTTCCATTGCACCGACTTTACCGCCGATCATTTCCAGAACGTGAGCTACAGTCATACGGGATGGAATAGCGTGAGGGTTGATAATCAAATCAGGAACAACACCGTCTTGTGTGAATGGCATATCTTCAGGCTCTACGAGTCTACCGATGACACCCTTCTGTCCGTGACGTGAAGCGAATTTGTCTCCAACTTCAGGAACCTTGTGGCTTCGAACCATAACACGAACGAGACGACCTGAGTTGTCTGATTCTGTGACATATACGTTGTCGACCCATCCCTTCTCACCGTGGCGAACAAGCATGGAGGATTCTCGGCGTTCTTGAGCCATAAGGAAAGCTCCACTGTTCGATTCCTCAAGGAATCGTGGTGGACTTGTCTTTCCAACGAGGACGTTTCCGCCTTCCAAGTATGTTTCTGGGAGAGGCAATCCGTCGTCTTCGAGATGAGAGTAGGCTTCAGTAGGCTTCAATCCCTTGACTTCAGTTAGCTTGTTTCCAGGCTTTTCAATCTCTTCAACTTGACCACCTGGGAATCGGCGGCGTTCTGCGTTGTAGGTTCGGTTGAAGGTTGAACGGCCAAGGCCACGATCAACTGATGCACGGTTCATGATGACAGCGTCTTGCATGTTGTAACCGTGTAGAGACATGATTGCAACAATGAAGTTCTGACCACCAGGTCGCTCATCGAAGTTTGTGGTCTTCATAGCGGCAGTACGGACAATTGAGCGATGAGGGTAGTGCAAGATGTGAGCACGTGTGTCTGGGCGCAGACGATAGTTTGCGCTTGGCAGACCAAGTGATTGCTTGACCATTGCAGTACCACCAGTAACACGAGGAGTCGAGTTGTGTTCTGGGTATGGGATCAGAGATGCACAAACACCGAGAACCAATTGTGGGTCGATTTCGACGTGCGTGTGTTCTGCTCCGAACAAGAGTGGAACTTCCAACTTAGCGACTTCAATCGAACCATTAGGCATTCGAACTTCTGCTTCAAGAACGGCATGTGATTCACCAGGCTGTCCGAGGTTGACCCATCGAATCTTCTCGTGTGTCACTGGACGTCCAGAGAATTTCCCATCTGGTACAGATTCAGGAAGAACGAACGGTCGTGGAGCGATGTAGAGGTCTTCTTCTTCCTCAGCATCTACCCACTCGACAATACCATCATTGACAAGATCCTTGAAGGTAATGTTACCTGCAGCGAGATCAACAAGATGGTGGTTTTCTAAACGAGGCGTACCGTCGTACAATACGAGCAATGGGCGAAGAATTCGTCCTTTGTCTGTGTTGATGAAGATGTCACGGTTCTCAAGATCGTGGCGGATGGAAACTTCCGAAGGAATGGTTCCACGGCGACGTGCGTTCTTGAAGTGATTTACAAGGTTCTTACCCTTCTTGTGCATACCGTAGATGTCACCGTTGACGTGAACTCTGTCACCGTCAGTCCAGTCATCTGGTTGGTATACATCCAACTCATCAAGACGTTCGCGTACTTCATGCGGGTCGACTTCTTCTGAGACGTCAATCATTTGAGCTGCGTTCTTTACAAGACCACAGTTCTGACCTTCAGGCGTCTCGTTTGGACACAGACGTCCCCATTGTGTAGGGTGAAGGTCACGAGCTTCGAAGTGAGGTTGGCTTCGAACAAGAGGAGATGTAACTCTTCTCATGTGAGAAAGAGAAGCCAAGTATGTTGTTCGGTCAAGAAGTTGGCTTACACCAGATCGTCCTCCGACCCAGTTACCAGTCGCAAGTGCGTGGAGAATCTTGGACGACAAAACATCCGGTCGTAGACAGGATGTAATCTTGAGTTCTCTCTTACGGTTGTGATGGCGTTCGAGTTGATACTTCAAGTCACGAGCGAGTTGTCCAGATGATACACGGAACAAGTCTTCGATAAGGTCACCTGCAAGTCGAACACGCTTGTTTGCGTAGTGGTCCTTGTCGTTTGGTTCCTTGTCGTTAAGTGCCATTTCAAGAACTTGACGGACAATTCTTCCGAGGAAGATAGCCTTCTTCTTGCGGTCTTCTGTTTGATCGCCAAGGTGAGGTAGGAGTTCTCTGTCAAGGAGTTGGTTTACTCGTGCTTCACGGTATTCCTTTTGTTGTCCAGCAGCGAATTTCTTTTGGAGCCATTCGTATGCTTCATTGGTACTCTTAACATCGTAATCGCCTTCTTGCTTTTCATCACCATTAACTTCGTTGATGTTTGCGACGATGTACTTGAATGTCTCTTGAGGGCCTGAGATAGCAGTGAATACTTCTTGGTCATTTTCAATTCCAAGGGCTCTCATAAGGAGAACAACTGGAATTGGGGTTGTACCTGCAGTACTTACTTTCACCATGAGCATACCGTCACGTCGCTTTTCGACGGTGAGAGGTTTGCGCATACCGTTTTTCTGTGAGAAAATCTTCGCAACTTCAGTACGCTTTGCAGTGCGCTTGTTGATTTCAACAGTTACTCTGTTTGGTGCAAGATCTTCCATGGAGATGAGGACACGTTCTGTACCGTTGATGATGAAGTAGCCTCCTGGGTCAAGTGGGTCTTCGCCACGAGAGCGAAGAAGTTCTGCAAGAAGAGCAGAATCTTCGCTTGACTTACTCGGCTCGAGTGTGCGGCCATCAGCGATGTGGCTTGGGTGAAGATGACAGCGTTGTGAACGGACCATGATCGGAATTGAACCGACTTGTACACCTTCTTCTGGGAAAGATGCGACACCGTTTCGATAGATTGTGAAATCGATGCTGACCGGGGATTGGTAGGTCAACTTACGAAGTCTGCATTCCATAGGAGAAGCATGGTGGTAAGAACCGTTAGCTTCACGGATATTTGGTGCTCCGAGTTTGATGTCTTTCAAGCGAATGACGATTTCTTGGTCAGCAACGTCGAGTTTGATGTAACCGCCAAGGTCATCGATGATCTCTTCGTCAGTTCCGACACGGATGTTACGAATGATTTTCTCCATTCGAGAGAGTTGGTTGACTGTGGATGGGATACAGTCGTTGTATGAAGCAAGTTGGTGGTTTACTAGGCTTCGTTCTTTGAAAAATGATTCAATAATTTCTTGCATAATATCAACTCCAGCCTCAGCTGCCCTCCACAATAAGCCGGTAAGCAACAGCAGTACCAGCAGATTTGGAATGTCTCTTTACTTTCAGAACACGGTCTGCAATCCATCCCGCTGCGAGTGGGCGGTGTTCAGGATTTGCTGCAAGTGTTGCATTGTCGAGGAGTTCACAAGCCTCTTTGATGGCTTGAACAACGGGGTCTGAGATTAGGACTTTAGGGAGAAGTTCCTTTGCAAGACGTGGTTTTCCGTCTTCGTCGAGTTCTTCAAGACCCCAAGGAAGGAGTTCTTCCTTTTCCAAGTCATATTGCTCTTGTTCGCTGATGTTTGCCTCGCCGAGAAGTTCCTGATGAGGGACCAGTTCGTGGTTCAGGGGGTTGAAACGACTGGTTGCTTCAGGACGATCGAACTCGTCGATTGCTTTGGAGGAAATTGTGATTTTCTTGCTTCGCTTGTTACGAGAACGGCGGTTCCCTTGCTCGGCAATAATTTGCATAACTTTGGTGAAGGATTCGCTGTCTTTTGCGATTCCAAGAATTTTTGCGACGTCGTCAGCAGGCATGGCCTTAATGTCGGCCATGTTTCTGTCCGTAGCCAATTTGTGGGCGTATTCGTCGGATACTCCGAGTTCGATTAGTCGCTTTTTTGTTGCGCTCTTTACTACCATCTCATTCAACCCCACTTCGCCCCAACGTTGTACTGCAGCGCATCAGGCGGGCCCGACGGGGTTCGAACCCGCGACCATCGGATTAAAAGTCCGACGCTCTACCTGACTGAGCTACGAGCCCAACGTTGCTTCTTGGGCTTTCAATGCGAACTACCACCCCTTCATATACCTTACCGATGAGATTGCACCCATTGAATTGATTGGAAAGTCTCTTCAAATGCCGACATTAGGGCAAAACGATTGGAATATGTTTGATGAAAAGAAAGCATTTCGAGAAATCGAATTGTTGGGTGGTGAAGCCAGAGAAATTCACTGGAAGAATTTCGACTTGATCGTACCTCATACTGTATATCCACCAAGAGAGGATACCGATCTTCTCGCAAGTGTCCTCGAGAAGGTCACGCCCTTTGCCAAAAAGCGGCTTCTCGAAATCGGCAGTGGCTCGGGCGCTCTCTCGATTTTAGCAGCATCTATTGGATGGGAAGTAGAAGCCTGTGACATCAATCCGTTTGCAGTTGCTGCAACCCGATTCAATGCTCTTGAAAATAAGTTCCAAATCGTATCATCAGAGGGAGGTATCGGCCCGACCAAAGATGGACGTTCTTCACAATGGATGAAACCCGGCACCTATGACCTCGTGATGTGGAACATGCCTTACATTCCTGCAGAGGAGATTGAAGAGTATCTTGGACCGTTGGAAGATGCGGCTTTGGTCGACACACATCCATCAGGTTTGTTGAGCAAGTTTGCTGATATGATGCGACGATTCCAACTTATTTCCCCTACAGGTCTCGCTCTCATCTTGTGCAGAGAGAACATCGGGACGCTTCGAACACAAGACATACTTCTTGCAAATGGATTAGCAACCCGAAAAGTATCAAAACGTACATTCGATGATGATGAAACCATCCAAGTACTTGCAGCATGGCATCCGTTTGTGAAGTCTAAGAAACAACAAATGCATACTGTCCCTTCAACAAATTCGGAAATGCTTGAAGGATCCTACAAGCCAGGCGATTCCCTCCGAACAAGATTCCAAACTGACGGAAAAGGACGCCATGGTCGAACATGGGATGACCATCTTGACTCCTTCAAGGGAAGTTGGAAACTCAATCCTGACCAAATACCGCACATTTCGTCCCAATTGCAGTGCAAAGTTGCTCTTGAGATTGCTTCATTGCTGCAATCGATGGCGGCTGAGGAAGATGTCCTTCGAGTAAAGTGGCCAAATGATCTCCTCGTGCGGGACAGTAAATCCAAACAATGGAAAAAAGCAGGGGGTATTCTCTTCCAATCACTCTCGAGAGGGACAGAACAATCTCTTGTTCTCGGCATCGGGATTAACACAAAAACAACCACTGATGTTCAAGGACGAGGCTCATTAGAAGAAATAGGGGTTGACCTCGACAATACTGAACTTTTTACCCTTCTTGACACCATTGTATCTTCCCTGTTTGAAAACAAATCCAACTTGATGAATGTCTCGAGTGAAAGCACAGAACTCAACCTTGATTTATTACTTAGAGATTGCATCTATAGAAATAAAGAATGCACAGTTCGTGGTGTTTCTGATGAAGGAGAACTTCAAATTGAATCAGACAAAGGAGAATCCTTCGATATCTCTGATGATCTCAGTCTTCTTTGGCCTCATCTTCAACTTCAATAATGGCATCCAGAATTTCTTCTGGTTCAACAGATTCGTTCATTCTTCTGTACAGACCATATCCTGCAAAAGCTAAACCAAGAAGATACGGGATGAAATTTAATCCATAAGCACGAGACAAGTCTACGTCGACCTCTGCATTAACGCCTTCCTCTAGAGTAACAATCCATTCTAATTCCCCTCCATCTGATTCATGTTCGAGCTCAATATCCCCATCTGCAGAGACAATTTCCTTTTTTTCTTCGACTTCTTCGCCATCCTCAAAAATTTGAATTCGAACTTCAGATTCATTTTCTACTAGGACAACAATTTTTACGAAATCCCCGTTGAACGAATTAGACATTCCTTCGAATAGTCCATCATCACCGTTGATTTTTGCAGGTTGATCCCATTCTTGAATGAATAATGTACCTATGATTAGCGTAACGCCAACGAGCAGAAACACGTCGCTAATCTTCAAAGGGGGAGCAGTCCCACCACCGGCCATAGAACACTCCAAGAGGAATACAATGAAAATGTTGTCCTATTTTTTTCTGACCTTAGGAAGACCCAAACGTTGCCGTACAAGTCGTATCTTTCCAGAGGAAGAGAGCGAATGTAGTCTCTCATCCCCATCGTGTTTTGAAAAGGAATCCCGAACCAAGTCATAGTCCACCAAATTTACGCAGACAATACCGATTCCAATCTCTTCTTTCATCGATTGAAGTTCGCAATAATTCGTAACAACTTCTGAACCGAAAAAATGTGCGTCATAAAGTCGAAAATGAATTGTTTCGGGAAGGAATTGTCCAAAGTGGATCTCAAGTTCTTTCCTAGATTGTATTGAAGAGGGGAATGAGAAACCAATCCAACGTCGTTTTGGCCGTTTTGCTTTTGACAATTTAGCAGCCATGGCTTGCCGTAGCACTCATGATTGAAGAGGATGGCGGAAACGAACCTCAAACAGCCTAAAGAACCCCAACTTTGACGGCATTCCATGGAAGAAGAGACGCCACTTACCAAAATGGCCATCATTCGGAGTCTCCTCTCACCATCAACAGCCCCGCACCTCATTCTTCTCGTGATTGCAGCAAGCCTCCTTCATATCATGGCCAAGGTTGGTTCAGAACAGGCGGCAAGCTTCGGATTTATTGCCTTCTCTACAGCCTATATTTTGCTCGCACCTGCATCCAACAAGGAAGTGTTTCGCAAATTAATCACATTTGAAAAACAAGAGGATTCGTCATTTGCTGATTCAATGAAGCAGCGATTTAAAATCCTAATCGTACCCACATCCTTTGGTTTGGTCTTGTGGGGAATCATGTCTTTCACCATGGGCGAAGGTAATACCCTCTCTGACGTTGGAACAATCATACCCCCTACGCTGGGTTTCTTATTCGTGGCTTGGGCTGCAGCACAAGGATGGTTTTTTGCTTATGCAACCTCAAATTCGATTAAGTCACCAGAGACAGGGACTGTTAAGGATACCTCTACGCACTCCCCAATTCCGTCTTTGATAACAACTTCAACGCTGATGGTTGCTATGACGATTCTCGTCACAGAAGCCTTCAGATTCAGCCTTGGAAACAGTTCTTTTAGCGTCTGGCCATATGTTGCTTCATTTGCAGTGTTTGCCATCAGCGTGAGGATTACCTGGCCCCTTCGGCAAAAAGCCTCTGCCCATACTGCAACGCATGCAGTTGCAAAACGATGGTTTCATGTGACTCAACTTTTCATCACTTGGCACGTTCTAAGCATCGTGCGTAGCATCGATTCTGCTTCATCGAATACACTCATATTTATCGAAGAACTCGTATTGATGATCTTGACTGTTTTCATGGCTATTTGGGCACTAACGAGTAAAGCAGACGGACGCAAATCCACCCTTTTCACCAAAGATAACGCCTTGTTCTGGGGTGTGGCCTTTGGATATGCATATGCTGGAAGTGTGGCAATGATCACTTCAGTTTTCGATGACTTGACTGCAGTCCTCATCGGAGGACACATCCTTGTTGTTGCAACAGTTGTATGGGCACAACGCTCTCTACTTGACTCAAGAATCAACCGTATGTTCAAGGATTTTGATATCAAAGAGTCTGTCGAATCAATCGATATCGCACCTCTAAAAGAGGAAGAGACTGAGGAGACGACACCTGAAGAAATCCAAACTTCAACAGAGGAAGATGAAACGTTAGAGAGTATAGGGGACCCGGTCGATTGGAACCAAAAGCCAGATTCTATTGGTGACGAAACAAACTGGGAAGAGGATGTTGAACTTCTGGATTAATCGTCTGCAATTCCTGATAAAAGCATTACAACTCGGATAACTCCCTCGAGTTCGGGAGTTACTCGAGCGCCAAGAATGACTTGTGCTTCTGAGTCTACTGCTGATGTCAACGCCGTTGCAATCTCATCGACTTGTCCGATTGTCATGCCGAGTCCTCCTTCAATTTGAAGCAGACAACCTCGTGCGCCGCCGACGTTCATAGGAGCCAGTGGTGCTTTGATTGTGGCTTCAAATAATTCGTTCAAGTTATCGTGATGCCCCGAACCGACCAGCATAGTCGAGGCTCCAGGCTGACGTACGATTGCCCTCAAGTCCATTAGATCTAGATTGATTAAACCCATTGAGAGTAATGTTCGAACCAAGCCATCGACCAAATCCTCGACCCATTCAGAGCCCATACTCCAATCCTTCCCTCTTGTACGAGCCTGTCGCGCCAGACGTTCCAATGAGAGTTGCACACATACATCCGAATGATGTTCAAGACGTTTTAGTTCGGTTGTAGCAATTTTTAGGCGAGTAGGTTGTTGGGAAAACGGCAAGGCTGCAATAGAGAGAACTGTTGCTCCGTGAAGTTTAGCTTGTCGTGCAAATTCATGCGAGGCCCCGGTTCCTGTCCCTCCACCAAGTCCGGTAACGAGAATCACAAGTTCAGCGTTCTCTAAGAATGGGCGTGTACGTGAGGCAAGGCCTCGCATCCTCTGCTCGGCCAGTGGAGGCAAGGCAGCGCAACCAAGTTGGTCCAGAGTGTGCCCAAGTCTCATGATGTGTCCGTCTTCAGTTTGAGGAAACGATTCATCCGCATCGATCATGAGAAGAGATGCGCCTCCGCCTCTTGCATGTGCCCTAGAAGCCCATGTGCATCCTAGACCACCAATCCCAACAATGAGGATTTGCGAGGACTCCATGAACCCTCCTTGGGCACAACGCCCTTGAACTTACCTTACTTTTCGATAAATCGCATGTATCGACGACGAGCATCTCGAGCCCAAGCATTATCCGGCTCCAACCCGAGAACTCGATCATAATATCGAACAGCGGTCTCGAATTCGGATAGATGACGACCGTAAAGGTGCCCCAGATTAGAGAGTACGGGAATGCAATCATTGTCCACTTCAAGCATTTGTAACAAGAGTTTTTCTGCAGCACCAAGACTGTTTCGAATCATGAATTCTTCAGCCTCGTCGAGTTGCTCAAGTTGTTCGGTTGATAGGTCATAGATGTTGTCAAATGGTGTCTCGGCCATGCTTCTGCGAGGCAGGTTGAAGCAATGAATCCTTGCTTTGTTAAAATTTGAAGGCAAAACGCTACACTGCAAGACAATAATATTGTGCTCCACCAACAATGTTTAAGGGGTCCTTGTTAGTCGAGAACCCATAGGGTATAGCCATGCTAACAACCTCATTCACCAAGCGACGCCCCATTGTCGTCGCAGTGTTGCTCTTGCTCCTCTTACCAGGGCTCGCCACGTCTCTGCCGACAGGTATTGGCGGTCAACAACAGAACGGAGGGGAAACAATCGACGATGTTGCCAAAGAAGGTTGCCTTTGCCACAATGGCGTTCCCGCAAATGAGGTTCAAATTATTCTTGATGGCGTTCCATTCGCATGGACTGCTGGAGAAACCTACGATTTGGATCTCCACATTATTGGCGGGCCAGATGCAGGAGGTCAATACTCGGCAGGATTCGCAATGAGAGTATCGAGCGGAATTCTTTCCGGCATTGGCGCTGACAACTGGCAAGAAGATGAACAATCACTCACCCACACTTCTGCATCAGCTGCTGAGTCCGATCGAATGTGGGAAATCTCATGGGTCGCACCTGCGGAAGGTGAAGGAACAATCGTTTTCTGGATAACCGGGAACAGTGTTAACGGCGACGGAGGCCTAGGAAATCAAATCGAAGATATGTGGAATCAACTTACGTTTGCACTCATCGAAGGCGACGAAGAAAGTCTGGCACGAGGCACACGAACTGTCTTCGCTGGTGATGGAAACGTCAGCCCGCCTGAACCATCATCTCTTGGAACTGACCTTCACCACATGGGAGCCAAACTCCGAGCCCACTGGCTTGGATTACTGGGCTTCGGAGCGGTCATCATGTGCATTGTGTTTGCAGGACTCATGCTCCGCTATGGTTTCTCTACTTCTTACGAAGGGCGAAGCAACCAACTCCGACTACGGTACAAACTCATGAGAAGAGGTGATCAGTGATGTACGACGATACAATTGAGAATCTACTGAAGGGTGTTGCTGATGGTTCCATCTCTGTCAAAGATGCACGTACTGCTCTCGAAGGCGTTGAGCTCACAGAAGAGCAAATGGATGCTGCAATCGACCATGGAGTCCACAATGTTGCAGAATCAGGTACAATCGTTAGCGCTTCCCTCGCACCATCGGGAGCATCTTACCTCACTATGTTCTTCTTCGCTTGGGGAATCTTTTGGATATGCTATTGGTCCTTTTCACTCATTTACGGATTGGCCAATGATTGGGATCAACAGAACATGGCATTCCATCTTGCCATGGTCCTAACAACGCTCATACTTATGGGGCTGGTTTATCTGAAATTCATCATACCGGACACCATTATCGTAAAACATTCTCAGAACAAATATGTTCCTGAACATCAGAAAGACTGGAAGGAGTACAAGTGGTGATTTCTATGGCAAAAGATTACGATTTAGTTATTCCCGAATCAAAGACCGGGGCACTCGAAGTTGCAGGAAACGTCATCAATCGAAGACAGTTCTTGCGCTACGGGTTTAACACCGCTACAGGCGTTCTTGCTGCATCATTGGGCGTTCTTGGATTTGCATCTATTCTCCTCCCGCCTGGTGGAGGCACTGCAGGTGACCTGTCTGTCAAATTCTGGGCAAAGGGTCGAGAAGACACAGCATGGTATGGTGCAAAGCACTTACAGACGATGACGAAGGCTGACTTCGTTGCAGAGGCTGCAAAGACAAACACAGTCACATCTGGAGCCTCAGGTGTTTGGAATGGCGTCCCTGTTGTCGTCACATATGTTGAAAGCTCAAAGTGGGAAGGAACACCAGAAGACAACAACAAAGCCCGATTCATCATGATGGAAGGTTACGATGAAAGCGGGAAATATGTTGGCCACTTCGAAGACATGGTTGCTCAAGACGAGCGAATTTATCCTTCTGACGATCTCATCATGGTTTTCGGAAGATGCACTCACCTTTGTTGCATTCCAGGATGGCAACTCGTTTCGAACCAATACACAGATGACTCATGGACACCAGGAGGTACTGATGACGGAGGAACCAAACTGTTCTGCATCTGTCACTCATCTCGATTTGATACAACAGCTCTTGAGATGAATACAAACAGAAACCGTTCAAACGGTTCAACATTCAAGTATGCTGGTGTTCGAAAAGCTGGAGGGCCTGCTCCCGTTGGACTTCCGCTTATTCCGATCGTTCTGAACAATGATGTCGTAGAGGGCATTACCGATTATGTCGACTGGCTGACATACTGCGACTGAGGTGAATAATATGACAACAATGTTCTGGATTCTTTGGTTCTTTATTGCCTTCATCATCGTCTTAGTGGCCTTCACTCTCCGTAAAGAGACTGAAGAAATGCCCCGCCGTGAAATTCTACGTGCAGTAGAATCAACAGGAGGCATGGGTGTTTCCGAACGAGCATTCCTGTGGGTGTTTTCTTGGATGGATACCCGATTCCGTATTCAAGATTACTGGAACATGTCAAAAGGTGCCTATTACAACATGCATCGACAAATGCCTCTCACACACGCTGAGAAATACAAACTTCGAATCATTTGGTATTGGTACCCACTCTACTGTCTTGGTGGAATTTCCTTCCTGAGTTTCATCGTTCTCGTCATCACAGGAACCGTTCTTGGAATTTACTATGTTCCAGGTGGAGAAGGCGATCCTTCGCCTGCGTATGCCTCGATGGAATTCATTATGCTTGAGCTCCCATTCGGGTACATTATCAGAGCAGTGCACCATTGGACGACGCACTTCATGGTAGCATCAGTCTTCCTACACATGTGTCGTGTCTACTTCACAGGCGCATACCGAAACCCTCGTGAACTAAACTGGTTAATCGGTGTAGCGCTCATGGCTCTTACAATCGTCTTTGGATACTCTGGCTATCTCCTTCCGTGGGACAGTCTCGCATACGGTGCTGCTGTCATTGGAATTAACCTTGCCAATTCATCTCCATTGATTGGAAAATACATTGCAACTCTTTTGTTTGGAGGTTCTTCACTGACGCCTCGAACCGTAACCCGTATGTATTTCATACACGTCTTTATTCTACCAGTGATAGTGACCACATTGATCATTATTCACTTGTTTATTGTTTGGGTACAAGGCATTGCGGAGCCGCATTGATACGAGGTGTGACAAATGGGATTAATGGAAAATTTTGGTAGAGTAGCTACATCCTACATGGATGAGAAAGCAAAGCTCGAAGAAGCAGGCGAGAAGCGAACACGTACACGAATGGGTCACGGATTCTGGCCTCATGAAGTGCTGCGAGATACAATTCTCTTTTCATTCATGGCAGCAGTTCTTCTGTTCTATGCGTGGTTGATTCCACCGCCACTTCACGGTGCTGCAGATCCATATGCGCAAGCAGGATTCGTATTCCCTGATTGGTACGTTCTGTTCTCATACGGATACTTGCGTTGGGGAGAATATCTCCCTCAATTTACGGTCCCTACAGGATTCATTGGTGATATTGTTGGTCAACCTGTATTTGCATGGAACGCTGCATGGTGGGGAGCTGCTCTAACTGGAATTCCTATTGGCATCCTCACACTCCCACCGCTAATTGGAGGACGTGAAAAGAGACCTGTCGAAGACCCGTGGTTTGCCGCTGCAGGAGCAGTTTATTTGGCACACATTTGGTTTATCTCTGTATTCTCGATCAACATCTTCCTTGAACTGTACGGGAAAAATCGGTCTGATTATTGTAAACTGGATTCACATGGAGACTTACTGTGTGGTACAAGAGCGCCTTGGATGGCAGATATTTTCAATGCAGTACCTTGGATTCTGACGGGTTTATTGTTGTGGATTGTGATTTACTTCATTGCCCGAAACGTGATGGTCAAGGCCTGGGGTTCTGGATTCACCCCTGCTCATGGAAAGCGCCTCATCGTCGGCGCACTGGTTATCTCTGCCGGAGCATCTGTTGCAACATTCGACACATACGACAACGGTTTCTGGGAAGCTGGCGGTCTTTTGACCATCAAAGGGCTAACGCACGATTATTATCCTGAACTGGAAGCAATGCGAACTCAACCAACTGATGTACACGTACACGAAATAAATGAGTTCACTGATGACCGGGGGTACTCCGATGATGGTATTGTGCCAGCCGCTGCATGGACAGACTGGCAAATCTACCAGCCAGCGCGAGAAGTGCTTATCGATTTCAGTGACGCAAATAATCACCAAGATGCGGAAGAAGGCCTCAATGCAGCTGGAACAACAGCATCCTTCTATGGTGGAGACGGATTCACAATGAGTGGAACATTCACTGTAACAGAAGATACGAACAACTTCCCAGACGGACATCATGAATCTGTTGAATCACTTACAACGGACGTCGTTTGTGAATATCGATCGAGTGAGCGCAAAATCGATGGTGTCAACACTGCAACAATGCTCACCAGTTCGCTCAGCGTCACAGATGCGAAGGGGAAGGTCATGACCTCCTTCTCCGGATGTGTAGGGGATGAGATTACTCTTGAACCTGGTGTCTACAACTACGAATACAGTCTTCAAGCATCAGGAGCTCTTGCACAGAACAATTCGATCATGACCGAAACAACATTCTCAATTCGTGCATATCAACCACTCCTTCTATGGAACAGCAATGCTGGCCCACTCGCTGGAACTGTTGTCAATCTCAGTGATACCGCTACAATAGCAGCATCCTCTGGAACATACAGCGATGTTGTCAACCCATCATACCACGTCAACCCGAAGGCACTCGATGCAAAACTCACGTATGCTATGTTCATTCCATGTTTGACATTTGGTGCAATCGTTGTCGTTGTCTTGAGATCAATGGCACGAGGATATGAATTCGAAATGAACAAGTGTTACGGTTGCGATTTGTGTGACGACGCTTGTCCAGTTCGATTGTTCAATGGTGGAGACAAACTCAACATCATTTACAATTCGTGGAACAATGAAGACGATGGTGTACCAATGTACTCCTGTCTGACGTGTACTGCCTGTACTAATGCATGCCCACAACTCGTCAATTATGACTCCTATGTTGATATTCGTAGAAGCCTCATCGTAGGCGGTCCGGCGGCTGAAATACCTCACACAGTGTTGCAAGCAGTCTTGGCTGCAGAAGCTGAAGAAGCATCAAACGAGGACTTCATCCCAGTAGAAGAGTACCCAATCACATCCAATGTTGGCTATTATCCAGGATGCGTTGACTATCTCGACCAAGAGATGGTCTTCTCCCACGTCAATGAAGGAGATATGAATCTTGGAGATTCGACAACTGCTGCCTTCACTCTGTTCGAAGAAATGGGGCATGATGTATCGTACCTCGGCCGTGATTTCTTGAAGTGCTGTGGACACGATCAAAAGTGGCAAGGACTCACTGAAGTATTTGATAAACTCAAAGCCTACAATCAAAAGAAGATTGAAGCATCAGGCATTGATACACTCGTCTCATCATGTGCTGAATGTTTCCGAACCTTTGCTCGAGATTACGAACTTGAAGGAGTCAAGGTCATGCACACAACAGAGTATCTCATCGAAAGCGGATTCGATATGGAACTCTCAACTGATGCTACAACAGTTACCTATCACGACCCATGTCGACTTGGTCGTCAAATGGGAATCTATGATGAGCCACGTGAACTGATCAACGCTGTAGAAGGTGTAGATCTCGTCGAGATGGAACACAGTGGAGAGGACGCTATGTGCTGTGGCGTCTCCAGTATGATGTCATGCAACGAAAATGCACGTGCTCTACGTGTGGCTCGTATGGAAGAAATCAAGTCCACTGGTGCTGACACCATGCTCACCTCATGCCCGAAGTGTGTTCCACACTTTGAGTGCTTGAAGTTTGAAGGTGATGAGCGATACGAAGACATTGAGATTCTCGATGTTGTATCCTTCCTCGCACGAGAAGTTAACGCAAAGAAGAGCGAATTGACTCAACCTACACTCGGTGAAGTTGAAGCTTGAAGCGTTTAATCTTCGGTTGGAGGAGTTCCTTCCTCATCCATCCCTACGATCTCATAGTTTGATGGGAAGAGCGCAATGATGACTCCAGCGATGAGACTGATCAATCCCCACATGAACTCTTGTTGAACAAATAACAGTTCAAGAGCGATAACACAGAGAACAAGACCGCCGATGTTTGAAGTCCAAACAAGCGTCTTGAACGTGCCGAGCGATACACCAGTTGTACCATCTTTCCGATATGGTCCAAACTCTCCACCGAAACGTTGTGCTGATGGTTCTTTTCCTTTCTTTGACATCGTTCATTCCTCATCGGTCTATCATGGTGATTGCATCTGTTGGACAAGCGAGAACACATAGCCTGCATCCAGTGCAAGCATCTCTGATAATTTTCGCTTTCTGATTGCTTTCAACATTGAGTAAGGGGCTTCGCATAGCCATCTTGTACATCTCAATAGCATCATCATCACATACGATTGTGCATTGATCACAGCCGATACACAATGATTCTTGGACAAATGCAACAGCAGTCTCACCTCCCTTGAGGGATGAATGCTGTACACCTCGCTGACGATTGAGGCTGGAGCGTATACGCTTCGCCTCTTCTTCGCGACGACGCTTAAGGTCATCCGAGGACGTCATGTTCTACCTGACCAATGGGTTGGCCTTCAAACTTGGCAACGCTCAGATTTACAAGAAGATCTCCAAAGCAGTAGAATGCTCCAACCAATAATGGTGGATTCCAAGCAGTTAATCCGGTATATGGTACAGTAGAAGCCCAAGTCCAATTGCACAGGTAAGTCCCCCACAATTCCATTGCAAGAGCAAGCCAAACCATTGTAGCATAAAGTCGGGGCTCTGGACCCCATCGAATGAAACCAAAGGTGAGAATCAATAACAAAACCGCTGAGGTATCAGTTCCTTTTAGGGCCCCATACAGAACAAGCGGTAGAAGAGCGAGAATGAGATAAACTGGAGATGAGGAGGGAATCCTCTTGGCCACTCTACGTCCTAAATCAAACAAGAAATAATGACCGACTGGAACAAAGAGGGGCATTAATCCTCTTTGATATTCATAAATTAACCATACTTCACTGAAGAACAATTCCATTGGCGTTGCGAATGCTAACACCGCAATCATTTCGATTCGTTCTTTACGATCTGTTATGATGAAAAGATACAGAAAAGTTCCAAGGCACCAGATATCAACAGGCCATTGAGCATACTTAGCTGAAACAAAGAGACCTACAGCGATGGTCGTGATGTAAAGCAGTTCACGACGCATGGTTTTGCTACAGGCATCTCCTTTATGAGAATCATGACGTTTTCATCGCTTCTAATTCAAGTCCCATAGCGAGCATTGAGATTTCAGCAACCAAGGCGTGCCAATTATGTGCATGAGTCATATATCCAGGCTCTTGATCAGAAGTGACAAATTGTGCGCTCGGAGAATTAAGATTACCAATGTCATCTCGTTTTGCATTAACTCTGTAAAACCAGGAGGAAGCATCACCATCGACGAGATAGACCACTGGCTCTACTGGAAATCCTTCTTCTGTTTTCATAAGAGTCGGAACGCCTTCTTGTATCAAGAAATCTTCAACATCCGTGGTTCCTTTCCCATACATTAGTTTCTTCATCTTGCGGTTCGATAGATTGAGAAGTTGCTCACCTGAAGTCACAGTCATAATGCCTAAGCCATAAGTTCCACGATTATTTTTGACATACACAACGGGCTCTCTGTCAAGACCAAGTGATTGATACCGCTTTGAAAGAAGGGCGATAAAATCATCAACCTCTTTTGCTAATTTTACTCGACAGGCTTCTTTTTCCAAACATTTATTCTCAGAGACGAATGAATCACAAAGTAAGTGCCATGGTTCTATTCCAATTATTTCGCTTACTTCTTCAACAAGGGGACGAAGATGTTCAAAATGCATGGATTTCTTTCTCTTGTGCCAACCCATTTGTGGATTTGGCAAGATATGGGGGGATGAAAGGCCCTGCAAACCTTCGTCAGTCAGATCGTTGTTGAGCAGAATAAAGTCTGGTTGTTCTCCGTTTACCAGAAGAACATCGTTGATAATCTCGACTTGATTCAATGGAAGGGGACCAAGAAGTCCATTGAGTGTTTCGAACCCATCAAGTTCGGGATTACCGACTGTACATCGGTATCCTGCCGATTCAACCAATTTACACAACGTTCGAAGATTCTCAACATATCCTTGATTTCTCGTATGAGATTCGGGATAGATATGAACCCATTTGCAATTGGGATTATTTCGTTTAATGTGTTCTGAAATACGATTTGTGAGATGAGGTAAATCCGAGTCCGAGGTATTGTTGAAACCAGCAGGGAATTGATTCGCATCGACAACAGCTATTTTCCATCCAGCATCTCTGACATCTACACTTCCGTAAATTGGGACCTCTATTGACGAACGCTTTTCATTCATCCATTTCGTCAATTCATCACGCTTTTCTTCTAGTCGATTGCTTAGTTCGTGTAGGAATGTCATTAGATCACCTCATTCAATAAATCATCAAGAGTTCGGTTCTGCAAGTTAAGCCCATGTCCTTGCAAGTGGATGGATTCAAACAATCCAAGCCCTAAGGCAATTTCTGGTTGTTTGTGTAGAACCTTTTCACACATAGTCCATTTTGACGCAATCTCTTGTATTTGAGATGCATATTCGTCAAGACAAGAAGTAAGCAGTGTGGGCGATGTAGCAGTTCCAGCAGGCAACTTCTTTCGATAAACAACAGATTCAGGGAGGTTTGTCAACGCTGCAGCTGAACGTAAAGCCTTCTTTTCCAGACCCGTCGATGGAAGTCGTTGGTCCATTGGAAGTTGCATTGCCTCTTGCCGATGTGCACGTGAAAGGAAAGGAACTCGAACTTCAAGTGAATGAGCCATAGAGTGGCGATCAACAAGACGAAGTTGAAAATTACTGAGTTGACCGTGATCCATCTCGAATTGTAATGTCTTTTGCAGCGTACTCAAGTGCGTTGAAGGACGATGGTCTTGGGTCCACCAACGTGAATCCTCTGACATCGATTCGGTTTGAAGAGTTGCAGCAAAGGGGTGATCTAGATCAGACATACGTGCTTCAAGTTGTTGTTGATGATGTTTCAAATCGACATATCGGGGGTATCCAGCATGTATCTCGTCTGCTCCTTGACCGCATAACCCAACTCGAACAACCTTCGACATTTCCTGAAACAATGGTTGGAAGAATAATACTGAGACGTCTAAGTCCTCACCATGCCAAGAGAGAGAAGGCAAATGACGCGAGAATGAATCAGAATCCATGATGGATTGATGATGTTCTAAATCCAATGCAGATGCTACGAGTTCAGCTGCCATCCAATCAGGATTATCTTCGCTTTCTGCCACAGTCCAGCAAGCGGGAGTTGGACGACCATACCTCTTAGCAGCATCACTCGCAACGGCAGCGACCAAGGAGGAATCAAGTCCACCTGAGAGAACAATACCCACAGGTACGTCAGACATCAATCGTTGACCAACACTCTCAATAAATCCATCGAGAAGAAGGCTTGAACCTTGGTTCACATCCCATGATTCCGTGGGATTAAACATGGGGCTGGAGAATCGAGCATGACTTTCTAATGTTGCAATACCATCATTCACAGTCCAAACTTCAACAGTTCCTGGTCGAACTTGATGTACACCCTGAAACAATGATGTTGCATCAAGAGGGTATTCCCAAACAAGTCGGGCAAGGAGAGCCTCCATGTCCATTTTAGGACTGTATTGCGAATGTGCATGGAAAGCTTTGGCTTCACTTGCAAAGAGTAGCGAACCGTCAATGGTTGTTCTCAAGAGAGGTTTAATGCCCATTTCATCACGAGCAAGAATCAATTGTTTATTCACAGGATCCCAAAGACTCAATGCAAACATTCCATCAAGTTGTTTCAACCACTTGCAATGGTCCTCAGCGTCTGGATGTTTTATTCCGTGTGTTGCACTTTTATGCAGTGCAAGAATTGTTTCACTATCACCCATGGTATTCCAAGGATAGGTCTCATTACTCTCTCTAAGGTTCTGATAGTTGTAGATTTCACCATTGACAATGAGAATGCAACCATGATTAGAAGAGATGGGTTGAGGACTTCCCTCCAAATCGACAATTGCGAGTCGTGAATGCCCGAGAGAGATGTGTTCATCATCCCAGAACCCAGTGCCATCTGGCCCTCGATGATGTTGAAGTCGTGTCATACTTTTGACAACAGAAGGTTCTGGCGAACCAAACATGCCAGAAATCCCACACATATCTCACAGGAAACGTCCATGACGTTTATACCATCGCTTTTGCAATGTATAATTTCACCACAATGGGTACTTGAATGCAACAACCGCTAAGAGAATAACAGCGATTCCAAAGAAGGCATAGTAAACCGTTTGCGGCGGGTCGGAGGATGAATTGTCATCGTACATAGGTATCAGCAACCAGCCGTAAACGACCAGATTCTTCAATATGGCGGCTGTTCAACCTCACATAACTCTCAAAAATGGTTCGAGAACTAAGACCACAGCCAAAGGAATAAGCAACATAGTAGCGTTGTCATCGATATATCGTAAACGAGGCCATTCTGCAGCAACACACATTGGTCCCATCAATGCTACAAGAAGCCATGGAGTCCCAACCCATATTGCACAGCAAGCCCAAATTGTGGCAATACCAAGTGTTCCTGCCCAAATAACTGCAGAAACTGAGAAGTCCTTTCTTCGCATCTCACCGAGGAGTGGATCTCCGAGTGAGAGACTCAAAATGAGTGGATATGCATACGCCTTTTCGGGTGTCAAAAGCAAGACCATACCGATGGCAATAGCGCCCCATGCTAAGGCAGATACTTGCTTTGCCTCATAGGCACGTTGACCGATTATAGTGACACCGAATTTGAGTCGGAGAGCCTCTCCTACGATGGCAACGAGAATGACAACAGAAACAAGTTGAGCCAGTGAAAGATTTACAGCATCTGCAGTACGTTCTCCATATTCAAAATACAGAACTGGAATAAAGGACATACCGAGGTGTATTCCTCTACGAAGCAGGTGTCCTGACATGCCACCAACCGATTGATCAACAGGGTTCGTCATCTCAACTTGGTCACTCATCTACTTCCCTCAGTTTTGCATATGCTTCATCGAAACCAATCAAACCTTCCTCCAGATTGGTAAGGATAACATTGAATTCGGAATGGTTCAGGATTTTCCGTTCATGATGAGATAGAATGCGCTCTCTCCAACGTGCTCTCTCTGCTCGTGAGGTCTGTTTCAATTCCATTAAAAGAGCCGCAGCCTCATCAATCCCATCTCCCCTTAATGCACTAACAAGTTGTACTTCTGGAGGAGTTGGGTTGCCAAGTTGAAGGGATTCTCTCAGTTCATTCGCATGGCGTTCAGCCCCTGGGAGATCTGATTTGTTGACAAGTATGGCATCAGCGAGTTCGAGCAATCCTGCTTTTTCGGCTTGGACACCGTCACCTCTGGCAGGACCTTCGATCAATACGATTCTATCAGCGACTGCTGCACATCGAACTTCTGATTGTCCTGCACCTACGGTTTCAATAATGACACGATCCCAACCAGTCATCAACAGACAAGCCGCCATCTCTTGAACGACAGATGGTACTGAACCACTCGATTTCCTTGTAGCAACCGATCGAATGTACACCAAGTCTTTCTTTTCAGGATGATCGACCACTGTCATGCGAACACGGTCACCCAGTAATGCGCCTCCAGATCGTGGTGATGATGGGTCCACTGCAAGAACTCCTATCTTCATCCCATTATTCGTCCAAACGTGAAGTAAGCGATCAAGAAGACAGGATTTGCCAACACCCGGAGGTCCTGTAAGTGCTAAAATCCGCCATTCGTCCGATTCTTCTATCTCGGATTCCAGTATAGTTTCACCATTTTCGATGGACGATAATAAGCGTGCTAAGGCCCTTCTATCTCCTTTACGAGCAAGCGACACCAACTGTTCCAAGAACATCACCTCAGGAAAGGCCTGTCCAATGCCAATCTGTATCTCCGCCAACACCCGAATCGCTTCTTTCAACTGCGGTTTCGATAAAAGCGACCATTTCTTGAGTCGAAGTTCCAGGCCCAAAGATTGCCTTTACACCTGCTTGAAACAATGCTGCCCGATCATCCTCAGGAATAATCCCGCCACCAAAAACAATTACGTCACCCATATCGTTTTCTCGAAGTGTTTCACAGATTCGGGGGAATAGATGTCCATGGGCTCCAGATAATGATGAGAGACCAAGTAAGCGAGCATCCTCATCACGAACTGTTTCAATAATTTGAGCAGGAGTTCGTCGCAGACCAGTGTAAATGACTTCATGCCCTGCATCTCGAAGCGCTCGAGCGACAACCTTTGCACCCCTGTCATGACCATCCAGTCCGGGTTTGGCAATAACAATCCTCAACGGTTTGTCCATGCTTTGTCCAGTAGCACGTGGGTTATGAATGGCTCGTCCAATCTATGTAAAGCAGACACTTTTCCTTAATCTGACATGAAATCGGCGATGGGATGAAATGCGAGAAAGGAAAACGATGAGCATGGCATGGGAGAAAGACCCGGATGTTCTCAAGCCAAGCAAGGGCTATACACGAGTACGAAGGGTTAACCGAGCTCTTATGGATACATGGTTCAGGGAAATATCCTTGGTTGACCTTGACACACTGCCACAAGAAGGTGGTATCGTATTCACGGCATGGCATCCTGGCGGGTTAATTGATCCGATGCTGATGATGGCCGCTTTACCCGGCGGGCTAACATTTGCTGCGAAAAGCCCATTGTTCAAGACGCCAATTTTAGGGCATATACTACGAGCAATCGATGCGAAACCTGTCTTTCGACCACAGGATAACGTTGGCGATAAAGAAGAGAGAAAGAAAGCCAATTCAGGGCTTATAGACACCCTTTCCTCAAGTGTTGCAAACGGGCAACGTGTTGCGATTTTCCCAGAAGGAATCTCACACACCAAGGCCCATCCTGTAAAAATGCGAACGGGTGCTGCACGTATTCTTCTTGACTCGATTCGAAAAGCGGATGAGATGGAAAAACCAAGGCCACATCTTGTTCCTATTGGGTTACATTACAGCGATCAACATCAATTCCGAGAACGGGTCAGTTTGCAAGTCAATCGCCGCCTTACTTATCCGCCGCTTCCTGGCGAAGAAGGGGCTTTACAACCATCATCCGAAGAACTTGCAGAACATGGGGACTTAGCTCATGACAGAGTTTGGTGTGAAGAAATGACAAACTTACTCCATACTGAAATCCAACGTTGCAATCAAGCCCAAGAGACATGGGAAGACAGAGAACTTGTATGGCGTGCACGACGCATGATACACACTGCTCGCAGTGGAGATGAAGTAAAACCAATTACATTCCATGAAGCCGTCCTTGGCTCCCGTCGAGTTCGTGCAGCGTGGCAATACCTGGCTCAAAACGACCCTGAACGCAATCTAGAGATGGAAACTAAATTCAAAAAGCATCATAGTGAGATGGAACACATTGGACTCCGATCATGGGAATTACGTGACCGTGAAAAGAAAATATCCAAAACTGCCTTTTTGAAAAACATGCTCTTGTGGATTTGGTCTGCTTCTTGGATGCTCGGAATAGTGACTTGGTCTGCAATGATTGGAGCGATTGTCCCCTACATGTTCATTCGACTTGTCATCATCATCCAGTCCAAGAACGAAGACCATCATTCTGCAATAGGATCAATGAAACTTCTCTATTCAGTAGCCCTCTACCCGATTTGGTGGGTCTTTACTTCTATTTCTATAGGATGGTTGCTTGCGTCTAAAAATTCCTTTTTACAGGATGTTGAATTACCAGGTTATATCCTTCCAGGATTAGCATTTATCCCATGGCCACTCGTATCTTTGATTCTACTCATATGGTGGCCAATTTCTGCACGCCTACATCTCAAATTGTTCGAGCGCTTGTGCAAGTCATGGAGGAATCTACGGCTTTGGTTCAAGTTACGTAGTGGTCAAGTGGAGTGGCAAGATCTGATTGGAATGCATCATCAATTGGCAAAACAAATGGCATCTATTGGCGAGGGACTTATTCTACCAGGTGATCCAGACTGGAAAGATCCACCATACGGAAAAGAAGATTGGGAAGTGGTTCACTTACGAACCTCTTGAACGCCCACATTTACCGTTGTAATCAAGGGCAACCAATAAGGGCGTTATGCCCAAGCAGGAACTGGTGAGCAAGATGTCTTCAACAGAAAAACGTCTCAATGACCTTCGTGCAAGGAAATCTCGAAGTGAAGCAGGAGGCGGACAAGCACGAATTGAAGCACAGCACAATCGAGGGAAAATGACAGCACGTGAGCGACTTGAGATGCTCCTTGATGATGGTTCATTCCAAGAGATCGATGCACTTGTTGAACATCGATGTCGTGATTTTGACATGGATAAGAACGTTATTCCAGGCGATGGTGTTGTTACCGGCCATGGAATGATCAACGGCAGAGAAGTGTTTGCGTTCGCTCAGGATTTTACTGTCTATGGAGGTTCCTTAGGAGAAATGCATGGTCTGAAAATCTGCAAAGTCCTCGATATGGCTCTCAAAACTGGACGGCCAGTCATTGGCCTAAACGACTCAGGCGGAGCACGTATCCAAGAAGGAGTTGCATCACTCGGATCCTATGCTGAAATTTTCTTCCGCAACGTACGTGCATCAGGCGTTGTACCTCAAATCAGCGTCATCATGGGTCCATGCGCAGGTGGAGCAGTCTACAGTCCCGCAATCACTGACTTTGTGATCATGGTCGACAAAACAGCACATATGTTCATCACAGGACCTGAAGTCATCAAGACTGTAACAAACGAAGTCGTATCATTCGAAGACTTAGGTGGGGCAATGACTCATGCATCGAAGTCAGGAGTTTCTCACTTCACTGCAGATAGTGATGATTCAGCGATTCAACTCGCACGAGATCTTTGCGACATGTTCCCTTCAAACAATATGTCTCGAGCTCCAGTTCGAAAAACTTCAGATGATCCTTACCGAACCTGTGATGTCTTGAGTGACATCATTCCAGAAGATTCCAGCAAACCTTACGATGTGATTGATGTTATTCGAGAAGTCCTTGATGACGGTGGTTTCTTGGAGGTTCAAGCAGATTATGCAATGAACATTGTTTGTGGATTTGGACATTTAGCAGGACATACTGTTGGCGTTGTTGCAAATCAACCAAAGATTCTCGCAGGATGTCTTGATATCGATGCAAGCGATAAAGCAGCACGATTTGTACGATTTTGTGATGCATTCAACATACCATTGGTGACTCTCGAAGATGTACCCGGATTCTTACCTGGGACAAATCAAGAATGGGGAGGAATCATTCGTCACGGGGCTAAGTTACTCTACGCGTATGCTGAAGCAACTGTTCCAAAACTTACAGTGATTCTTCGAAAGGCCTACGGTGGAGCGTATGATGTCATGTCTTCAAAGCACATTCGTGGAGATTACAACGTTGCTTGGCCAGGTGCTGAATTAGCGGTTATGGGTGCTGATGGAGCCGTCGAAATTATTCACCGCAGAAGACTCAAACAAGCCCGGAATCCAGAACAAGAACGTGAGCGACTTGTCTCCGATTTCACAGAGACCTTTGCAAATCCATACAAGGCAGCTGCTATGGGATACATCGACGATGTTATCGAACCAAGCGAAACCCGTTCTAAACTTTCGAGAGCCCTCTTAATGCTCTTGGATAAAGAAGAAATCCGACCTGCAAAGAAGCATGGTAATATTCCACTTTGAGGCGTTCTCATGACCGATGATCAAACACTACGAATGGCCGCTATCGCTGCAGTTCTAAGTATGGTTGATGCTGGCTCAGATGACCCATCAGGAAGAGGGCGGCAATCTGGTGAAGCATGGGCGCAAGACCATCGCAGAATTGTCATGGGCAAATCTTCGCTCATGGCTCAACGAAGTAGCCGCAGCCCATGGAGATGAATATATGACTGAAAAAAGAACAGTGAAAGTCGACGGTGTTGAATTTGAGGTTGAACTCACAGCAAAGGATGATGGTTCATGGGACGCTATCGTTGAAGGAAAAACCTTCAATATCGAAGTTCCAAACGCTCAGGCTGCACCACGAGCACGCAGAAGCAGTGGAACAAAGAAAAAGAAAAGCGGAACAGTTTCTGCCAATATTCCTGGTAAAGTCGTCACTGTAGAAGTATCTCTTGGAGAAGTTGTCAAAGAAGGCCAAGTTATTCTCATCCTTGAAGCCATGAAAATGCAAAATGAAATCCAAGCACCGATCAGCGGTACTGTCATTTCAGTATCTTGTGAGGAAGGACAAGCCATTGAAGCTAATGTCCCCTTAGTCGTCATTGAACCCGATGAAACGGAAGACGAAGATTAAACGAAAGCAACAGTTCAATAAGAATGAAGGTTAGGTAATTACATGAGCGACGAACCTGCATGCGATTATACTGGATGCAGTGCGATAGGAACAATTGTATCGCGACTTTCGCCTGAAGGATACCTCGTAGCAACTGGAAAGAAAGCATACTCATTCCGTGAAGCATACCGACGATTTCACTACTGTGCTGACCACCATGACGAACTCATGAGTGGAGTCTGGTCACGAGTTCGCAAACCCGATGATAAAAAGGATGGGCACGTTGCTCCGACCGCTATTTGAGTGGCCTGAAGCCGAGATGCTGATAAGCAATGAGGTTTCCATAAGAATATGGCCAGCCATAGAGAAGAATCTACGCGTCGAATCTCAACCGTTTTGATTACCCTAATGATAGCAACGATGTCCATCTCACTGGCAGCTCCTGCCATTAGTGCAAGTTCAAGTGCAAAAGCAAGCCCTCCCGGCGTAGGATTGACCAATCTTACAGTTCTCAACACAACTTACCTCAATGGTAGCCACTCCTATGATGATGTTTTCATCGGCTGTGGAATTGTATCCCCGTGTGGCTCAATTGTGGCAACGGGAGACTTGATTCTCACGGTCAACACCCTCACGATTGCATCTGGAGGCGCAATCATTGCCTATGATAGTCCAATCAACACCCAAGGTGTTGGAACATCTGTGAACCTCCCTGCCAACTTCAGAGGCGAAGGAGCAGGTGGCGCCGGCCACTATGGAAGTGGTGGCGACGGTGGTGGTCTTTCGACTGGCCAAACAAACGGTGGCTCCTCTTACGGGGTTGGCAATGAAACCGGATCTAACGGTGGAGATGTCTTTGATTCGAACGGAAATCTCGTTTCCTTTGGAGGAAATGGTGGCGGCCGAATTATCGTTTACGCTGATGTCATCAACATTGATGGAACAGTTACTGCAATTGGTGAAGATGGAGAACAAGGTTACCGATACAACAACGGCTCTGGAAACGGAGGACCTGGTGCTGGTGGCGGTTCTGGTGGCAGCATTATTATGAAGTCGAATGAACTTACTCTCAATTCAACAGCAATCGTCGAAGCTGAAGGAGGAAACGGAGGCGACGGTGCTGACGGAGACTGTATCGGTGTATGCATCGGCATGTATGATGGTGGAAACGGTGGCGGCGGTGGCTCCGGCGGTTCAATCGATTTACGAGCAAACAGTGCAGCAAACCTCTCCATCTCAACTGCAGCAACAATCTCTGCTGTTGCAGGCCTCGCAGGCCTAGCAGGCGCACCTTGGGGAACTGGAGTTAGCGGCTCAGCAGGTAACGCTGGCGATATAGGAAGTACAAACTCAGGTACATGGACTGGATGGTCGTCAAATAATTCAACAGGTGGAGGCGGAAATCCACCACCTCCAACCACCTCTTGTGTAGGAAATGGTACATCAGCAGCGGGGGTAATTCAAGCAGATATCCTTGAATCAAACGATGTTCAAACAAGCGCAACTCAAGCAAGTATGCTTCCACTCGACTGTACTGACCTCTCTCTTCACACGACGACTGATGTCGATTATTTCGAAATTCAAATGATTACTGGTGTCAGATACTTCGTCAATGTTACATTCTCTGATGCAATTGAAGACATCGATGTTGGATGGGATGATATCAATGGGTCATTCCTAGCTTCAGGTACCTCAACAACAGATAACGAGCAATTATCTGTCCTAGCAACTCAAAACATCACGACATACGTTGATGTCTATCTGTTCCAACCATTCGGTGGAACTGCAAACCTAAACACCTACGATATTACTATTGAAACAGATAATCCAGGTGGCGGTCAAAGTTTTGAACTTGCCGACGTAGTCATTATCAATGAAACGAACGCAACGGTTTCCTATTCTGGATTGACTGCTAATACCATGTACAACTACACCACTGTGATGAATCAATACATGATTGGTAATACAACGATTTCAACAACATTAGCACAAGGTAGTTTCAACACAACTTCGTCTACATATGAGTACAATGTCTCCTTCTTACCAGAAATGAACGAGTCTGAGGTCGATATCGAAACGATTCTTTACGATGCATCAGGTAATTTCCTTGATGATGACTTTGACACCTATGAAATTGATATGATTGAAGTTGAAGTCACTTCATCCACAACTGGTTTGATCGAACTGACAAATCTTTCAACGACAACGACGTATGATATGCGTTGGCTTGTCTTCGATCAGGATCTTTTCATCAACGACGTCCTAGTAAGCAATAGTATAGAATCTGGCCTCAATGCTTCAATCATCGATGAGAGTACTGACACCTTCACAAGTCTCACAGAAAACCGCTCATACAACATCACTTGGGCTGGACCGACAACCACAAGCAGTCACGCCTTTGCAGCAATACTAAGCGTCAATGGGACTCAAGTTAATCTTGATACTGATGAAAACCTCACTGGATTAGATGATGAATTATTCGTTCCACAACTTCCATCAATTGTCATCAGCAGTGTTTCTTCGAGTGTCACTTCAACTACTAATGATGTCACAATACGTGGACAAGACCTTGTTGTAGGTGATTCTTATGATTACAAAATTAAGATTCTCGATTCTGGAAATGCGACAATTGCTCAATCACCACTCACATCGTTCACTGCTACCTATCAGGCAATGAGCCTTGGAACATGGAATTACACTACGCCAACTACATCGGGTACGTACTGTGCTCTTGCAGAACTGTATGAAGCAGACGGAACACAGCGTATTGGCGATAGGAGTTGTTTCAATCTTGTCTTCGATGATGATGGTGACAGTGTTGCCAATGAAGACGACCTATGTCCAAACACACCAACTGGATCTCTTGTCGATCTTGATGGATGTGCCTCAAGCCAAGTCGATTCTGACAACGATGGCTACAATGACGACGTAGATGCATTCCCGTCCGATGGTTCTCAATGGTCTGATCAAGATGGTGACGGCTATGGAGACAATCCAACTGGAAACATGTCAGATGCTTTCCCGAGTGATGGAACACAGTGGTCTGATCAAGATGGGGATGGATATGGAGACAATCTAAACGGTACCTATGGAGATGCTTTCCCTACTGACTCAACGCAATGGAGTGATTCTGATGGCGACGGTTACGGAGACAATCCAAGCGGAAGTAATCCTGACCTTTGGCCAAATGATGCAACACAATGGGCCGACCAAGATGGTGATGGTTACGGAGACAACTCTTCTGCTCCAAATGGAGACATGTTCCCAACAGATGCTACGCAATGGGCTGATCAAGATGGTGATGGATACGGAGACAATCCAACTGGAACGACTCCTGATGCATATCCAACAGATGCGACCCAGTGGGCAGATACTGATGGTGATGGATACGGAGACAACCCAACTGGTACAGATGGAGATGCATTCCCTAACGATTCCACACAATGGGCAGACCAAGATGGTGATGGCTATGGGGACAATCAAGCTGGAACTAATCCAGATGCATTCCCTACTGACTCAACGCAATGGATAGACCAAGATGGAGATGGATACGGAGATAATCAAGCCGGTAACAATGCTGATGCCTTCCCTCTAGAACCAACACAATGGACTGACCAAGATGGAGATGGATACGGCGATAATGCCAACGGTAACGCTCCCGATCTTTGTCCAAACACCCCTGCAGGACAAGTTGTTGATGCAACTGGGTGTTCAGACACAGAAATCGATGATGACAGTGATGGCGTACCAAATTCAAACGATGCTTGCCCATCAACACCTGCTGGTGAATCTGTCAACACAAATGGTTGTTCAGATACCGAACTCGATGGAGACTTAGATGGAATAAAGGATGCATATGATGCATGTCCATCCACTCCTCTAGGGGTAACAGTAGATGCCGCAGGATGCGCCGATTCTCAAAGAGATGGTGACAACGACGGCTTGAGTGACGATGTTGATCAATGTCCTTCGACACCTGCAGGAAGTCCTGTCGATGGCTATGGTTGTTCATCTGAACAACGGGACAATGACAATGATGGCGTGTTTGACAGTGCTGACCTTTGTGGATTAACAGAAGCGGGTGCTGCTGTCGATCAAGATGGCTGTGCTGATGCACAGAAAGATGATGATGACGATGGTGTCAAGAATGATATTGACCTTTGTCCTAGTACTGCCCCTATTAGCGTCATCGATGTAAACGGTTGTTCGGACAGTCAACTCGATGATGACCAAGATCAAATCTTCAATAACATCGATGTTTGTCCAGCAACTCCGATTGGGGAGATGCCAAACTCAGAAGGATGTTCAGCAACACAACTCGATGATGATATGGATACTGTCAACAATGCTGATGACCTTTGTCCAATGACTGACGTCAACCCATCACTCGATGCAGATGGTTGTGTTGCAAGCCAAAGAGACACAGATCTCGACGGCGTAACCGACAAGGATGATGATTGTCCAAATACAAATTCAACAAGTATTTCTGATGATGATGGATGTGCACTGGAACAACTCGATTCAGACAATGATGGCGTGAATGATTTGGAAGATGATTTCCCTCTCGATGCTCTCGAATCGAAGGATACTGATGGCGACGGAGTTCCTGACAGAAAGGATGCCTTCCCAGGCGATGCAACCAAAACCAAGGCTGAAGTTGAAGAAGAAGGTACTGGAATGTGGGTTTGGACTGCTGTAGCAGTACTCGTCCTCGGAATTCTTGCAGGTCTTGGTATGATGAAGCGAAGTTCTGAGATGATTGAAAAAGTAAGTCCGTTTACTCAACAAGTTGTTCAACAAGGTCAAGAGGAGACACAATTGCTTCAAGAAGCACCTGCTGAACGACAAGAATGGGAAGAAAATGGCGTAAAATGGTCAAGAAGTCCTGAAGGGAATCTCTACTACTATGATGCTCAGTCAGAACAATGGATTGAATACCAACAATAGATGGATTAACATCAATTGTACGCAAGCATTTAGGCCAGCCTCGCATGTGTTTACACATGGAGGAGAGGCTTTACCTAAATGATAGGGCAGAGTTTGCTCTCAGTGCCATGGTTACAATGATCATGATTCTTCTGTTTTCATCGATAATAGCAGGTATGTCAATAATGATAGTTGAACAAGCCTTCATGGGGTCTAAATCACAAAGCATTGAACAATCGCAAACCCTCAATTCGATTCCTGTTGTTCTTGTTTTTGAAATTGAAGAATTCGACACGACTGGAAACACAAACGATCGACTCTACATTGTGTTCAAGTTCCCTTATGCGAGTAATGACATCCCCGATACGAACGTTAAGTGGGCCATGATGTGTGACATCAATGATACAGCAGATCCACCACAAACAGGCGTTCAACATACCTTGGTCTATTCGAGCGGGGATATGGATGGTGCCACCAATCTAAATGGAAATGCAAATCAGGATGGTGCGAACAATATGTTCGTTCCAGGAACATATTATCACGTCATCATTGAACTGGATGAACCAAACGGAGATGGAGATTGCGACCTCGTAGATGAGATGACATCTACTCTTGTTATTGCAGTTGAAAATGGACGAACTACGGAATTGGATTTCTACTTGCCTACTGGAGTCGGTCCAGGATATGACCTCATGAGTTGATACTATGGAAAATGAGAGGGATGAGTTAGCTCAAGTTGGTATTGGTGCGATGATTGTTTTCATCGGCGCCCTACTGGCAGTTACCTCTTCAGCCTATGTTATGATTCAGGGACTCGAGCGCATAACACAAACCACTCAAGAAACTGTTTCGGTGGCCACCAAAGAAGCCCACACACAGATTATCTTTGTAGGCGGTTGGGTTGATGATCATTTTGATGATTATTTATTTATGATCGAATATCAAAGTTTAGGAGAAGAAGTTAACACATTAGAAATCGGATACGTTCTTTGGTGCGAGTTGAATGATAATATCTTTAGAAGGTATGGTTACCTAGGCGAAGAATTGGCTTCAGCACCTGATCAGGTGACGATTTGGGCTGTTGGAGATGATCCTGTTAATGGAATTCCAGAAACACTTGAATCAGGGAAGCGATATTTCGTCATAGCTGATGGTGGGCGAGGGGGCGGATCTGCAGGAGATGGAGGAGCGCCAAATGATGCCTGTGGCCCAGAATTTATCTATGAAGAGGGCATAAAGGCATACTACTCGATCTATTTACCAAATGGGGGACATACAACTCAAGAGTTACAAGTCAATTCCTATGCAGTTGGGGAATCTGTTACATGAGTGCAAATCCTTAGGCAATCATACAGCCTAATGAACAAGAGAATCAATTCGAGGAACTGTTGCCTCTACTAGGAATACTGATGCAACTCGTGTGAAATCGAGTAGTAAAATCGAATCAAACGACACCTTGTGCAAGCATAGCCTCAGCAATCTTGAGGAAACCTGCTACGTTTGCTCCAAAGACATAATCACCATCTCGGCCATATTCCTTTGCAGTATCGTAAGCGTTCTTGTGGATTCCAACCATGATGGCGTCAAGACGAGCATCGACTTCTTCACGAGTCCATGAAAGACGCAGGCTGTTTTGGCTCATTTCAAGACCAGAGGTTGCGACACCACCAGCGTTTGATGCCTTACCTGGAGCGAAGAGAATTCCTGACTTCTGGAAGACCTCAACAGCTTCAGGGGTGCATGGCATGTTTGCACCTTCTGCAACAGCGATAACATTGTTTGCAACCAGCATCTCTGCTTCTGGTCCGCTCAACTCATTTTGAGTTGCACATGGAAGAGCAACATCAACATTGACGCCCCAAAGTCCGTTAGGAGTAGGTTCTGGAGCAGATGCAGTGAATGTTACACCATCAAAGTGAGATGCATATTCTGAGATACGTCCTCTGCGGTTGTTCTTTAGATCCATAATCCAAGCCAATTTTTCACGATCGATACCGGATGGGTCATGGATATAGCCGCTTGAATCAGACATAGTTACTGGCTTTCCACCAAGGTCAAGCACCTTTTCACAAGCAAATTGAGCAACGTTTCCAGAACCAGAGATTGCAACCAATGCACCTTCGAACGACTTACCTGCTGCAGAGAGCATCTCACGAGCAAAGTAAACAAGACCGTATCCAGTAGCTTCAGGTCGAATCAGTGAACCACCATATGTGCGACCCTTTCCAGTAAGAACTCCTGCTTGGAATTCATTTCGGAGTTTACGGTACATACCGAACATATAGCCGATTTCTCGACCACCAACACCGATGTCACCTGCAGGAACGTCACAATCTTGTCCGATGTGTCTCCAGAGTTCCATCATGAAAGATTGACAGAATCGCATAACCTCTGCATCTGTACGTCCCTTAGGATTGAAGTCTGAACCACCTTTTCCGCCACCCATTGGAAGGCCAGTTAGGCTGTTCTTGAAGATCTGCTCAAAAGCAAGGAACTTGAGAATAGATGCATTGACTGATGGATGGAATCGCAGTCCACCCTTGAATGGCCCGATAGCACCATTGAATTGGATTCTAAAACCACGGTTTACGTGTTCGTTACCTGCATCATCAACCCAAGGAACTCTGAAATGAATTAGACGCTCTGGCTCAACAATTCTCTTAACCATGTCCACGTATTCTGGATGACGCTCTAGGGCTGGCCCTAGGCTTTCCAATACTTCCCATACTGCTTGATGGAATTCTGGTTGTTCAGGATCTCGGGCGACAACTGCATCGTATATTTCTTTTACAATTTGCATGGAATGATTCCACCTTAGCCTGCTCGACCCTCAAACTGTTTCTAATGGTTTTGATTCATCGAGTAGCCAAGAACCGTGTTTTCAAACCTCAAGCGAATGGACACACGGTCATAAATCGTTCAAGTCGTTCAAGCCTTTTGCGGCCTTGTTCATCGACATCAGACATGGCATGGATTGCTTCCTCAATCATTCCGTGTTGATCAGGTTGTATTCCCAAAAGTTGTCTCAAATGATCGAGTAACGCCCATTCGTCTTCTGTAATAACTTCATCATCCAAGGCTGCGATGAGAGCTGATTGGTAAGTCGAAACACTCCCCATAGGCATTTCCAGCAGAGACTCATCTTTATCGAACGGAGAACGCTCATCGCCTTTAGCAATGGAAATACACAAGGCAGTGTCGCTTGGCTGTACACCGAGGGCATGTGAGAGAACGCGAAGAATCGATGCTTCATCATCGGTGACAATTGAATCTTCGAGGGCAGTTTCGACTAAGCGGAGATAAAGGCGGTTTCCAGGACTGTCTTCCAGCATAAAGGTAGGACAGAGGCGCAAGGTTTAGAATCTACCTACTGAAATACACTGTATTACGGAATGTATGACAAATGTAATACTTTATATGCCCCGTTATACTCCGAACATATAGGAGGGCAAGAAATGAGCAACCCAAGCACATTGACATCAATTCGACTTGATGCAGATACAATGCAAGGTTTGGACATGCTCGTTGGAGATGCGGGGTTGAACACCCGTTCTGATGTCATTCGTCTTGCAATCCAACAATTACTCCATGGCCAAGCACAATTGCCAGGCATGAAGAGTGTTCGAATTCCAATTGGCCGTATGATGGAGCAAAACTTAGCTGCATTGTACGAACTCTACGGCACTTCCCATGAACAGGCTGCATCAGAAGGCATGCACCTGTACATCAAGCAGAAGTTAGCTGAAGCCGAAACAGAACAAACAAAACTCCAACAAGTCGTTGATCAAACACGTGATGCGACCATGAAACGTAAGGAATACCACCAGTAAAAAAAGCGGTGAGAGCAGAGAGGGGATGGGAATGATTTGGCACGAAGAAGATAACACGCTTCCGAAGGCCTCCTTCAAGAATGTGCAAGGTCGGTCGAACTTGCATGGTCTAGCTAACTTACGTGTACGTGCCCGTCTTGCACAACTCGGCCTCCGTGGACCCCAACACCACGACCCCCACAACCTCCCGGATGACGGCCGGGGGGACAACGATTCCACGCCAGTCTCTTGACGGCAGGATCCCCACACGTGTCGTAGACCCCACTCTGCGACACAACTGATTCCAAATAGCGAAGGCTTTCGACCGAATCCTTTAGAGGGGTCGTCATTGTTCTAACATTATGAGTGAGGCGGAAAACCCAGTTCAAGGAGGTGAAATCCCTTACCTTGCTCATGAAAAAGCAAGACCTGGTCAACTTGAGATGATCGGTGACTGCCTCAGTGCCCTCAAAAGAAGAGGACATCATCTCGCCGCAGCGCCCACAGGCATTGGAAAAACTGCAGCTGCCTTGGCAGCAGCTATCGAGGCTGCGAGAACAAGTAATGGACCTCGAACTATATTCTTCCTTACATCTCGACAAAGTCAACATAAGATTGTCGTGGATACTGTCCGTAGGATAAATGCACGTCGACCACGAGAAGACAAAGTACGCCTTGTTGACATGGTTGGACAATCCAGCATGTGTGTCCAACCATTTGCTAATGAAGGACATGCACTCTTTTCCCTTCTTTGCAGCCAAGCTCGTTCAGAAAGATCATGCAAACCATTTACAACACCAGCACCTGGATTAAGGCATCGAATTCTATCTGATCCACTCCATGTCGATGAACTCGTCCAGATGGCTAAAACGCATACTGAGCATGGTGTACCTACACTCACATGCCCATGGAAAGCAGCAAGAGAAGCTGTATCATCCACGGATGTTTTCGTTGGTGATTACAATCACCTCTTCGTTGATGCTGTAAGGGAAGCATCACTCAAGGCAATGGAGTTAGACCTTGCAAACATCATCGTCATTGTTGATGAAGCCCACAACCTCCCAGATAGAATACGTATGGGAATGCAGAGAAGATTCACTCCTACTGTTGTTAGAAATGCAACGTTTGAGTTGGAAGAATATGCTGGGACTGTAGCAGAAACTTCGGCCCGTATGGGTGGCGATGTTGCTGCACTAAATGCACAAATAGCCTCTTGGGCCCTAGAAGTGATGAAGAAACTCCGATCTCGAATGGGGGATTTCTTTAGAGAGATCTTGAACGAACCTGCTGATTTTGAAGAGCGTAAAGTCGAATTCGATAAATTACAACGAATATTCCTCATGGCATGCGATGAAGTTGAAGGAAAGGTGGGTCAACAACAACTTGGTCAAGAACCGATAGAAACAGTGGATGCTCCATCAAGTGGAACAGATCGTCTGAAAATGTTGAGAGATGTTCTCTTTGATGTACAAATCAAACTTGAGACTGAAGATGAAAATCCCAACGTCGAAATCGATGCCCACCGGATTGCAAATCTCCTTGATGACCTTTTACGATTTGGAAAGACGACTGCATTGGTCTTTGTTCATGATACGAAAGGACGTGAAGGACGAATCACTTCGCATCTTCTTGACCCGGGACTTGTGAGTGGTCCTGTCTTACAAAATTGTGCGGGGAGTATACTGATGTCAGGTACGCTGTATCCTCCAAAGATGTATGCAGACTTGCTTGGTATCGGAAAAGAAAAGACAACGAAACAAGCTTATGAGTCTCCTTTCGCCAAGGAACGTCGTCCAATCATGGTTGCCAATGATGTGACAACTCGATACAAAGATCGTTCCTTCGATAATACACAACGTATACGCAATCACCTCCAAGCATTGTGCGATGGAACACCTGGTCACGTAGCCGTATTTGTCCCATCATACTCGATGCTCAATGAATACATTGGAGAGGGAGTATTCCGAGGAGTAACATTGAGAATGGAAGATCGAACATGGTCTAAGCAAGATGTCGATCAATTACTTGATGTCCTTGAGAATGCAAAAGCCTCAGGCCAAAGAATTCTACTCGCCGGTGTCTTTGGTGGGCGTTTGGCTGAAGGTATCGATTATCAGAATGGAGTTCTCGATGCTGTGGCTTGTATTGGTATTCCAAACCCCCCTCCATCCATTCATCAAAAAGCCTTGAGAAGTTATGTCGAAGAAAGATTTGGCAGAGGAAATGCTTGGCGCTATACCTCGACTCAGCCTGCAATTAACTCGATTATGCAAGCGATGGGGCGTCCAATTCGGAGCATTGCAGATCGAGCCCTTATTCTTCTTCTAGACAAGAGAAACACTGACAGAATGTACATCGAATGTTATCCTGCTGATGTTCGAATGAATGCCACAAATGAACCTGAAACTACGAAATCCTTTGCACGACGATTCTTTTCAAGAGTCCAAAGACTACACGAAGGTTCATCATAAACAAGCGAGAGGGAAGAACATGAGCGACTGGAAACCATTGGACGTATCCGAAGAAGAACTCGAAGGGATTGGTAAGAGTGATTTTTCTTCAACTCCTGAACAACTTCACACACAATTTCAGACTTCTGCAACCCATTTACATGAAGTTCAATCAATGCACAAGCACGTCCTCGTACAAGCCGGAATGATTCCAGAAACACACATTGCAGAAGTTGAACCAAGTCAACGATTAGAGTGGGTATTACAAGAATTGCATGGTATGAGTAATCCTGATGGACTCACAGTACCTCTTCTTGGAGTTACACCTGAAGAACTAGAAGTTCAAATCAAGGAAGTCGGTTCAGAAACCCATGTTAAGATCACTATTCAACAAGATGAAAACGTTCCTTTTGAACGAATCCTACCCCTAAACAGTGAGCAAGCTGAAACATTGCGAGTTCACTTCGTTAACGGAAGACTTCACCTTCGCTGGTGATTCAACCATTCTTGTAACTCAGTTCAGAGATCATTCTGTCAAGAGCACCTTGTGCCGATTGTTGATGTTGAGCACCAAGTTCTTCTCGACCATATCGAGCCATTTCGAACATATTGTCCAAGGCTTGTAATGATTCATCGCTAAGTCCAGGGGTCGCCTGACGAATAGCCACTTCGAATTCACGAACTGTTTCGAAATCTCGACGCAAGAGTCCTCTGGTTTGGAGGGAACTACACAAGTTCTGATAACAGTTGAAAATCGCTTCTCGTATCGAGTCACCAGCAGCGAGAAGTTCTGCAGTATATTCGAAGACTTCTGCCATTTCTGACATCAATTCTGTTTGCTTTCTTCTTCGATACATCACAGTACCTGTTGCTACGGCTGCTGCCAAGAACAAGAGAACAACGTATGTCCAGGCGCTAATGCCTGCAGCTTCTTCTTCATACTTGTATTCAGGAGAGAAGCCTTGAGACCTAGTGAAGTTGAAATTGGTAAGAGTCTGTTCAGAGAGACGCGGGTCAGTAATGTCAATATCAAGACTGAGTTCTCCAAATGTTTCAGTATCACCAAACGGAGGATCATTATTGAATTCAAAGGTTGCGACACCATCCGAATCTGTGAGCGAAGTCATAGTTCCCAATCGGGATCCGTCTTGAGCATTGAGATAGAATTCAACAGCAATACCTGCCAATCCTTCCGAGGTATCAACTGCAATAATCGATACGCTACCATCCACCTTTTCATCTTCATTCTCAACAATCGTATCGATTGACGGAGTTATATCGGCATTGACCTTAACATACAATGGGTGGGCACGGGAGGCTCCGTTGATGTAAAGTGCGGTATCTCGTGGAACATCAAGACTGATGTATTGAGGTCCAGGGAGTAATGAAGTTGGAGTTGTTGCAGTGAGTGTGAAATTACCAACGCTCCATTCATCCTGAACTCCACTGAAGCAGAATGCTTCTTCGAAACCATTGATGCAGTTTGAACCGTTACCAATGTAGATTACAATATTTTCAAAGACTTCTCCAATCCCACCTATTTCAGAAACACTTCCAGTTAGTCTGATTGGATTGGCAATGTCTGAACGAACAGAGGTTCCAGTTGAAGTTCCATCAATTGTGATGAGAATATCTGCCCACACAGTGACTGAACCATTCGAAGATGCACTAAGATGCTCTTGCGTTCCTTCAAAGATGACTTCAATTGAGTGACCGCTTCCTCGGCTTAGATCCATTCCAGCAAGAACTGTTGCAGAATATTCCCCTTCAGAGTCTGTAGTAACAGTTGTCATCAAGACACCATCGAGGTAAACAAGCACATTTTGATTTGCAATACCGTCTTGGTCAACGGTATCGATATCGAATAAGCGTCCTGATATCGACCAGAAGTCACCACGTGTTGCGTCAACTCCATCTACAAACTCTATTGTTACTGCAGAGCGATGAGAAAGGAAGAAAGATTGGTTCGCAGAACCTTCTCTGTAGTATCCCTGAGCGATAACATCTGCTTCAAGCAAATTATCACCGAAGTCAAAGAAGTCTTGAACAGTCCAATCATATGAGAACGTACCATCAGCACCAGTTGTAACTTGGCTTAGGACAAATCCGTCAACCTTCAGTTCGACAACATGACCTGCAATCGGCTGAAGTTGATTATCAAGCACAGTTCCCGTAATGGTCACTGTATCAGTAACTGCAAGCGGGCTTGGAATTGAAACGTCAACCAGAATCTTGCTGTAAATCGTCCATGTTCCGTTTGAATCACTTGGGAGGAAGAACGAGGTTCCATTGAATTGTGTTTCGAGAACAACTGGGCCGAGCGTTGCATCAGCAGGAACTGGAATGACCGCAGTAAACAAACCAGTTTCATCAGTAGAAACATTGGTCATCCAAACTCCACCGAGGTAAATATCAATACTTTGATCGAGTAGTGGGTTGTCAACAATATCAAGGAGTCTTCCTTGGATTGTCATTGTATCTTCACGGTCTACAGAACCTGTCGCTGTGATTAAAAGAATTTGAGTTGGTACGCTTACATTGAAATTAATCATATCGCTGCTCGCCATGTAGAATTCTGGGTCAACAGCATCACCGATACCAATTGGGTCAACCCAATCGCGTCCGCCTGTAAATTGAACTTCGACCATGTGTCCACCAGATGGAGTTGATTCAGGTACTGTGTAGACAATCGAGAATGCACCAGTTAATGCATCGGATTGGACACTTGCAACAGGAACACCATCCACAAGCATACGGACAATTGCTACAGATTCCACACCATCAACATACAGTGGCAATCCTAGGTCATCGAGTAATGTCCCATTGACATACAAGATTTCTCCCGCAGTCAGTTGTTCTGTATGTTCTAGAATCGTCATATTGGTTTGTGCTAGAGTTACGTATTGTGTCGAAGCATTGAATCCGAGTAATCCAGTGGTTCCAGAAATTCCAAGATATTGAGCTTGTACATTCGAAAATCCAACGGTTGCATTGAACGGTACAAGGAGCGACCCATTTGCAGTTCCATTCGTTGCTGTCGTCACAGTGACTGACACTTCCTCAGTTTGATCTGTCGCAGGTAGAATGAACGTAATCTGTTGACCACCTATCGCACTTCCAGTATTATCTTCAAGAAGAATTCGGACATCAAGCAGTGTTCCACGCTCAGTTCGGTCGTTCAACGTTGGTTGTCCAAGAGCATCGAGTGATGGTTCTAAGAACGTAATGATTGAATATCCTCGGCTATCGAATGATGTATTGTTTTTCGAACCTACATAGAAGTTCACTGTTGGAACAATTGATGCTTCAAGCAGGTGTGTTCCAGCCTCAAATCCAGGCGTTAGTGTGAGAGTGGCATTCCACCATCCACCATCTTGTACCGAACCATTGCTCACAGAGAAGCCAACAGGTTGGTCATCAATTGTGAAAAGAACATTCGCAGTTAGACGAGAACCATCACGGTTCATCAATCCAGTTCCATTGTCTGAAACCACACGTCCAGAGACGTTGAAACTTGACCCCGCCACAGGATTATCAGTGATTTGGTCAACGACAAGGAAAGTAAGTGATCGTACTGTTACACTCGAAAGATTTGCTTGTGTTGATAACAAATCAGTACTTCCGTTGTAGAAGTAACTGACAATAATAAGACCAAGCGGATGGCTGTTTGGAACACTAAACGAGGTGTTTGCCGTACCAGAACCATCTGTAGTCACTGTCGGGAGCCATGTCTCATGGAAAAGTGTTGTAACATTAGAATCAGCAATAGGCCTGAAATTGAAACTCGATTCAACTAAAGTTGCACTGAGGTTAACTGTCTCTCCTCTGTTCACTAAGACTGGATTGCCTGGCTGGAGGCCTTCCAATTGGGTAACTCCGAACACAAACACAGGACTCGAAATTTCAGATGCAAGATAGTACAATGATGAGTCTTCAACAACCTCGATAACGAGTGTTCGCGGGCCACGGACAGTTCCATTGTTTGACACATCGGTTGGAACAGTCAAATTGAAACTACCGTTGGAAAGAGTTGGCACCCCACTTCGAAGAAGTTCTTCTGGGTTTGAGTCCCAGTACACATCAAGACGGACACCGGAAATGAGAGCTCGCAATGGATCATCATCATCGAGGACTTGTCCCTGTAAATTGAAGTCAACACCTGCAGTTATGGTCGATGGCAAGACGTCAATACGAATGTCAGTTGGGACTTGTACTGTCACGTTGACAAGTGTACTATTTCCAATTCTGCGGCTATTTCCGACTGCTAACGGATCCGTTAAATCATCTGCAACCAACATCTGAAGAGTGTATTGACCTGGGGCAACATTGGATGAACTCCATGTGAAGGTGGCATTACCATCCACGTCCGTTACTGCAGTCCCTAAGGAGACGTTGGTGTTCCCATAATCCCAGATGTAATCAACTGTAACACCCGAGATGTTGGAATTGTCTGCTACATCAAAGACGCTCGTATTGAACACGACTGGATTGCCTGAAATGTATTCCATGACGGAAAGTTCCTCTTCAACTAAAAATTCGGATTCAATACCTACAGTAACTGACGGCAAGACAGGTGGATTCGGTGGCGTAGACGTATCTACCACACGGTAATATGCACCGCCCGGAGGCGCCATTGCTTCAAAGTTGAAGTCAATAACTACCTCATATCCGTTTGATGGAAGGATGGTCGGCATTACAACTGTGAGATTGAATGTGCCAGTGGCATTATCGAGCATACCATTTGCAAGATCGATTGGGAACCCTTCCGAATCAAGCATTGTCATAGAAATGACAGTATCGTTACCAAGTACCCTTTCGTTCGTGTATAAACCATCAAAGAGATCACCGACAACATATGTTGTGTTACCAAGGTGAGTCCAATCTTGTAAGACACTTACATTCCAACCAAGTTCTGCTTGAACTCGAATTGAACCATTATCCATCCCTGATTGATACAATTCAGAACCGTTGTATTCAACGTCAAGGACGTAATCATTTGGCTTTAAGGTTGAATCAAGAGGCCAAGAGAGCGTTAAGAGAGACGAATCCGGATTACTGGTTGTGTTGACCCATGTTCCGTTAAAGTAGAACGAGTAATCTCCGGGAACAGCAAGTCCAACTTCGACACCCATGTGATCTGAGATTTGAACGAGAACATTTGTAGGCTCACCACGCAATTGTGGAGTTGCAATAATCTCAAAGTTCAATATACCGACAAGAGAGTACTGCTCAACTCCGCTTAGATTTGCATCATCTGTAGATTCGTAGAGATCAGGGTAAAAGCGCAATCGTGTTTCTAGGAGTCCTGCTGCAACGTTAACGTCAGTAGAATTGAGGAAGAATTGTATGTTGAACGCCCCATTTACAGATTGGTTGAAGATTTCGACCCATTCTCCACCGCTGTTATTCTCACGCATGGAGAAGGAGAGATTTCCGTTCATACCGACAGGAGAAGCACCGATTGTCAAAGCAGTTCCATTGACCCAGATATTGTCATCCAGAAGAAGAAGACTGGAGTTTGTCCCAGGACCTTCAAGCGTAGCAGTCAAGTTCGGAGCATCTCGAATATCGAGCGTAATTGATTGCATCACTGGACGTAGATGATATGTTGGAGCAGTCAGGCCTGTAGCTGATTGAACCCAACCTTCGTAACCCAACATTGCGCTTATGTTTGTCTTTGTCTCGAGTTCGTCGAGAGTAATTTCAAACGTCCAAGTACCAGATGGACTGACAGTAGTAGTCAGATTTTGAGAACCATTAACAGAGGAAGTATACGACAACCATACTGTCGAGTTCACAACTTGTGAAGCATCTGAGAATGGTATTTGCTCATAACCAATGAATCCTTCAATTGTCGTGGTTGCTCCAGCACCAACAATTGGTGAATTGATGGCATTTGGAGATGTGTGATTAAGCGTAGCATCATCTGTGACGTTCATCCACCATGAGTTACTTGGACCAGTAACTGTCGAGTTTGGAGTAAGAATTGTCTGCGCAGATACGTACCCTTTCTGTTCCACTTCAAGCATAATCGCTCCAAAGCCAGGAGGAATAATTTCAGTTGGAAGACCTTGCAGAGTAAACGAACCGCTTGCATCAGTCATTGTGACATTGATGAGGCGTTCAGGAGTATTCAATCCACTAGCACCTGCAAAAGCGTCAACGAGAGGAACAAGATAACCCTTCACTAGAAGTTCTTCAACGGCCGTTTGATTGTCAAGGAATCCGATATCTCCTGTAATTGTGATATCGCCGTCACTTCCATCACGATCAAAATTAACGGGAGAATAGGTGACATTTCGAATATCAAGTTCTGCAGCATCTGGACATGGATCGAAAGGAACCCACCCGAAATCAAGTCCGCCAGCTGAACTCGATTGTTGAATTCGAACTTCAGCCCAGGTTCTCAAATGTTGAGCGCCTATAGCATAGCCGTTACCATTCCAATCGCCACCCTTGAATCCGCTAACAAGACGTGCTGGAAGCCCGATAACACGGGCCATAGTGACAAAAGTTGTAGCGAATTCACTGCATGTACCTTCGTTTGCTACTTCAAGTAGGAAGGTGGACAGATCTTCTCCATCAACCAGTCCTGAACCATCAAAATTGAGTTTAAACTCTGTAGAACTGTTGCCTTCTCGCAAGAACGTTTCCAATGCAAGTGCCTTGTCGTAGGCATTGACTGCGGAAGAATCAGTGATGACACCGTTTGTAATGTTCATAACAACTGAGCGTGCATCTGTCGTGTCGGTGTAATAAGCAGGTAATTCAATTTCATACGGGAAGCCTTGCCCTGCAATACTGTTGCTAGCAAGCACGTCCCAATCGAAGTAATACTCTGGCTGTTGAACGATGATCTCTTCGACAAATCCACCAGATACTTCGTAGCGATGTGTGTCGTTTGTTCGTGTCAATATTACAGCAGAATCAGCCCAGAAAGAGACGTTCGTCGTCGAAGCTGGCAACGGTAGAGCGCCTTCACCAACTGGGAAATTATAGGTGATTTGCCATGTAATTGTGTCATTGGCAAACGTTGTACTCGCCATGTGCGTTAAGTTCGTGAACGGTGGAACCACTTCAAAGGCTGGGTGAACACTGTTGTCATGTGTGAAGGAGTTGCCTGTAGGAATGTCGTTTGTATACTTCCTCCAGTACTTAGTCAAGTCTTCTTCTACAGAGCCTGTTGTGTTATTTGCCCAGAAGATGACATCGTTTTGAGGCATATCATCGGTTGGATCAAAGAGATTAAACGGAGCGCCTACGCAGTTGAAGAACCAGAATTGTTGTGGGCATTCAGCACCATCAAGCATACCTCCACCATCAGTGTCGGGGTTTCTCCAATCAGAACCAGTTGCATTTTCTACTGCGTCAGGTATACCATCGTTATCATAATCGTCTGGGAGTAAATCATCAGAGGGATCATTTTGAGGATTGGTGCTATCGAAATATTCAGTTCGATCGTCAACACCACCGTTGTCTGTATCGACAGACAAGTAGTCAGTCACCCAGATATCTGTGGAGCCATTTGTAATTCCAATGAATGCAAGATTGCAGCCTGTTGTATTTTCAAAGTAAGAGTTGATACCATCACCGTCTTGGTCGAGAAGGTTGAAACATGGTTCGGTAGGGTCAGTGTTATCGAAGACTTCATCGTAATCATTTACGCCATCACCGTCTGTATCGACAAGTGTTGGATTTGAGAACCAACCAAATGTCCCGAGTAATTCCTGCCAGTTTGCGAGTCCATCGCCATCAGAATCCGTATAATCATCGTCACAATATGTCCGAGTTGTACCAATTGTTCCGTCGCTGTTAGCAGCAGTATGGCAGAAGGACCCATTGCGGTTGTCAACAGAAGTTGGCGTCCCCGTAGGCCCAACCGAGACGCCTTGCATGACATTGTTGACCACACTTAGATATCCGAATGAGGCAAACGTTCCCGATACGTTGTAGAATCCAATACCTCCGTTTGGATTAAATCCACTTCCGTCGGTGACTTGCAGTTGATTTGAACCAGAGGTATAAGAGACGAAACTGGTGGAGAAGTCGACGAGGGAATCACAGGGATCTGTCCCGTGGCTTACGTTACGTTCATCTCCGTCATTGATACCTCCAAAGTCGGTATCTGCAATGTTCCATTCAGTGCAGGAGAGATTTTCTTCCCAGTTTTGGATACCATCGTTATCTTCGTCGCCAGAGTCCTCTCTTCGAGTTGGATCAGTTTCACCTGCGTCTACGATTCCGTTTCCGTTAGCATCTTCTTCACCGTCATCGAAGGCATCATCGTCTGTGTTGTTATTTCGAGGGTCTGAGGCTTGTGGAGGGTTTCCATATGCACCGTTGACTTCGATTCCGTCTGGGATTCCATCGCTATCGGTATCCGAACTTGTTGGGTCGGTTAGAAGAGTTAGGGCCTCGTAAGAATCATTCAATCCGTCGTTATCGGTGTCGCTGTCTTGAGGATTTGTTGAGGTGATTCCATCTACTTCAGCGGTAAGGGTGGCGCATGCACCTGGACCGATGCCTTGGACAGGGTCGCAAGGAGAGACTGTTTCTGTAGGTACACCATCAGGGCCTGGCCTGAAACACGGCACTCCACCACAATTTGTGGTCCATGCTGGGTTAACATATTCCATGAGATTGATCAATCCATCGTTGTCAGGATCTCCATTTGGACCATCTGCGTTTGAAGCACTGGTGGCATTTAGATTGTTAGCTGCTTCCCAGCCATCTGGCATTCCATCCCCATCAGTATCCCATCCAGTCGGATCTTCATCAGCGATACCATCACCGTCATCATCATCTGATGAACAATCAGCATCTCCATCGTTATCAGAATCAGAACCATCGATTTGACCATCTTTGTCATCGTCGAAGTTGTTTGCACAAATATTTCCAACAGGATCTTCATCACAGAGAATTACATTGCCTTGTCCGTCACTACCTGCGTCACCACATTTTGGTTGATTGAACTGCATTGCATCCTCTTCATTCCAGTCATTTACAGGAATGGTGCCATTCCACCATACACCGTTGTCAAGGACACCAGGTGTTGCGCTGTTATCCCAGTTTGTTGGTTGAAGGTAAGAGTATTCTTGCAGATTGGACATACCGTCGCCATCAGGATCGCCGACTGCCCCGTCACCACCAGTTGAAGAAAGCGGGTCTAAACCGTACTTCCATTCCCAACCATCTGGTAAACCGTCATTATCAGAATCCCAGTCGGTTGCTGCTGTGTTGATGAGATATTCTAGACCATATGTCAGTCCATCGCCGTCTTGATCAGAGGCTGCACTTACGTCAACAGAAACAAAGTCAATCGCGGCGAACGTAGAACATATCATCAAGACAACAAGAAATAGGGACTGCGCCACATTTCTTCTTCTAGATCTGTCAATCCCCACGTAACTCGGAGCATTTTTACTCAGCGGGTCCGCATCATTCATGCTTCATGGTCGTCCCTATAGCACATAAGGGAAATGGTACGTTGTTCATACAATCAAAGAGAATCGTCGTCGGTTTCAAGTTCAACAAGTTCCAATTCAACCTCTGATGATGCATCTGGAGAAGGGGAAGATTCGAGACCATCCCAATCGAATCCAGGTTCTTCTTGGAGAACTTCTGTTGGTTCGACCATTGAAGCATACATTGTCGCTTTCATCTTGTTCTGTCCACGACGATAAAGACCGAATCCAAGCAGTACAAGTACCGAGAGGAACATGACCAGCGTTGTTGGTTCAGGATCTGCTAATTCGCTCATGATGGCGTTAATAATTCCAGAACTTTCGGTCTTGAAAGAGAAGGTCGGTTCTTGAGTGTAACAAATTTCAGGGTTGCATGGATATGGATTTTCTTCATCCATTGGCACAACAGTCAACTGGAAATCAACCATTTGACCATTCTTTACGTTTGCAGGCGCTGTAATTTCGAGCGTAAAGTCTTCACTCGAGAAGGCAGGAAGAGAAAGCGAAACGAAATCGCCACCATCAAGAGTACCGTCCCAGCCATCGGGAGTATCCAGAGTGATGAAGACTTGTAATTCTACATTGTTTTGGTTTTCAATTCTGTACTCGACATCTATTGTTTCGCCTGCTCCGATGCGTGTAGATTGAGTCTTTTGTTCTACAGCAAGCCTACCCGGTTCAACTTCACTGCTAATCTCAACAGTAAGTGGTAGGTCAAAGTAACGAGGTTCATCACCGCCATCACTTTCCTCAGAGACTTGCATATAGATGGTGTGCAATCCAGCTTCGACTTGTTGACGCACAGTCATTTCGATCTTAACGTCAACATATTGACCTCCTGTTAGAGACGCAACAAGAGCAATGTTTCCTTCAACATCGGTAATATCGTACATCCAAGTAGCGTAACTTGGATCTTCATCGATATTTCTTTGGACAGCCGAGGGGTTTTTGATGACCCAATTTGTTGTTCCAGCATCCTCAGAAGAATCCGTAATTCGGACGTTGTAAACTACTGTCGAACCAGGGGATACAGGACCTACGGTACCCAGAGAACCAGCATCAGAATCAGAGATGACTTCAGCAAGAATTCCGAAGGTTCGATGAACCGTCCAACCAACAGATGTTGAGAGCGTTTCTTCAGAACTTCCGTCTGAGGTGACAGTGAATCTCAACAAGCCGATATTGATCGCATCACGTTCCGTTGGATCAGGCGGATAAACTTCAACTCGAATCATTAGAATTTCACCTTGGCCTACGATGGGCGTTAGCCAGTCCACACCCTGCTTTTCAAGCGACGTACCTGTTCCGTTCATTTTGAAAATGACATCCCAAGCAACTGGGATATCTTGAATTCGAAGCCGATAGGTGTCATCATCAAAGCCCACGTTTGTAATCTTTAGATAGAAGTCTCCGACTTCGTCATAGTCCACGTAATGAGATAAATTTTCATTATAGAAATCCAGTCGATCAGAGTCATAAATCTGAATTTGTTGCTCTACATCTTCAAAGACTTCAATATCAGGCTCTCCAAATTGGTTCACCTTTTCTACATCGATTTCCAGAGAGATCAGTCTCACTTCAGCCTCACTTCCGGCGCTGTTTGAGACATATGCTCTCGCTTCAACAACAATTTGATAATTATCGGTGATGCCACTCAAGTCGTCAGGGACCTCAACAGTAAGTTCTGGTCGAACTGACGCACCCCCTCCTGTTAGGGTGTATCCACCTGGATTCGACCAGATAGGATCGGACCATCCAGAAGGAAGAGACTGTTGTAGTTCAAGTTCAACTCTGAGGTCCGAAGTTAATGCTCCCGTGTGATCGAGCGTCATTTTGATAGTGGAGGTTTGACCAGGAGCAACCAAGAGTCGATTGATTTGATTTTCTGGGAAATCCAGGTAAATGTCATGCTCGAGGAATGTCATCCCAAGAGGGTGTTCATAATTGATTGAATGGCCTTGTACGTCGGTAATGACCAATGTCAAAGGATACAAGCCTGGTGCTGTTCCTGAATCATAGGTGTATGTGTAGCTCCCAACAAGCCCGTTATTATCTAATTTTAAATCGTTATCTAAATCAAATTCCTTGGTGAATAAGCTGCTGGCTTCGTTAGGAGTGCTAAGAACCAATTCGAGTTTGTCGATAT